>Ga0210384_10004046_pt1 | contig 16565 bp, 17 predicted proteins | sample IncBWH2MmetaG_FD_160574 | JGI IMG/M metagenome (GOLD analysis project Ga0210384, IMG submission 160574) | Forest soil microbial communities from Barre Woods Harvard Forest LTER site, Petersham, Massachusetts, United States - Inc-BW-H-2-M | ecosystem: Environmental > Terrestrial > Soil >...
CATAGCTCCGCAAAAATGCAGAGCGTGCACTATTTGTTGTCATCAGCCACCTCCCGCCCGCTGATCTTCCTAACCGTTTTTGATCCTGTTGCTATGGCACACAGGCACAGTGCATCTGGGATGCCAATTTCCTTACGCGCTGAGATTCATTCAAATGCCTGTTTTCTGAGGGACGCCTCGAGGACAGGGATCTCGAACTCGTCAATTCCGCGGCTGGCTGTTCTTATACCGACAGAACTCTTGACACTATCAGTCGTTCCTTTGACGGTACCGAACGAAACCACAAGCATTTCCATCGAATCAAAAAGCTTTGCTCTCGGCTCAGCCATCTACGACTAAGCATTGACCGGTGATGGAGGAAGAAGCAGGAAGGCACAGGAAGGCTATGGCAGAGGCCACCTCGTCCGGTTCCGCGACTCGACTTATCGGTGTGCGTTGTTCAATCAAAGCTTTTGTTCGCTTGTCCGCCAACCTTTCTTTGATCAGCGCCGTTCGGGTAAACCAAGGCGCCACAGAGTTCGCGCGAATTCCGTCCGCGGCCCATTCGACGGCAAGCGCTCTCGTCATCTGAATCAGGCCGGCCTTAGCCATCCCGTATGGAGTTGAATTTGGCACCCAAGCAAGTCCCGCGACGGACGCTACATTCACAATTACGCCTGCAGCCGACTTGAGCAACGGATATAGAAGACGGCTCATTTCAAAAGCTGCAGTCAAATTGATTGCTAGCAGAGCATCGTAGTCTTGCGTGGAAACAGAAAGAGTTGGTATCCGCTTGTTTGTGCCGGCATTGTTGACCAGCACATGAAGAGCATCGATTTCTTTCTTCAGAATCGAAGAGGCCGTTTGGCGCCCCTCATTCGTCGATAGATCTGCCTGAACCATGTGGACTTTCGGATGCTTCAATGAAGACTGCTCATCGAGCGCACTGGATTCGGGGATGTTTCTTGCAATCACCCACACGTTGGCGCCAAGACCCAGGAGCGTACGCACCGTCGCCAGTCCAATACCCTGGGTTCCTCCAGTCACTACTGCAGCTTTGTCCACCAAGCGCCAGTTTTCTCGAATGGCCAACTCGTCGCTTGCTATCACATCCTGCATCACGATTACATCTCATGGACGGCAGCCGTCAGGCGCTCCGAGCGCAACCAACGTTCGGACAGAGTCCCAAGACTCATGCCGGATTGGGTCATCGCCATTCAGATCGGTTGCACGATTGATGCCGATGAAATCAAATCCTGCGATTTCATTCGCCGCCCATGGCCCTTGCTCGTGACGTAGGGTCCAGTCACGGATGTCAGCCTCGGTTCTCGTCGCATCCGAAATCATCATTGCCTCTACATGAACCGGTTGTGGCACGGCGAGATCGCTGGCGGTCTTGCATTGCGTTCACGGTGTCGTTATAGCGCCACGGCGACGTTTGCTCGACATCTTTTTCGACACGTATCCCAAGCATCCCGCGGATTCAACCCGGTCTGGCGCGGGAAAAGAAAGGCTTCCGGGATTGGCCCGGTGCTTGCAGTGAACCGATGTGAAATGAAAACGACGCGACAATTTGAAAGTCCGGGGCAAAACTGGCGGCCCGAAAACATCAATCGAGACCTGCTGAGCAATCCAGCACAGGCGCAGCACATCGATGAGCTGGCAGAAATGCTTCCGGCGGCGGCCATTCAGATTGGCTGTCAGGAGGAATCGCTATGAGTTTCCGCATCGCAATGGCTGTTCTCGCTGTCCTCATCTTTGCCGGGTATCGGCAAGTCAGACCACAAACCAACAATAGCTACAACGGATTGGATCTGGTCGACAAGGCGGGAAACATTCGCAAGCCGGCAGACTATCGGGACCGTTACCAAGCACTTGGGACGTTCTCGGTGGTCGATCTCAACGGCGGCACCCAGATGCACAACACGTACGCATCGCCGGAAACGGCTGAATATTACCGCAAGACGGGAAAGTTTGCCGATGGAGCCGTTTTGGTGAAAGAGGTCTTTGGAACCGATCACGCCAAAATGACAACCGGGGACGCGCACTGGGCCTCGGGGACGAAGGTCTGGTTCGTGATGATCAAAGACGAAAAAGGGCGCTATCCCGACAACCCGCTGTGGGGCGATGGGTGGGGATGGGCGCTGTTCCAGTCCGATGCCCCCGACAAGCAAGTGGCAACGGACTACAAGAAAGACTGCCTAGGCTGCCACGTCCCTGCCAAGACGACGGACTGGGTCTACGTGCAAGGTTATCCAGTTCTCGCCTCCAAGTGAGCAGCGCGATGCGGCAGGAGCTGATTTTCAAAAACGACTCAAAGGAGAATATGTTATGCGAAACGTTCTAGTGGTGATCATTTTGGCGATGGGAGTAGTGGCCGCAAGTTCGTTCACACGCAACACAAGCAGCGTTGCGGCTGAACCTCAACAATCGACTGCAGTGTTTGATTCTGATGGCAAGTTGAAGTTGCCAAACCCTGCCATCTTTCGAAGGTGGGTTTTTGTGGGCGCTCCCTTGACGCCCAATGCTCTCAACAACGGAAAGGCAGGCTTCCCCGAATATCACCACGTATACGTCGAACAGAAAAATGTTGATGTGTATCTGAAGACGGGCACCTTTCCCGAAGGAACTGTCATTGTAAAAGAACTGACTCGGGTTTTAAATCCGACCTTTCCAGACGGTTCTCGCATGGAACCATCGGGACGCGGGTATTTCAACGGCGAGTACAACGGCATCGACGTAACAGTGAAAGACAGTAAGCGGTTTGCCGAGACCAACGGCTGGGGCTTCTTCACCTTCGGGCATCATCCACTGCCATATGCGGAGACCGCTGCGGAATCCCCTGTGGTCGAATGTGCGGGATGCCATATCGCCAATGTCGCCAAAACCGACATGACGTGGATTCAGTTCTATCCGTTGCTTCGCGACAAGTAATTATCGATTTCGCGTTGAGATTTCTGTCTAAATTCAAACAAAAAGGAGAAGCAAGTATGCCAAAAGAAATGGGAGAAATGGGTATGTCGAGAGAAATGAGCACGAACGGTCATGGCGGCCATCTCTACTTGCAAACCAACGAGGTAAGGAACTACATCATCCACTATCATCGGTCTGCGAACGGGACGCTTACCGAGGTGGAGCGAGTTGCCACCGGGGGCGCCGGTTCCGGGACTTTCAAGCCGATCAGCGGGCAAGCCAGCGCACCCAATTCCTTTGAGGGCGCCGGAAGCGTCATCCTGTCACCAGATCGCAGGTTTCTGTTTGCCACAAACGGCGGGGATAATTCGGTTTCCAGCTTCGCTGTGGGCGACCAGGGCAGGCTCACACCAATCGACACCAAACCGACTGGGAACGCTGTGGAAGGAAAGAGCGGCACTGCCAAATCGCTGGCGTATTCTCCGTCCAAGGGCATGCTTTACGTGGTCCACTCCTTTGGACCCGATCACATCCGGCTCATGTCAGTCTCCAGTGATGGCAAGCTCACGCCGCGCATGGAGCGATACACGGCGAATACACCGGAGAAACCACACCGTGTTCCAACTATGGGTGTGCTCTCACCCGATGAGAAATTTTTCCTTGTCGGCACCACGTTTGATCTGCCCATTGCGATCTCAGGCACCTATCCGGACGGTTCACCGATTCTCTGGGTGCCGGGACCAGATGGCAAAACACGGTCGGTCGCCTCGAATGCGCCAGATCCCGACGGCATCGTTATTTTCCGCGTGAATGCAAACGGCACGCTCAGCGACCCCTCGTTCCAGGACGGAGGGGGCGGTTCTCCTTTCTACATCGCCTTCCTGCACAGTCGGCCGGATACCTTCATCATCGGATACGCCGTCGGTGACGGAGTCAGCATGGGGCGCATTGACGAAGACGGCAGAATTGGCGTCAGCAAGATCGTACCGATCGACACAAGGCGAGGCGCGATCGCTGAACTTTGCTGGTTGTCCGTCTCCCCAGATGACCGACTCTTGTACGGTACGGTTTTCGGGTACAGCAACATCACCACCTTCCAAATCGACGGCCCCGAGATCAGAGTCGCGAAGGACCCTGCGTGCCCCGACGTCGAGGGCGATGGCACCTTCAGGGGACTTTGTGGAGACGTCAGCAGCGGCCCCAGCGATAACTGGGTTTCGCCGGATGGCGCCTATCTCTACCAGATCTACGGGAACGCCTCGAAACTGGTGGGGTACGCCACCAAGCCAGACGGTTCGCTTGAGGAGGTTACCAGTGTCGCCATCCCCTACAACAGCCCGGAGGGTTTGGCAGGATTCTGATTCCGATCAACGGCTGCGCGATGAGCAGTTGCTTCCGGGACACGGTTTGGCCGATGCGGACTGAGCCCGGTCCTGGAAGCGCCCGCGCTACACGCGATAGCTTCGACAATGCACCAGCTGAGCTTGGCACCGGCGAAGCATGCATAACGATTTAGGTAACAACGACAATTTCCTTAGGGGGAGCTGCCAAATTACCTTTTCAGGACCTGGCGATGAGTTCGTGGAAATCCATGTTGGACGTTACATCGTCGCCTGATTTCAAGCACGATGCAAACCCCTTCGTTTCGCCTGAACCGAGTGCGGGAAATCCGTCCGACAAGGATCTGCAGCGGGCCGAGGGATCCTGCCGCATCGTGCTCAGCGGCTCGGAGAAAGGTACCCGCGTCATGGACGTCTTTCAACGATCTCCCATTCGCGTCCTATTTCCAAGGGCCAACGGCGCTGCGGTCGAAGAAGCCGTTCTCGTAAATACCGCGGGCGGAATTGCCGGCGGGGACCGCCTCGAATTTTCTGTGACGGTGCTGGCTAATGCTTCGATCGCCGTAACGTCACAGGCAGCCGAAAAAGTCTACCGGGCGTTGAACGAACCTGCGCGCATCGCCACCAGCCTCAAAGCATCGGAAGGCGCAAGGCTCGCGTGGCTCCCGCAGGAAACAATCGTCTTCAATCGGGCTCGCATCAGCCGCGAGACAGAAATCGAGTTCTCTTCTGGAGCGGAGCTCCTGGCCCTGGAGTGGCTTGTGCTCGGCCGTGCCGCCCACGGCGAAGCAATGAGAGGTGGACGGATCACCGATAGCTGGCGCGTCAAAAAAGACGGTCGGCTGATCTGGGGAGATACCTTCCGGGCAACGAATGAAGTATTTCCGCATATGGGGAGAAAGGCCCTGCTTTCGGAGTGTAAGGCCATTGCGACGCTGCTCTATTTCGGGCCGAATCTCGACTTAACCTTGGAGATTTTCCGTAACCTTGCACCTTCCCTCGGATGTCCATGTGCCGCGACGTTGGTCAGTGGGCTAATGGTCGCTCGCTTTGCCGCGACGGCGTCCTCAGACTTGAGGCTCGCCTTGCGGACCGTACTACAGCTCTTCGGCCGAGAGCTAGGCCCGGGCCCCTTCCGAGTGCCGAAGATGTGGTCATGCTGAAGCGCGCTACAGAACGGAGAGAGTCATGAACCTCACGCCACGTGAAAGAGACAAGCTGATGATCGCGCTTGCGGCGGTGGTTGCCCGGGCACGGCTCGCAAGAGGCGTCAAGCTCAACTATCCCGAAAGTGTCGCGCTCATCACGGATTTTGTTCTGGAGGGAGCACGCGACGGCAAGTCAGTTGCGGAACTCAGGTCCGGAAGTGGCAAGGTCCTCACCCGCGATCAGGTCATGGAAGGCATCCCTGAAATGATCCACGAGATGCAGGTGGAAGGAACGTTTCCCGATGGCACGAAACTCGTTAGCGTTCACGATCCAATTCGGTAAAGGAATGTCAATCATGATCCCGGGTGAAATTCTTCCAGCGTCTGGCGAGATCGTACTGAACAAGGATAGAACTGCGATCTCTCTCAAAGTCGCGAACACCGGCGACAGACCAATCCAAGTTGGCAGTCATTATCATTTTGCTGAGACCAACGCGGCTCTCGCTTTTGATCGAAGGGCTGCTCTCGGTTATCGCCTAGACATTCCGGCGGGCACTGCTGTCCGCTTCGAGCCCGGCCAGTCCCGTGACGTTTCGTTGATCCTCTACGACGGCGCACGCCTGATTTATGGCTTCAACCAGGCGGTCATGGGAGCATTGACACCCGTGTGCGTCTTTACCTTCTGCCGAGAGCATTGAGGTAACCGAAAATGCCCCACACCATGACACGCGCTGCCTATGCACAGATGTTCGGCCCAACAGTTGGCGACAAAGTACGCCTCGCCGATACGGACCTTATAATCGAGGTCGAGAAGGATTTCACCACCTATGGCGAGGAAGTAAAGTTCGGTGGCGGGAAGGTGATCCGTGACGGCATGGGGCAATCGCAACGTTCCCGCAGCGAGGGCGCGGTGGATACGATTATCACAAATGCATTGATTCTGGATCACTGGGGAGTTGTGAAGGCCGATATCGGCATTAAGGATGGGCGAATCGCCGCTATCGGGAAAGCTGGCAATCCCGACGTACAGCCGAACGTCAACATCATTATCGGACCAGGAACAGAGGTGATCGCTGGCGAAGGGAAGATTGTTACTGCCGGTGGCATCGACGTGCATGTCCATTTTATCTGCCCGCAGCAAATCGATGAGGCGCTTTACTCCGGCCTCACCACGATGATGGGCGGTGGGACCGGCCCGGCGGCCGGGACGACAGCCACGACCTGCACACCAGGACCCTGGCATATGCAGCGGATGCTCCAGGCTGCCGATGCATTTCCCATGAATCTTGGCTTTTTTGGCAAAGGCAATGCGAGCTTGGCGCTGGGTCTGATTGAACAGATTGAGGCTGGAGCGTGCGGCTTGAAACTTCATGAAGACTGGGGTACGACTCCCGCCGCCATCGATCGTTGCCTCTCTGTCGCGGATGACATGGACGTGCAAGTGCTTATCCACACTGACACGCTGAACGAGAGTGGATTTGTCGAAAATACGATCGCAGCCTTCAAGGGCAGAACCATTCACACTTTTCACACGGAAGGGGCCGGTGGCGGACATGCTCCAGACATTATCAAAGTGTGTGGTGAGGCAAATGTTATTCCATCTTCGACAAGTCCGACGCGGCCCTACACGGCGAATACACTCGAAGAGGCTCTCGATATGGTCATGGTCACTCATCACCTCGACGCTCGCATTCCTGAGGATGTTGCCTTCGCTGAAAGTCGTATCCGCAAGGAAACTATAGCGGCGGAGGATATTTTGCATGACCTGGGCGCACTCTCGATCATTTCGTCGGATAGTCAAGCAATGGGCCGCGTTGGCGAAGTCATAATTCGTACATGGCAAACTGCCGATAAAATGAGGAAACAATTCGGTCGGCTGTCTGAGGAGAAAGGCGACAACGACAATTTCAGGGCGCGACGCTATATATCGAAATACACGATCAATCCCGCGATTTCCCAAGGCATTTCTGCTTATGTCGGCTCGATTGAAGCCGGAAAGCTTGCCGATCTCTGTGTCTGGGATCCAGCCTTCTTCGGCGTAAAGCCTTCCATGGTGCTGAAAAGCGGCGTGATCGCCGCTGCAATCATGGGTGACCCGAACGCTTCCATTCCTAACCCCCAGCCGGAATATTACCGGCCAATGTTCGGCGCGTTTGGCGGCTCGATGATAGAAAGCTCGGTTACGTTCGTCAGCCAAGCTGTTTTGGAAAAGAGCGTGACCCTTGGACTTGCAAAGAAACTTCTGCCAGTCATGAACACGCGCAAAATCGGCAAGCATTCAATGATATTGAATAGCGCCACCCCCCGTATGGAGGTTGACCCGGAAACCTACGAAGTGCGGGCCGATGGCCGGCTTCTCACCTGCGAACCCACAGAAGTGCTGCCCATGGCACAACGTTATTTTCTATACTGAGGATGACAATGCAAAGCGCTTCCATTCATCGTCCCGCTGGACATTGGCCGAAGGAAAAAGCGGCAGGCACGCTCACTCTCGATTTTGACACACGCCATCGCCGCCGCATTTGCCTGACTGCAGATCAGGGTGAAGATGTCCTTCTCGACCTGCCGAAAGCTGTCGCGATGGCGGATGGAGATGGCTTGCAACTGGCCGACGGAAGGTGGCTGGAGGTCCATGCCGCCACGGAGCCCATCGTCGAAGTCCGGCACAAAAATTCTCATCAACTTGTGCGGCTCGCTTGGCACCTGGGAAATCGGCATTTGCCGACGGAAATTCGAGACGACGTTCTTCGCATTCGCCCCGACCATGTGATCGAGGATATGCTCGGCGGTTTCGGAGCGGATCTCGTGAAGGTGCAGGTCCCCTTCCAACCTGAGGGTGGCGCGTACGGCGGGAACGGCCACCATCACAACCATGCCGACGGCGGGCATCATCATGAGTAACGCGCAGTACAGCCCCCAGCCGCTGGTGCTCTTGAGGCTACAGAGCTGGCTTTCGCCCGCATTCCCTACCGGTTCTTACAGCTATTCCCACGGCCTCGAATGGGCAGTGGAAGCGGGACATATAAATGATCCCAAAAGTCTCGTCGACTGGCTGGAAGCCGATCTGTGCTACGGCTCGGGAAGAAATGAAGCCATTTTCTTCAGCGAAGCCTGGCGCAGCGCCCGAGACGACGATCGTGCGAAGCTATTTGAAATAGCGGAACTAGCGGCCGCCTTTCGCGGAACATCGGAATTTGCGCTTGAGTCATCGCAGCAGGCGTCCGCATGCCACTCGATGCTTCGGCGCGTGTGGCCCGATCGGCTCCTGGACGCACTTTCGCAATGGCTTTCGGAGCGGCATGTCCCGCCCGCTCTATCCATCGTGCTTGGAGTTCGCTCTGCGAGGGAGGGCATTCCGGTTGGCCTCGCCTTGCCCGCCTATTTGCAAAGTTATATCGCCAATTTGGTGACCGCCGGAGTGCGACTGATTCCCCTCGGTCAAACGGACGGGCAACTTGCGATCGCAGCGCTCGCGGAAGCGGCGCTTGCCACGAGCGCTCAAGCCAGAAATGCCACGATTGACGATCTTGGGTCTGCCGCTTTCATGGTGGATCTCGCATCAATGGCGCATGAAACTCAATATACGAGGTTATTTCGCTCATGACTTTTCTTGCTAGCACGGACTCCCAAACTCGCCCTTTGCGCGTCGGGATCGGCGGCCCGGTTGGCTCAGGCAAAACTGCCCTCGTGGAAGCGCTTTGCAAGCGGCTCCGGCACAACTACGACATCTACGTGATTACCAACGACATCTATACGAAGGAAGACCAGCTCATTCTTACACGCGCCGAAGCCTTGCCTGCAGAGCGCATCATGGGCGTGGAAACAGGCGGCTGTCCTCACACGGCAATTCGGGAGGATGCTTCTATGAACCTCGCCGCCATTGAGGACATGAACCGGAAATTCCCTCACGCGGAATTGTGCTTCATCGAGTCAGGGGGTGATAACCTTGCGGCAACCTTCAGCCCCGAACTGGCCGACTTGACCATCTATGTGATCGATGTCGCGGAAGGCGAAAAAATTCCGCGCAAGGGCGGCCCCGGTATTACGCGCTCCGATCTTCTCGTCATCAACAAGATAGATTTGGCTCCTCTCGTAGGTGCAAACCTTGACGTAATGAAAGCGGACACGCTGAGAATGCGAGCGCAGCGACCCTTCGTTTTTACAAATCTGAAGAGTGGCGTGGGTGTTGATCGAGTCGCAAGCTTTGTCATCGAGAAGGGTGGATTGGCAAGGTCAGCTGCTTAGCCGTCTGTCAGGGGTGCCTACCCATAAGGAAGGTGTGCGACAGGCCATACGCGATCTTCGCCCAGCATTCGAGACGTGATTGAGTTCGGGCAGTTGCAAGAACACTCGAAACAATTTTAGGCGAAGGAGAAGAGAACAATGGGCAACAAGACAATTAGTTCCAGTGAGGCCGGAATCGGCGATTTCGAACCTACGGCCGATCTTGCTCGCAACGGTGTCGAGGAAATCTCCGACGATCTCCGCCGTCTGCTTGCCGATGTGTTTGCCCTTTACCTGAAAACGAAGAATTTCCATTGGCACATGAGCGGCCGCCATTTTCGCGATTATCATCTGCTCCTCGACGAACAGGCGGCACAAATCTTCGCCATGACCGACGACGTCGCGGAGCGGGCGCGCAAGATTGGCGGAGATTCGCTGCGTTCCATCAGCGACATCTCCAAACATCAACGCTTGAAGGACAACAACCGAGAGTCCATCCGTCCCGAGCACATGCTGGCTGAACTTTGTACGGACAACCGGGAACTCACGCGTTTCTTGCGCATGACACACAAGATTTGTGAAGAACACAACGATATCGCCACCGCCAGCTTGATCGAAGCCTGGATCGACGAGACCGAACGGCGCACGTGGTTTTTGTCAGAAACGGTACGCGATCATTGACACCGAGCGCGTGAAGTGACTTGCAGAAGGGACTTGGCAGTGCTCCGATGTGGATTTCGTTCCTAGCTCGACGGGTCTTCGGTTACCCTCCCGGCAATCGCGGCAGATTCCGCGCGTGCGAATTTTAGGCTGCGAAGCAGTTGCGCGTTTGCGGCGACGATGAGCGTGGACAGGCTCATCGCGATGGGGCCTACGCTCGTGGACAGCTCCACTCCACAGCAGAGGAATAGCCCCGGACCGACCGGAATCGCCACTAGATTGTAAGCGGTGGCCCAGACGAGGTTTTAGAAACCCTGGATTGGACGGGCCACCGCCGTTCGGACGGATGGCTGAAGGAGAGACAACATGACGAACATTCGCAAGGAAACCGACAGCCTAGGCGAAGTAGACGTTCCTGCCGACAAGCTCTGGGGCCCACAGACTCAACGCTCGCTCGAACACTTCAGCATCGGCAAAGACCTGATCCCGCGGGAGCTGATTACCTCCTACGCCGTCCTGAAAAAGGCCTCCGCCAACGGCAACCATGCCGGCAAACGGCTCGACGACCAGCGCCACAAGCTGATTGTTCAAGTCTGCGACGAAATCCTGGCCGGCCAGCACCACGACATGTTTCCGCTGCATGTATGGATGACGGGCAGCGGCACGCAATTCAACATGAACGTCAATGAGGTGATTTCCAACCGCTGCTGCCAGCTCGCCGGCACACCGCTCGGCAGCAAGACGCCCGTTCACCCCAACGATCATGTGAACATGTCTCAGTCGTCGAACGACTCATTTCCGTCGGCCATGTATATAGCGGCGGCGGTCAATGTGAATCAGCGGCTGATTCCGGCAGTGAAGGGGCTCCACGATGCGATTGCCGATAAGGTCGAGCAGTGGAGGGACATCGTCAAAATCGGCCGCACGCATATGCAAGACGCTACTCCACTCACTCTCGGACAAGAATGGTCGGGCTATGAGGGGATGCTCACAGACGATCTCGATCGGATCGAAGATGCGCTGAAAGGGGTCTACCGTCTTGCGCTCGGCGGCACTGCGGTAGGCACCGGCATCAATTCAGCGCCCGGCTTCGGCGAGGCTGCGGCGGCCGAGATTGCCAAGCTCACCGGCCTTCCGTTCGTCAGCGCGCCGAACAAGTTCACGGTGCAGGGCGCCCACGATGCCCTGGTACAGCTATCTGGCACAATGCGCACACTGGCCGTGTCACTCTACAAGATCGCCAACGACATCCGCCTTATGTCCTGCGGCCCGCGAGCCGGCTTCGCCGAGCTGGAAATCCCGGAAAACGAGCCCGGCTCCTCGATTATGCCGGGCAAGGTGAACCCGACCCAGGCCGAGGCGCTAACGATGATCGCCGTCCAGGTGATGGCAAACGATGTCGCGGTGGGCTTCGGCGGCGCGGGCGGTTATCTGGAGATGAATGTCTACAAGCCCCAGATCAGCTTCAACGTCACGCACTCCATCACCATCCTCTCCGACGGGTGCACGAACTTCCGTAAATTCCTGGTCGAGGGGACAAAGCCCAACCTGAAGAAGATCAACGAATACGTCGAGCGTTCCCTGATGCTAGTGACGGCGCTCTCGCCGGTCATTGGCTACGACAAGGCCTCACAAATTGCACACTTCGCCATGGACAACGATCTCACGCTGAAGGCGGCTGCACTGAAGCTCGGCTTCGTGACGGAGGCCGAGTTCGATCGCGTCGTCGATCCAAGCAAGATGGTCAAAGCGTACGTTGCGAGTGCCTAGTAGTGGAAGATTACCGGCCCCGATTTGAATAGATACGAAAGGAAGGGACTCAGCATGATAAGCACTACCAAGCACGGAATCGAACTGCTCCGCGATCCATCGCTTAACAAATCGACCGCTTTCACCGAGGCCGAAAAGCAGGCACTCGGCCTTGTTGGACTCGTACCCGATGTAACCGAGACCGAGGACCTACAGCTGAGCCGCGTAATGATGCAGCTTGGCCACAAGACCACAGACCTCGATCGCTACATCTACTTGGTGAATCTGCTCGATCACAACGAAACCCTCTTCTACCGGACCGTCATGTCGGATCCCGCGCGCTTTCTCCCGATTGTGTACGATCCGACGATTGGGGAAGCCTGTCTTAAGTTCGGCCACATTTACCGCCAGGCGCGTGGGATGTATCTCTCGATCACGCGCCGCGGCAAGGTGAAGGAGATTCTGAAAAACTGGCCGCAGAAAGACGTTCGTTTCATCTGCGTCACGGATGGCGGCCGCATTCTTGGCCTGGGTGATCTCGGGGCAAACGGCGCCGGCATTCCCATCGGGAAGCTGGAACTCTATACGGCGTGCGCGGGCGTGCCTCCGCAGTACCTGCTGCCCATGTACCTCGACGCTGGGACGAACAACCAGCAATACCTGCACGACCCGCTGTATTTGGGTATGCGCAAGACGCGTCCGTCCACCGAAGAGCTTTATTCCTTTGTCGACGAGTTCGTTGAAGCCGTCCAGGAAGTCTTCCCGAAGTGCTGCATCCACTTTGAGGATTGGACGGGCACGGACGCAATCCACTTGCTCCAGCGATATCGCGACAAGTATTGCGTCTACAACGACGACGTGCAAGGTACGGCGGGGATCACTCTTACAGGGATGAATAACGCGGCCAAGATTAAAGGCACGAAGCTGAAAGACGAAAGGTACTTGTTCCTCGGTGCGGGCTCGGCCGGTATTGGTCTCGCCAATCTGCTTTGTTCCGCGCTTGTTGCGCAGGGCTTGAGCCTCAAGGGAGCGCAGTCTCGCGTCTACATGTTCGATATCAACGGCCTGCTGGAGACGACCCGCAAGGATCTCGCCGATTTCCAGAAGCCGTATGCGCACCAGCACGCGCCGACACGGGATTTCGTTGCCGCCATCGAGAGCATCAAGCCTACGACGATTATCGGTGTGAGCACGATTGGCGGCGCCTTCAACCAGAAAGTTGTCGAGGCCATGGCGAGGATTAACGAGCGCCCAGTAATCCTTGCTCTGTCGAACCCCACCGAGCACGCCGAATGCACGCCCGAACAAGCCTACACCTGGTCAAAGGGCAAGGCGATCTACGCAGCCGGTGTGCAGTTCGCGCCGGTCCATTACAACGGGCAGACATTTCTGCCGGGACAAGCGAACAACTTTTACATTTTCCCGGCGGTCGGTATGGCGATCTTCGCCACGCAGGCGAAGCGAGTCACAGACGAGATGTTCATCGAAGCCGGCCAAGCGGTGGCGGATCAAGTACCGCCCGAACTGCTCAAGCAGGGCTTGTTGTACCCATTGCAATCGAGCATTCTGGAGACCGAGATTCAGACGGCCTCGCGTGTGGCGAAGCTGGTATTCGATTCGGGACTTGCCCACGTCTCGCGCCCCACGGACATGGTCGAGTTCATTCGTGAACATGTTTACACGCCGCAATACGCGGCGTCGGAGGCAACTTCCGCCGCCAAGGCGGGATAATTTTTGCTGTGACGTTGCGTTTATAGACTCGGGTTGCCTTACGCCTGACACAAACTTATCTTCGAGCTAACTTCGATTCGTTTTCCTACTTGGATGCTCGTTGAGATAAGTAGAACGCGAGCGTAGTGGTTTGTATTGGAGTCGTCGCGTCGCCCGATGGGACCTTCACAGGGTAAGTCCCCTTACCGGACTGTGGGAAAATGGGATTTGGAGGCAAGCATGGCGCCTAAAAAAGAACCATCTAGGAAGATTCTTGATAAGCATGCGAAGTTTCTTGCGGCATGGGAAGCGGCGGGCTTCCCGGACAAATTCGAGAAGGAGGGGACTACGCTTAATAACGTACGGTCAACCGCTGAGTGGTACCGGGAACAAAAACAAAAGTCCACCAAGGACTAGGCCGCTCTGCTCGCCGGGCGCGATTGCTGCCTCCGCGTCGCCTCTGTTTCGCCAGCCCCGGCGGTCACATTCCGATAACGCCGTTCGTCGTTCTAATAGGCCCTAATCGATGAGTCGGCGGATGCAACAGTTTTCCCAAAGCACCGCCATGCTCCGCTCACTCATTACTCTTTATGTCTGTATTCGTCGGGGATATCGTCCTCCGGCACCTCACGCGTCCGAACTGGCCCCGTGTCAGGGCTCGCGGCGTCTTCCACGCCCAGTACCACATCGGCCTCGAACGCGTTTCCTTCCTCCAGCAACTCGGCCACACTCTCCGAATCTGCGTCTTCGATATTGGACAACCCCTGCAAATCTCCCGATAGCTCGCCCGACCGCCGCCTCCTTCCCAGTTCCTCCGGCGCGAATGCCACCGTATCCAGACCTCGGCTTTTCTCACGAACCCCTTCCAAGAGTAAGGCCGCCGTTTCCCCGCTAATAGCCTTCTTGCCGTCAGCCCTCGTTTTCATCGACGCCGTTTTCGGAGGCCCGTTTCTCTTCGCCAACTTCTTCTTGGGATTTAACATCTTCTTAGCAGATTTCTTCTTCTTGATTGCCTTCTTCATCGGAGTCACCCTCCAGCTCGCAGTCCTCTTCACCTTCGCCCGGCAATTTCGGTGTGGGTGAGTTTCACTCCGCGGAGCAGTTGCGCGTTTGCGGCGACAATGAGCGTGGAAAGACTCATCGCGATGGCACCCACGCTCATGGGCAGCTCCACTCCCCAGCGGTGAAATAGTCCCGCAGCGACCGGAATCGCCACTAGATTATAAGCGGTCGCCCAGACGAGGTTCTCGACCATCTTCCGGTAAGCAGCGCGCGACAGCTGGATGGCACTCACGACGTCACGAGGGTCGCTACGTACAAGTACGATGCCGGCAGATTCCACCGCCACGTCGGTCCCGGCCCCAATGGCGATGCCGACGTCTGCAGTGGCGAGTGCTGGCGCATCGTTCACTCCATCACCAACCATCGCGGCGCGCTTGCCTCCTGCTTGAAAGCGTCTTATGGCAGCCGCTTTGTCGGCAGGAAGAACTTCCGCGGCAACATCATCGATGCCGATGCGCTGTGCGACTGATTCGGCGACCGCCTTAGAATCTCCCGTGATCATGGCCACGCGCAGTCCGAGCCGATGCAATTCCTCGATGGCTTCTCTCGATTCGGGGCGAATTTCGTCTTCGACAGTCAGTGCGCCAAGCACACCGCCGTCTGCGATCACATAAATCACCGTCTTGCCCTCGCGGTCCCAGGCCGCAGCGGCCTTCGCTATCTCTGCGGAAGGCAGCACGCCGGGTGACTCTATAAGACGCGATCCGCCGACCGCGACTGTTACGCCATCGACGAGAGCCTGTGCGCCGCGACCTGGCAGGGCCACGAACCCGCTGGCTGCAAGCCGATTAAGCCCGCGTCGTTTCGCTTCGGCAACAATGACTTTGGCCAAGGGGTGTTCGGAATCCATTTCGACGGCGGCAGCGCGAGCGAACAGATCGCCCTCGCTGACGCCCGGCGCAACCACTACGCCCGAAAGTGCCGGCGAGCCGCGCGTGAGCGTTCCAGTCTTGTCGAAAACGATCACATCGAGATTCCGCGCCCGTTCAAGGGCGAGCCGGTCTTTGACGAGAAGGCCGTTCTGCGCACCGACCGAAGTCGAGATGGCGATCACGAGTGGAATCGCCAAGCCGAGAGCGTGCGGGCAGGCGATGATGAGAACTGTCGCGGCGCGGATTAGACCATGTCCTTTGTCTCCTGCCAGCCACCAGTAGGTGAATGTCGTCGCGCCTGCAACGACTGCTACATAAAAAAGGAGCGCTGCTGCACGGTCGGCGATGGCTTGGGCACGCGACCCGGAAGCTTGGGCCGCGCTGACAAGACGCATGATCCCCGACAGGGCCGTCGCATCTCCGACCGCTGTCACGGAAACGCGAAGGCTTCCACCGCCCACAACCGTTCCTGCAATTACTTTGGCTCCCGGCCCCTTCCCGACCGGTTTGGACTCTCCGGTGAGCAGAGACTCGTCGATGTCCGCTGTGCCCTCGACGACTTCTCCATCCGCCGGGACACGCTCACCGGGACGGACGAGCACGACATCGCCTGCGCGCAGCTCACCGAGGGGAACGGTTCGGATTTCGGAACCGTCCACGCGCTCTGCAGTGTCGGGCAGCAGGGCGGCAAGAGCGTTGAGCGCACCGTGCGCTTGTATGACCGCGCGCATTTCGAGCCAGTGGCCAAGAATCATGATGGTGATCAACGTGGCGACCTCCCACCAGACCTCCACCTCGAACAGGCCGAATGTGGCGGCGAGCGACGCGCTGAAGGAGACGAGGATCCCCAGGCTGATGAGCGTCATCATGCCGGGTTTGCGGTCGGCCAGTTCTCTACGTGCCCCGCG
>Ga0210384_10004047_pt1 | contig 16560 bp, 15 predicted proteins | sample IncBWH2MmetaG_FD_160574 | JGI IMG/M metagenome (GOLD analysis project Ga0210384, IMG submission 160574) | Forest soil microbial communities from Barre Woods Harvard Forest LTER site, Petersham, Massachusetts, United States - Inc-BW-H-2-M | ecosystem: Environmental > Terrestrial > Soil >...
AGAGTCGCCTGACCGATTGCATTTGCGCCTGCGTTGCCCGATTGCGAAACCACTGCACTGAACGGTGCCACGGTGATGTCTCCGTTGAAGAACAGCGGGTTGCTATTCGTTACCGATTGCAATGTGGCTCCCTGCACCGGAACCAGGATCACAGTATCACCTACAGCAACCGTGACCGAAAACGTCGACCCGTCCATCGTGATCGAATGCGTGGTCGCCGAACCTGTTGCCGAACCACTCGGCATCGTCGGAAGAGCCGGCGCTGCATTTGCCGGCTTGATCTGCGTGAACATGTAGTACCCGAGCAAGCCCAGTCCAACGCCCACTCCCACACCAACCCAAAAGTCTTTGTTGCCTTCGTCTTTCATATTTCCTCGTCGCTACCGGGATCGTGTACCGACCACAACGGATATGTCAGAAACGCAATGCAAACGTACGCAACAAAAACTGCCAAACAGATAGCTTCTCCGGTTCCGCCGTCGTCGATCACGATCACTCCGCCACAATCATGGTGGGCAAACGCAGTCGTTTGTCTCGCTGTACGATGTTCAGATCCACCGAAAGCGGTCCCGTCATGAGCTGCAACGCTTGCGTCGGAAAGAGCTGGATCATTTTGTAGTCGACGTTGGCGACCGGCTGCACATTGCTGAGACTATGCCAATAGCCAAGAAAAGGCAGCAAATAGAGCTGCTCTGGTGAAAGAGGGATCCCTTCTCCAACGTACCCACCCGGATCGAATCCGGCCGAAAGGATCTCCTGGCAGTCAGCCTTGGAGTAGTCGGCAATCTGCAAGGCCGTGGTATCTGGCGCTGGTACCTCGAGATCAACCCAGATTTCGGCACCCTGTCCCTGCGGAATACTGAGGGCTTTGGCTCGAGCCACCTGACGTTGGCCATCCAGGGTCCCGCGCTGCGCCGACGGAACCCAATAATTGGGCGGCGCTTCACCAACCAGCATCACAGCAAGACCAGAGGCGAGGTTGGACGCCAATTCTTGCGGCGTCAGATTCTCGAGATACCGAATCACTCCGGTCGGCTTTGTTCTCGTCCCTGGAAACGTGAAATCCGCGAGTGCTAGTGCCGTATGAACGCTGAGAGGCGTGAGCATGTCGCAGAAGACAGCGCCAACCGATGCGGGAACTACTTTCATGGTTTTTCATCCTTCCGGATGTGAGATTCGGTCGATGATGTACAGCATCAATCCGAAACCAACAAAAAGCGCAACTACGTCCATCAACATTGCTCCGTTCTTAGGCTCCGCAGGAATCCATGGACAACTACGACTGCCTTATCTTTGGTTCCGTAGGAATTTCCGCCCGTCTGAGCGAAGCGTTTTCTTCGCGAAGCTTGTGCATTTCCTCGAGAAGTTCCGAACATCGTGTGTGCAAACGGTTGTTTTCCACGAACAATTCGTGCCTCTCCGGTTCGGAAACCTCGAGAATCCACGTAGCCAAGATGCGAGCGGACTGAACGTATCCTCGGGACTTAAACGTTGTAACTTCGCTCGCTAGCTCCAAAATCTCATCCCGGGTCACGAGCTCGAGTATACTTGTTGCCTAACACATGGGCCAGGTAAACGCGGTCTTGACTTCGGCCACCGCAGGTCAAGCAATCGGCGCCCTCATGGCAGCTGGACTGTCGCGAGACGAGGCCAATTTGGCCGCAGCACAGAGCGCCGACGAAACGGCGTCCTGGAAGTACATGCGCAACTGGAATCTCGGCAACATCACCACGGCCGACCCGAACGCCGATTGGATGATCCAGAGCTCGACCAACCCGTTGCACTTCGCAAGCTATAGCTCGCTCCTCGACGGAGCCAAGGCGATGGTTAGTTGGCTTTCATCACACAATATCCCACTTGACAGTGGTATCGCGGCGTACGTAGCCGCGCTACAGCAAGGCTGTTACCTCGGATGCCTTCCACCCGGTGGAACGGCAACGCAGACCGACTACGACAACTACCAAGCTGCCATCACGCGATTTTTGCCACAAATGCAAGCCGCGGTACCGGTTGCTCCCGCCTGGACTATTCCGAAAACGTTCTGGGTAGCAGCTGCCATCATTGCCGGTGGATATGTCGTCTCCGCTGCAGTCGACAAACAAAAGTGGATACCGAAGCCAGTGAAAACGGTCGTGGATTTCATTTTGTGATTACCGAGCTGAAACCAGTAACAGCGGCAGTGGATTCCATTTTACGATTGAAGCCAGTAACAGCGGTTGCTTTATAAAAGGAATTTTTCATGCGCACCTACGCCAAGCAACAGATCAATCGACTCATCGCGCTCGAAACTATTCTAGGCGGAGGTAGCTCGGGACCAATCCTGTCGATCGGAGTTACGGCTCCGATTACGACAACGGGCGGAGATACCCCAACGATTGGAATTACCCCCGCAACCGATCTGGCTGCAGGTTCCCTCTCTGCGTCTGACAAAACGAAGCTCGATAACCTGTCGGGAGCTGGAACGGTTGTACGAATCAACAATTCGAATTCGCCGTACCAAGCGTTGCACGCGACGTTCAACGTGATCTGCGACGTGTCGACCGGAAACGCTGGCAACGCAAACACGATCATTCATCCGCCGCTAAATCCGAGTGACAGCGACCCGTTTTCCATCAAAGTCAACCTTGGCGATGCTTCCGCTGCACCCATACTGATCGAACCGGTTGCAGGCCAACCTGCGATCGAAGATCCATCGCAACCGGGAACGTTTCGCACCAACGCTGCAACGTTTGCATCGATCAAGTCGGGGCCCGGTGGGTATGCCACATGGAGATACAATCTGGCTCTAAATCAGTGGCTACTATACGGAGTGATCTAATGAAGACTTGGTGGGTCTTGATGCTGGCACTATTGTCGTGTCAGCCGACATCTGCGTTGTATGACAAAAAAACCACCATACGGGCGTCAAGTGCAGAGGCTAGGGCCGGAAGCTTGAGCCCAGTATCCTGGTCCGTTCCCAACTGGTTCATTGACCCATCGAATACAACCGGATGCGCGTCCGACAACAACAACGGCACGTCTGCTACGTGCGGAACTACCGGAGTAGGCCCCCTCAGTACATGGAACGAACTCAATGGCGGTAGATGGCAATGCTTCGGAGGGCCAGCTTCGTGTCCTATGCTGCGACAAGAAACAACGGTAACGTTTCTGTCGGCACAGACGACGAATACCGATCACGTATGCCCTCGTCCGTCTCAACAAAACGGTAGTTCCCTAGTTTTGCAAGGGAACCTCGGAACCGCTCAGCAGGTAGCTACCGGATCTCTTGCGTCCGTCACATCCAAAAACCGTTCTTCCGGAACGCTTTTGTCGGCAACGCTTCCTACCGGAGCCGCAACCGGGCTACTGATCAAAAACACGACACATCTGTCGTTCGCATGGATCCATACCCTTGTCTCCGGAAACACATGGAACATTTCGCAACCGTTTGCGCCGATCACTGTTCCAGCTACCAACTTCCTGGCACCAACAGAGGTTGATACGTGGGCAAATACGGACTCAGTTGTCATTTACAACCCATCAGCTGTGTACATCGACTGTTTGGAAGGGACATTTGGAAACTTCAACAACAACGGAAACCTGGCAAATGGATTTTCCATTTACCACCTAACCATAACGTCTCCGGGCGATACGTACTTGTTCACTCCGTCTCGTTTCGGAGACAACACCTATCTCATTGAAACGTCATCAATTCGGCTGCCTAGTTTCCGTGTCGGCACGGAAGACAACTGGGCGATCATGATGAACGATTTCGATCCGATCGGCATTTCAACTGCATCAACAAACTCGCGAGCAGCTCAGTTGTACCTGTACGGTGGAATCATTGGTCAACCAAACGCCTCGCCTGGTGGATCGGCAACGCTCGGTGCAGGCGGATTTCTAATAGACGAAGACACGATTATTTCCGGTGGATCGGGTACCCAATTCGTACTTCAGGGACAGTTGGGTCAGCTGTATATCGACACCGCAACAATCGGGTTTGTCAATTCTTCCGCAATCCCTCTGAACGATTTCTCCATATGGGGTCCCGGCACACTCAGCGTGGATGACGGAGGAAGGCTGAAGTACAAGTCCGGAGCTACCGGTGCAGCCACGTCATTACTCGTCTCAAATCTACGAATCAACCGACAATCCGCCTCGTGCATCGGCATACCTTCGTCTGCCACGCTGTCTACGACGTGTAATACATCGGTAACCACGGCCAACCTGGACGCCAGCTTAGGAACGACGTCCGGATGTTTGTACGCACCAGGAGGAGGAGCATTTTGCAACTACTAATGCTTTTGCTATTTGCGCTCGCCGCATGTTCGAATCAACCGGTCCAAGACACGTCTTCACCAAAGCTTCATGACGAAACGGTTACACAGGTAACTCCGTCCTGGTACCACCCGCCTCGCGCCGTTCGTACTGAGCTAAAATCGGATACACGATCGCCAGCAGAAATTACTGCAGCCGCCTGTCGCGGTCCCAACGGACAGTGGTTTTGCGGCTCACCACAACCGCGAGCATCGTCAGCGACAGCGGTAGGTCCGATCATTCCGCTGTCCTGGACAGTACCCCAATGGTACGTGGATCCGTCAAACACCTCAGGTGCAGCTTCGGACAACAACAATTGCACCACCACATCCACTCCGTGCCTTACATGGCACGAGATCAACGATCACAGATGGGGATGTATCGGTAGTCCCAACGCTTGTCCGAGGCTACGGCAAAATACAAACATTACTTTTCTATCGAGCCATACGACCACTTCTGATCCGGTGTACTTCTACCCTTCGATAGAGAATTCGGCTTACGTGGTACTGCAAGGCGCAGCGCCAACCGTTGTTGCCACCGTTTCGCTATCCGGAGTTACCGCAAAGAGTACCACTGCAGGCGCAAATTCACTTCTGATTGCGAATATAGGTGGTTCTGGTGCCGCCAACATGTTGCTCGAAAATACAACCCATCCAAGCCGGGCATGGGCTTATGCGTCGCTCGGTGGTGGATCATTTTCGATTACACAACCGATGGTAAAACTGACAACACCTTTTTCTTCCACACCTCCCGCTGAGGTAAATACCTGGGCGAATACGGATTCCGTAAAACTTCTCACACCCGTATCGGTAAACCTTGTTGCCGCAGTGCCCGTATACACGGACTTCAACAATAGTTCAGGCGGATTCAATCTGCTCAATATCTACCAACTGCTTGTGTTTAATCCGGCAGCAAGCGCAGATCAGTCGTTCGTTGGAACTTTTGTATCGACAGGTGAGGTCAACTGGACTCGCGTCATCAACATCAATCAGGGATTCAATAACAACTCCAACTCGTTCGTAAATTACAACACGCTTCTTGCCGGCAGCGTGGACTCTTCTTCTTCATTCTGGGTATTCGGTGGAGAAGTGAGCGGAGCAATAAGCGGAAACGGAGGAAATGCGCTTCTCGACGGAGACGTAATTATCAACGGAGGAGGTTGGCAACAGTATGGAGGAGAAGTGATCTGGAGCCGCGTTTACATGGATGCCGCTTCACTAGTTTTCTCCGGAACCATGGATCTGATTCAGGAGTTCTATGCACCAGCTGTTATCTATGGCAACACAGGTAAGATTATTAATGTCGAGGGTAGTTCTAGGTTTGCTAACGTAGGCCAAACTTTCGTCAACGCATTTACCGCCCCATCCCTTGTTACCGGAATCGAACTCAATGGGGTGGCTACAGCATGCTCAAGTACTGGCGGCGCAACCCCAACAATCGCATGCGGTATCTCCACAACACCGGCTCACTTGGACGCCGCAGCAGGCGCCGCTGGCTTCGGCGGAATGGCTTTCAATCTCGGCGGAGCATCTGTGGGCAACACGCAGTAAACGGATCGCACTGGATCAGTGCGCAAAAAAGCCTGAATGATGCGTATGAAATTCTTGCATCAGACAGAAACATTCTGTATCTTCTAGAGGCATAGCAGAAGAGCGGCACCTCCCCGGTCCTTTCTTCGTAGCCACGCGCCCACTACGGCCACCCTAACCCGGTGGCCGTAGTTTTTTTGTACTGGACGAGTTCGCTTATGCAGAGGTAAATTCGTTGCTCACCCGTCACGGCGTGAGAACCGAAGTCTACCTATCGGCGTGAGAACCGAACGGTGGACATGACGTGGGCTCTGGACTGGATCGTGTGACACCGCCTTTCTCCTGGGCAAATTTCTCACTCACCGATCCAGCCTAGAGCTCTCGTCCAAAAAATAAGGAGACCGGGGAATGGCTGTCAGTGCAGCAGAAAAGGTCATGGCTCTTGTTCGACTCGCAACCGACCCAGGTTCAAGTGAACAGGAGGCTAGAACCGCAGCAGTAGCCGCATGTAAGTTGATACGAGAGAACGGATTGGTGGTAATCTGTCAACATAACGGTTCCCATCGCAATCATTCGTCACAATCATCGGACGAGGTTGCAGAAAATTTCCGCAAGCATTCGTCACAATCATCGGACGAGGTTGCAGAAAATTTCCGCAAGCATTCGTCACAATCAGCAGACGAAGTTGCCGAAAATCTCCGTCGCAAGCATTCGCCACCAAAACGAAAACACACCACACGCGCGCCGCAACGAAAATCCGTTGGCGACATTCTCGTTACTACATACATCGCTACGCGATGCGGAAAATGTTGTCTGTGCAAACTAGGCTACGAACCGTGGGCCGTACTCACTGACATCTACGGCAAGCCGGCGCACGCAACATGTGCATTCGTGCAGGCGGCATCGTGAAGGCGCAGCTCACGGCGACAAACGGTGAGACAACGGCTGTCATGGTGCAGCGATGACGCTGCAAGATCCGTTGCCACGGATCTCAATCAGCGAGATCGACCCAACACTCAGCGTTCTCGAACACGCACTCGCGTACGGCCGCGATGGTCTGCGTGTGGTATTCGTGTGGGCACCAACGTTTGGCGGATCGTCAGATCCTACCACAGAGCATCCAGTAGCAACTGGGTGCACATGCAAAAACAAAGCAAAGTGCTCATCAACCGGCAAACATCCTATTGCTAACGCATGGCAAAAACTAGCAACTCACGAAGAGCAATCGATAAAAGATCAATACGTACGATTTTCTCAACAGCCAAGTGTGGGTATCGAACTCGGAGAACAGGGAAACGGAACGTACATAGTTGCGATCGATATCGATGACGAAGAACGAAGCAAAACGTTGCAAGGCGAATTGGGAATACTTCCTGAAACCGCCAGATGCGATTCCGGACGAGGATATCGTCTGTTCTACGAAATTCCATCTGAGATTTCGACGGAGACGTTGCAAAACGTAACTGGTATAGGTGGAGAATCAGGTGTCGACGCAAAAGCAAAAGGCGGACAAGTTGTAGTTGCCCCGTCGTGGCATCCAAATGGGAAACGTTACAAATGGTCGAAATACAATCACATCTCAACGCTACCCTTATTGTGGGCTCTCAAGCTTGTAAAGCATCAGGTCCCGAAGTGGGCCAAAAAAAATACTCTCGAAACGATCAAACTTGGAGGAAAAGAAGCGAGAAAAGCGGAACGATACTTCGAAACTGCGCTCCGCGGTCAAGCCGCAACTGTCTCTGCGTGCGGTAAGGGTCTTAGAAATAACACCCTGTACGAATGCGCCGTATCTATTTTTTCACTTTGCAACGGAATGAAGCTTTTCAGTTGGTGGACAGAGGTTCACCGACTTCTGTCCGTAGCGGCCGAAAACTGCGGCCTTACCGAATCAGAGACGTACAAAACGCTCAGAAGCGCAGACGAATGGGTAAGAGCCACCCAATCCGTTCGTGTTCCGGTACTCATGCCGGATCCACCGAAATCGATGCCACCGGAAGAGGGGAAAGACGCCGTACCAAACAGCGTCACCCCTCAAGAACGACCTGTCATCCGCATTTCTACAGAGCTATTCGACAACGTCCAGCTCACGATCAAGGCGATGCGAGCCGATCTAAATTTGTACCAACGCGATGGATACCTTACACATACAACACGAGTCTCCCAGCAAGAGAGCGACGAATCTCAACTTAACGAACACGGTCGGGAACTCGTTGAGGGTTCACCGCAAATACGCACAACATCGTTAGCGACATTGCGTTCTCGACTCACCAAGATCGCTATATTTCAAAAATACGACATGAAGTCAAGTTCATGGCGTCCAACGCTTCCGACCGACTCGATCGTTGGCGACGTTCACGATTGTGGGGAATGGCCTGGAATACGCACACTTATCGGAATTTGCGAAACACCAACAATGCGCGTTGACGGAACAATTATTCAGGAAGCTGGGTACGATCGATCGACTCGATATCTGTACGCACCTAACATGCAATTTCCGAAGGTATCTGATACTCCGTCTCAGGACGATGCAAGAGCGGCTTATCAGGCGTTGGTCGAAATTTTCTACGATTTCCCATACGTAAACAGCTCCCACATGGCGGTTCCAATTGCCGCGATCTTGTCATTGATTGCGCGTCCAGCGATCCAGGGTGCGGTTCCCGGGTTCCTTTTTAATGCGTCGACTCGTGGATCGGGCAAAACGTTGCAAACGGATGCAATCGCGATGGTGGCTACCGGTAGAGGTGCACCGCGCATGAATTACCCCACCACCGAAGAAGAGATGGAAAAAATTCTAGCCAGCTACGCCCTTCGTGGAGCTCCATTTTTCTGTCTGGACAATGTCTCTAGTTCGCGACCGTTCGGTGGCGGACCACTGGACCGCGTTCTCACAGCAAGGGACCAGGTTCAGCTTCGCGTGCTCGGACGTACCGAAGTTCCAACTGTCAGCTGGCGAGCTGTCCTGATGGCTACAGGGAACAACATGGACCTGTTTGCCGACACGGCCCGGCGAGTGCTGATCTCACGTCTTGAGCCAAAGGACGAGCACCCGGAGCGACGCACCAATTTTCGGCATGATGACCTGCTTGGATGGATCGGTCGGGAGCGCGGAAGACTCGTCGCGGCAGGACTTACCATCTTGCGTGCTTACGTCGTAGCAGGCCGCCCCAAAATCCCTTGCGAGCGTTGGGGCTCGTTTGAGGAATGGTGTGCTTTTGTACCGCCGGCCATCATGTTTGCTGGTGGCGCTAATCCGATGCTAGCTCGACCTCTAAATGACGAAGAAGTGGACTCAGAAACAAGAGCGTTCTCGTTTGTGATGTCAGAGATCGAGCGATTGGGTCTCACCGATTTCAAGATCGGGGCCTTCCTCGAGACGCTCTACAGCCCAAGACCTGTCAAAAAGGATGAGCTCGGAAATATCGTCGTCGAAAGCGACGGTTTGGACGAACTTCGGGAAGCAATAGAGACGCTCTGCCCTCCAAAATGGAGAAAAAATCCGGATGCGGTGGCCCTGGGCAACAAATTTCGAGCCTTCAAAGGTAGGTACATAGATGGCAAGAGACTACTTAGTCGTCCAGGAAATGGAGGCACACTGCTCTGGGGGCTCGAAAAAAAATTACAGGCTCCAAATTTATCAGACCAGAGATCAAGTACTTAGATGATAGTTTAGTTGGGCTAGTGACACTAGGTGGGCAGTTGATCTCATTGGCGTCCAATTTGGCGCATTTTTTTTGAAAGTGCTTGTGGGTTACCAATCGGTGCTGTATGACTTGTGCTGAAAAAAAATCGGGGAGATTGGGCGGCAACAGGGTGGACTGCCCAACTAGCCTCACTAGCCCAACTAGCTCAAGCGTGGAGGTGGATATGTCGGAACTTGACTTGAAGGTCATCCGTACGCGAGCGAATGCAGCAACAGGTGGTCCGTGGTCCGTGGAAAGAGATGAGTACATTTTTGAAAGTAGAGACGATCTAATAGGTACGCGTGATTGTTGTATCGATTCGATCGAAGAGAAAGGTGCTCGTGTCGTAAGTAGTTTTGAATACAACGATAATATTCAAAAGGACGCGGAGTTTATCGCTCACGCTCGCCAGGACGTCCCTGCGCTACTCGACCGCGTAGAGGAGCTCGAAAAGGAAGTCGCTTTCCTGCGTTCGAAGCCGCGGAAGCGTCAGGGGATTTCGTCCGTGCAACGGTTCCGGATCTTCTCTCGTGACCGATTCACTTGTCGATACTGCGGCGCACGTGGCGGTCCCGATGTGCCGCTCGAGATCGATCACCACACGCCAGTGTCAAAGGGAGGTGGGAATGATGACGAAAACCTCTGGACGGCGTGCTTTGAGTGCAACAGAGGAAAACGAGACGTGGAGTTCAAGCGATGAAATGCGCCGGTCTATCTGCTATTGGTTTTTCTCACTGCCTGATGAAATTTATTGTTCTGTTCGCCTTTATTTTTCTCACTGCCTGCGGTTCTCCCTATTCCGAGCAAGCCGCAACCGTTCGACAAAAACAGTCCTTGGTGACCCAGTACCGCGTGCAGTACAGCGTGTCGGGCAGCTACTACGTTCCGGCCAGCATCTATGGTCAGAAGTGCGTACCAAACGGCTACGAAGGGTCGTTTGAGGATGTTCCGGGGGGCCAGTGGAGGATCCCTACGGATGAGGAAGCGTTTCTGACTTGGGACGAGTTCGGTAACTACTTCGTGCAGGCGAAGGTGCAGGGGTTTCCTGGTTTCAATCGGTCGTTCTGGGTAGGGTGTGCAGATACCGATCAACTTCCATCTGGGTACTGGAATTCGGGGATGTACGACTCGGGACCGGTAGACTCGACGCAGATCGACAACCTCAACGCGAGCTCCGCGTCCGCCTGGTGCTACCTGATGGGATTTGCGGGACCGACTGTATCGACGTCAGACGCAAGCGTCGTGTTCCGAAACGGAACTGTATGGAGCGTTTACACGCATGAGTTGTCTCGTCTCGAGCAGCCGCGGGAGACCTGGGCAAACTGCACATCGTGGCCCTTTGCGGTGCCTTTGGCAGGTCAGTACACGGCCGACGCGGCTTCACCCGTAGTAATCCTTCCGCCTGGCGCATTGTGCGCTCCAGCGAGGGTTGCTGGCGGCATGGGAGCCTGGGAATCGGGAGAAACTGGCGGAGGCTACCGGATCGATTCAGTGGCGAACACACTGACCGTGTATCCAGGTGGGGATGTATGGCCTACGGTTTCTGTGTACTGCCTGGGATTGCAATAATTTATAAAGATTACGGTTTCGGCGTACTGCCTGGGATTGCAGTGATCTCAACGATCCAGCGAGAAACGGTTTGCTCCGGCGTTTCGCCCTGACCTTCGGTCAGGCATAGCCACGGCACATGGTGAGCAAAACACCAGTCACGCCAATGTGCCTGTGGCGATTCCGGCTTGATTCGACCATCTACTGATTTGCACTCGAGCTCGATGTGTCGCCCGCCGTCGACAATTGCGTAGAGATCGCATTGACCTTTGATGCCAAAACGGACTTTTCGACCGTCGAAGATGCCCATACCAACGTTGCGACGGAAGAGGCGAAGCGTTGGAAGATTTTCAGGCGCACGTAGTAGCAAAAGTTTTTGAGCGTTGGATTCGGACATTTTTCGCCTGGATTTTCGCAATATTCGGCGCTCTGCGATGCGGTTATTTAAGAGGCGGCGTCCCTGTCGCAGTATTCGATGCTCTGCGGTGCATTTTGTTTTGGTGGTCGCAGTATCCGATGCTCTGCGATACATTTGATGGGGAGCGGTTGCAGTATCCGATGCTCTGCACTGCATTTGTTAGTGTTGCTGTTGCAGTATCCGACCTCCACTGTCGCAGTATTCGATGCTCTGCGGTGCAATCGTGAGTGTCCTACGAACAGTTGCAGTATACGGCTCTGTCAGTCTGCGCGTCCCATACGCGATCGTAGCGGTCCGAAAGAATGGCGCGAGCCGTCAAAGGGTTGAATTGCTTCCTGCAAATATGAAGTCGTCGTCAAGTTGCAGTATTCAACGCTCTGCACTGCGTCAAAATGGAATATCATCTGATTCGTCGGGAGCGAGCGATATGAATTCTGTGGTCAGTAGCGGAAACCGTTGATCGACGGGGAGATCCCACGGGTCGACGGATCGATCCGACGCGTCATTGTAGGTCACCGTAGTCGTACTGTTCGGAGCCGTACGCTGCTCTGACGTTTGCATGGGCGAGGTGGAAGTCGCACGATCCGAAGCCGTACGCTGCTCTGGTGTGGTTGTGGTCGTACCATTGGGAGCTGTACGCTGCTCTGTCTGCGTCGTGGTTGTCGTGCAATTTGCAGCTGCACGTTGCTCCGGCGTGGTCCCCAACGTCGTGCGATCGGAAGCTGCACGATACTCCAACTCTGAGGACGTCGTACCGTTGTAAGCCGTACGCTGCTCTTGGTGGTGATTCTTCGTTGCTGATGGTTCCGAAGTACCATCCGACTCTCGATAACAAAAATGACATGAATCTGTTAGCAACCTATCGTGTTCGCAATGTGTAACTGGTTCCGAAGTACCATCTGAGCATTGTGATAGTTTCGAAGTACCATCCGACTCTTGACCTGTGGCGATTTCAGAAGTATCGCCCGACTCCAGCTTGTTCCACTCACGTTCTTCCTCTGCCTCGAGTTTCTTTCGCTCTTCCCTCCTTGCGTTGAGAGCCTGCCATTTTTCGTCCGAAGCAAACAGCGCCTTTAGACCCTCGCTCCAGTCCCGTGGTGGCCATGTACCGTAGTGCTCCAGGAATCGGGCCGATGCAAACCCGGGCTTGTATCCTCGCGATCGAGCCAGCAGAGCCATTTTCGTGAATAGCGAGCGGCGGGTGTCCATCGGATCGGCGGAACGACGCACAAGTTCTTCTTCTGTTTGCTGCGGAGTTTTCGGTTCTTGCTTTGGAAACTCCGAACCGCAATAGGGACAGAGTATTTTGTGAGGTTGCACGTATGCGTAACAGTTGCGACACAGTTTGAGAGTTATTGCTCCCGGCTTGCGTATCGGCTTGTGAACGAGCGACCACTGCCTGTCCTCGTGCGGTGCGTAGTGTCGATCGAAGTTTCCAGCGTGATCGAGAATCAATGGCGTGATGTCGCCGTAGGGACGAAAGGCCCGCGCGGTAGATTGCATCCACAGAACCAGGCTCTGCGTGGGTCGACAGTGCACCACGCACTTGAGCGATGGCAAATCAACGCCCTCAAGAAGGATGTTGCAGTTGCAGATCACCTCCAGCTTGCCGGACCGCATGTCCGCCAGCATCGCTTTGCGCTGATCGGACGGTGTTTTGCCGTCGAGATGCGCTACCCGAGCTCCAGCGCGTTCAAACGCTTCTGCGACCACCATTGAGTGATGGATGTTGGAACAGAACGCAAACGTGCGGCGACGTTCGCCATCGGTAGACTGGTTCGGCAACCGTTCGAGTGTGGTCACCATTCGGCCGCGAGCATTCACGTGCCGTACGGGACCCAGTACCGGATGCTTGTGCGCCAGCTTCAACCAGTGGCCAACTGCATCTCCCACCAGAGGCTGTGCGGACATGACGATTCCGAGCTGATCTTCCTGGAAATCACCACCGAGAGTTTCCACTTCAGAGAGGTCGGGCTTTAGTGGCGAACTGAATATGTCCGGTGCAACAAGCCAATCCGGTCGCTTCAGGAGTTCAAAGTACGTTGCCACCACTTCCAAATGCTGGAAAAGTTCTCCACCAAGAGGTTTCCCGTCTAGACGCGATGGACTGGCGGAAAAACCGATAAAAATAGCGTCAGGGTACTGACGAAAGAGTCGAATGTAGGAATCACTGCCTGCGTGATGACATTCGTCTATTAATATGATTCCAGGAGTGACCGCGAGTGGTGGCCGTCGAGACAGAGTTTGAATACTGGCCACTTGAACCGAAGCGCCTGGATCGTATCTGTCGTCGTCACCACGAATTACCCCAACGTTGTGGACACCCTGTGCAGCAAGCTCGTTGACACATTGCTCTACAAGCTCTCTCAGGTGACAGACGAACAAGACCGGAACCGTTGCAGTGCGGATGATGTACGAAACGAGAACCATTTTTCCGCTGGCGCACGGGGCCACTAGGAGGATACGTTTGGTACCTCCCGATACCAGGACCATTAGTTTTCGGATTGCGAGATCCTGGTACGGCCGCAGCTCTTTCTTTGGAGGCGCGTCCGCGGAGAGTGGGCCGGTGGGGAAGAGGGGGAGAGAAGTCATCGCGAGCGACGTCTGCGTTTTGCCTGGCGTCTTGGTTCCGGATCGATTCCTCCGTCAGATCGTAGACGTCCTTGTTCTTGCAAGCATTCCATGCCGCAAGAATTTTGCTCGCGTAATTGGCTGCGTAGTTTCATGCCAGCAGCCGTAAGTTTGGCTAGCCATCCGTTGGTCCTCGGAATTTGTCTAATGGTGCTGGCAACTTTTATAGATTGTAGAGCTCGGATGACCCGAGGGTCGGCTCTGAAATATCCGTTATTATCGGCCGATATGACAGCACCCTGTTGTGGTCGTGTGAGTTTCATGATGGTTTTTCTTCACTCCACAGCCAGGAGTCCGTTTCACGGAAGAATGTTGCTGTAGCTCCGCACTGTCGACACATAACCTCGCATGGTCGACAGTCTGGTATTTCGAAGCAGGCAGAATGTATGACCGGTGTGTCGCAATGCATTTTCGGTGTGCGAGCCATATGGTCCTTCCATTTTTGCTGGTTCATGCTCGGCGCCACTCCCACAGCTAGCAATATTTGCAGATGATGGTGATGTACTCGATGACGAACGACTGGTTATTGTCGCTCACGGTCCGCCACGTATCGGTATGGCCCCGGATAGTCGTGCGGCCTCCAGGAACCGATCTGGATCGAGCTCTTCGAAACGTTTGCAGTATGGAAGCGTATGAAGGATAACTCCGTCTCCGTCTGTATCAAATCCGGCTGTGTACTCGCCACCGCAGAACGAACAACGAGCTGTTACGTGCATCAGTTTTTCATCCAGATCAAAAGCGATCGGATCTTTGTTGACAAAATTTTGTTTGCTTACAATTTTTCCTGTTTGTTTGCTCATGCTCGGTGCCACTCCCCCCAGCCGCCAACCTTTGCTTCACGAATTTCCATATGCCTGTCCGGTTTCCATCCGTAGTCGCTGCCCACAAACCGAATCTCAACCTCCGCAGGTTGTTCACATGGTACGCACTGCGGATTATCGACCTGAAACATCCGTCGAGCCCAGTCCCATGCCTCGAACCATCGTTCGGCGGCGACGAATAGTTTGTGTTTGCTTTCGGTGGAGGTGCAAAAATAAGTTATCATCACGGACCTGCGTCGCTTAGGAAATTGTAAGTAGCTGTTACCTTGACCGAGTCTTGCGACGTTCCGGTTCGATCCGTGCACTCAGCGATGACACTAGGTGTGGCCTTGGTCACGAGGTAGCCAACGGACGGAGGCACGGACGGTTGCCCCGCGAGATACGCTCCTTGGACGATCATCCCTGCGCCAACTAAGTTGCATCGGATGATAATATCAGCTGAGCTTCCCGGGAAGCTGAACCCATTTGGCGGGTCGAATGTTGGCGGTTCTAACTGCGTTGAACCAGAATCGGAAGTAGACAGCGGACCGAGCAAAACAACGCTCGATCCGCTACAAGCCGAGAGCGATACGACAATCGCCACTCGACCGAGTTTGCCTATGTAAGCTGAGAGAGACATAGTGGAAGCTACTCGACAGATTGCGTCCAACATCGCATCTCCGTCACCGGGAAGAACGGCGCAGACCCGGCGTTCCAGAGTTGCCACGACGTGTTGGCGCCCCAGCCTCCGCCTTGACCCTGACCCATCTGAATTCGCGACGGCCAGCAGAGCACGTCCGTCTGGCCGTACGGATTCTGAGACTGAAGGCTCACGAAGTGCGTGCTTCCGTCCACGCGGTACGGGCCTACCCCTGGCGCGAACGGTCCGCCGTAGCAGCCGTAATACGTCACGCGCTGAGCCGGATTCGCAGAGCTGGCGACGGTCTGCACGAGCCATGTGCCGTTCGACTGCGGCGTGACCGTGCTAATGTCCGAGGTGTTCCAGGTCACGCCTTTGATGCCTCGGATGCCGCACGTGCCTTGGCCGATGATCGTTGCCTGCGTTGCCGCGCCCGGATTGGCAGCAAGCCCCTGTGCCGCACCGGACGAGTATCCTTGGCTGTTGTAGTTGCAGGCGAATTGAACCGTTCGCGTGCACGTGACGGACGGGTCAGAATCGACCCACAGGTACCATTCGTTATCAGACGCCTCGATGTCGAGGATCCACTCGTCATTGGGCGCGGCTCCGGCGCACGACGAATGCCCCGTCGGCCAGCATGCGCTGGTTGGCAGGAACACGTCGCCCGTGTTGCCGTTCGAATCCGGGATGGCCTGCCGGCCGGAAGAGTTGTAGTAGAGAGTGCCAAACCACGTGTTTGGCGGCGTGAACGCTTGCTCTTGCTTTGATGTGGTCTCTGGCGGAGATCCGCATGCGGTGAGAGAAATGGCCAGCGCTACGATCGATAATTTCATTCGAGTTCTCCTGTTATTTCGAAACTCTTGCATCCGCTGCACCCGCACAACGGTGACTTGTGCGGCTTGCGGGCCTCTTCGAACGCGGTTCGGACGTAGACGACTCCCGGGTGACCGGCGAGCGAGTAGTAGGTCGCGTTCTGGCCGACCACCTCGTATATCTGCCCGTACTCCAGGGGTGGCGC
>Ga0210384_10004048_pt1 | contig 16553 bp, 16 predicted proteins | sample IncBWH2MmetaG_FD_160574 | JGI IMG/M metagenome (GOLD analysis project Ga0210384, IMG submission 160574) | Forest soil microbial communities from Barre Woods Harvard Forest LTER site, Petersham, Massachusetts, United States - Inc-BW-H-2-M | ecosystem: Environmental > Terrestrial > Soil >...
GGGTGTCGTCGAGCCCGCGCAGCAGCCACGAGCGCCCCGCGTAGGCGGTCTCCATCTTGAGCCCCCGGTCCAGCTCGACGGGGTGGCCGATGATCTCGTGGGAGAGGAGGGTGTTGTAGTGCGGGTCGGTGACCACCGTGACCTCGCCCGCGGGCGCCTCCAGCACCGGGGCGCGGCACACCAGAGCGGCGTCGCGGGCGATGGCGAGGGCGAACTCGGGAAAGGGCGGGAACGCGATGAGGGGCTCGGCGACCCCGCGGGTGAGGATCTCCCAGCCGCGTTGGTGCCCGAGCACGTCGTAGATCTCCTGGCTGTTGTCGGGACCGGTGGCCACCACGTAGCTCATGCCCTGGGTGAGCGCGAACGACTGGTCGATGAGCGCGCCCTCCGACGAGGCGAACAGCTCGCGGCTCAGCTGGGTCAGGGTCGAGGTGTAGTTGTAGGAGACGGCGGAATCGGCGGCGGCGGTCCGCGCCGAGACGTCGGTGGTGAAGCGCACCATCTCGTCGAGGGCGACCGCGCGCGGGTCGATCTCGAAGACCGCGGGCACGATCTCCTGGCGCACCTCGATCGGATGCAGGCGGGTGTCCTCGAGCGAGTCGCCGAGCGCGCCGAACTTGCCCTTCACCTCCGCCTTCATCTCCGCGTTGGCCATCGCGCGCCGGTAGGCCGCCAGCAGCCCCTCGCGGAGCAGCCGCGCCAGGTCGGGGAGGTCGGCCGCCCCGAGGCCGCGGCCGAAGTAGCCGGGCGCGGCCATGCGGGATCCGGCCAGCACCCGGATCCCGAACGCGAAGGCGTAGTCGTCGCCCGAGATCTTGGCCTCGCCGTTCTCCGCTCCCGCGAACTTGCCCTCGCTGACCTCGACGCGCACGTCGGCGTAGCGAAGGTCGGCGAGGGAGCGGGCGTACCCGGTGACGAGGTCGCGCACCATCGGGGTGATGCCGTCGATCAGCCGGGTCTCGACGCCGTGGGGCATTGGTCAGCCTCCGGGAAAGGGCTCGACCGACACCGTCTCGCCCGCCGCCACGTCGCCGCGCTCCTCCTCGATCACCACGAAGCAGTTGGCGAGGGTCATCGAGGTGAGGATGCCCGAGCCCTGGGGGCCGGTGGTGCGCACCTCCCAGCGATCGCCCGCGTAGGAGAGGATGCCGCGCTTGAACTCGCGCCGACCCGCCTTCTTGCTCATCGTCTCCATCGCCACCGCGTGGAAGCGCGGCGGGAACAGCTCGCGGCGGCCGCCGAGCTTCCACAGCGCGGGGCGCACGAAGAGGTGGAAGGTGAGCATCGACGCCACCGGGTTGCCGGGGAGACCGAAGAAGAGCGCGGGGCCGATGCGGCCCACCGCGAGCGGGCGGCCCGGCTGCATCGCCACCTGCCAGAAGTCGATCCCGCCCGCCTCCTGCAGCACCGCCTTGACCAGGTCGTGGTCGCCCACCGAGACCCCGCCCGAGGTGAGCACCACGTCGGCGGTGGCGGCGGCCGCGCGCAGGCGGGCGTGCAGCACGTCGTAGAGATCGGGCACGATCCCGTGGTCGGTCGGCTCGCCGCCCGCGGCCTCGACCAGCCCGTGGAGCGAGAACCGGTTCGAGTCGAAGATCTGTCCCGGCTTGCGCGGGTGGCCCGGCTCGGCCACCTCGTCGCCGGTGGAGAGGATCGCCACGCGCGGCTTCTGGCGCACCAGGAGCTGCGGCAGCCCGAGCGACGCGGCCACCCCGAGCTCCTGCGGGCGCAGGGCCACGCCCGCGGGCAGGACCACGGTGCCCGCGCGCACGTCCTCGCCGCGATGGCGCACGTTCATTCCCGGCGCGCCGCCGGGAATCCGCACCACGCGCCCCGCGCGCTCCACGAGCTCCTGGGGATACACCGTGTCGGCGCCCGCCGGGATCGGCGCGCCGGTCATGATGCGCAGCGCCTCACCCGGACCGAGCGTCGCCTCGAACACCGCGCCGGCGGCCAGGTCCGCCACCACGGTCAGCTCGCGGGTGCCGGAGGCGGGGATGTCGACGGAGTGGACCGCGTAGCCGTCGACCGCGGAGTTGTCGGTGGGCGGCACGTCGAGCGTCGCCCGCACGTCCTCCGCGAGCACGCGCCCGAGCCCGGCGTCGAGCGGAATGACCTCGGGCGCGGCCACCCGCGCCACCAGCGCGAGCACGTGAGCCTGCGCGTCCGCGACCGAAATCATGCGCGCATTATACCCCGCGGCCCCCCGCGCCCCGATTGGCGCCCGGCGCGACCGTGCTACGATACCCGCCGAGCTCGCGCGTCGAGCCGATCACTCCGCCAATCACTCTGCCAATCACTCTGAAGGAGCTCCCCATGGCCGCCGCCATCCGCTGCCCGATGTGCCGCGTCGCCCACACGCGGCTCGGATCCGTCCGTCCTCTTCGCGCCCTTCGCGCGGCGCCCGCGCGGCTCGCCCGCACCCTGCGCCGCGTGCCGCGCCGGCTCCTCACCCGCCGGCCCGCGCGCGGGGAGTGGGCGGTGGCGGAGGTGGTGAGCCATCTGGCCGACGCGGAGATCGCGCTCGCGTTCCGCATCCGGAAGATCGCGGCCGAGCCGCGCTCGGTGCTGGTCGCGTGGGACCAGGATCGCTGGGCCGAGGGTGGCCGCTACCGGCGCACCCCGCCGGGCGAGGCGCTCGCGACCTACACCGCGCTGCGGCGCTCCAACCTCGCGTACGTCGGCCGCCTCGGCGCCGCCGCGCGCCGGCAGCACGGCCGCCACCCGGAGTACGGGCGCCTCACCATCGCGCAGCTCCTGGACCACTGGGCCGAGCACGACCTGATCCATCTCGAGCAGCTCCAGGCCGCGCACCGCCGCCTCGCCGGCCGGGCGTGACGCTGCCGCTGCCGCTCCGCAATCGCCTGGCCGACCTGATCCTCGACGCCCTCCACGACCGCGAGGCGCGCCGCGGCCTCGAGACGCTGGCCGCGGTCTGCGCGGATCCGCGCGCGCTCGGCGCGGAGGCTCCGCCCGCCGCGTTCCCGGCCGATCTGTTCGAGCGCGGGCCGGAGGGCTGGCGCATCCGATCGGGCTATCGCGAGCACGCGGCGCCCTTCGCGGAGCGGGCCACCCGCGCGGCCCGCGCCCTCGCGGACCGACCGCTGGCGCCCGCGGACCCGCCGCTCGAGACCGTCCTCGACCACGCCGCGACGCTCTTCGCGGCGGGCCTCTACTTCGAGGTGCACGAGGTACTCGAGCCGCACTGGATGCGGGCGGAGGAGCCGGCGCGACGGGCCCTGCAGGGCCTCATCCAGGTCGCGGTGGGCTACCAGCATCTCGCCAACGACAACCTCGACGGCGCGCGCGCCCTGCTGCACGACGGCGCCGCGAAGCTCTCGGGGCAGCGCCTGGCCGGACGCGAGCTCGATCGATTCGCGCGCCGGGCCGCCGAGCACGCGCGCGAGCTCGAGGCGGGCGACGCGGAGACCGCGCGCCGCTTCGACTGGAACCGCGTCCCCCTCTTTCCCTGACTCGATCCGCGACTCGACCACCGACCGAAAGGAGCCACCCCATGGATCTCGGACTTCGAGGCAAGACCGCGCTGGTGACGGGCGGCAGCAAGGGCATCGGCCGCGCGGTGGCGCGCACGCTCGCGGCGGAGGGCGCGCGGGTGCTGATCTGCTCGCGCGACGCGGGCGCGCTCAAGGACGCGGCCGCCGACATCGAGCGCGCGACCGGCGGGCACGTCGAGACCCTGGCCGGCGACCTGAGCCGGCACGACGAGGTGAAGCGCGTGGCCGCCGACGCGGTCGCGCGTCTCGGCCGCCTCGACGTCCTGGTGAACAACGCGGGCGCCATCAAGGGCGGCGACTTCCTCGCCACGCCCGACGAGGAGTGGCTCGGCGGCTGGAGCCTGAAGCTGCTCGGATACATTCGCATGGCCCGCGAGGTGCTGCCCCACATGCAGCGACAGGGCAGCGGGCGCATCGTCAACGTGGTCGGCGCGGCCGCGCGCAATCCGGCGGTCACCTACATGATGGGCGGCACCGCGAACGCCGCGCTGATCAACTTCACCAAGGCGCTCTCCGATCTGGCCGCGCGCTCGGGGGTGCTCGTCACCGGCGTGTCGCCGGGGCCCGTGAAGACCGAGCGCTGGGACAGCCTCATGGCCCAGCAGGCGAAGGCGGCAAATCAGGACGTGGCGGACTACGTAAGAGAACGTGGTCAAGAATTGCCCCTCGGCCGGATCGCACTCCCGGAGGAGGTGGCCGACGTCGTCTGTTTTCTCGCGTCGGAGCGGGCCTCGTACCTCACCGGGATCACCATCACCGTCGACGGCGGCATCACCCGCGGGGTCTATCTGTAGAGGTTCCTGGCTTATGGATTGCGCACCGTGTAAGCACATAACCTCGTGAAATAAGGAACATTCTTCCGGAAGATTCCCTTGACACCCGATTAGACCGCGATTAGTGTACCGGGCACGCTGCGGGCCTTGCTACGTGGGTCCACGAAGCGGATGGCGTTCCTAGGAGGCGCCGCAGGTGAGCCGGGGGAGGTCACTCGGTCCTAAACGCGGCAGGAGGTTTCACAATGCCTGCAAAGCTCTTCGTCGGGAATCTGTCGTTCCAGGCCACAGAGGAGGACCTGCGGGAGCTGTTCCAGCAGGCCGGGACGGTTGAGTCCGTCCGGATCGTCACCGACCAGTTCACCGGCCGGCCGCGAGGCTTCGGTTTTGTCGAGATGGCGACCAAGGAAGAGTTGGCCAAGGCCATCGAGATGCTGAATGGTCGGCTGTTCCGCGACCGCAATCTCGTCGTGGACGAGGCTCGGCCCCAGCCCCAGCGCACCGGTGGCGGGGGCGGCGGACCTCGTGGCGGAGGCGGGGGCGGCCCGCGCGGTGGGGGTGGCGGGGGCGGCTGGCGCCGGTAGCCTCCACCTGAGGTAGCGACCGCGAGCGAATCAGCCTCGGGGAGCCTGTGCTTCCCGGGGCTTTTCTCGGTGGTACACTACTCATCACATGAAGACTGATCCAGAGAAGGCCTCGGCACCCGCTCCCGCCCTCGTCGGCCGCTTCGGCGAGGTGGTCGACCGGCGTCGGGGTACCAAGTTCCAGGAGCTTAGGTCCGAGAACCTGGTCAACCGCCTGAGCCGCGCCAGCATGCCGTTCGGCTGGACGGTGAACCCGTTCCGCGGCTGCGAGATCGGCTGCCGCTACTGCTACGCCCGCTCGACCCACGAGTACCTGGGGCACGCGGACCCGAGCGAGTTCGAGGAGCGCATCTACGTGAAGCGGGCCGGCGACCGCAAGCTGGCCGCAAGCCTCCTGCGGGCGCGGGAGAGCGGCCAGGAGATCGCGATCGGCACCGCGACCGATCCCTACCAGCCGGCCGAGGGCCGGTTCGCGGTAACCCGGAGCGTGCTCGAGGCGATGGCGCGCGTCCCCGGGCTGCGGATCGGGCTCACCACGAAGTCCACCGGCGTGCTACGTGATCGCGAGATCCTCGCGCGGCTGGCCGGGACCACGGACCTCTGGGTCAACATCTCGCTGATCTCCCTCGACGCCGACCTCCTGCGCGAGATCGAGCCGCGCGCCCCGCGACCGGATCTGCGGCTCGAGGCGCTGCGGGCCCTGGCCGGGCAGGGCATCCGCACGCGCCTCTTCCTGATGCCGGTGCTGCCGCTCCTGACCGACGGCGAGGCGGGGCTGCGCGAGCTGCTCGCGGCCGCGCTCGCGGCGGGGGCGCGCGAGGCGATCAGCCAGGCGCTCTTCCTCCGCACCGAGATGACGTGGCGATTTTTCCTCGAGTTCGTCGGCGCGCAGTTCCCGTGGGCGCTCTCGCGCTACCGCGAGCTCTATCCGCGTCCCGGCAACGCGCCCGCCGCCTACCGGGAGGAGATCGAACGGCGGGTGAGGCGGCTCGCCGCCCTGGTCGGCTTCCCCTCGCGCACGCGCGAGGAGCGGGTGCGGGCGGAGGCTCCGGCGCGGCCGCGCCAGCTCGCGATCGAGTGGTGAGGCGCCCCGCCCCTCAGTCGTCGTAGAGGCGGGTCTGCTCGGGAGGCGGGGGCGGCGGCTCGTCCTCCACCACCGGGGCGAGGCCGTCCTGCTCGATGAGCGGGCGGAACTTCTCGTGGAGCTCCTGGAGCTTCGCCACGTAGTAGCCGGTGTTCTCGTCGGGCGCGCCCTCGCTCCACTCCGCGGCGAGCTTGGCCGCCTCGTTCACCTTCACGCGCTTGCCCTCGCCGGTCACGTAGTAGGAGACCTGGTCGCCCGGCTGGTAGGAGCGGGTGGAGGCGAGGGCCAGCTCGTAGGCCGCGCCCACGTTGCGCGAGCCGGCCTGCAGCTTCTCGCGGTACGCGGCGAGGGACTCCTGCAGGGTCTCCGTCTTCATGAACTGCTTGAGGGGAACCCGGTGGGCGAGGAAGTCCTCCTCCCAGCGGCGCACCAGCTCGGGGATCTCGGCGCGCCGCCCGGTCAGCAGGAGGCGGAACATCTGCTCCATCCAGAGCCGCTGGAAGAGCTCGATCCCGCGCGAGCGCAGCCCCGAGCCCTTGATCAGGAGCTTGCCGCGCCCGTCGAGGACCACGTAGTTCTTCATCTTGTAGCTGAGCATCGCCACGTACCGCCCGTCCAGCTCGAGCTGGATCCCCTCGGGCAGCGCCGCGGAGAGATCGGCCACCAGCCGCTCCTCCATGAGGGCGGCGTCCGCGGTGTCGCCCGCGGGCGGGACGAAGTAGATCCCGTCGGTGTCCACCTCGATCACGGTGGCGCCGAGCGCGCCGAGCCGGTCGAGCAGGAGCTGCACGAGCCGGCGGCCTTCCCCGGTGACCTGGTTGGCCACGTCGAAATCGTTCCAGTGGCCCTGCGAGAAGGCGAGGTAGCCGTAGAAGGAGTTGATGAAGATCTTGAAGGTCTGCTGGAGCGCGTTGAGGAAGACGCGGTCCTCCGGGGCGGCGGCCTCCCGGGCGAGCCGCTTGGCCGAGACCCGGAACTCGCGCAGGTCGCGGAGCAGCGAGGCCGACACCGCGAGGCGATCGGAGGCCGGGAACAGGCCCTGGGTCAGCATCAGCGACGGATAGAGCGAGGTCACGTCGACGTGGAGCACGTCGCGGGCCACCCCGCGCTGGAACATGGCGGTGTAGCCGCCGGCCACCCCGCGGCCGCGCCCGGGGCTCGGCACCGCCTGCCGCCGGTGGAGGTACTCGCGCATGAGCAGCGCGTCGATCTTGGTGGCGTTGCCGCGCAGCACGGTGGTCTGGTAGTCGAAGGGAAGGGACTGGGCCTGCACGAAGTAGGGCGGCGACAGGATCGCGGAGAGCCCCAGGGTCTCGATGACGTCGTCGCGCGCGTAGGCCATGAGGCGCGCCGGGTCCTCGCGGAAGATGCGCGGGATCTCCTCGGGCGGCAGATAGGTGCGGTCGGGCGCCGCGATCCCGAAGTGACGGGCCACGTCCTTGAGCCCGTAGGACTCGAGGTCCCGCGCGCCCACGTCGTAGAGCTGGGCCAGGATCCAGGTGTCGACGATGTGCCGGCCGGTGACCCCGTAGCGACGGTAGCCGATGGTGCGCTCGGCCACCTGCATGCGCGAGGGGAAGCCGCGCAGCACCGAGCCATCGCGCCCCCACGCGAGGGGCACGCGGAGCCGACGGGCGCGCGCCTCCAGGTACTCGAGGTCGAAGCGGAAGATGTTGTGGCCCTCGAGCACGTCCGGATCGTGGTCGCGGATGATCCGCGAGCACTCCACGAGCAGCTCGGCCTCGGAGAGCTGGGCCCCGGAGAGCACGGTGGTGAAGCCGGTGGAGTCGGCGATCGCGATCGCGATGATGCGGTCGGACTCCCGCGCCGCGTTGGGGAACTCGAAGCCGGCGCCGGTGGTGACCTCGATGTCGAGCGCCATCCGCCGCAGGTCGCCGAAGGCCATGCCGAGGAACGAGGTCCGGCCCGAGGCGAGCTGGTACTGGTGGCCGGGATCGGCGAGGAACCGGTACGGCGCGTCCGGCGCCCCCGCGCCCTTGCCGGAGGCGCGCAGGCAGTGGTCGCGCGCGCGCAGGGCCTGCGACCACGAGGCGAACTCGGCGAGCCAGCGGTAGGTGCCCTCGCCGTCGAGCGGGGTCACCTCGAGCTCACCCTTGAGCTCCTTCAGCAAATCCGGATCGGCCAGCAGCAGGAAGGGGCGGAAGGGCTCCTCGGTGACGGAGACCCCGTCGGCGCCCCGCGCGTAGACCGTGACGTGGCTCTCCGAGGGCCGGAACGCGAGCAGGCTGCGGGTGCCGGCGTGCCCGAAGAGCAGGGGGTTGTCGTAGAAGGGGAGCGGGATCGAGGTCAATTGAGCAGGCCGCGCAGCCGGTGCAGCTCCCGCCGGGCCGTCACGTAGCGCGGCTCGAGCGACAGCGCGCGCTCCAGCTCCCCGATCGCCTCGCGGATCTCGTGCCGCTTGATGTGCACGCGGGCCCGGTTGAAGTAGGGGTAGTGGCGCGGCTCGTAGCGCGGCGCGTGCTTGGCCCGCTCGAGCCACTCCACCGCTTCCTCCTCGCGACCCATCTCGATCAGATAGGCGCCGATGTCGTTGTAGGGATTCCCGAACTCGGGGTCCACCGAGATCGCGATCTTGCACTGGGCGATCGCCTCGTCGGGACGCCCTTGATGGCTGTAGACCCAGCCGAGGAAGGTGTGGGCCTCCGCGGTAGGGTGGAGCGCGATCGATCGCTGGTAGTGCGCGGTGGCCTCCTCGAGCCGGCCCTGCATGTGCGCCTCGTATCCCTGCTGGAAGTGGCGCTGGGCCTCCGCGCGAATCTCCCGGGACGGATCCTCCGTCATCTAGCCCGCGCTCGCCTCCGCCATGCCCGCCTCCTGGCCCGCATTCTACCGCAGCGCATCGGCCGAAACAGGTATGCTCGGCGGGTGCGCCGCACCATCGCGAGGACGGCAGCAGGGGCGGTCCTGATCGGAGTGTGGCTCGTGGCGGGCTGCTCGAGCCTGCGCGGCGGCCAGGCGGTGCGCTTCGACAACCTCACGCCCGGCGCGCCGCTCACGATCGACGCCACCCTCGTGCTGCCCTCCGGGCCCGGCCCGTTCCCGGCGGTGGTGCAGCTCCACGGCTGCGGCGGCCTCGAGGCGCAGTCCTTCCGCTGGGCGCGGTGGTTCGCCGATCACGGCTACGCGGCCCTGGTGGTGGACAGCTTCGGCGCGCGGCACGTGAAGGGAGACTGCCGCACCGGCCCCGACGAGCCGCCGGTCACCGCGCGCTTCGACGACGCCTTCGGGGCGCTGCGCTACCTCCAGTCGCGGCCGGACGTCCGCGCCGACCGCGTGGGGGCGATCGGCTGGTCGCAGGGCGGTGTCTACGCGATGGCGGTCATCAACGGGCCGAGCCTCGAGCGCGCGCGGCGGCGCGGGGTGGCGCTGCCCGCGGTCGGCTTCGCGGCGAGCGTCGGGGTGTACCCGGGCGGCTGCTTTTCCCTGGTGAAGGAGCAGGTGGTGCGCCCGCTCCTGGTGCTCATCGGGGAGGCGGACGACTGGACGCCGGCCGCCACCTGCCGGGAGATGGTCGCGGCGATGCGCTCGCGCGGCGCCGACGCCACCATCGTCACGTACCCCGGCGCGTATCACTACTTCGACGTGGAGGGCCAGCCGCACGAGGTCCTGAGCCAGGTCGAGAACGACAACCGGGCGGGTGGCTTCGGCGCCACCGTGTCCTACCAGGCGGAGGCGGCGGCCGACGCCCATCGCCGGATCGACGAATTCCTGGCCCGCCACCTGCGCGGGCCGTGACCGCGGGCGCGGCGAGGGGCGTTCCGCGCAAGCCGCGCGTTGCACGGTGCGGCCGGCGCGTGCTAGCGTGAGCCCGGCCGCATTTTCATGGACGCGTCGGTCGAGCTCGTCAAGCATCTGCTCGCCTCGGTGGTGCACATCCACACCGAGGTTCCGTCGTCCCATCCCTCGACGCGCATCCTGGGCGACGAGCGCATGGGCACCGGGACCATCGTCGATCCCGCCGGGCTCATCCTGACCGTCAACTACGTGGTGATGGGCGGGGAGACCATCCAGGTCACCTTCGCCAAGGGCCGGTCCCTGCGGGCGGAGCTGGTGGCCCAGGACTTCGACATCGGGCTCGCCCTGCTGCGGGTCAAGCGCCAGAACCTCCCCGCGGTGGCCATCGGCGACTCCGAGTCGATCGACCGCGGGACGCCGGTCTTCGCGCTCGGCTCGACCGGGCCCCGCGAGCGCCGGGTGGGGGGCGGGCTCGTGACCTACCTGGGCGAGTACGAGGGCTACTGGGAGTACCTGCTCGATCGCGGGATCGTCTCGAGCGCGGCCAACCCCGGCTTCGGGGGCGGCCCGCTCTTCACCATGACCGGGCAAATGGTGGGCGTGGTCTCGCTCAACCTCAACGAGATCGCGCGCTCCTCGCTCGCGATCCCGACCGAGTGCTACCGGCGCAGCCAGGAAGAGTTCATGCGCTTCGGCCGCGTGGTGAGCCGCCCCCAGCGCGCCTGGCTCGGGGTCTTCGCCTCCGCGGTGGAGGAAGGCGTGGTGGTGGCCGGCCTCGTGCCGAACGGCCCCGGGGCGCGCTCGGGCATCCAGGAGGGCGACCTGATCGTGTCGCTCGACGCGCAGGAGGTGCCCACCCGCAAGGAGCTGTACCTCTCGCTCTGGCGCCACGCCCCGGGCGAGAAGATGACCCTCGAGGTGATGCGCGACAACGAGGTCCGCCAGCTGTCCGTCACCGGCGGCGACCGCGCCGACTTCTACAAGCAGAGTTCCTGAGCGCCGGACAGGGAGGCTCCCGATGGATCTGGGCATCAAGGGGAAGACCGCGCTGGTGGTGGCGGCGAGCAAGGGCATGGGCAAGGCGAGCGCGCTCGGCCTCGCCGCCGAGGGCGCGCGGGTGGTGATGTGCGCGCGCGGGGAGGCCGCGCTCAAGGACGCGGCCGCGGAGGTCAAGCAGAAGACCGGCGCGGAGGTGCTGGCCCTGGCCGCCGACGCGAGCCGCGCCGCCGACATCTCGAAGGTGGTGGCGGAGGCCAACCGGGCCTTCGGCGGGGTCGACATCCTGGTCGCCAACGTGGGCGGCCCGCCCCCCGGACCGTTCGAGGCGATGACCGACGAGCACTGGAAGGCGGCCTTCGAGCAGGTCCACCTCTCGACGGTGCGCTTCATCCGAGAAGTCCTCCCGCACATGAAGCAGGCGCGCTGGGGCCGCATCCTCGCCATCCAGTCGAGCTCGGTGAAGCAGCCGGTCGACGGGCTCGTGCTCTCGAACGGCATCCGGCCCGGCATCGCCGGCCTCTTCAAGACCCTCGCGGGCGACCTCGCGCCCCACGGCATCACCGTCAACCTGGTCCTGCCCGGCCGCATCATGACCGACCGCTTCCGCGAGCATCAGACCGACCGGGCCACCCGCAGCGGGGTCACGCTCGAGAAGCAGATGGAGCTCTCCTCCGCCGACATCCCGATGGGCCGCATCGGCACGCCGGACGAGTTCGCCGCGATGGTGGTGTTCCTCGCCTCCGCGCGCGCCTCCTACGTGACCGGCACCGCGGTGCAGGTGGACGGCGGCCTCATCCGGAGCGTCGTCTAGGCCCGAGAGAGACGGCGGACCCCACCCAGTGATCGGGGCCTTGCGGGTCGCGCTGGCGAACTTCCGCGCCCGGCGCGGGATGTTCCTCGCCTCCGGGCTCGCGTTCAACTTCGTGGTCTGCCTCATCCCGCTGCTCTTCTTCGTGGTGTCGGTGGCCGGCTTCGTGCTGAGCCGCCGGGCGGTGATGGAGGCGGTCCTCAACCAGCTCTCCGCCATCGTCCCGGTCTACAAGGACGAGCTGCACCAGAACCTCGCCGCCATCATCCGGAGGCGCCGCCTGAGCGGGCTCCTCGGCACCGCGGTGCTGCTGCTGTTCGCGAGCCAGCTCTTCAACGCGATCCGCCTCGTGCTGAGCGACATCTTCGGGTTCCGGGGCGGGCCCGGATTCCTTCGCGGCATGCTGCGCGACATGGTGATGGTCATGGCGATGGGGCTCCTGTTCCTCGCCAGCATCGTGATCAGCGACGTCTTCGGCTGGCTCAAGATCCTGGTGTTCCAGACCATGGGGGTCCCGACCCCGTGGGTGCGCTCGTGGTCGCTCGCCCTCGCGCTGGCGCTGAGCACCGCCTTCTTCTTCGTGCCCTACCGCTACTTCCCCCACCGCCGGGTGCCGGCCGGCGCGGCGCTCGCCGGCGCGCTGCTCGCCGCGGTGCTGTGGGAGGCGGCCAAGCAGCTCTTCCGCCTCTACATCCTGTCCTTCGGGGTCTACGACCAGGTCTACGGGCCGCTCGGCGTGCTGGTGGCCCTGGCCATGTTCGCCTACTACTCCGGCGTGGTCTTCATCCTGGGCGCCGAGTTCGCGGCCGCGCTGATGAAGGGCGGCCGGGCCTGACCGGTCTGTGCTAGGGTGATGCGGTCATGGCCGACCACCTGCCTCCGCCGCTCTCCGGCGTGCGGGTCCTCGAGCTCGCCCATCTGATCGCGGGCCCCATCTGCGGGATGTACCTGGCCGACATGGGCGCCGACGTGGTGAAGGTGGAATCGCGCGACGCCCCCGACGCGGGACGATCGGTCTATCCCCGAGCGATCCGCAACGGCGAGGGCGTGCTCCACCTCACGGTCAACCGCAACAAGCGCGCGATCTGCCTCGACGTCAAGCAGCCGGAGGGCCGCGACGCCTTCCGGCGGCTCGCCGGATGGGCCGACGTGATCATCGAGGGGTTCCGGGGTGGGGTGGCCGAGCGCCTCGGCATCGACTACGACTCGGTGAAGACCGCGAACCCACGCCTCATCTACTGCTCGATCTCCGCCTTCGGGCCCGACGGCCCGTGGCGCGAGAAGCCCGGCCTCGACTCGCTCGCCCAGGCCCTCGGCGGACTCATGGCGATCACCGGCGAGCCCGACGGCGGCCCGGTGCTCTGCGGGGCGCCGGTGGCCGACACCCTCGGCGGCATGCTCGCGATCCAGGGCGTGCTCACCGCGCTGATCTCCCGCGCCGCCACCGGGCAGGGGCAGCGGGTAGACGCCTCGCTCCTCAACGGCATGCTCTTCGCCCACACCGCGCGGCTCTCCGTCTTCCACGAGACCGGCGAGCCCCTGCCGCGCTACGGCAGCGGGCATCCCGAGATCGTGCCGTACCAGGCCTTCGAGGCGGCCGACGGGTGGATCTTCGTGGCCGCGTGGGTCGACCGCCTCTGGCTGCCGTTCTGCAAGGCGGTCGGCCTCGACGCGCTCGCCACCGATCTCCGCTTCGCCACCCGGCAGGACCGGCTCGCGCATCGCGCCGAGCTGGAGGCGATCCTCGCTCCGGTGTTCCGCACCCGGCCGGTCGCCCGGTGGATGGAGACGCTCGAGGAGGCCGACGTGCTCTGCGCGCCGGTCAACGACTATCCGGGCCTGGTGCGGCATCCGCAGGTGGCCGCCACCGGCTTCATCACCGAGCAGGACCATCCGCGCGCGGGCCGCTTCAAGACGGTGGCGACCCCGGTGAAGCTCGAGAAGACGCCGGGCACCATCCGCAGCCCCGCGCCGCTCCTGGGCGAGCACAGCCGGGACGTGCTCGCGGAGGCGGGGTTCACGCCGGACGAGATCGAGTCGCTCGCCGCACGCCGCATCATCTGACAAGAGAGGTGAGGAGATCCCCATGATGCTCAAGGACAAGGTGGCGGTGGTGACGGGCGCCGCGCGCGGCATCGGGCGCGAGATCGCGCTGCTCCTGGCGAAGCACGGGGCCAAGGTGGTGGTGAACGACTACGGCGGGGGCTCCGACGGAGCCGGCGACGCCCGCGGCCCGGCCGACGACGTGGTCAACGAGATCAAGGGGCAGGGCGGGCAGGCCGCGGCCAGCTACGACTCGGTGGCGAGCATGGCGGGCGGCCAGCGCATCGTCCAGACCGCGCTCGACCACTTCGGGCACATCGACATCGTGGTGAACAACGCGGGCATCCTCCGCGACCGCATGATCTTCAACATGACCGAGGAGGAGTGGGACGGCGTCATCGACACGCACTTGAAGGGCACCTTCGCGGTGACCCGCGCCGCGGTGCCCCACATGCGGGAGCGCAAGTGGGGCCGCATCATCAACATGACGTCGACCTCGGGCCTGGTGGGCAACATCGGCCAGGCCAACTACGCGGCGGCCAAGCTCGGCATCGTGGGCTTCACCAAGGTGGTGGCGCTCGACATGGCCCGCTACAACGTGACCGCCAACTGCATCTCGCCCTTCGCGTGGACGCGCATGATCGGCACCATCCCCACCGAGACCGAGGCCCAGAAGGCGCGGGTGGAGAAGATCAAGAAGATGGGCCCCGAGCACATCGCGCCGGTCGCGGTGTTCCTCGCTTCCGACGAGGCCAAGGAGATCTCGGGGCAGGTCTTCGGGGTGCGCGGCAAGGAGGTCATGCTCTTCTCGCACATGCGCCCGGTGCGGAGCATCCACCACGACCTCGGGTGGACGCCGGAGCGGCTGGCCGCCATGTTCCCGGGCACGCTCAAGCACCACCTGGCGCCGCTCGACACCTCGGGCCAGTTCTTCAACTACGACCCGATGGTCTGAGCCCCGGCCGAGTCGAGCGCGATGCGCCGCGCTCTCCTCGTGCTCGGCCTGGTCGCAGCACTGGCCGCTTCGCCAGCCGCGGCCGCCGAGCCCGACATCTTGGTCACGGTCGGTGAGGTCACCGATACCAGCGCGGTGGTCTGGGTGCGCGGGGTGGCGTGGGGCGAAGTCACGGTGCGCTACGCGCCGGTGACCCCGGGCGCCGGCCCGGCGCCGAGCGCGCGCGGGCAGATCCGGGTGTCCCCGAGCCACAACCTCACCGGCAAGCTCCTGCTCCAGGCGCTCGAGCCGGCCACCCGCTACCGCTACACCATCACCCAGGGCGCGTCGGCGACCGCGGGCGAGTTCGTGACCGCGCCCGCGCCCACCGTGGCGGTGCCGGTGCGCTTCACGTGGAGCGGCGACCTGGGCAGCCGCGGATACTGTCGCAAGCCGGGCGACGTCTTCTCCGTCTTCCGGGCGATGGCCCAGGTGCCGGCCGACTTCTTCCTCTTCGTGGGCGACACCATCTACGCGGACCATGAATGCGGCGAGCCGACGCGGGTGTCGGGCTACGACTTCGTGGCCCGCCGCCTCGCCGACTACTGGGCCAAGCACCTCTACAACCGGCAGGACGCGGCCGGCCAGGCGTACTTCCGCAACACCTCGGTCTACGCGATCTGGGACGACCACGAGGTGCGGAACGACTTCTCGGGCCCGAGCGAGCCGCTCACCGAGACCGGCCGGCGCGCCTTCATCGACTACTTCCCGGTGCGGCCCCCGAAGGAGGAGCCGGGCCGCCTCTACCGCAGCGTCCGCTGGGGCGCGCTCCTCGAGGTCTTCATCCTGGACACGCGGCAGTACCGCAGCGCCAACACCGACCTCGACGGCCCGAACAAGACCATGCTGGGCGCGGCGCAGCGCCGCTGGCTGATCGACGGGCTCTCCGCGTCGACCGCGGTGTGGAAGGTGGTGGTGTCGAGCGTGCCGCTCTCGGTGCCCACCGGCGGCCGCGCGCACGACTCCTGGAGCAACGCCAGCGCTCAGGGGGTGCCCGAGGAGCGGTCGACCGGCTTCGCGGTCGAGCGTGACGCGATCCTGCGCGTCCTGCGCCAGCGCGGCGTGCGGAACCTGGTGGTCCTCACCGCCGACGTGCACTTCGCCCAGCTGATCCGCCATCAGCCGGCGACCGACTGGTCCTTCCACGAGTTCATCGCGGGGCCACTCTCCGCGACGCCAGGGCGACCGCGCCCGCTCGACCAGGGCCTCAACCCCCGCTCCCTGTGGAGCCTGGGCGGCACCGCGACCTTCGGGGACGTCTCGATCGACACCGGCGGCCTCACCGTGCGCATCCTCGACGGCGAGGGCCGCGAGCGCGTCGTCCAGACCATTGGAGCGGAGTGAGAGCGGAGCGGAGCGAGCGCGCCCCTCAGGCGCGCCGATTGACCAGGTAGATCCCCACCGCCACCAGCGCGGCGGCCGCGCCCAGGTTGCCGGAGAGGCGATCGCCCAGCACGAGCCAGCCCGCGAGCACCCCGAAGAGGGGGGTCCAGAAGGAAAAGGACGCCAGGCCGGACGCCGGGTGGCGCTGGAGCAGCCAGAACCAGATCAGGTAGGAGACGAAGGCCACGATCACCGCCTGGTAGGCGAGCGCCCCCAGCACTGGCATGGTGGGATGGGTGAGGCCGGCCTCGCCGAGCGCCAGCGCGACGCCGATCAGCAGCACGGTCGAGATCGTGAGCTGGTAGAAGAGCGTGCGCTGCGGGTGACCGCCAGGTCGCTCCGCATCTTGATCACCACCGTGCTGCCGCCCCACGCGAGGCCGCCGAGCAGCTCGAGGCCGTCGCCGATCAGCTCGCGCCGCGAGGGCAGGTAGAGGCCGTCGGCGAAGGCCAGGCAGAGCCCCGCGAACGCGATCACCAGGCCGGCCACCTTCGACGCGGTCAGGCGCTCGCCGGGGATGAACCAGTGCGCGCCCAGCGCCACGAAGAACGGCGCGGAGTAGAGGAAGATCACGCTGCGCGACGCGGTGGTGAAGGCGAGCCCGCCGTAGATGA
>Ga0210384_10004049_pt1 | contig 16553 bp, 15 predicted proteins | sample IncBWH2MmetaG_FD_160574 | JGI IMG/M metagenome (GOLD analysis project Ga0210384, IMG submission 160574) | Forest soil microbial communities from Barre Woods Harvard Forest LTER site, Petersham, Massachusetts, United States - Inc-BW-H-2-M | ecosystem: Environmental > Terrestrial > Soil >...
GGTCGCCGGACCAACGTACAAAGCTGTCGGTCGAGCGCTCGAAATAGCGGTTGAAGTAGCCAAAGAATTTTCCGAGCGGCCCGCGAGTTGCCTTCTTGGGTCGGAGCAGTAGCGCGGAAAGTGCCGGGCTGAGCGTGAGCGCGTTGAACGCGGAAAGCATCACGGATATGGCGATGGTGAGTGCAAACTGCTGATATAACCTGCCGGTAATGCCCGGAATGAAAGCTGTCGGCACGAAGACCGAAGCTAGGACCAGAGCGATGCCGACGACGGGACCCGAAAGTTCTTTCATCGCCTTTAGGGCAGCCTCTTTTGGAGACAGACCCTCCTCGATGTGGTGCTGTACCCCTTCGACAACCACGATAGCGTCATCAACCACCAATCCAATCGCAAGCACCAACCCGAACATCGAGAGCGTGTTGATCGAGAAGCCAAACAAAGGGAACACGGCAAAGGTTCCCACGAGGGAAACCGGTACGGCTAACATGGGAATCAGAGTGGCGCGCCAATCTTGCAAAAACAGGTAGACCACAAAAATGACCAGCACAATGGCAATCACGAGAGTTTGAGTAATCTCTTTCATCCCTTCCGTGACTGGGAGTGTTTGATCGAGCGATATGGCGTAATCGATGTCTTGTGGGAAGCGTTGCTTCATCTGGGTCATCAGCTTCCGGATGCCCTGCACGGTTTCGACAGCATTGGTTCCGGGCAACTGATAGACGGCAATGGCAGCGCTGGGCTTGCCATTCAGGCGCGCGATCAAGCTGTAGTCTTGCGTGCCCAGCTCGACGCGGGCCACGTCTCTCACGCGAACGGTCCCGCCGTTTGGTGCTTCGCGCACGATCACGTCGCCGAACTGTTCCGGCGAAGTCAGGCGGCCTTGAGCCAACACGGCATAGGTGAACTGCTGGTTGCTCTGAGCCGGCTCGCCCCCGACCTGGCCAGCCGGATTAACGGTGTTCTGTGCTTGAATCGCGTTAACAATATCCGTGACGGTGATACCCAGCTTGGCCAGTTGGTCAGGCTTGACCCATAACCTCATGGCGTATTGCCCCGAGCCGAAGACCTGCGTCTGGCCAACACCGTACAAGCGTGCGATAGGGTCGTTGAGGTTAATGTAGGCGTAATTGGCCAGGTAGTTGGAATCACGGGTGCCATGCGGCGAGTATAGGGCGATGAGCATCAGCGGAGCGGTGGTCGATTTCTTGAGGGTTACACCGTAGTTGTTGACCTCCGGCGGGAGCTGACCGTTTGCCAGTTGCTCGCGCGACTGCGTGAGAATCAGATCCATGTTGGGATCCGTTTTCAAATCGAAATCGACAAGCAACGTCGTTTGCTGGTTCGCAGTGGCGTTTAGCGAATACATGTAGGTCATGTTGTCCACGCCACTGACTTGCTGCTCGATGGGTACGGCGACAGCTTGCTCGAGAGTTTTTGCGTCTGCACCTGGGTAGTTTGCTTGCAACCTGATCTCCGGTGGAGCGATCTGCGGGAACTGCGCTATCGGCAAGGTCGCGATTGTAATCACTCCGACTATGACCGTGAGAATCGCAATCACAATCGCGACGATGGGCCGTCGAATGAAAAAGTTCGCCATGGCTTAACGTTCCTCCGTCTCTTTGTAGGGCGTGGGATTCACCAGTTCGCCTTCTTTTGTCTTCTCCGCACCAACTGCCACCACGCGTTCTCCCGGCTTCAGCCCGGATGTGATCACCCAGAGCGTGCGCACTCTCGGCCCGACCTCCACGGTGCGGAGCTGCGCATGATTGTCGGTTCCGACCACAGTGACCTGATACGTTCCTTGCTGCTGATTCACTGCTGCCTGCGGCACCAACGATGCTTTTGGCAGATATCCTGTCAACGCGCGAATGCGCGCGTACTGACCTGGCCGCAAGAAATTCTTGGGATTCGGGAATTCGCCGACGATCTGGATGGTTCCCGTCTGCGCATTCACCTGGCGATCAGCAAACACGATCCTGCCGGGATACGAGTAAGTAGTCCCGTCAGCCAAGATCAACTGCAGCGGGATCCGCGACGCATGCGTCAGCCAGTCCACAGTGCCGGGTGCCCCACCATCCGCAAAACGCAGATATTCCTGTTCGCTAATTGGGAAATAAACTTTGATCGGACTTACCTGCGAAACCGCGGTGAGCACGGTGGACGGTCCCACGAGATTCCCGACCTGCACAGTGTTGATGCCGGCGATGCCGTCAATCAGCGAAAGAACTTTCGTATATCCCAAATTCAGCGAAGCCTGTTCGACCGCAGCCTGGTTAGCCTCCACAGCTGCCTGTGCCCCGCGAAGCGCCTGCGTATCATTGTCAAGCTGACTCTGAGGAATAGCGTGAGCTTCCGCCTCGGGAACGTCGCGCTTCACATTGAGTTCAGCGTTGGCCATCTGCGCCTCGGCCTGAGCCAATTGTCCTTTCGCCTGATCAAGCGCCGCCTGAAATGGTCGAGGATCGATTTCGAAGAGAACCTGGCCTTGCCGGACAAATCCGCCTTCCTGGTAGTCTTGGCGAATCAGATAGCCACTCACATGGGGTTGAATCTGGGCGTTGACGTACCCTTCGAGCGTTCCTACCCATTCCCCCTCAAGCGGTTCGTCTTTCTGGATGACTGGTGTTACTTCCACCACGGGAGGAGCAGGGGCGGCTGCGGAAGCTACCGGGCGTTCGCATCCGGTGCCCAGCGCCGTCACGAACACAAGCACGATCAAGAAACCAAGCAGAGTCGAAAAGCCCCGTTTTCGTCGGACCTTCAGCTGCTCAAGAACGTGCTTGGTGTAGATGCCGCTGGCTGTGAATTGTGCTCCATTTCTCGCCAGCAAGCGCAACAACCGCTCACCGCTCTTGTCGATGAACGTGACTTCATTGAGGTCAACGACGGAAGCGCGTCGCGCGTCCGCGCGGTGGTTTTTCTTCCAGCACGCCCTGAACTCATGTACCCACGGGTGGGTTAGCCGGCCATGCAGAATCCATTTCTCTTCGGCAGGTGTTTCACTAAAAGTGATTTTCAACATGCTGTTTTCCTCAGGGCGTCTCACTAGAAGGTGTGTTTCCGATCGCAGCCACGATTGTCTTGATGTGCGGGTCATTTCTTTTTTTGCCCCCCATCGTTGCTCTTGTTGTACTTTTCCTGAAACTCGCGTTCTGCCTGCACCCAGTCATCCAGGTCGCAACCGTGAATTCCGCCGCGTTCGATGTGAATCTCAAACGCTCGCTGACGGATCTCTGCTAGCGTTGGGCCGTTCTGGTCTTTTTCTTCTAGGACATCCGACCGAAAAGTGATTCTTGTCGTGTCCTGAGTATTCGCTTTCAGATTTTGCGATTTCATAGTCTTTTCTCCTTCAAAATGTTTGACCGCGACGGGGCACCCTTTAGGCCACGGACCCGATGGGGGAAGTCGGGACCCGTGGCCACTGAGCGGCCTCGCCGCTTAGAAGCGAACGACGAGACTGGCGGAGGGCTGAGCTGAGCGCGTTGTCGCACCGGATCACAGAGTTGCCGATCCAAAGTCAGCTCGGTCATCGGCGAATCTGACCTCAACTCCCACCCTCCAAAGAAACTCCTTTCGCTGCGGGTTTTGCGCCCGTAACGGATTCTCCGCAATGATGGAAGCGGGCATGTCATGCTCGAGGGCCGCACCGATGGCTGCCCCAACCTCGACGAGTAGCAACACCAGAAGCAGCGCCAAAACCAGCGCCACGATGCCCGTCACAAGATAGCGAAACGCGGCCCACGCGTACTTCACTGCTGAAAACCCTCCGCATGGTCGCTGATTAATCACGCACACCTGCTCACGCATTGCGAGCTAACCTCTTGCACAGGTGAACCTCGGTGCCTCCCCGTTGAAACGAGACCTCGTCCATCAGCAACTTCATGAGATGAATGCCGCGTCCGTGATCCGCTTCGAGGTTTTCGACAGTCACGGAATCGGGAACGGTGCGCGGATCGAACCCTTGACCCTGGTCTGACACGGTCAGTGAGATTCCTTCACCGACCTTGCACCGGCAGCGGACGTGAACTAACTTGTGTGCGTCCAGCCGGTTGCCATGCACGACTGCATTGCTCAAAGCTTCCCGGAGCGCAAGCTCGACGGCATGTTCTTCGCCCGTGATGCAGTGCGACCCTTCGATGAGCCGCATTAAGCGATCGACCAAGGGGGAGATGGCCTTAACTTCAGTCGGAATCCAAGCGTCGACTTCAAACCAGCTTTTGCACCGGGGCCTGGCCAAATGCGCTCGCAGATCCGAGCGTCCGTTTAGCGCTTCCATTCGAGCCATGACGAATCCTCGCCTTCAGCCACGGGCCAACCGCAGCCCATACCCCACGGAATGCAAACGTCCGAATCCGTTGCGCGCAGCACGCGATACCAGTGTTTCCATTTGCCGATGAAACTAAGATTCGAGAACATGCGATATCCTCCTCACGCGTTGCACGTCATCCGATTTTGCGGGCTTTGGTTAGCGTTGCCAGCGGTGGCCAAGAGGTCGCTTTCGCAGAACTGACGTGACCTCATGTAGCGCCTCAGTGTTTCGCCTAGTTTCCTTCTTGCTTGGAACACGCGGGCTTTGACCGTGCCGACGGAGACGCCCATCCGTCCAGCGGTCTCACGATTTGATAATTCTCCGAGTTCCTTCAACTGAATGGCGGTTCGCATTCCCGGTCTCAACCGGCCCATCGCCGCGGACAAGATCCGAGCTTCCTCTTTCTGTGAATAGCTAGCTTCCGGGTCTTGACTCGCATCAGCTATTTCCAGCGGGGCGGTTCCTTCGCCGCTGCTCGAAGCATCGATCGGCGCCTCGCGCAGCGTGCGTCGTGCCCGTAGCAACATCAGGGCTTGGTTGATTGCGATACGCGTTGCCCATGTGGAGAACGAGGATTTCTCTTCAAACTCCCGTAGATGGACGAAAGCTTTAAGAAAAGTCAGCTGGACAACGTCTTCGGCGTCCTCCCGAACCCGTGTGTAGCGGAGTGCGAGCACAAAAATTCTTCGCTGGTGCCGCTTGAACAGACTTTCAAATGCCAGTTCATCTCCACCTTTTGCGGCAGCGACGAGTTGTTGTTCCGCAGCGCAATCACAGGAAGAAGCTACGGCTGGCTTGCCAATCTTGTTCAGAGCTCGACCCAGCATGGTGCTTCACCTCTTGAGTGGGCCAGAGTCATTCAACTTTGCCTCTTGCCCACGCGTCGACAATGGGCAAGAACTCAGCCAAACCTGCGGACGTGTAAGTCGCTGATTTTTCGATAAGAAAAATGGTTCGGAAGTGTCAGAAGTCAATAAAGTCAAGAATGGCAAACGAACTGACATCCAAACTGACATTCAAGTCGAGCAGATCCGCCACTCAGGATTTTCAAAACAGAAAGAAGTCATCTGCTGGTTTCATTGGCTCGCAAATTTATGAATTGATAGGAGAAGAGCGTGCCAATGACTGTCACACGAACTGGATGCGCTTATTCGGGCGGACATTGGGCATGCAGTTGCACATGCAGGCCATCGGGACGCTGCTCGAACCAAAGTTTCGCAGCGCTGCCTAATCGGCGATGGTCTGCAGCGCGTTACCGCGAAACATCACGACGATTTGGCACAGCACGACACAACTGGAGACAAGATGGAAGTACAGCGATTGAGGACACTGACGACCCACAAGAGATCGCCCACACCAGGGACCAAGCAGCATCGGTGGTGGGCTTGTTTTGTCATTCTCGTTGGATGGATTGGCATTCTCTTGGTGCTCGCGACTCTGTTCACCGCTAAAGCCTTAATCGCAATCGTGCAGCTCTACCAAGCTTTAACCGGTAGGTGACACTGGCATGCAAAGGCCTGACACAAAGCAAGAAGCTGCGAAACACGACCAGGCGGTCACGCCCCGACAACTATTTCCTAACCTGTAGCAGAAGTCCCAGTGCCTGACCGAGCTGGGCTCAGGTGATGACCATTGTGGTCAAGCAAGAAAGGAAGTTCACAATGAAGAATCGAATCGTCTTGGCTGGTATCTTGACGTTTGTGTTTTTCTGTCCCGCAAACGTCATGCGGGCTCAGATTCGGGGCAAAGTTTTGACGCCAGTAGCACCGGTCCTTCCGATGGACATAAATTTTCGGTACGTGCCGCAGTACTTCGAACAGTCATTTGACGATGATCCGCGTTACGCGAGGATTGAGGCACTAGTGGACGATGGTCGTTGCGACGTCATTTTGTTCGACAAGACCATGAACCTGGAAGCCTTCTATTCCACCTTGAACCGGAAGGTGGAGGCTCTAGCAGCTACTGGAGCCGATGCTTATACCACGCCAATCGATTTTGTGGCGTCTTCGACTGAGGACTCTCATCGTCTGTTTCAAATTCACCTTCATGATCAGTTCGGGCAAGAGATCACGTGGCGATTGTCGTCGGTGAGATGGTAGCGCACGCTTCACCGGAGGTTATCTTCAGAACCGACAGTTCCGATGTCACCTTCCTATACGCCCCAAGCCGCGCCGCAGGTATAGCGGGAACGAAGCTGATCATCGCAGGGAGAAAATATATGTCGGAATCCACCCAACCCAATGATGCGCTCGGCGCATTCTATGCGGCCGACATGACGATTGGCCAGATTTTGCCCGGGACTGACCTTTGGAGTGTGGAAAGCAGCCCAGCCGACATCTATCCGACAGCCCTATGGAATCTTGGCGGCAATGGTGGACGACAACGCATCCTCGCGGTCGAACAACTCTCTGGCACAGAAACCGCCGTAGATCAGATTGATCTTAACGATCCTGATGCGCCGCAAGTTGTCCTCAATGTGTCGCGGGTGAACGATTGTTACGGACTGAGTTTGATTTCGTTACAGGCTCACGGCAATACGCTGTGGATTTTCTTCGGCCCGGTGCTCCCACTTCCCGCACGCCAGATAGACGACAAAACAATCGTGACCTTCACTGTCGCTGAAAACGAACAAGCGAGCATTGCTAGCGGCGAATTGCAAGTTCAAAGGGCTGTCGACGCGGAGCACCTGGTGTGGCGCTTCAATACGCCGGATTTGGCGAGGGGTGCCTCGTTTCAAACGGGCGTGAATCTGATCCTCGACGGTGGCGAGCAAGCGAATTGCGCGAACGAAGACTGTTCTGTCCACCCGCAGAAACAATGATAGGCAGATTTCCGATGCGGAGCGTGTTATCGGTATGGAAGGTTGCGGTGGTAGCGGCACTTGGCTCGTTCCTGACACAGCTAGACGCCACCGTTGTAAATGTTTCGCTTTCCAATTTTGCGGTTGACCTGCACAGTAGCCTGCCCGTGATCCAATGGGTCACAAGCGGATATCTTCTTGCACTGGCCCTCATGTTGCCGGTGAGCGGTTGGCTCGTCGAACGCATCGGAGCCAAGCGGCTTTACATCATTTGCTTTTCTGGGTTCACGTTCTCGTCTCTGCTGTGCGCCTTGAGCTGGTCCGCGGACTCCCTGATCGTGTTTCGCATTCTGCAGGGCATGAGCGGGGGACTGATGGCGCCAATGGCACAACTCATGATTGCCCGGACAGCTGGCAAGCACTTTATGCGTGTTGTTGGCTACGTGGCTGTGCCCCTTCTGCCGGGGCCTGTTGTGGGCCCGGTGATCGCGGGAGCGATTTTGCAGCACGCGTCTTGGCGTTGGCTCTTTCTCATTAACCTGCCGATCGGACTGCTCGCAGTTGTTCTTGCGCTCCTACTCCTCCCCAGCGACGAAGACCTGCCTGCAGTCGTAAGAGAACTCGACCTAACCGGGTTTTTTCTGCTTTCGCCCAGCCTAGTACTGTTTTTGTACGGAGCGGATCATCTGCGGGTGCATGCTGGTATTGCGGCCCTTCTGATCTCGGTTCTTTTGCTCGCAGCTTTTCTTCGTCAAGCTTCGAAGAAGCGAGAGCGAGCGCTCATCGATCTTCGGCTTTTCAGAACCAGGGTCTTTTCCGCATCCGCCGTGACACAGTTCACTGCGAATGGCTTGTTGTTCGCGGGACAGATGATGATACCTGTGTACCTCATTCGCGCGGCTGGCCAATCACCAGGCACCACAGGCTGGCTTATGGCGCCTCTCGGTCTGGGGATGATGTGTTCCTACCGCTGGATGCAGAGGCTGACGCAGCAATTTGGCATCAGACGAACATCGGCTGGAGGCGCACTCATCGCGTTTCTGGGCACGCTACCGCTGCTCTATTTGAGTTCCCAACGCTTCAATCTTCCTATTCTCGCAATTTCGCTATTTGTACGAGGCATTGGAATGGGTGCGGTCGGCATTCTATCGATTTCCGCCGCTTATGCATCAGTGCGGAAAGAGGAGCTGCCGATGGCGACGACCTCTCTGAACATCGTGCAGCGGCTCGGTGGCCCTGCACTGACTACTATTTGCGCAACTTTTCTGGGCTGGCGGCTCGCGGCTACTCCTTTATACGCAAGCGTATCTGGCGCATTTACGGTCAGCTTTGCACTGCTTTGCGGCCTTCACGCGTTGCTGATTCTGGCCGCTGCCAAGCTTCCGATCAGGGAGCACGGCAGTGGATTCGATTACTTTAAACTATCGGAGGTTGAACTATGACCCAAAAACAAATCCGTGTCGGAATCGTCGGTGCAAACCCCAAATCCAGCTGGGCGAAGGTGTCGCATATTCCCGCCATCAACGGTCTTCCTGGCCTGAAGCTCGCGGCCGTAGCAACGCGCAACGAGCAGAGTGCACGAGAAGCGGCCGAAGCATTCGGTGCGGATCGCTGGTTCTCCGATCCCTTCGCGATGATCCGCGATGAGCGGATAGACGTCATAACGATTTCCATCAAGGTACCCGCACACCGCGAACTTGTTCTGGCGGCCCTGGATGCCGGCAAAGCGGTCTACTGCGAGGCGCCTCTCGGCTGCACTGTTGCGGAGGCTGAAGAGATGGCTAGTGCGGTCGGTTCACTTCACACCGCGATCGGATTGCAGGGACGTTTGAATCCAGCCGTGCGCCGCGCGGCCCAGCTGTTTTCTTCTGGAAAGATTGGACGGCCACTCAACGCGAGAATTGTCGCCACCACCAGCGGCTTCGGGCCGGAATTGCCTTCCTGGTACGACTATTTCAATAAGACATCTTCTGGCGCCAACCTGCTAACCATCACTGTCGGACATACGCTCGATGTGGTGGAAGCAGTCCTTGGAGAAATCATCGAGGTTGACGCCAGGACCGAGATTCTGTGGCCGACCGTCAAATTGACGGACAGTGGCGAAGAGCGTTTGCGTGAAACTCCAGATCACGTCGGCGTCCTCGGAAAGACTCACTCTGGTGCTGTGTTCACGGCTGACATTGACGGTGGTGCGGCGCCGGAGGATGTTCACTTCAGCTTTGAGATCAGGGGGTCAAAGGGATGGCTCAGCCTGACAAGTAATCACCCCTACGGCTTACAGGCCGGAGACCTCAGGCTAACGTCGAACATCTCATTCGCGGCACCCGACGAGGCCGCGGTCTCCGGTGGTTTCATGGGTGCAGCGATCAACGTGGGAGAGGTCTATGCTCATCTTGTCCGCGACCTGCATGTGGGCACCTACAACACACCCGGCTTTGACCACGCAATTCACAACGCGCTTCTCATCGAGACAGTAAGGCGTGCCGCCGAACGAGGCGAGCGGCAGAAACTTCGTGAAGAGATCGAAAGCTTCGACCATGCGTGGACGACCAAAGATAGCCTGCCACAAACTGAGAATTAGATGACCTGGGAACTGACTGCATTAAGGTGAGGCGCACCGACGGGCAGTTCACTTGGCCGAAAAACGAGCTATTCGTACAGGTAGTCCAAGTTGTTTCGATTCACACTGATGGTGGCCTCATTACTTAATTACATTTTTCACTATTTTTTTGACTCCGGCCTCGACCGCACTTTCTTGCAATTCTGCGGCTTTCGGCAAGTTAGAACTCCTGCCAATTCATCTCGCGTCTCCTATGCACCAGTCAATCAGGAATTGACGCAACACAGGATTTTCAATCTCTCGGGCTATATGGGCTAGAAGCAGGTCTTCACAGCTCAAAAAATTCGTCCCTCTCAACCAGTGCGAAAGAGGAACAACAATCGCGGCTTGAAGTCTGCAATCTGACTGACGCAGGGTTCGTGCCACTTTGACATTTTAACGGTTCCAGATTGGCACAAAAAGAGGCGCGAATGAGAAGAAAGGATTTCGTGCGGAACGATGCAGCGCAAGATTTTCGCGCGTACGGAACAGATTCGCTGAAAATTAGCGGAACCGCGTGACTTGAACGAACTGCAACAGAAATTCCTGGCATGACGCGTGCTTTTGAAAAAGGGAGCCACAGGACAGGCTTCGGAGGTCGCGCATGCGGAGGAATGTGGGAATTCACGTAATTCTATTCTTATCGCTCGCCGCAGGGCCGACCCGGGCCGCGCAGAAGCCCACGGACGCGGAAATACAGCAGAGCCCGCCTCCCCATACCGCAAAAGGAACGAACGCAAGCGAAGCCTCTGGAATTACGAGCGGTTCGGAAACGAAGGCCGCGCTCGACAAAGTAATAGATCGCGCGATTGCCCGTGAGCGTGATGAAATCTCGACCTTCGAGCGCTACAGCCCGATCATTGAAACCTACATCCAGGAAGTGAAGCCCGACAATGAACTGGGGACAGTTCCACGGAAAGACATTTATTTTCTGGGCCAGGCGGATTTCAAGGGACGCTTGAAAGTTCGTCCGCTAGTCGAGCTGGGATGGAAACCCTCGTTGATGTGGTCTTTTTACGCCCCGGGATTCTTGCAGATGATATTTATCGACCGCGGAGAGTTCGATCGCGCCCATTATACGTTCAAATTTGTGAGGCGAGAATTTCTCGGAGAGGTGCGCTGCTATGTTTTTGATGTCGAGCGCGCCCCGAAAGTTCACGGAGCGCGGTTTCTCGGTCGGATTTGGGTGGAAGAGCAAGATTATACGGTGGTGCGAATCGACGGTCAGTATGCTCCTTCTATTCATTTTTCACTCAAGTCGTTTGACGACGAATACTATCTGCACTTCGACTCCTGGCGCACCAACGTGAAATCCGGCATGTGGCTGCCGAGCTACATCTATAGCGAGGAGCTCCACCCGCCCACGCGATTCGGGAATCCCAGTTACAAGTCTCAAACACATCTCTGGGCGTACAAGCCCAAGGCAGAATCTCGCGAAGAAGAATTGAACCGGCTGCTGGTGGAATCTTCAACCGCGGTCAAAGACGAAGCAAATCAGCACGACCGCTCTCCACTCGAGGCCGAGCGCGAATGGAGACACGAAGGCGAAAATAATGTGCTCGACCTGCTGGAAGGCATTGGACTGCTCGCGCCTCCGGGGCCGGTGGACACGGTCCTCAACGTAATTGTCAACAATTTGGAAATCACCAACAACCTCGACGGGCAAATCGATCTTCATTGCCGCGTGCTGCTCACCAGCAATCTCGAAATGTTTTCTATCGGCAACACCATCGTGTTAAGCCGCGGATTGATCGATGTGGTGCCAGACGAAGCCACCATGGCGGCGATGCTGGCGCATGAGATGGCGGATGCCATGCTGCCAAAACCGTATCAGGACCAGTACGGTTTCAGTGATATTGTGCGGCTTCCGGCGGAAGAAGTTTTGCGGCGGCTGTCTTTCAAGGAAGATACAACCGAAGCTACTGAGAATAGCAAGAAGGCCGCAGAGCTTTTGAAAAAATCGCCCTATGCCGCGAAATTGGGAAACGCCGCGCTTTTTCTCGCGCAACTTCATTCACAAAGCAAGGAATTGAAGCAATTGATCAGTCCGCGGCTGGGGAATGGAGTTTTCTACGTTGAACAGCTGGGCCAGACCGCGCCAGCGCTGGAGCCCGGAAACAAAGGACAAATCGCGGCGTTGCCCATGGGCTCGCGAGTCAAAGTCGATCCCTGGGGCGCGGCAGCAAGCTTGATGAAATCCAAAACGGTGGGGCTGCTGTCCGCTCGCGACAAGATGCCCTTCGAAGTGACCCCGCTCGTTCCCTACTTGACGCGCTACGTGGAAACCTCCGAACTGCAGGCCGATCCTGCCACCACGATGACGTTAGATCCGTGAACGGGTTGGCGCTTCGAGCCATTTTCCTCTGTATTCTGCGACAGTTGAACCGCCTGAACTGGTGCGCACGAGTGGCAGCCTCCGACTTCCTCCGATTTCTTTGTGCTTTCTACAATCACTGGCCGGATTGCGTATTGGTTGTGCCTGGCAATCCTTCGCTCGATTGCTTGCAGCCGCGGTAAATTCGCAACTATACTTCGGCATTGTTCTGGCGCAACGCCGTCACGAATCAAGGAGGAATTGTGCCCGTTGGAACTGCGTTTCACGAGCGAACATTGGCGCTGTGTGAAAGCCTGAATTATCGCGAGTGGTCGGGCTACTACACGGTGAGCGTGTACGAAATGCACCACGAGCACGAGTACAACGCCATCCGCAATTCGGCGGCGCTGATCGACATTTCGCCTCTATTCAAATACAGGGTGACGGGGCGCGATGCCACGAAGCTGGTGAACCGCGTGATTTCGCGCGACATCAATAAAGTCGCAGTGGACCAGGTAATCTACTGCTGCTGGTGCGACCCTCTCGGGAAAGTGATTGACGACGGAACCATCACGCGGCTTGGTGAGAACGAATACCGGTGGACGGCGGCGGACCCGAGTTTGCGCTGGTTTCAGCAGAATACCCTCGGGCTGGAAGTGAAGATCGAGGACATTTCCGAGCAGACCGCGGCGCTCGCGCTGCAGGGGCCGACGGCTGGAAAGCTGCTGCACGCGGCGGCGGATGCCAACATCGCCAACCTGAAATATTTTCGCGTCGCGCACGGAAAAATCGCAGGCGTGCCGGTGGACATTTCGCGCACGGGATACACGGGCGATCTGGGATTTGAGATTTGGATGCCGTGGAAAGACGCGGTGAAAGTTTGGGACGCGCTGGTGGCCAAGGGCAAGCCCTTCGACATTCATCCGGCAGGCATGATCGCGCTGGATGTCGCGCGGATTGAGGCCGGCCTGATTTTGATCGAAGTCGACTACACATCGAGCAAGAAAGCGCTCATCGAGTCGCAGAAGTATTCTCCCTCCGAGATCGGATTGGGCAAGCTGGTAGACTTGAAGAAAGAAAACTTTGTCGGGCGCGACGCGCTGGCCCTCGAAGCCAAAAAAGGCTCGGAGCGCGCGCTGGTCGGGCTGGAAATCAATTGGAACGAAGTCGAAGCGCTGTACGACAGAGTTGGCATGGCGCCCCAAGTGCCGACTATGGCGTCACGCGTGGCCGTGCCCGTGTACCGCGGCGGACGGCACGTGGGCAAGGCTACATCGACGACCTGGTCACCCACGCTGAAGAAAATGATCGCGCTAGCTTGCGTTGGTCGCGAAAGTTCTGCTGTGGGAACAAAACTCAGCATGGAAATGACGGTCGAGGCTGTGCGGCACGCCGTTTCCGCAAAAGTTGTCGCGACGCCTTTCTTCAATCCGGCCAGGAAAACTGCGGTGCCCGTAATTTAAGAGCAGAAGCACCAAACTGTTCACTTAATTTGCGGCGGAAAAGTTTTCCTCCGTAACTAGCAGTTCATCTAGTGCGGTCCTGTCTAAAACTTTCCCGCGAAGAATGACGGCGCGTATCTTTTGAGTGTTGTGAATATCGTCGAGAGGATTGGCGTCTAGGAGGAGTAGATCGGCGAACTTGCCTTGCTCGATGGTGCCTTGCGCATCGAGCTTGCCGAGGAATTCAGCGGGATTTCTTGTGGCAGCTTGCAGGGCTTGCATGGGTGTTAGGCCGGCTTGCACCAAGAGGGCGAGTTCATCGTGCAGGCTGGAGCCGGGGAACACGTACGGCGCGGCGCTGTCTGTGCCGGCCATGATGCGCACGCCGGCGGCTTGCATGGTGCCGACAAACTGGATGGATTTGGCAAGCAGGGCTTTGCGCAATGCAAACTCATCGCGTGTCGTGCCTTTGTCGCGCGCTTGCGTTCCTTTTTCCCAGCCTTCGAGAAAGTGGCGCGGAATGTATTTGCGTCGTTCATCGTGCGAAGGATCCGAATCGGGGGTAGGGAAGGCGTCCTTCTTCAACAGAATCAGGGTGGGAACCTGCCAGGTTTGATTGCGAATGAATTTGTCGATTAGGCCAGCGGCTTTTTGATCGGAGTACGTACGGAGAAGTTCGCGCTGCCAGGCGACCTCGCGGGCGTGAGATTGCGTGGCGGTTTGCTGATTACGTGGATGGAAGGATTGTTCGCGCATGAGGCGAGGCTCGTCGCTCGAACAGGCGCGCAGGACGCAAGTGAGGTGTTCGATGCTTCTCTGGCCGGCGTCGGAGGCCTCGGAGGCCGTGACGCTATCGGGAACATGGCCGGCAAAGGTGAGATGTTCGCGCCGGCAAATGTCCGCGATGTCGAAGTAGGCGTCGCGGCTGAGAATGGATTGCACCTTGATGAAATCAACGCCGTGCTCCACGAGTGAGTGAATATGTTTGGAGGCTTCCGCCCCATTGGTGACGACAAGAGCGGGCTGAAACGATGGAGGGTTGCCATCGAGATAAGGACCCGAGAAAAAAATCTGCGGACCGAGGCGCTTGCCTTCTTCGATTTCCTTGCGGAGCGGGACGAGAGATTCCAGGTAGCCACCCATATCGCGGACGGTAGTGATGCCGTTGGCCAGCAGCAAAGGGATGAAGAACTCCCGGCTGCCGCTGGGCTCACCGGCGCCGGTCAGGTGCAGGTGCATATCGACAAGGCCAGGGACGAGAAATCTTCCAGTGGCGTCGAGAATTTGCGCACCCGGCGGAATGGAGATTGCGCTCGATGGACCAATCGTGTCGATGCGCCGATCGGCGAGCAACACCGTCATGTCCGATTGCGGAGCGGAGCCTGTGGCGTCGATCACGGTGACGTGCGTGATGGCCAAGACGGAATAGCGCGGCTTGGCGGGACGCGAGCACGACCACAGCAAGCTACTCGTGGCCAGAACAAGCAGACCAGCAACCGCGAAGAACTTTTTCACTTGGGGAGCCTCATCTGTTTGAACAACTTTCCTGGAAAAGGCTGCTTGTGTTTGGCATGAAACGGTCGCGCAATGACGATTGTAGCAGAGTCATCCACCGCATCCGCGCGACCGACGAAGGAAAAGACAAAAACGTTTATCCCGCGGATGCATGCGTCACCACGGAAACCTGTGCTACGCTTCTCGGGCTTTTTCGGAGGAATCGTTTCGATGCTCAGGCGCACTTCTACTGTATTTTCTCTGATATTCCTTTCTTCGTTTTCAGTTACTAGTTACTTGCACGCGCAGGATTCCGGAAAGCCGATCCACATCGCGGTTGATTTGCGAGAGGCGCCGCGACGCATTTTTCACGCCAGGATGGAATTTCCAGTTACGGCGGGGCCGCTGACGCTGGTGTATCCGAAATGGATTCCCGGCGAGCATGGTCCCAACGGGCCAATCGTCGAAGTGACGGGCGTGCAGTTCCGCGCCAGCGGAAAAGAAGTGCCCTGGGTGCGCGACAGCGTAGACATGTACGCGTATCACTGCGATGTCCCAGCAGGTGTGAGCACACTGGAGGTCTCGCTGGATTATCTTTCCCCGAAAGAGGTCACGGGACTCGCTGCGAATCCCGCAGCCACCGCACAGCTCGCCATATTGAATTGGAACCTCGTGCTGCTTTATCCAAAGGGTGCGAAGAGCGACGACCTTACTTACGTTGCCAAACTGCAGTTGCCCGTCGGCTGGAAATATGGGACGGCGCTGCCGGTGGCGCGCGAGACGGCAGAGAGCATCGAGTTTCAACCGGCATCGCTGACGACACTTGTGGATTCCACGGTGCTTGCCGGAGCGCATTTTCGCACCATTGAACTTTCCAAGGGGCAGAAGCCGGAGCATCGCATCCATGTGGCGGCCGATAGTGCGGCGGCAACGGAAGCAACACAGGAACAGATTCAGCATTTGAAGCAGCTCGTAGCGGAAACGGGAGCGCTCTTCGGAGCGCGGCACTATCGCTGCTACGATTTTCTTCTGGCGCTCAGCGACTACGTGATGACGGATGGAGAAGAGCACCACGAATCCAGCGACAACCGCGCCGCCGAGCGTATGCTGCTCGATCCCGACATTTTCGAGATGAATACCGACTTGCTGCCTCACGAATTTTTCCATTCCTGGAATGGAAAATACCGCCGGCCGGCGGGACTCGCCACGCCGAACTATGAAGAGCCGATGAAAGGCGACCTGCTCTGGGTCTACGAAGGGCTGACGCAATACTACGGCACCATGCTTGCCACGAGGAGCGGCTTATGGAGCCAGGCAAAGTTGCGGGAAGACCTGGCGGGGGTGGCCGCCTATCTGAACCAACGGCCGGGGCGGACCTGGAGGAATTTGCAAGACACCGCCATCGCCGCGCAGATTCTGTACGGCGCGCGGAAGGGGTGGGGATCGTGGCGCCGAGGCGTGGATTATTACGATGAGAGCACGCTTATCTGGCTGGAGGCTGACACGGTCATCCGGCGAGAAACGCAAGGGAAGCGCTCGATGGATGATTTCTGCAGGAAATTTCACGGCGGTGAAAGTACGGGGCCGAAAGTCGT
>Ga0210384_10004050_pt1 | contig 16548 bp, 13 predicted proteins | sample IncBWH2MmetaG_FD_160574 | JGI IMG/M metagenome (GOLD analysis project Ga0210384, IMG submission 160574) | Forest soil microbial communities from Barre Woods Harvard Forest LTER site, Petersham, Massachusetts, United States - Inc-BW-H-2-M | ecosystem: Environmental > Terrestrial > Soil >...
CGTTGCCGCTTTAAGAACATCCGCGCTCAGTGTCGTGCAGGCTTGCGTCGCCAGCAGGCGTTCGGCGTGCGCGGTGCCGTCATGCGACGGCATGTAGCCATTCTCGGCCTCGAGCAGCACGGTGCGATCCCGGCTCACGAGAATGGCGCCGAAGGGGTGATTGCCGTGGGTCAGCGCGCGGCGGGCGACCTCGAACGACCGGCGCAGGAAAAACTCGTCGAGCTCCGACGTATTTAGATTCGAAATGCTGCTCATGATCGCTCCTGCCGTTCGCTCAATCATGCAGACGGCAGGTGCGACAGGCAAGGATAGGGATCAATGTCCCGCCATGTGTCGGCCGATTTCCGTCAGGTCGGCTTCGCTGGCGCGGGCCTCGTAGACGAACTGGCCGTGGAACATCACGACCAGGCGGTCGGACAGTTCCAGCAACTCGTCAAGGTCCTCGCTCACCAACAGCACCGCGGCGCCGCGGTTTCGCGCCGCCATGATCTCGGCGTGGATTTGCGCGACCGCGGCGAAGTCGAGACCGAAGCAGGGATTGGCCGCGATCAGCACCTCGACATCGCCGCCGAGCTCGCGTGCCAGCACGGCGCGCTGGACGTTGCCGCCCGACAGCGCCGAGATCGGCGTATCCGGCGTGCGGGTCTTGATCTTGTATTGCGCGATCTTCTTCTCGGCGTCGTCGCGGAACGCCGACCGGTTGAGCCACCAGCCGCCGCTTGCGAACGGCGCCCGGTCGAACTCGCGGAAGGCAATGTTGTCGGCGACGCTCATGCCGCCGACGCAGGCGTTCTTCAGAGGCTCTTCCGGCAACAGCGACATCTTGTGCCGGCGCATTTCCTCGCGGCTCGCATGATACACGTTGCCCGCGACCCGGATCTCGCCGCTTTCGGCCTCGCGCTGCCCGGCGAGCACTTCGACCAGCTGGCGCTGACCGTTGCCAGAGACGCCGGCGATGCCGACGATCTCGCCGCCGCGGACGGTGAGCGAAACGTCGTGGACCGCGACCGCACCGGCGTCATCGAGCGCGTTGAGCTTGTTCAGTTCCAGCCGCGCTTCCCGGATCTCGCCGACCCGCGCCGGCTGAATGGTCAATTCTTCGGCCCCGATCATCATGCGGGCCATGCTGTCTGGCGTCAGATCGGCGACCTTGCCGTGGCCGGCAAGCTTGCCGCGCCGCAGGATCGTCACCTCATCGGCGAACGCCATCACCTCGCGGAATTTGTGGGTGATCATCAGGATCGTCAATTCGCCGCCGACGACCATGTTGCGCAGCATGCCGAGCACCTCGTCGGCTTCGCCCGGCGTCAGCACCGAGGTCGGTTCGTCGAGGATCAGGAAACGCCGTTTCAGATAGAGCTGCTTGAGGATTTCGCATTTTTGCCGCTCGCCGGCGGAAATATCCGACACTTTGGAATTGAGCGGCACCTTGAACGGCATCCGCGCCAGAAAGGCTTCCAGCTGCTTCTTTTCCTTGGCCCAGTCGACGACGGCCGGCACGTCGTCGCGCGCCAGCACCAGGTTTTCAGCGACCGTCATTGCCGACACCAAGGTGAAATGCTGATAGACCATGCCAAGCCCGAGCGCATGCGCGTCCTTCGGGTTGGCGATCGCCTGTTCGCGGCCGCCGACCAGCACGTCGCCCTCGGTCGGGTGGTAGTAACCCATGATGCATTTGACCAGCGTGCTCTTGCCGGCGCCGTTCTCGCCGAGCAGCGCGTGAAACGTGCCCGGGCGCACCTTGAGCGCGACATTGTCGAGCGCTGCGAAATCGCCGAACCGCATGGTCATGGCGACGGCGTCGACGCCAAGCGGCCCGCTCGGTAATGGCATTTCGCCAATGATCACGACAACGCTCCGATCAGATCGGCCGAACGTGCGACCGCACCGAACACGCCGCCCTGCATCTTGATCATCTTCAGCGCGTGATCGTGGTTGCTCTTGTCGGTCGCGGCACAGCAATCCTCGATCAGGACGCATTCGAAGCCGCGATCGTTGGCCTCCCGCATCGTCGTGTGAACGCAGACATCGGTGGTGATGCCGGTGAGCACGATGTTCTCGATGCCGCGTAGCCGCAGCATCAATTCCAGGTCGGTGGCGCAGAACGATCCCTTGCCGGGCTTGTCGATGATCGGCTCGCCCGGCAGGGGGCTAAGATCCGGAATGATCTCCCAGCCGGCTTCGCCGCGCACCAGCACGCGGCCGCATGGGCCGGGGTCGCCGATCCCGGCGCCGATCTGCCGCGACCGCCAGCGCTTGTTGGCCGGCAGGTCGGTGAGATCGGGGCGATGACCCTCGCGGGTGTGGATGATGTGAAAGCCCTGGGCCCGCATCACCGAGAGCAGCCGCTTGATCGGCTCGATCGGGGCCCGGGTCAGCGACAGATCGTATCCCATCTTGTCGACATAGCCGCCGACGCCGCAAAAGTCGGTCTGCATGTCGATGATGATCAGCGCGGTATTTTGCGGGCGCAGATCGCCGTTGTAGGGCCAGGCATAGGGTTCGGATTTCAGGTAACGCTCGGGCATGTTCTTGTCTCGTCTACTGCGCGTGTCATCGGGTGATCGAGAGTTCGGCCGGCGCTCCCGTCAGCGTGCGCTTCGGCGAGCAGGTGATGATCATGATCGCAAGCGTCAGGATATAGGGCGCGGCGTTGAACAGATAGTAGCCCGAGGTGACGCCGACCGACTGTAGCGCCGGTCCAAGCGCCGCGGCGCCGCCGAACGCCAATGATGCCCACAGGCACAACATCGGGTCCCATCGCGCGAAGATCACCAGCGCCACCGCGGTGATGCCCTGTCCGGACGAGAGGCCCTCGTTCCAGCTGCCGGGATAGAACAGCGACAGGAACGAGCCGCCGATGCCGGCGAGGAAGCCGCCGACCATGGTAGCCTTGAGGCGGATCATCAGAACCGAATGGCCCATCGCCCGCGCCGCATCCGAGCTTTCGCCGGCGGTGCGGATCAGAAGGCCCCAGCGCGTGGTTCGAAAGGCCCAGTACAGGATCGGCGCCAGCGCGACGCCGATCAGGAACAGCACGTTGATCCGCAGCGCCGCGCGGACCTGGGCGATGTCGCTCCACCATCCGAAATCGATCGCGGGCAGCCGCGGCGCGGTGGGTTCGATCAGCGGCTTGCCTAGATAGAACGCGAGCCCCGTGCCGAACAGCATCAGCGCGATGCCCACCGCGATGTCGTTGACGCGCGGCAGCGAGCAAATTCCGGCGTGCAGCGCGCCGAGCAGGGAACCGGTCACGCCGGCCGCGAGCACACCGAGCCAGGGCGAGCCGGTGAGATAGGAGATGCCGTAGGCGCTCATCGCCCCCATCACCAGCGTGCCCTCGAGCCCGAGATTGATGCGCCCGCTTCGCTCGGTGATGCATTCGCCCAGGCTCACGAACAGGAACGGCGTGGAAACGCGGATCGCCCCGCCGAACACGGCGAGCGGCACCGTCCAAAGTCCGATCGTTCCATCCGCCATCTTTAGGACTTGCCTTTCAGAAGGCCAATTCGTCCATACAGCGCGTCGCTTGCCAGAACGAAGGCGAAGATAATTCCTTGCAGCACCTGCACCGAGGCGTCGGGCAGGCCGAGCCGGCGCTGCAACAGCCCGCCGCTGGCGCTGATGCCGCCGAGCAGGATCGCGACCGGAATGATCGCAAGCGGATTTTGCCGCGCCAGGAACGCGACGAGGATGCCGGTGAAGCCGTAGCCGGCGGCAAGATTGGCGTTGGTGCGGCCTTGCACCGCCGCAACTTCGACCATTCCCGCAAGGCCGGCCGAGGCGCCGGCGAGAAAACAGATCGTCAGGATGAGCTTGCCGACGGAGAGGCCGACGATTTTGGCGGCGCGAATGTTGCCGCCGGCCACCCGCGCGGCGAAGCCGAACACGGTGTGATAGATCAGGATATAGGAGGCGACCGCGGCAATCAGGCCAAACACCAGGCCCCAATGCACGTCGGTGCCGGGGATCGTGCCGATCATGTTGGCCGCGCCGATCTCGCGGGTCGACGGCTTGTTGAGGCTCGCGGGATCCTTCATCACGCCCTCGACCAGATGGTTGAGGATGGCGAGCGCGATGTAGACGAGCAGCAGGCTCGAGATGGTTTCGTTGACGCCGCGATATTGCCGTAGGCCGCCCGAGAGCATGATCCACAAGCCCCCGCCGATCATGCCGGCGCAGACCATCGCCAGTTGCACCACGAGCGGCGGCATCGACGGCAGGGCGAGCGCGGTGCCGGTGGCCGCCAGCGCGCCGATCAGAAGCGCGCCTTCGCCGCCGATGATGACCATGCCGAGCTGCGCCGGCAGCGCCGTGCACAGCGCGGTCAGGATCAGCGGCGCTGCGCGGGTCAGCGTGTTCTGCCAGGAAAACCAGGTGCCGAATGCGCCCTGGTACATGTAGAAATAGAGATCGAGCGGATTCTTGCCGAACAGTGCGACGAACGCGCCGAACACCGCGAGCGCGCCGACCAGCGCCGCGCCCGGGATCAGGACATATTCGATCGTTCCGCCGTGGCGCTGGAGGAATCCCGGATCGGCGGCCGGAGCTACCCCGACCGCCTCGACGGGATCCGCCGTGTCTGTCGTCACGAAGTCGCTCCGATTACGCCCTCGACCAGATAATCCATCTTTTCCAGTTCAGGATCTTTCTGGCCGCGGTCGGTGCCGGCAGCGATCACGGACTTGCCCTTGTTGTCCATGATCGGACCCTTGAAGATGGTGTAGTCGCCGCTCGTGAGCTTGGCCTTGACGTCGTCGGCATGCTTGCGCGCTTCGGCCGAGACTGCTTCGCCATAGGGAGAAACCTTGACGATTTCTTCCTTGAGGCCGCCGCGGTAGAAGTTCGGAATGGATTCTCCGGCCGCGATCATCTTGACGAATTTCGGATAGAGCGCTTCCCAGTTCCATTCGGCGCCGGTGAGATAGGCCTTCGGCGCCAGCGGCGACTGATTGACGTGATAGCCGCAGACAAAAGCGCCGCGGCGGGCCGCGTTCTCGACCATGGTCTTCGGTCCGTCGACATGGCAGGTCAGCACATCGACGCCCTGATCGATCAGGCTGTTGGTTGCTTCGGCTTCCTTGACCGGCATCGACCAGTCGCCGGTGAAGATCACCTGGGTGGTGGCCTTGGGATTGGCGAGCTTGGCCCCCATGGTGAAGGCATTGATGTTGCGCAACACCTGCGGGATCGGCTTGGCGGCAACGAAGCCGAGCTTGCCGCTCTTGGTGGAGTAGCCGGCAACGATCCCGGATATATACTGGGCCTCGTCGATATAACCGAAATAGCTGCCGGCGTTCTTTGGATCCTTGTCGCTCCACAGGCCTCCGCAGTGCTCGAAGCGCAGCTTTGGAAACTTGTTCGCCATCTTGATCATGTGCGGGTTGTAGTAGCCGAACGATGTCGGGAACAGCAGCGTCGCGCCGTCGAGATTGATCATCGATTCCATGGTTTTTTCGACGGCGTCGGTTTCCGCCACCTTCTCTTCCTCGACCACCTTGAGGCCGGGCATTTTCTTCAATGCCGCTGCACCCTGGGCGTGGGCCTGGTTGTAGCCATAGTCGTCGCGCGATCCGACATAGATGAAGCCGATCGTGGTGTCTGCTGCGAGCGCGGAACGTGCGCCGAGCGCCGAGCCGAGTGTCAGCGCCGCGCTGCCTTGCAAGAGGTGTCGTCGTGAAATCCTGCCAAAATCCATTGGTTGCTCCTTGTGGCGGACAACCCGCCGCTGATTTCGCCGCTTCGCCGGACCGGCGGAGCCCAAGGGCAATGTCGCAATCTTCGTGCCAGAGCCGATTCGGTGAGCATATCGATAGAAATATCTGATATTATTGATCTATATGATTAGCGTCGCGGTCGAACGAATCTTGTGCAGGCGAACATATGCTCAAAATACCGGCATCATTTTTCGATTGTATGCAAGGGAGTTAAGCAATCCTAACCCCCCTCGCGGCCCGCAAACCGAGTGTGGATCGCAATTTCGGTTATTTCTCAGCTGGCCAAGTCGCTTGGGGCTGCTACCAGTCGAATCGGACGAGTGAATGATCGGCGTGATTTGCGCTGGCACTGAACTTGTATCGACTGGCCGCGAGGCGTTGCGGACCGCCGCAAGTTTCGTCATTGGAAAATCATGAACAAGAAGAATGCGGACAGCGCTAGGCCTCTGACTGCCTCGCTTGGCGAGGAGATCGTCGGCCGGATCAATCAACTCGCGGCGATCTCCGAGACGCCGCAGCATCTGGCGCGGATTTTCCTCACCAGGGAACATCGCGCCGCCGCCGAACTGATCATGGGCTGGATGCGATCGGCCGGAATGACCGCGCATCTCGATGCGATCGGCAACGTCTGCGGCCGCTACGAAGGTGATCGGCCCAATTTGCCATGCCTGATGCTGGGCTCCCACTATGACACGGTTCGCGATGCCGGAAAGTGGGACGGCCCGCTCGGGTTGATTACGGCGATTTCCTGTGTCGGCGATCTCGCCAGACGCGGGCGGCGGTTGCCGTTCGCGATCGAGGTGATCGGCTTCGCCGACGAGGAGGGCGTGCGGTTTGCATCGACGCTCCTCGGTAGCCGCGCCGTCGCAGGCACCTTCGTCGAGAGCGCGCTTGCGGTAAAGGACGAGGCCGGAATTTCGATGCGCGAGGCGCTGATCGAATTCGGCCTCGACCCGGAGCACGTCGGCGCCGCCGCGCGTTCGCGCCGTGAGCTGCTCGCCTATATCGAACTGCATATCGAGCAGGGACCGGTGCTGGAAGCGCACAACCTGCCGGTCGGCGTCGTGACCGCGATCGCCGGCGCGACGCGCCTTGCCGCGCGACTGACCGGCATGGCCGGCCATGCCGGCACCGTGCCGATGCGGCTGCGGCAAGATGCGTTGACGGGTGCAGCAGAATGCATCGGCGCGATCGAGGAGTTTTGCCGGACCGACCAAGGCGGGCTGGTCGGAACCGTTGGCTATATCCACGCGGATCCCGGCGCGACCAATGTCATTCCGGGCCAGGTGTCGTTCACGATCGACATCCGCGCGCCGACCGATCCGCACCGCAAGCGCGCGGTGACCGACATCGTGCGCCAGATCGAAGCCATCGCCAAGCGCCGCAAGCTGTCGCTTCAGCTCGACGTCACCCACGAGAACCGCACCGTGCCCTGCGCGCCTTGGCTGAAGCAACAGGTCGCGGAGGCAATCGAGGCTGAGGGGTTTGCCGTGTTCGAATTGCCGAGCGGGGCAGGGCATGACGGCATGGCGATGATCGACATTGCCGATATCGGCATGATCTTCGTGCGCTGCCGCGGCGGCGTCAGCCACCATCCCGACGAGCATGTCGAGCTCGCGGATGCCGACACCGGAGCACGCGTGCTGTTGCGGCTGGTCGAGAATTTTAGGCCGCGCGGTGCGGCGGAATAATTGAGGTGCGGACTCAATTGCGCGTAGCCGAATTCGGTCGATGCGAAATTTCAATGCCATCGCGAAAACGACGCGATTGACCCAAAGCGGTCCTCCGCCACAACGCCAGCATCACGGTGCGCGGTTGTATCTCGGCGTCCTTACCAGAACCACGCCGGAAGCGTCACCTCTTGATTCCCATAGCGTATCACCGGCACTACGGGCGGGCCGTATGGATCGATCCGGTCGTCCTCAGGGCGATAACGATATCGTGGAACAATATAAGAATCCCAGTAAGGCGTTACCACGGGCACCGTGACGATGAGCCTCTGCCGTGGTGGTTCACGAACGACTTTGGCCGTCCGCGCTTGGGCTACGCTACTAAGCGTCCCCAGGTTACACAGCACCAGGGCCGTTCCGAGAGCGAACGCTGCGGTCATTATCCTCATGCCTCGGCCTCCTTGCCACAGAGGCAAATTAACGGGCTCGGGGGGCTTGTTCAAGTCCAGCTGCGCGGGCTTAAGAGCGACGGGTGGGGACGCCGGGATCGCGGTGCAGCACGTCAGCCTTTGACACTATTGCGAAGTGGCGGCCAACACCGAACATGTCCGATCATCGGGGTAGATCGGAAGTGGAAGGCCGACTGTCAGAACGGCGCTTTTGACCCATAGCGGTCATCACGCTCCCCTAGACGCGTCGTTTCCCCTGGACGATGATTGCACACTGGTGGTTGAGGTAGAGCTACGTCCTCATGGACATTGCGGGTTGGGATGCGGACTCTTGGCCTGCGATCGTTGATTAGGGGGAAGCCATGGATGTCTTTAAAGCGGTCAACTCGCGCATCGCCTGCCGGCACTTCCTCGATCAGCATGTTGATCCAGGTATCGTGCGCAGGCTGGTCGAGGGTGCAGCAAATGCCGCATCTAGCAGCAATTTGCAGCCGTGGAACGTCTACGCGGTGACAGGCGAGCCATTGAAGGAGATTAAGCGCCAGGCCGTAGACGCGATCGAGAAAACGGATTGGCGAACGTTGGAAACCGAATATCCAGACATGCCAGAAAATCTATGGGAGCCGTATCTCAGCCGTAGGTTCGTCTTGGGCGCTAATTTGTATGGTTCGCTGGGCATCAACCGAGACGACAAGGCTGGAAGGCTCGAGATGGCCAAACGAAATTTTCAATTTTACAATGCGCCAGTCGGTCTCTTCATCACGATTGATCGCGGGCTGGGCCCTGGTCAATGGGCAGACCTCGGCGGCTATGTCAGCACACTCGCCCTCTTAGCGCGCGGATATGGACTCGACTCCTGTCCTCAGGTGATGTGGATACGCGTTCATAAGATAGTCAGTGCAATTTTGAAGCTCCCACCGGAACAGATGTTGTACTGTGGGATTGCAATCGGGTACGGCGATCGTAGCCATCCAATTAACAACTTCCGTAGGCCGCGCGCGGCGCTAGACGAATTCTGTAAGTTCTCTGGCTTTGACTAGGGGAGAATTCTGACCCTACCGTTTCGGACATTTTGGTCGATTTGACTGGCCGCCGCCCCTAGCTCGGGACCGGCAGTCATGCTCTGATTTGCCAGGATTGGGGCCGGTTGCAGGGCAATGCACAGAATGGTTTCGCGGGGACTTACCTTTATTTACATCGACTACGGCAACCTCGACCGTCTCTATCTAGAGTTATGGTACAGTTTGTCGACTTTGCTCTATTGGAAATTTCATGCTCCCGTGGACGTTGTCATCTATACCGATAAGCCTGATCGTTATTGCGATCTACCGGTCCGAATCGTCGACATGGCGTCAAAAATCAAAGAATTTTCTCTCAACGGACTTTACCACCATCGTATCAAGCCGTGCGTCCTTTTGGAGGAAATGAAAAGTAATTCGAATTTCTGCGTCATGACAGATACGGATACGTTTTTTCAAAGTGGATTTTTCGAAAAGCTATGGTCTATTGTATGCGCCGGATCGGTTGCCATGGACCGCTATCACGGCCGAAATCCCTTTCCAGAAATTGCTGGATTCGGCGCCACTTTGCCGAATATAGGTGTCTATCGCTATGACCCAAGAAAATCCGTTGAATACAATAGTGGGTTGATGGCGCTCGATCCGACAAGGCACGTACCCGTGATCGAAGATACTATTGCGCTGATTGATGCTATACTTGCTCAGGACAAAATGTTGCTCACCATCGAACAAATTGCGTTTTCAGAATGTTTGCGCGTTCACAAAATTCAAGTGACGACCATGCGTCCGCTCTTTCGGCATTATTATCGCGTTGCTCACAAGCGTTACATGCAGTGGCACATCCGACGCTGGCAACAGAACCAAGGCGGCGTCTTTGCACCCCAGCACCCGACGATTCCGTACACTCGGACTCGTGTTCGCTTTTTTCGGATCTGGGCTAAACTCAATTCAATGCTCATTAAGTGTCGCGGCGAATAGAATTTCTACCGCGCGACAATGACTACCGGCCGGGGTGATGATTGACGGAAAGTCGGACGCTCTGCCTTCGGGCGGCTTTTCTTTTGGTCGGAGACTTCCGCTGTTGGCACCTTTGCGACATGCCCATGGACACGGAGAATGTCTGTTTGTTGGGGTAGATCGGAAGGGTGTGGACTCACAGCAGAAAGAAAGCGGCCCCCGGCGAACAAGCCGTCAGGGGCCGCGTACAGAGAGACACAAGATAAAGAAAGATCAGTCGCGGTCGCGCGCGCACTGGCCGAATTGATCATCCGAGCGGGTGGAAATATCCGAGTTAACGCAGCCGAAGAACCCTTGCAGTCCTGGTTGGCCGGCGTAGCCGAGATGATCGAGCCCGAAAATGTCCTCGACCGTCTTCAGCATGGAATAGTGGTTGTAGGGGACATTGGACACGGTTCCCGGCTTCAGGAACGGTGATAGCAGCACGGCGCCGGTGCGATCGCCACCGAAGCCTTGGGTGTTGAGGAAGAAGGGCGGGTTGGAGAGCTCAAACGGAGTGCTTAGCGGTGTACCTCCAGCTACCAGCGGCCCCAAATTGGGTCCGGGTTGCTGGCCGCAGCAGCTGATACCAGGCGCGGTAATCGCATTCGCTGGCCCGGAGAAGGTGAGGCCGGATTCGTCGAACGTGATGATCAATAGCCCGTCCTCCTTATACGCCGGCGAATTTTGGATCATCGGCACCACCGTCTTGAGGAAGGCATCGGCCGAGACGAGGCCGCCGGGCTCAACGGTGTTCTTGCACTTCGACGTCGTGCCATTTCCGTCATGCCCGTCGTGGCAGAGATTGGGCGTAATGAAGGAGAAATTCGGCGTCGTCGACTCGAATGCCAGGTCCTGCGCCAGATGTTCGAAATTCACCACATGCTTGGCGCACTCGCCGCTATCGATCAGCGAATGGAAGTAGACGAAGGGATTGTGGCGCGCGGCGTATTGATCGCCACCCGGGAACGTCTCGGCCCCTTGTGTGCCATCTATTTGGTTGAGGGCTACTTGGGAGACCTGGTTAATGGTAATCAGCGGCTGGCCGCAGGTTGCCTGCTCGCGAGTCGGATTTTTGCCCATGTCCTCCATGTAGCCACGCCAGGTCTTGCCGGCCGCCTTGAGTTGATCGGCAAGTGTCTTGATCGCGGCAGGGTAGAGGCAACCAGTGCCGATCGCCTGGCCGTCAGGCGTGATCCCGGTGAGCGTGAAATCCTGATAGATGGTACAATCGACGCGCGTCTGTAGCGTCGCCGACTGGCCGCTGATCATCGCGAGGTAGTTGTCGAGGCTGACATGCCCGGTGGCGTAATACTGGTTGAGCATCACGCCCTGGGTCGGCAGGGTCTTCGACAGGAAGGGCGCGAGCGAATTGGGCCCAAAGGTGACGTCAAAGCCTTCGTTCTCGAGCACAATGATGAAGACATGGCCGATCCGGCCGTCTCGATCGCGATCGCCGTGATCGCCGTCGCGGGCCATCGCCGACGGCGCTGCCGCGAGCGTTCCCATGAGCATGGCCGTGGCGAGTGGCCATTTGATGAAATCGAACATCGATGATCTCCAGTTGCTGATGACAATTCGCTTTGCGCGGTCAAAATGGCGAGCCGCGCCGCCGTTTCGTGCTAGTGAGCGTTTGTTACAAGTGCGCGACGGGAACATGATGCGAAAACGGGCGGTCAGATTTTTGAAAAAGATCGCGCGCAAATAGAATTGAAGGAATAAAAAATGAAGAGATGCGATCTTGTATCCCCCAACATCATCGATGGGGGCGCATCACCGTGCAGCCGATCAGGCACCAGGAACAGCTTGGATATCCTGGCGTGCAGAAAGCAGGATCAAATGGCGCGGAGAGGCTCAGCGCGATGTCCGACTCGAGTCCGAAATGCGCACCAAAGCGGACGTCCGTCGACGATTCTTAGTGGGTTCACACCTTAGAGCAGGATGACTTTTCTTCGAATCGTCATCCCGCTCTATCTTTTTGTTTGAGCATGATCTTTTCGGAAAACCGGTACCCACTTTTCCGGATCACGCCCTAGCCCGCGGTCACATCGACCATTTCGTCGCCGTCGAGCACTTGCCTTGCCTTGGCTCGGTCGAGGTCGCCTTCCCAGGCGGCGACGACGACGGTGGCGACGCAATTGCCGATCAGATTGCCGAGCGCGCGCGCCATGCCGATGAACCAGTCGACCGAGAGCACTAGCACGAGTCCGATTGCCGGAATGCTCGGCACCGCGTTCAGCGTCGCCGCCAGGATCACGATGGCCGAGCCGGGAACGCCATGCGCACCTTTGGAGGTGATCAGCGATACCCCGAGCACCAGCAAGAGATCGCCGAACGACAATGGCGTGTTGGTGGCCTGCGCGATGAAGACGACGGCGAGCGTCAGATAGATCGAGAACGCATCGAGGTTGAAGGAATAGCCGGTGGGGATCACGAGCCCGACGACCGAGTCCTTCACGCCCATCCGCTCGAGCTTGCGCATGATCTGCGGCAGCACCGCGTCGGAAGAGGCGGTGGCCAGCACGATCGTCAGCTCCTCGCGCAGATAACTCAGGAATTTGAGGATATTCAGCCCGGCGAGCGCCATGACGCTGCCGAGCACGCCGAGAACGAAGATCGTAACCGAAACATAAAACAGCGCGACCAGTGAGATCAGTTGCTTGAGCGAGCCGACGCCGTATTTGCCGACAGTATAGCCGACCGCGCCGAGCACGCCGAGCGGGGCGACGCGCACGATCAGTCCCATCGCGCGGAACAGCACGGTCGAAACCGCATCGATCAGCGAGGAGATCTTCTCGCCCTTTTCGCCGCCGACCAGAGCTAAGCTGACGCCGAAGATGATGGCGAAGAACAGCACCTGCAACACGTCGTTGCGCGCCAGCGCGTCGAACGAGGTGGTCGGAATGATGTTCATCAGGAAGCTGCCGATGCCCTCGCCCTTGAGCTTCTGCGCGTTGCCGGCGTAGTTCGAGAGCGCCTTTGCATCGAGCGTCGACGGATCGATGTTCATGCCGTGGCCGGGGCCGAACAGATAGGCCAGCAACAGGCCGACCACGAGCGCGACCGTCGTCATGGTCTCGAAATAGACCAGCGCCTTGACGCCGACCCGCCCGACCTTCTTGAGGTCGCCGGCGCCCGCGATGCCATGCACCACCACGCAGAACACGATCGGCGCCACGATCATCGAGATCAGCTTCAAAAACGCGTCGCTGAGGATCTTCAAGCTGACGGCAAAATCGGGCACGGCCATGCCGAGCACGACGCCGAGCAGCAGCGCGACCAGGACCTGGACGAACAGCGAGGTGTAGAGCGGCTTTCGCGCCACCGGCGCAGTGGTGGTGGTTATGGTCGCCATCGAACGCTCCCCCTCGGGTTCAGGACATCACGGGCATCAAGCTAGCAACAAGCGTGCCAGCGATCACTCCGCCGCCCACAAAAATGGTCTGGTCGTTGTTGCAGAAAGTGTTGAAATGCAAGGTGTTTTGCAGTGCTCTTGGCATACCATTTGCTTTGTATAATGCGGTTGTCCGCAGCGCCGTAGCATTGACGCGTCACAAGAAAGACGCGCGCTCAAGGACTGCATGAGAGGCCTCAGAGGTCAATCTTCAAAGAACAGGAGTGCTTTAATGCCGACAAATCTTACGCGCCGCCAAGCTCTTGCACTTCCCGCCGGGATCGCCTTGGGCAGCCTTGTCGGCCGGCCCGCAACCGCGGCGGAACCTGTCAAGATCGGACTGGTAGCAGCGCTTTCCGGACCCTCCGCCAAATCGGGCGAGGGGATCACCCGCGGGCTTACCATTGCAATTGACGAGATCAACGCGCGCGGCGGCGTGCTGGGCGGACGCATGCTCGAGCTCGTCCGCCGCGACGATGAGTCTAACCCGGCCAAGGGGCAGACTGCCGCGCGCGAGCTGATCGACAAGGAGGGCGCCGCCATCCTGTTTGGCGGCATCGACAGTCCGGTCTCGCAGGCGATCGTGCCGCTGGTGAATGCGGCGCACGTGCCGTTCATGGGGGTATGGGCGGCTGCGACCAATATCACGCGCAACGGCGCCAATCCAAATTACGTATTTCGAGTTTCCGCAGTCGACGTCCTGGTCGATCGCGCGTTGATCAAACACGCGATGGCGACCTTCGGCGCAAAAACGCCCGGGCTGATCCTGGTCAACAATGGCTGGGGCGAATCCAACTTCGCAGGCCTAACGGCGGCCGCGGCAGCGGCGGGCATCAAGCTCGCAGGCTCGGAAAAATTCGACGACAAGGATGTCGATATGACGCCGCAGTTGCAGCGGCTCCGCGACGCAGGCGCAGACACTTTGATCTTGGTGGGGAACGCGGCGCCGGGCGCGCAAGTCGTGAAATCGTTGCAGCGATCCGCCTGGACCGTGCCGGTGGTCTCGCACTGGGGCATTTCGGGAGGACGCTTCCCCGAGCTTGCGGGATCCTGGGCGGGCAAGGTGCACTTCGTCCAGACCTACAGCTTCTTCGGACCGCAAAACGACGTCGGCAAGCGCGTGCTGGCGGCCTTGATGGCGAAATATCCCGACATCAAGGGGCCCGGTGACGTCACCCCGCCGGTCGGTGTCGCCAACGCCTATGACGCGATGCAGTTGACCGCGCTCGCACTCGCCAAAGCCGGCGCAACCGACGGCGACAAGCTGCGCGAGGGTTTTCTCGGCGTCGAAGGTTATCAGGGTCTTATCAAGAACTTCACAAAGCCCTTCACGGACGAGAACCACGACGCCTTGAATGAAAACGATTACGTCATGGTCCGTTACAATGGAGACCAGATCGAGCCCATTACCGGCTGAGCCATGCTGGCGACCGCACTGGTATCGGGGCTTGGTCTCGGCAGCATCTACGGCCTGATCGCGCTCGGCTTCACGCTGACGTTTGCCGTTTCCGGCACAGTGAACTTTGCGCAAGGCTCATCGGTGATGCTTGGGGCGGTGATCTGTCATGCACTCGCCGTCGGAATGCACTGGCCGATGATCGCTGCCGCCCCCGCGGCGCTTCTGGGCTGCGCGATCTGGGGTTTCATTGTCGAGCGCATCGCGGTTCGCCCGTTCGTCACGCGCGGCACCAATTCCTGGCTGATGGCAACCGTGGCGCTTGGGATCGTGCTCGACAATCTGGTGATGGTGCTGTTCGGCAAGGAACCGCGTGCGCTTCCTTCCGTCCTGGCGGACGAACCCTGGGTGATCGGCAAGATCGGCATTTTCCCGTTGCAGGTCTTGATCCCGGCGGTCGGACTGGGATTGGCGTTTCTGGTTCACCTCGGCATGCACCGGACCGAGCTTGGGTTGAGATTGCGCGCGGCCGTTGATCATCCGGATGCCGCGCGGCTGATGAGCATCGACGTCACCATGCTCATCGCCGTGACTTATGCGGCTGCCGCCTTTCTTGCAGGAATTGGCGGCATCCTGATCGCGCCGCTCTACAACGTCGCCTATGACATGGGGACGTTGTTCGGCATCAAGGCGTTCGCGGTTGCGATCCTGGGCGGCCTGACCAATCCCTGGGGAGTCGTAATGGCCGGACTGGCCTACGGCCTGGTGGAAGCCTGCGCCACGACCTGGCTTGGATCGAGCAGCACCCAGATCGTCACGTTCACCGCCGTGATCGCGGCGCTGGCGCTGGCGCCGTCCGGTTTGTTCGGTCTTCGGACCAAGGTGCGTGTATGAAAGCGACAGGCGTTGCCGCAGGCTTGGCGCTTATGATCGGCACGGCCGCTACCTGTCTGCTCGCGCCCGGATATTACGGATATCTGCTGGGGACGATGGCGACGACGGCGTTGGTCGGCGTTGGGCTGAACGTGCTGCTTGGGCTCGCCGGTGAAGTGTCGCTAGGCCAAGGCGGGTTTTTGGCGCTCGGCGCCTATGGCGCAGGGATCCTCACGACCAAGGCCGGTTTGGGCTTTTGGGAAGCATTGCCGCTCGCTGTCATGATGGTCGTGGTGATATCGGCGCTGCTCTCGATCCCCGCGCTTCGTGTCACCGGTCCTTATCTGGCCATGGTCACGATCGCGTTCGGCTTCATCGTCGAGTCCGTATCAATTGAATGGCGCGATCTGACCGGAGGGTCGAGCGGCCTCACCGGGATTGCCGCACCGTTCAACACCGGCGGCACGGCGTTATTGGCCTGCGGTTTCTGCGTGCTTGCGCTTATTGCCTTCCACTATTTCGCGCGAAGTCCGCTTGGCCTTGCGATGCAGGCAACCGCATCGGCGCCGGCGGCGGCGCGCAGCATCGGGATCGGCGCGCTGCCGGTGCGCACGGTGGCCTTTGTTGTGGCTGCCTCCACGGCGGGTCTCGCCGGCGGATTGCAGGCGGCGCTGACCGGCTTCATCGCGCCGAGCTCGTTTCCGTTCTCGCAATCGATCCTGTTTCTTCTGGTGGTCGTGCTCGGCGGCGCCGGCCGTACGCTCGGTCCGCTGCTCGGCTCGGCGATCGTGGTGCTGTTGCCGGAGTTTTTGGCAAACCTTGCGGAATACCGTCTGCTGTTTTTCGGCGCCGGGCTGTTGATCGTGCTTTGGGTTGCTCCGGGCGGGATCGCCGGCGCGCTCGCCCGATTTGCAAAGCCCGGCCAGTCAGCGTCCAGCAACACGCCGAAGATCGAGCTCGCGCTCGCGCACATCGCGCGGTCCGGCGGCGATCTCCTGGCCGATGGCGTTCGCGTCGCCTTTGGCGGCGTTGTC
>Ga0210384_10004051_pt1 | contig 16544 bp, 11 predicted proteins | sample IncBWH2MmetaG_FD_160574 | JGI IMG/M metagenome (GOLD analysis project Ga0210384, IMG submission 160574) | Forest soil microbial communities from Barre Woods Harvard Forest LTER site, Petersham, Massachusetts, United States - Inc-BW-H-2-M | ecosystem: Environmental > Terrestrial > Soil >...
GCGCGAACCGTCGAGGCCGTTTGGACCGCAATCGGTCAGTTCCTCCCAGCCTTCACCTCAACGGAATGCGCCAATTACTTCGAAAATGCAGGATACGCCTCAACCTAAATTCATCCCGCTCTAGTCACGTGAATCTAAAGTCTTTTGTATAGCGCGTGACACGCACACGACTTGGGTATGGCGGCACAGAGTCGCACCCTCCCGGCCGCGAAGAAAGCGCCGGGTCCACTGGTAGGTACACTGGAAAGTCTCCACTCAAAAAGTGATGGAATTTCAATTGGATAGGAGAGGGTTCGATTCCGCCCCTGGGCACCAATTCTGCGCTAGACTGCGATTTTGTACGATCGCGACCGCCAAATGAAGTTTTTTGTTCGTGCAGGTGGTCTATCTCCTCAGGAGCGCTGCAGTCCCGGCAAGCCCGATCATTGTAAATACAGCACCGGCCATAAAGGTGGCGTGAGGGCCAACAAGTTCCCACAGAGCGCCCGCGGTGATACTGGCGAGCAGCAGGGCTATTCCGCTTACGAAATTGAAAACTCCGAAAGCCGTCCCGCGCAGATTTTGCGGCGCTTCGTCGGCGACCAGAGCTGCAAGCAGGCCTTGCGTCATGCCCATATGCAGACCCCAAACTGCGACGCCTGCCATCACGATAGGGAGATTGGGGGCGACGGCGAGGATGACGTCTGCGGCAACGAGCAAGCCAAATCCAATAGCCAGCATTAATTTGCGGTCGATGCGATCCGATAGAGCGCCGAGTGGATACGCAGAAAGGGCGTACACGATATTCATGACGACCAAAACCAAAGGCGCCAAGGCGACTGAGAGACCAGCCGTCTGTGCGCGGAGGATTAGGAAGGCTTCGCTGAAGCGCGCTAGCGTCAGAATGGCGCCGATACTCACCACGATCCAGTAAGTGGTGCCAAGGGTTTTGATGCCACGGACCGTTAGCGGTGTTGGTTCCATGGTGTCTGCAAGCGGCGGCTCGCGCACGCCGAAGATAAGCACAAAGACGGAGAGAAGGCCAGGAATCAGCGCGAGCCAAAAGACAAGGCGGAAATTGTCGTGTAGCGCGGCCATCAGCGAGATCGCGATCAACGGCCCTGCGAATGCGCCCACGGTATCGAGCGACTGTCTCAAGCCATACGCTGCGCCACGCAGCCCGGCTGGCACCATGTCCCCCACCATGGCATCGCGCGGCGCGCCACGAATGCCTTTGCCGACCCGGTCCGAAAAACGCGCGACAAGCACCAGCGAGGTGGTCGGCGCAACGGCAAAGAGAGGTTTGGACAGCGCACCGAGGCCGTAGCCGATGACGGTGAGTGCCTTGCGTTTGCCGAGCTTGTCGCTGATCCAGCCCGAGAACAGTTTCGAGATTGATGCGGTTGCTTCACCCACTCCCTCGATCAAGCCAACCATTCCAGCGCTGGCGCCGAGCATCGAAGTCAGAAACACTGGCAACAGGCCGTGGATCATCTCAGATGAGATGTCCATGAACATGCTCACGAAACCAAGTGCCCAAATACCTGCGGGAAGCCGGACCAGCGATGATTTCCTTGGAGCGGACGCAGTTTTCTCGCTCATGCCTGCACCAGACAGAGAGTCATGCATACGCCTCCCTTCACGCCGCTAGTCCGCAAATTGGCAGCCCCGCGTTGGTCTTGCTGGTCCGGCCTCATGAGGCGATCACACCGTCACCTTGGGCTTTCGGCCGCTGGAGATCGAAGCGCGCGTAGCGTAGCGCGAGCGTCGGCAGAACCAGGAGGTTCAGCACCATCGAGGTGAAGAGCCCTCCGAGGATGACAATTGCCATCGGGCCCTCGATTTCGCGCCCTGGTTCGCCAGCCCCGAGCGCAAGGGGCAGCAGTCCCAGTCCCGTGACGAGAGAGGTCATCAGGATCGGGACGAGACGGTCGGCCGCGCCTTCGATCGCCGTATCGGGTCCCCAGGCGTGGCCGTTGACCATGACGAGATGCTCGTAATGCGAGACCATGAGAATGGAGTTACGCAACGTGATCCCGAACAATGTGACGAAGCCGACCATCGACCCGAGCGAAAGCAGACCGCCGGTTACGGCTACCGCGAACACTCCTCCTACGAAGGCGAACGGGAGATTGATCAGCACAAGTACGAGATTTCGCCAATGGCCGGTGACCATCGAAAGCAGCAGGACGATTCCGGTCCCGGTCAGCAATGCGTTGACCAGAAGATCGCGTCGTGACTGCGCCTGTGCCTCTGCCGCTCCCGCGAATTCGATATGCGCTCCTGGCGGCAATTTCACTTCACGGGCAACCTTCTTCCTGGCAGCAGCCACGAACGATTCCAGATCGCGGCCGCTCACATTCGCCGTCACAGTCTGAACGCGCTGGGCGTTCTGATGCAGGATCTGATATCGGCCCGAGCTTTCATACACGTCTGCGACCTGTTTCAGCAGAATGTACCCGCCGCTCGGCGTGCGTATGGGCATGTCCCCAATTTGCGTAAGACGCGCGCGGGCCTGGGCATCCAGATTGACCATGACATTGAAAACCACGTTGCCTTCATAGCCCTGACCAACCACATCGCCCTGATACGCGGTCCGGATCAGTTCGAGCACTTCAACCGCATCGAGGCCCCAACGCTGCAGATCGGAAGGGCGGAGCGTGACATTAACCGTCGGCGCCCCAAGCGGGGATTGTTGCTGAACGTCAACGGCGCCTCGAACTTCGCCGAGCTCCCGCGCGAGATCGCGCGCTGCACCGTCCAGCGCGTCGAGATCAGGACCGTAGATGTTCACAGCCAAGGCAGCGGTAAAGCCGGACACGGTTTCCTCGATCCGCTCCGTCAGATAGGTCTTCACCGAGAAAGCAACGCCGGGGAAGTCGGCCAAGGCCGCTCGGATCCGTCGCTCCGCCAGGGCTTGGTCGTGACCGGAGAGCTCCGGCTGCAAATCGACCTCGAACTCGCTGTAATGTGGCCCGATGGTGTCGACGCCGGCTTCGGCACGGCCAGCATGCTGCGCCACACTCCTCACGCCTGGGATAGACCGGAGAGTGTCGGTCATCAGCTTTCCGATGCGCAGCGATTCGTCGAGTGATGTGCCGGGAATTGCTGTGACATGCAGGATCAGATGTCCCTCGCGAAGATCCGGGAGGAAGGTCCCACCGAAAAGCGGCAGCATCGCCGCGCCGGCTATCGTGAGCAGGAGTGTCGCTGCCATCATGAGTTTTGGGGAGTCTCCGATACGACGGAGCAAGGCCGTATAGTGGCGGCGGGACCATCGCACCAAGGGCGGCTCGTGCAGCTCTCGCCGGCTGTTCCTGCCGACGAGCAACCACATCGAAAGCGCGGGCGTGACAGTGAGAGCGACCGCGAGCGACGCCAACACGGCCAGAATGTAGGCGATGCCCAAGGGACCGAAGAGGCGGCCTGCTACCCCCGAAAGGGCGAGAATTGGAAAGAATACCAGGAGGACCGCGAAGGTCGCGTATACGACAGCGGTACGCACCTCGAGGATGGCATCAAGCACGACGCGAGCCTCCGGCCTTGGCTCCGCCAGCTTGCGGTTCTCGCGCAACCGGCGCACGACGTTTTCGACACCGATCACCGCGTCGTCGACCACTTCGCCGATGGCGATCGCAAGGCCGCCCAACGTCATGGTGTTGAGAGATTCGCCCGCCCATTGCAGAGCGAGTACCGCGGTGATCAATGACAACGGGATTGCGGTACAGCTGATGACAGAGGTGCGCCAGTCGAACAGGAACAGGAACAGGACGATGATCACCAGCGCGCCACCGATCAACAAGGCGCCCAGGACGTTGTCAGTTGCCGTATCGATGAAGTTGGCGGGCCGAAACAGGTTGGCGTGAACCTGTACCCCTTCGGCTTCGAGTGCCGGTCGCACTTCGTCGAGCGCAGCTTCCGCCCGTGTCGTGACCTCCCTTGTATTCGCTCCGTATTGTTGACTGATCATAAGCATGATTCCGGGCCGCCCGTCGATGAGGGCGCCTCCGATCGGCGGCTCCGGGGCCGTAACCACGTTGGCGACATCGCCGAGCACGACGCTTGCGCCGGCTTCATGCAGCAGAACCGTGCGAGCAAGCTGTTCGGGCGTCAGGGACTGGCCCTGCGTCTGCAGCGTGATGCGCTGATTGGTGGTGTCGACGAAGCCGGCGCCCCGCACCCCGGTGGCCTTGCGCGCGGCGGCAAGAACGTCGTTCATGCCGACGCGAAATCGGACGAGATCGTCGGGTCGGACCTGCACTTGCAGCGACCTGACATCTCGGCCGTAAGTCGAAACCTGCGCGACGCCCGGCACTGCCAGGAGCCGTCTGCTTAGGGTCCAATCAGCGATCGTGCGCAAATCCATGAGCGAGCGCTGGTCAGACGTCAGTCCGATCACCAGAACCGTGCCGGCTGCCGGCGTCAGAGGAGTCATCGACGGAGGCTGAACGCCCTGCGGTAGCCGATTGGCCAGCACAGCGAGACGCTCCGCGACCAGCTGCCGCGCCCGATAGATGTCGCTGCCGGCCTGGAAAACGACGGTGATCACCGACAATCCCTGAATCGAGGACGAGCGCATGGTTTCGACGCCGGGCAAGCCGTTAATGGCGGTTTCTACCGGCTGCGTGACAAGGACGTCGACCTGTTCTGGACTGAGGCCGGGAGCTTCGGTTTGGATCGAAACCTGCGGCGGCGCGAATTCGGGAAAGACGCCGTATTTGGCCTTGCCGAGAGCGAACAAGCCATAGACCACGAGCGCGCAAGCGAGCGCGAGCACAATCCCGCGGAAGCGAATCGCAAAGGAAACCAAGGCGGCTTGCGGCCCCGTCCTGCGCACTTCGTCAGTCATTATCGGCGCTGCCTCGAAGCTCGCTCTTGGCTTCCTCGGACAAAAGGACTTGCGCACCTCGCATGACGATTTCGGCGCCCAGCGGGATATCGCGCACCACGTAGTCGTCGTCGGAAACGGGCTGGTCCGTACTGATCAGATGGCGTTTGAAACGATCGGGGCCAACACGAAGATAGACCCAGGACCGTCCCTGCCAGTGAACGATAGCGGTGTCCTCGACGAACACGCCTTCGTACGTCTTGCCGGAAGGCACATAGACAACGGTGTTCATTCCAGGCAGCAAGCCGCTGTCGCCCGGAGCGGAAAAGAAAAAGCTCAGCCCCTGAATCCGCGTGTCGGTGCGCGTTGCCGGCGAGATATACTCAAGGTCGATGTTCGCCGCGCGTGTCGGTGCCTGCGCTAGAGCCGTCCCGGGCCGTTCGGTGAAACTTACGCCGGGAGGCAGTGTCACCTGGACAAGAAATTGGTCGCGCTCGATCAGCCGGACCACCGCCGGCGAGCGGTCGACGATTCCCTTGCCGATCACTTGCCCCCATTCCTGCTGTGCGGTCGCCGCGAGCGTCCTGACTTGCGATTCGGCCGCCGCGAGAGCCGCCTGATCGGTACGGAATGTTCCTTCGGCGGCTTCGCCTTCTTTTTTCGGGAGGGCCGCCGACTGAACCAGGTTTTTGGCCCGCTCGAAGGCGCTCTTGGCCACTTCGAACTTCGCCTGCGCCGTCTGAAGCTGCGCCTGGGCATTGGCGTAGCCGTTGGTCAGATCGGTGATGCGGGCGATGTCCATCACCGCGCCGTAGGCGCGAAACTGCTCGGCATGGGGAGCGGCCTTCGCGACCGCCGTTTCCAGCCCGATTTGCTTCTGCTGATCCGCGGAAAGTTTGACGACCGCCTGATCCCCGGTTTGCTCGGCGCGGTTCCCCGGTTGCGACGGCTCCGATCCGGGCTGTTCCGGCTCGCCGGCGACGCTCTGGCCAATTGAGAGGAGCGCGAACAGCAAGCCGGTCGCGGCGACGGCCCGCGCTGCACGCCTCAAGAAAGAAGTGTCTCTCTTTTCCACGAAACACCTGGACAGTTTGGATGTTACCATCGTAACATTTACCTCACCGATCGTTTTGCTTCAAGCGCGGCGAAGCGAGCGTGAGAATGTACGAGGTCAGACATTGGGCGGCCTGGTCGGTCGCTCGCGGATATTTCCTTGGGAAGGGCCGAAGAGCGATGCAAGCGGACGGGCGGGTTACGCCTCATTCTACGCGCCGGCGCACAGCCAAAAAGCAGGCCGGCAAAGAGGCCGGCGGCAGGGCTGCTGCCCAGACCGCCGCGAAGTCATGGCTCCTCCTCACCTACAAGGTGCCCGCAGAACCTGCCAAGCGTCGCATCGCGCTCTGGCGCAAGCTGAAGGCTCTCGGCGCTGTCTATCTGCAGAGCGGCGTCTGTCTCCTGCCAAAGGTCGAGCCCCATGAGCGCCGTCTGAAAGTACTCCAGAACGAGATATCCGCCATGGAGGGCGATGCGGTGCTGCTCGAGACGATCGGGTTGGATCGCGTCCAGGAGCAGAAGGTGATCGCTCGGTTCTCCGCTGAGCGAAACGAAGCCTATCAGGAGTTCATCAGCCGCTGCGCCGATTTTGAGGCCGAAATCGCTAAGGAGCGCGGCATCGGCAAGTTCACCTACGCGGAAGTCGAAGAAAACGAGGAGGACCTGACGAAGCTCCGGGCCTGGCTCGAAAAGATCGTGCGGCTCGATTTCTACGGTGCTTCCCTGCGCTCCGAGGCCGAAGGGCGGCTCGCCCGTTGCTCAACGGTCCTCGAAGACTACGCGCGGGAGGTGTTTGAGGCCCAAGACGAAGATGGCGCGGACGAAAGATTTCGGCTCGGGGCGGCACCGGTTCCGGAGTCTCGCAAGTCGAAGTGACGACCGTGCTTGGCTCTTGCCTTTTCGAGATCGCTGTTGAGGCCCTCAGCTCTTGCCTTCTTGACGAAGCCGCTTGTAGAGCGCCTCCACTCCGTCGCCGAAATTCTTCGAGGCATTCGTGGCGCAATACTCTTCCAGAAATTTCAACTGAGCCAGCAGATTGAAGCTCGCGGGACTAAGATCGAGGCCATCGTCGATTCCCGATGGTCTGCCGAGCAGAATTCCGCTCATGAAGCCTTGAGCCCATGCCAGATAGTCCCGTCGGATCGAAGGATCTGCTCTGATATCTTTGTTGAAGCGCTCGCACGTCGTCGCACCCAGGCCGACAACGTTGCGCGTCAGTACTTCTGCTCTAGCCGTCCCACCTGGCGCAATTGTGAGCAGCGAACAAAATACGATCGTGAGCAAGCAGCACCGCCCGACACACGCCGACTTCCCCGTCAACATTCGATTCCTCTCGCACGAGCAGAGAGCTTAGAAGCACAACAGCAGCAACCAAAGATGGCGATGATGCGTCAACCCTCGATCATGCACAATCAGGGCTTGGCGCCTTTCATGTCGGTGCGGCCACCCGCATACGTGTGAGACGTCATTGCGTACGCAGCCCGTACCAAGTGTCCCGCACTCGATGGCAGTACAGTTTTCTGCAAATTCGCTTACTCGCTCGAATGAGGCAGACCTAGAGTGTGCATATCGCGCTGCAAAATAAGAAAGAAACTGGCGCGCCCGACACGATTCGAACGTGTGAGCTTTGCCTTCGGAGGCAACAGTCATCCCATGCGGCCAGCCGCGAAATATTCTTTCGGCCAACCACAGTCCGGAGGCGAAACGCCTTTCCCAAAGGGGCCGCTTAAACGTCGTTTGCGTGATAGTCGGCCAAAAGCCCGGCTCGGCCTCGCCAATTAGGCTGCCCTCCGGTAGGAAAACAGGGCTCCTGCAAAAGCGGTGTAGCGTACCTCCACCACCATGCCACGCAATCACGCTACCATACTAAGGACAAACAGCGGTTCCTCGTGTCGGTGGTTGCGTATGATTCCCTCCCTGGGCACCAAGCGCTTTTGGCTAAGCGATTGCATCATCTCTGTTTTCGGACGCGACTCCCGCACTTTTGAAAATCCGGGGCACCATTCGCGATTGCTGCTGCTTTCGCTGGACGATATTTACTGGCAGAGCAACGCGGACTCGCGACGCTTGGTGTCGGACTTCCGCCGTTGACCCGAGGCTGAAGCAACCTACGTCTTCAATTGCGTTCGAACGATAGTTGCTACAATTGGCAATCCGTTTTTGCGCCTCGCCCACCCAAAGGTAATTCGGGATGGATTGCAGAATTGCTGACGAACTCATCGCCATGGCGGAACTTGACCAGAAGATCGCTGACGAGCTGGCGACATCGGGCGCGCTATACGAGGGCTATGATCCACGTATGGCCGTTATTCACGAGAAGAATGCTTCGCGGCTCCAGGCGATCATGGTTCAGGTCGGATGGCCGACGGAGCGCCTGGTCGGCAAGCGAGCCGCGAAGGCCGCCTGGCTGATCGCTCAGCACGCCATTTCTCAGCCGGAATTCCAGCGCTCTTGCCTTAAGCTTCTTGCCGAGGCCGCGCGCGAGCACACGGTCCCACTCTGGCAGCCAGCTATGCTGGAGGACAGAATCCGCGTGTTCGAAAACAGGCCGCAGCTCTACGGCACGCAGCTCAAGCCCGATGCGCATGGCAACATGCGGCCCCACGCGATTGAGGATCCAGAAAGAGTGGATGAACGACGTCGCGCTGTGGGTCTCGAACCTCTCGCTGAAATTCTTGCTCGTGCAAAGCCGCAGCCATTGCCAGCCGACCGTGAACGGTTTGAACAAGACTATCAGAAGTGGCTCATTAAAGTCGGCTGGCGCAGACGTTCGTAGTCAAATAAAGGGGTCAGCATGAGCCTGCAGCAGCTGAACGGCTAGGTGCCACCCAGACCTCGCTAATGGCTCGGAGCCATCGCCATGACGGAGGCCGCCGAGGGCCGCTTTTGGAGTTAAGCAGACTCAGCCGCTGCTCTGTGACGACTCAAGAGGTGCGGGCCGATCGAAAAAACTTAAGCCGGTCCAATGCGCCGATATCTGCCCGCACCTTAACTTAAATCATTGGTTTTCCTCCATGATCCAAGACCCGCCCCTGGGCACCATTCGGTCATCGAACAAGTTCACGACAATAGATGGTGGATCGCTCCACCCGGTCTGACGCCGATGTGACCACGATAACGCGCTCGCCGAGAGCCAGCGCAAATTTGCGCCGCGCCGGTCAAAATCGCGTCCTTATCGGATCGTTGACAATTCAATCGACGAACGGGCGGGTTATGTCAGCGAAAAATAACCATAAGTGTCGATTGCGTCGGTCGTATTGAAGATTGCGCAACGTTAGCGACCGTACGGTCCGGATCGAATTGCACTTACCAAGATATATCACGGGGGCGGCACCCGCATGTTTACCATATACAGCTGCATCGCCTATGAGCATGACCTGCGACTGGTGGTGCTGGCGGCCCTCGTATGTGCGATCGCGTCTTTCGCGGCGATCAACTTCCTCAATCACGTCCGCAAGACGACGGGGTACATGCGCGATGTCTGGCTGTGCGTCGCCGCCACCGCGAGCGGCTTCGGCATCTGGGCGACACACTTCATCGCCATGCTTGCGTATGCACCCGGCATCCCCAGCGGATACAACATCATCCTCACCCTGCTATCGCTGGTCGCGGCTATCCTGCTTACCGGCGTAGGTCTTTGGATCGCGTCGGGAAACCGGGTGCCTGCCGGGCGCTGGATCGGCGGAGCGACTGTCGGCGGCGGCATCGCGGCGATGCACTACACCGGAATGGCAGCCTTCGAGATCGCCGGACGGATTCAGTGGGACCCTATTCTCGTTGTCGTTTCCATCGTGTTGGGCGCGGTGATCGGAGCAACCGCGCTGCCAGCCGGTTTGCGCGACGGGTCGATGAAATGGAAGGCTATCGGGGCGGTGCTGCTCACGCTGGCAATCTGTAGTCATCATTTCACCGCGATGGGCGCGGTTTCGATCATCCCCGACCCGACAGTCGTGGTATCGCAAATGGCGCTGCCGGCTGGCTGGCTTGCGCTCGGCGTCGCACTGGCGTCGCTGACGATCCTGTTTCTCGCTTGCGCGGGTCTCGCGCTCGATATCCGCGAACGCCATCGCGCCGAACTGGAAGTCGACCGCATGCGCGGCCTCGCCGATGCGTCGGCCGAGGGGTTGCTGGTCTGCTACGGCGACAAGATTGTTTCGATCAATTCAAGCCTGACAGAACTGACCGGCTATGTCCCCGACGATGTGATCGGGGAATCACTGGCGATCTGCCTGCCCGAGGAGTCGGTGCGGCGCAAGCTGGTTGCGAGGCCGCGCGAGCGGATCGAGGCCGAATTGCGCGACGTCAACGGCCAGTTCATTCCGGCCGAGTTCATCCTTCGCTCGATCGATTTCGCCGGTCAGCCGCATCATGCCATCGCCGTCCGCGATCTGCGTGACCGGAAGAAAGCCGAGGAGCATATTCATTTTCTGGCGCACCACGACGCGTTGACGGGTTTGCCGAACCGAAACAGCTTCAACGCCCGGCTCGATCAGGAAATCGAGGCGCATCAGGCCTCTGGCCGGTCATTTGCCGTGTTCTGCCTCGACCTTGATCGCTTCAAGGAAGTGAACGACCTGTTCGGGCATGCCGCCGGTGATGCGCTGCTGAAGAAGGTTGCGAAATGCGTCACAGCAGTTCTCGATCGGAACCAGATGATGGCGCGGCTCGGTGGTGATGAATTTGCGATCATCGCGACCAATCTCTCCAGCCCGTCGGCGGCGGGCCGTATCGCCGAGAACATCACCGAAGCGTTGCGGATCGAGAACGAAGCATCGACCACGGCCTCCTTCGTTTCCACCAGCATCGGTGTAGCGATTTTCCCGAACGACGCCCGGGACGGACGGGGCCTTCTCACCCACGCCGACACTGCGCTATATCGCGCCAAAACCGACGGTCGCGGTGTATATCGCTTCTTTGAAGCCGCGATGGGCGTTGAGGTGCGCGATCGCCGCATGCTGGAGCACGATCTTCGCGGCGCGATCGCGCGGCAGGAATTCGAACTGGCCTATCAGCCGCAAGCCCGGCTTGATACGCGCGAGATCACCGGTTTCGAGGCCTTGTTGCGATGGCGTCACCCGCAGCGCGGCCAGGTTCCACCGGCCTTGTTCATTCCCGTCGCTGAGGAAAGCGGAACGATCCAGCAGATCGGCGAATGGGTGCTGAGAGAGGCGTGCGCGGAAGCCAGCGGCTGGACCAATCCGCTCGGGGTAGCCGTGAACGTCTCGGCGATGCAGCTGCATAATCCACAGTTTGCGCAACTCGTTCACGGGATCCTTGTTCAAACCGGGCTCAACCCCGGGCGGCTCGAACTGGAGATCACCGAAACCGCGCTGGTCCGCGATTTCAATCGGGCGCTGACGACGTTGCGTCAGCTCAAGGCGCTTGGCGTCCGCATCGCGATGGACGATTTTGGGACCGGTTACTCGTCGCTGTCGAACCTGCGGGCATTCCCGTTCGACAAGATCAAGATCGATGGCTCCTTCATCAAGGCGGTCGATACCAACGAACAGGCGGCGACCATCGTTCGCGCGGTGCTTGGCATCGGGCGCGGGCTCAAGCTGCCGGTGCTGGCGGAAGGTGTCGAGACCAAGGAGGAGCTGGGTTTCCTCGGCGCCGAGCTCTGCGATCAAATTCAGGGGTATTGGCTCGGGAAGCCGGCCGATATCGCCGGCTTCCGCTACCTCACGCACGCCACGGGCAGTGTCCGCGATCTCGAATTTCCCTTGCCCCATACCGGTGAGGGAGTTGCGCTGAAAGTCATCGGTCGATGAGAAAATCGGGCGCGATCCGCGCTTCGTTCGGCAATGCGCGACCGCGTATCAATCACGCCGCCTCCATCATCGACCGCGCACACGCCGGATAACTCTCGGCTTTCGCGACCGCTCGCCCTCCCGTGCGATGCATAGTTATCTGCCTCCTTATGCGACGGCGGCCGCAAGCCAGTTTCGATCGCGCGGCGAGGGGCGGCGGTGCAGGCGGCGGTCGAGCAGGGCGCGCGCCCGGGCAAGCTCGCCGCCGCGCAGCAGCGCGACGATAAAGGTGTCCTCGATGATTTCGCGCTGGGCGTGGCTGCCGCCGATCCGCACGACCTCGTCGAGCACCGGCTCCAGATGGGTGACGCAACCTGAATAGTCTTCGTCGGCAAAGGCGTTCATCGCCCGGCAGATTTGCGGCACCACGGGGCCGGCAGGGAGTTTGCCGTCGGAAAGCCGCTGCTCGATGACACGAAGCCGCTCCTCGAGCGCGGCCCGATTGTGGGTCGCTGCCGCCAGCAACGCCATGTGCATTTCGACAAAGGGCAGGCTCAGCTTTGGAAAATAGCGGCGGGCATAAGCATCGGCATCGGCCCAGAGCATTTGGGGCACCGCGTGGCCGTAGGCCGAAAGCCGCCACAGCAGCGAGGCGCAGTCGGACATCGCGTTCAGCGGCGGCGCCACATTGATCGAAGGCTGCAGGACATCCGAATAGATCGAAAGCGCTTTCGACGCATCGCCCTGTTCGAGCGCGCCAAGCGCCTGATGCCAGGCGATATGGCCATAGAGAATTCCTGCGCGGTCGTAGCTTCCGATCCATTGCGTGACCAGCTGGTCCGCATCCCTAACCGAGCCGTCCTCGAACATCGCGTGCAGCAGCGCGTGGGCGGCATAGGCGTTCGCCCGCCGCGCATCGAAGGCGCGCTCGGTGATCGCGCGACCCTTTTTGACATCGCCGTTCTCGGTCAGCGACCAGCCGTAGTTCGACAAGAACCACCAGTCCTCACCATATTGCGGCGCATGGCGCTCGCAAAGATCCTGACGCGCCCGGTCGTGGTCGGCCATGCCGGAAAACGCCAACAGCCCGAACGCGCCGAGCAGCAGTGACATCACCACCGCATCGCGCGGCCAACTTTCCAGATGTTTCAGCGCCGCAGTGATCGCCGCGGGGATATTGCCTTCTACCGCAAGCGCCAGCGTCTCGACATGGCCGCGCTCACGCGCCGTGCCGCGGCGCGCCACAAGCTCGCGCGCAAGCGCGGCCGCCTTCCTCGCCGCTTCGCCCTGCTGATAAAACGAATGAACACGCGCGCGAGCGATATGCGCGAGCGCAAATTCAGGATCGGCCGCGATCGCCTCGTCAAACGCTTCCGCGGCGCCCGGCCAGGCCGACAGCAACAGATCGATGCCGTCGCGATAGGTTTTGGCAGCCTCGGAGGAGGCGGTGGAAAGGCTCAAGCCGTAGCGATCATGGTCGGCCATTGCTGCCTCGCTCGCTTCACCCCGTCCGCGCCCGCCGTCCCTCGATCGGATAGGCCGGATCATTGAACCCCGGCGTCGAGGGATGGCCGCTCGCGACGAGTCGGTCGATCAGCGCTTCGTCCTCGGCGGTGAAGCGATAATCCAGCGCCTTCATATAATCGTCCCATTGCTCCTCGGTGCGGGGGCCGGCGATGACGGCCGAGACGAAGGAAGAATTCAAAACCCACGCGACCGCGAATTGGCCTGCGGTGATGCCTTTTTTCTCCGCGTGGTTCTTGATCTCCTGCGCGAGTTTCAGGGATTCGGGCCGCCACTCGGTCTGCATCATCCGCGTGTCGTTGCGCCCCGCACGCGTGTCCTTGTCGGGGGCGGCATCGGGACGATATTTTCCGGTCAAGACGCCACGCGCGAGCGGGCTATAGGGCACGATGCCGAGGCCATAATAGCCGCAGGCCGGAAAGTGCTCGACTTCCGGCATCCGGTTCATGGCGTTGTAGTAAGGCTGGCTTGCCACCGGCCGATCGATGCCGAGGCGATCGCAGATGTTGCAGATCTCGGCGACGCGCCAGGCGCGGTAGTTCGAGACGCCGAAATAGCGCACCTTGCCGGCGCGGACCAGTTCACCCATCGCGCGCACCGTCTCTTCCAGCGGCGTCGAATGGTCTTCCTTGTGCAGGTAATAGATGTCGATGTAGTCGGTGCCGAGCCGCCTCAGGCTTTCATCCGCCGCCTGCAGCACCCAGCGCCGCGACAGCCCGCCGCGGTTGGGATCGTCGCCCATCTGGTTGGCGAGCTTTGTCGCAAGCACCCAAGCCTGCCGGTTGTTGGAAATGGCGCGGCCGACCACCTGCTCGGAATTGCCGCCATTATAGGCATCCGCTGTGTCGATGAAATTGATGCCGGCCTCGCGCGCCTTGGCCACTAGCCGCGCCGAGGTCGACTCGTCGGCCGGCCCGCCGAACATCATGGTGCCCAAACAGATCGGCGAGACTTTCAGGCCGCTGCGGCCGAGGTTGCGGTAGTGCATGGGGAGGTCCTTCAACGTGCTGAGGGAAGCAGCATACCCAGTTGACCTCGTCATTGCGAGCGCAAGCGAAGCAATCCAGAGCCGCAAGAAGACTGGATTGCTTCGTCGCTATTGCTCCTCGCAATGACGCGGGGAGGGGATTCACTCGCTCTTCCGGATCTTGAACACGCCGTTCGCCATGGCGATGCAGCGTCTGTCGACGGTCACCTCCGTGGTGATGAAGATCAGGCTGCGGGTCGAGCGTACCACGCGCGGCCTTGATATCAGAATTTCGCCGATCTTGCCGGCCTCGACGAAATGAACGTCGAGCTGCACGGTCGCGAGCTTCGGCTTGCCCGAGACGAAGCGCGCGGTGATACCGCAGGTGCGGTCGGCGAAGGTCATGATGACGCCGCCTTGCACCAGGCCGCTGCGGTTGTGATGTTTGTCCTCGGTGATCAGCGCAAATTGGTTTTCGCCGTCGACCACGCGCTGCCACAACGGTCCGATCAGGTGCAGGAAGCCGGTGGTATCGACGATCTTCCAGCCGTCGGATTTGAGTTTTCCCGCGGCCTTGTCGATCATGAGGGGCTTTCCTTCCCGTTTGCGGTCCCAGGCCATTTCATCAATGGCCGGCTTGTTGTAGTCAAGCGGGATGACCCGTCCATTCGATGATACCACCCGGCGGAATATCGCCAGGCTCTGCGCGGCGTTCACGCGCGCAAAGCCGGACGATGCCACGCCCGCGCTGAAGCCCGCGTCGGTGGCGATCGCGCTTGTCGAAGCTGACGACGGTGAAGGGACGGCGTTTCTCCTGACACGTCGCGCGGCCGGCCTGCGTTCCCATCGCGCGCAGTGGGCCCTGCCGGGCGGGCGGTGCGACGCCGGCGAGACGCCGGTGCAGGCCAGCTTGCGCGAATTGCACGAAGAGCTCGGCCTCGAATTGGGGCTCGACTCGGTGTTGGGCCTGCTCGACGACTATCCGACCCGGTCGGGCTATCTGATCACGCCGGTCGTGGTGTGGGCGGCAGCTGGCGCTGCGATATCGCCCAATCCTGCGGAAGTCGCCTCCGTGCATCGCATCGCGCTTGACACCATCGAGCGCGAGGACGCCTTCGACTTCGTCGCCATCCCCGAAAGCACGCGGCGGGTGATCCGCTTTCACCACAACGCACGGCTGATCCATGCGCCGACGGCGGCGATGATCTACCAGTTCCGCGAGGTGCTGGGTGGACGCGGCACCCGCGTCGCCGAACTGGAACAGCCGGTGTTCGCCTGGAAGTAGCCGCGGTTTGCGCTACAACAGGGAGCATGCACCCAAAAGCGATTCGCCAAATTCCGAAAGCGCTGTTGCAAATTCTTGCGCTCGCGCTGCCGTTGCTCGCGCCGCGGGCGGGCGATGTGCTGACGGCCGTCGTGACCGATGCCAGGGCGGAGACTTCGCATCCGGCCACTTGGAAGGAATATCTGGCAGCGCGCGCGGCGTTTGATGCGGAAGTCAGCGCCTACTGGACGTCGATTGCCGAGAAACGGCGTGGCCGCAACGCCAAGCGACGCCAACATCAGCCCATCGCGCTCGACGACTATGTACTGAATCAGCCGCCGGTCTATACCGGACCGAAGCGGCCGCCCGGCCCGTCGCCCGAGCCGCCGCCGCAGACGAAGCCGCGCCAGTACAAGGCGATTCCGGTCGTTGCCGATCTCGTCCAGGCGGCGTCGCAATATTTCCAGTGGACGCCGCAACAGCCGGCGAACGATCTCGAATTCAAGCGCGCCTATGCCCACTTCGCTTCCGCTGCGGGACTAACGCGCGAGCAGGCGGTGCGGGTCTATGCGTTCGAGACGGGCGGCAACGGCACGCATGCCTCGCAATCGGGATTTCACGGCTCGCATCCGATCTCGAGCGCAATAGGCTACAACCAGCTTCTCACCACCAACACCGTCGAGCTGCTCGCCGAGCAGGGCGAAGAGCTCGTGAAGGAGCTGAAGGAAAGGGCGGCCTCGCTCACCGGCGCCGCGCGACAGGCCATGGAACACAAGATCGCCGTGCTGAAAAAGATGGTGGCGCTTGCCGCGTCCGTGCCGGACGATTGGTCGCAACACGAAAAGATCGGCGATACGCCGCAGGGCTGGGCGCTGCATGCCATGGTGCTCGACATCGACGTCGGCCCGATGCTGCAAACCCACAAGCTCCTGACCTCCGTGATCTTCGCGCGCGAGAAGGGATATACGCGCCCGCTGACCGCGGCCGAACTGGAGATGATGAACCTGACCGGCGACGGCACCGGGCTTGATATGGTGACGATGCCGCAGGCGATGCGCGAGCAGGTGCCGACCTCGAATTTCTTCCAGCGCCGCGGCTACGAGCGCAATCCGGTCGCGATCCGCCACAACACAGTGGCGAAGCTTCTGGCGGTCACCGACCAGCGGATGGATTCCAACA
>Ga0210384_10004053_pt1 | contig 16537 bp, 8 predicted proteins | sample IncBWH2MmetaG_FD_160574 | JGI IMG/M metagenome (GOLD analysis project Ga0210384, IMG submission 160574) | Forest soil microbial communities from Barre Woods Harvard Forest LTER site, Petersham, Massachusetts, United States - Inc-BW-H-2-M | ecosystem: Environmental > Terrestrial > Soil >...
CATCGTCCGCGACATGGCTGCCGACCAACCTGTTGAACACGCCGCCACGCTCGAAGATATCAGGGCCGAAGTGCTCACCCCCAACCGCCTGAACACGATCGTCTTCGGAGGTTTTGCCGCCGTTGCTTTGGCCATCGCCATCGTCGGCGTCGCGGGCGTGCTGGCCTTCTCGGTCAGCGCAAGAACGCGCGAATTCGGCATCCGCCTGGCGATTGGCTCGCAGCCTCGGCAGCTCCTTAAGAGTGTCATCGCCGAAGGCGCGGTGATGGCCGCGGGTGGCGTCGTCGCGGGTGCTGCGTGCGGCTACGCGCTGGCGCGTTTTGCCGGCAGCTATGTCCAGGATGTACGGATACCGGGTGCGCTGCCCGTGATCGGATCCGCGCTCGTTTTGCTGATCGCCGCGGTTATTGCCTCGGCGGTGCCGGCCGCGCGCGCGGCCCGCGTCGACGTCGTGGAGGCGCTGCGCTCTGATTGACCTGCGCCTGATAAAAGAATTCCTGCTTTTACAATTCGACGAACGTCCCGCCTGCTTCCCTGCCCTTGCAATTTCTGGCCCGGGCGATGAACAATCTCCCGCATGCAAACTGCGAATTCCTATTTCCTGAAATCGGCGCGGCTCGGTTTTCGCTGCTGGACAGAGGAGGATCTACCGCTGGCCCTCGCGCTGTGGGGCGATCCGGAAGTGGGCCGCTTCATCGGGGGCCCTTTTACCGCGCGAAAAGTGGAAGAAAGACTTGCGGAGCACATCGCGATGGTGAAGTCCCATAACATGCAATATTGGCCGGTCTTTCTTCTGGCCGGCAGCGAATTTGTGGGATGCGCCGGGCTGCGCCCCTACCGGCTCGAGAAGCAAATTCATGAGTTGGGCGTTCATCTCCTGCCGGCCTACTGGGGCCGGGGATTCGCTAAGGAAGCGAGCCAAGCGGTCATTGAATTCGCGTTCGGCGTGCTTGGCGCGAACGGCCTTTATGCGGGTCATCACCCGAACAATGCTGCTTCCCGCGCGCTGCTCCCGAAACTCGGATTCCGGTATGTCGGCGAAGAGTTTTATCCACCGACCGGCATGGTCGAACCCACTTACTTGTTGGAACCGCCTGCTCGCTAGCCCGCGAGCGCCTATGCGGCGTGCCTGGAACCTGGATTGGATTCCCGCGGAGTTTCTGCTTTGGGCAACATTCTTTTTTAAGTTACATTTTGGGAACGTTGCTCGATACTCTATTTTCAAGCGTGAAGAACGTGCTTTTCCCACACCACCTTCCCTCGATGGCTGGGCCAAGTTCCTGGAACCAGGGCTTTTCGAGGGACGTCGCTATTGCGTGTTGACAAGTCTTCGGTCTGTAAGCAGGTGGAAAGAATGGCTCCCGAGGACATGCGCCGAAGCGCTCGAATTCCGAAAGAGGTCGCCATCCTGCTGACAGGCAGCGACATGGACGGAAAAGTCTTCTCCGAACAGACAAAAACCGTGGTGCTGAGCCGACATGGCGCCGGAATTATCTCGAAGTACAAACTTTCCCCCGAACAAGAACTGATTATTCGCAGCGTGGACTCCAACAAAGAAGCCGAAATACGCGTCGTTGGTCAGATCGGCTCCCAACCGAACGGCCACACCTACGGAGTGGCCTTTGTGGATCCCCATCTCGATTTCTGGGGCGTCGAGTTTCCCCCGCTGTCGGAAATCGATAGGCAAGCCAGCACTGTGTGGCTGGAGTGCAGCAGTTGCAAGCGCCACGAAAAGGTGACGCATAGCGACCTGGAAGCGGACGTGTATGCCATCAACGACGGCCTAGTCAAGTACTGCAAGAAATGCGGCTTCTCGACCCTGTGGAAGCAGGTTACGGGCGATTTCGAGGAGGAACCCGAGCCGCCCGCGCTCGGAAGCAAGACAATAACGCCCGCGTCGGCAGAGATGGAAGCCATGGCGCAGCCCGAAGCTGCCGCGGAACCTCCCAAACCTGCGGTGCCTCCCGAGAACCGCCGGAAGCACCGCCGGACCCAAGTGAATTTCGCGGCGTGCGTCCGGCGCGCCGGGAGCGACGAGAACGACATTGTCACCTGTGAAGACATGTCGAAGGGCGGTTTGCGATTCAAGAGCAAGAAACAGTATTTTGATCAAACGCTGATCGAGGTGGCGGTTCCCTACTCTCCGGGGGCGCAAAGCATTTTTGTTCCCGGCAAGATCGTTTTCGTCCAGGAATTGCCGGATCTGAAGCTCTTCCGCTGCGGCGTGGCCTACATGCGCTCTTCCTGAATTTTCCTTCCTTCCCAGCTTTCCCACGCAGGCGTCCGCCGTTGTTGTGGCCGGTCTTCAGACCAGTTTCTTTCCGTGTTCTCCCGTAAGGGCACGATACATCGCGCCCGCTCTTACGCTCCTCGCAGCGCCGGCTCTAATATATCCCGGACCGGCCGGGAGGTGGGCCGCCATTTTCGCCATCTTTTGCAGCGTCTCCGCTCCCTTTGCGCAAAAGAATCTTTCGATTCTCCTTGACACCCGCACTCTATGGGAACAAGATGAACTTGAAGTTTTGCCGTTTCAGGCGAGACTCCCGCATCGTAGTCCAAACGTAGTTTCTTTAAAGGCCAAGCTCTGCATAGTGCAGTAAGAAGGCAGAACCTGCTGGGTTCGTTCTTATTGCCTTGCGCGGAGCCGAGGCTCCTGTTCGACGTACAGGTCTGCATACCCAAAACGCCAGCGGTTCCAGGCCACATTACTCGAACCCAACTCGCCACAAAGCGAGGAGGACTCTCGAATTTCGCAAAAAGGAGAACTACCATGTCTGAAGCAAACAAAAATGTCGTCCGTCGTTTGTTCGAAGAGGTTTGGAACAATGGGTATCTGCACGTGGCAGACGAGCTCTTTGCCCCCAACTACATTCACCATGATGCCTCGACGCCAGATGTTGGGCGAGGCCCCGAGAGTGAGAAGAAGAGAGCGACTCTGTACCGCACTGCCTTCCCCGACCTTCGACTTACGGCCGAGGACATCATTGCCGAAGGCGAAACCGTGGTGGCCCGATGGTCTTGCCATGGTACGCACAGAGGCGATCTCAACGGCATTACCCCCACCGGAAAGCCGATCACCATCTCCGGGGTAAGCATCGCCCGCTTTGATAACGGCAAGATGGTGGAAGGCTTCGTCAACTGGGACGCTTTGGGCCTCATGCAGCAGCTCGGCGTCGTCCCGCAGCTCACCAAAGCCAAAACAATGGCCGCCGTCGCCACAAGGTAGCTGTCCCGGCTTTGTCGAAAAATCGGAAGGCCCGGCCACACAAGCCGGGCCTTCTGTCCAAGCCGTTTCATTTGGAGTGCGGGAGCCGAGCTCCCGCTTTTTTTCGCTCGTCCCGTATTGGGCCCGGTCCATCCACGAAAATCGGTTTAGATCGCCTAGAACGACGTTTCATAGCAGCCAATGTCGATTTTCGCTTCTGCAAGTCTGTGCCGGCCGTCGAGATCCTCATCGCCTACGACTTGCGATCCCAGATTCTCTCCACCATTCCGGGCAGGAGAACTTGCCTGCAGATGAAAGTTGTTTAGGGCAGCGTCTACGAATCTAGGATCGGCAAAGCGAGAGTGTTGGTCGTTACCAGTTGCTTGAACATATTCTTCGAAACTCGCGAAGTCTTGCTGGTTGTAACTCCATTTTGCAGTCTTCGAACCGCTGGGGTAGTAGTAGAGGTTGTGATCGAAGATGACGGTCGGACTTTCATCCATGCGGCCGGATCGGCTGGTCATGACTCGGCCATGTTTGCCGATGTAAATGATGTTGTTCTTAAAGACGTTGTTGCGCAGATAGAACTGCATCAGGATCTCGCCGGTTCCTGTTTCCCAGGTGTCGTTGCCGTAGAAGGTATTGTTGACGATCGTTGTGTCCTCAGTCTTGCCGCGCTTTAAATCGTAGCCGCCGATGCTCACTCCGGCGGTATGGCAGGAATAGATCAAATTGTTGCGCGCGACTATGTGGCTGGTATTCCCTTCAAAATGCTCGCTCGCCAGTTCGAGTCCGTAATCTACGTCGTGCATTACGTTGCGCTCAATCAAAATGCGGGTTCCACCATCCACGTATATGCCGTCAGAATTCGCTTCGTTGCCGTAAGCCGGATTACCTCTTGAAGTGATATTAAAAACCAGGTTCTCGCTCACCACTCCATCCCGCGCTCGATCGACCAATGGATCTGGTGCGGTGTGTTCAAAGCCGATCACGTCGATTCCGATGTTGTTGTTGTCGTGGACGATATTCCTGGAAATTCGGAAACCAGCCACGTTTCCATTCACTACAAGAGACTCGCTCGAACCTGTCTTGAGATGGTGAATTTCATTGCCTTCAATCACGAGATCGCTGACTGGCGTTTTAGCGTCGGTACCGTAAATGGCGATGCCGAAACCGTTGGCGCCATGTCCCGGCCGCACCTGGAATGTGGAATTCTGCTCTATGTGATGGACATTGTTTTTCAGGATTTCGATGTGCGAACCGCCTCCAAATACCCGAATCCCACCCGGAACGCTTCGGGAGTCGTTCGTCCGATAATTGCGAATCTCGAAACCCTCAATCCGTACATAGCGCATGTCGCGCAATTCGACCATGCTTGTGTCGCCTTCGGGTGGCGTTAGGCACCCACCGTCGAGAACCGCCTGTTCACCGGGCTGGCTCCGAAACGTGATGGACCCCTGCTGCGCATCACCGGAGACTTTGACTGTCAACCGCTGGCAGTACGTGCCACCTCGCACATAAACCGTGGCGCCCGGCTTTGCTATGTCGGCCGCGCGTTGGATTGTTCGCATCGGCCTTTCCATTGTCCCAGGATTCGAATCGTCGCCATTCGTTGAAACATAAAGGTCCGAGTCAGCCGTATGGGCGAAGCCCGAACCAGAGGGGATAAAGAACAAAATGCCAGTGATCACCAAGCTGTGTCTTAACTTCAAATCATTCCTCCATGACGCTGAGCGCTGCCGGCACTCCTTCTGCACGGGTAACACCGGCAGTGGCCGTTAAGTTTGGCACATTCCCCTCATTGAATGATGTGGTCACGAATACCGCTGTGTCGAGTGGAATGGTTAGTCGGGAGTTACACCTTTTCGTAGCATCTTTGGGCCAACCCGTTGTATAAAACTCGACGCATCCTTAAGATCCCCGGTCGCTCAAATGAACGCCGACCAATCGGCTCTCCCGCGTCGTGACAAACCTGCGTGATCGGGATTGAAAACAAATGACCGTGTTAACGCCTAGTTCGAACCCCGGCCGTCATGTGTTTGGAGTGGCGGCTTTGGCTTTTGGCGTTATCACGCTGGCCTGGCACGACTCGCATCAACTTCGTTACATCGTCTACTCCGCATCCGCTGCCCTGATCTTCGGCGGCGCTGCGATTCAGTTCCGTCGGACCGCGAAAACGGGCGCAGCCGTCCTTAGTGCTGCTTATCTTGTCTTCGCCTTACTGTGCGTGCCAGGAATCGTCGCCGCGCCGCAGATCTACAATAGCTGGGGCAACTTTTTCGAACAGTTCTCTCTCCTGACCGGTGCGGCGATCGTTTATGCACGCTTGTCATCGGCATGGTCACCGGAAACGCTTATTCGTATCGGCCGAGTTCTTTTGGGCATCTGTGCCGCTTCCTTTACGCTCGAACAGGCGATTTATCTTCACGCTACCGCCCAACTTGTTCCGAAGTGGGTTCTGCCAAGTCAGATGTTTTGGGCGGTAGCGACGACTGTTTCGTTCGCACTCGCGGCCGTGGCTCTTCTTACGAATCGAATGGCGCTTCTCGCGAGTCACCTACTTACAATGATGGTCGTGAGCTTTGGGTTACTCGTGTGGGTTCCGTTGGTTATCTCGGATCCCCACAATCATACCAATTGGAGCGAAAACGCCGAGACCTTCGCGATTGCCGGAGCAACATGGATTCTTGCTGATCTCCTCGGCGAGTATCGGCTTAATGGCCATCGCCCGGGCTAATCAGGAATGAAGGACCTCCTTCAAGAAAAAAGGCGCGAACCAGCAGTCCGCGCCTCTCTTCATTCAACAACCCGGTCTACTTCTTACAACCAGAACAGGAAGCACAACAGTCGGCAGAACCGCAGCATGATGTCGTTGCTGCTTTCACCGCTCCTGCGAGACCGAGTGCAACTACGGCCATCAACACAATTGCTCGAATGTTCTTCATGGATTTTTCTCCTTTGAAAAATCAGATTGGTTTTTGTGAACCAATGGCGAAGCCACTGGTGCGTAAATGGGGGCAAACTTCTCGCCATTGATTTCTAGATGCGAAGCAGGTGTGTTTTGAGGAGTGTGTCTCTACCACTCCTCAAGATTGGCTGAACAAGTTCGAAAGAATCGTAAAACCTGACTGTCCTCAAACTCAAATCAGAAGAAAGAACGAAATCCCTTGTTGGAGCAACGCTTAACGACTCTGTTTTGATTCTTGACGCGACGGTTACTTCCAGAGGACAGCACGAGGTGTGGTTAGAGGGAGGGGGTGTTCCGTCGTTTTGCGTTTTAGGTGCGCTACCGCCCGAGTGGTGGGGGCAATTTTCCATCTCCTCCATCGGCTCCGACTTCCCCTGCCCGACTGTATTTTCCTGAGCTGAAGAAGCATGGATGAAATCTGAGTTCGCAAAGACGGGCAACGTGCAACCTACGAAGCAGGCGAGTACGGCCATCCACAGAGAAATCATTGCGGCCGTCAGTGCCTTCAATGTGCGAAATTGCAGTTGCATCACCTACAGCGTATACCCGTCGATTCGGCAATACAAATTGCTTCAGGATAGATTGGCGAAGCGGCGACTGATTCGCCGGATGCCCATCCTTGCCTGCCCCACTTGCCCCGGCTTGCCTTGCCTGCCCAGGACCGCTCCCGTGCCACTGCCGAAAACGCTTCACAGCCAAACCGCCACGCGGGGCGAAAGGAACTCCGCGGCGATTGGGCCGCGCGGGCACCCGGCCGAAAACTGTCCCTTCGACCGTTGCTTTTGGAGGCTGAATCAGCTATTAAGGTGGCATAGGTAGGCCCATTTCTCGATAGGCTTAGAGCTGGGATAAGTCCCCCATTTGTAAGGAGTTCTCAGTTAGGAGGACCCGGCCATTCATCCTTCCCATAGTTGATTTGCGCTGCCGCGCCTGGCCGGCTGCTATCCTCCCTTCCGAGTTGTGCTCGGGGCAAGTTTCCGCATGAGAACGAAAGGAGACCCATGTCTCGTAAGTTGGGGTTCTTCTCTTTAGTTGTCTTAGCCGTTCTTATTGTGGCCCCGTGCGTCGACGCGCAAGTCGAAACCGGCGCGCATGCTCGCCCGCGAGTCACGCAAAGCATCGATGAAACAAATCGGGTCACGCTTGAGGGCAACACGCATCCCGAAGCGCGGCACGCGAATGACCGCGGCACGGTGGCGAACGATTTCGCGATGGAGCACATGTTGCTCCAATTGAAACGCTCTCCGGAACAGGAACAAGCCCTCCAGCAATTCATCGATGAACTCCAAACCAAAGGTTCGCCAAACTTCCATCATTGGCTGACGGCGCAGGAATTCGGCGAACGCTTCGGCATGGCGAAGCCGGACCTGGACGCAGTCAGCGGCTGGCTGGAATCGCATGGATTCAAGGTGAATGTGGTTTATCCCAACGGGATGGTCATCGACTTTTCGGGAACGGCCGCGCAGGTGCGCAAGGCGTTCCAAACAGAGATGCATTATCTTGAAGTCAAAGGCGAGAAGCACATTGCCAACATAAGTGATCCGCGAATTCCCGCGGCTTTGGCTCCCGTCGTAGCCGGCGTCGTTTCTTTGCACGACTTCCGGCCCCACACGATGTACAAGATGCGCAGGCCGAAGGGCCAGTTCACGTTTCCGGACAGCCTGGGCGGCACCAACTATGCGGTCGTGCCCGCGGACCTGGCTACGATTTACAACTTGAATCCTCTTTTCAGCGCGGGCCTTTCCGGCCAGGGCCAGACCATCGTGCTGATTGAAGACACGGACGTGTTCAGCGCTTCGGACTGGAACAGTTTTCGTTCCACGTTGGGTCTTTCCGGTTACACCTCTGCGTCCTTTGCGCAAGTTCACCCGCGGCCTTCGAGTGGACCTAATAACTGCGGCGCCCCGGGGGTCATCGCGCCGAATGATGCGGAAGCGATTCTGGACGCGGAGTGGGCCAGTGCCGCGGCGCCGAGCGCGGCCATAGAGATGGCCGCTTGCGCGGATACGACCGTTACGTTCGGCGGATTGATCGCGGTGCAAAATCTGATCAACACGAACAGTGCGCCGCCCTCGATTATGAGCATCAGCTACGGCCAGTGCGAAACCGTGAACGGCGCGGCGGCAAACGCCGCTTACAGTTCGACGTATCAGCAGGCGGTAGCGGAGGGCGTGTCGGTTTTTGTGGCGGCCGGTGATAGCGGGGCGGCAGGCTGCGACAATAGCGTCGCGGAAGCAACACACGGCATTGGCGTGAACGCGTTCGCGTCCACTGCGTACAACGTGGCGGTGGGCGGCACGGACTTCAGCGATACCTACAACAACACCAACGCTACTTACTGGAATTCCAGCAACACAAGTAGCTTCGGGTCGGCGATATCTTACATTCCGGAAATTCCCTGGAACGACTCGTGCGCGGGATTGCTGTTCTCAAACTACGAGGGATTCAGCCCAACCTACGGCTCGACCAGTTTGTGCAATGATCCTTCGCTGGGTCCCTACGTGTTGAGCACGGTAGCGGGGGGCGGCGGACCCAGTCAATGTGCCACGGGCGCACCGTCCACGGCAGGAGTTGTAAGCGGTTCCTGTGCCGGGTGGGCCAAGCCTTCCTGGCAAAATGTTCTCGGCAATCCTAACGACGGCGTGCGCGATACTCCTGACGTCTCGTTGTTCGCCGCGGACGGCTTGTGGAGCCACTACTACGTGTTCTGCTGGTCGGATACGACGAATGGCGGAGCGGCGTGCGGCAGCGATCCAAGCGCATGGTCCGGCGCGGGCGGCACCTCTTTCGCGTCACCCATCATGGCCGGCATCCAGGCGCTTATTAATCAGAAGGCCGGCGGGCCCCAGGGCAATCCCGCGCCCGTCTACTATCAGCTCGCGGCTGCCGAGTACGGTTCGAGCGGGAGCAGTTCGTGCAACTCGAGCAACGGGAACACGGTCTCCAGTTCCTGCATTTTCTACGACGTGACTTTTGGGGACATGGACGTGGATTGCGTCGGGCCCAATTGCTACTTGGGCGGCGGCTCTGTCGGCGTGCTTTCGACTTCCAATACGTCCTTCGCTCCTGCCTACGGCTCAACAGTAGGCTGGGATTTCGCCACGGGCATCGGTACCGTCAACGCCGCCAATCTGGTGAACAACTGGCTCCCCGCGACAACTCAACCAACCTTCACGCTTTCGGCATCCCCCGCCAGTCTGACCTTCCTTCAAGGCGCCGCCGGCTCGACCACCATCACGATCCATCCTCTGAATGGCTTCAGCGGCTCGGTGAATTTGACCGCGTCCGGCTTGCCGAGCGGTGTCAGCGCTACCTTCGGGACGAATCCTGCCACGACAACCAGTGTCTTGACTCTATCTGCGACCGGGAGCGCAACGATCGGTTCCTTCACTCTGACCGTCACGGGCGCGTCAGGTAGTTTGAGCAGTAAAGCCGCGATCACCGTCACAGTGAATCCCGTCGGCGACTACACTTTCTCCGCCTTACCGAGCAGCCTCAGCGTCGTTCAAGGAGCCAAGGGTACAAGCACGATAGCGGTCACTCCTCAGAGTGGATTCAATAGCAACGTCAGCTTGTCCGCTACCGGCTTGCCCAGTGGTGTAACCGCGACTTTCAGTCCAAACCCGGCCACCGCGACGAGCACGTTGACGCTGACCGCCAGCGGCACGGCGAGTACAGGAACGGTCACGGTGACCGTCGCGGGCACCTCCGGAAACTTGTCGCACACCACAACGATCGCCCTTACGGTGACGGCTCAGCCGAACTTTTCGCTTTCCGCGTCTCCGAGCAGTTTGACGGTCACGCAGGGAACCAACGGCACAAGCACTGTCACCATCACTCCGCAGAATGGTTTCAATGGCAACGTCAATTTGTCCGCTTCCGGTCTGCCCACCGGTGTAACTGCGGCTTTCAGTCCTAACCCGGCCACCGCGACGAGCACCCTGACATTGGCCGCCAGCAGCACCGCCACTACGGGCATGGCCACCGTCACTATCACCGGCACCTCCGGCACCTTAACGCACACCACCTCCATTGCCCTCACCGTCCGGCTGCTCCCCACTCTTCCTTCCGTTTGGTCCGATGGCGACATCGGCTCGACAGGCGTGGCCGGCAGCGCCAGCTATTCGAACGGCACCTTCACCGTGCAGGGCGCCGGCGCACAAATCTACGGGAGCGCGGATGCGTTTCATTTCGTCTATCAGCCCCTCTCGGGGAACGGCTCGATCATTGCCAGGCTCGTGAGTCTGCAAGGCGGGTCCGGCTATATCACCGCCGGAGTCATGATTCGCGAAACGCTCAATGCTGGAGCGAGCAACGCCAAGACCGCCGACTGGGCCTCCTACAGCGGGATTTATTTTGATGTGCGCACCACCACCGGAGGTGGCACATCCGAGCCCGCCGGTGTGAGCGCCACGCTGCCCTACTGGATGAAAGTCACACGCAGCGGCAGCCTCTTCAGCAGTTACACCTCGTCGGACGGAGTGACCTGGACACAGCTCGGGACGAGCCAAACCATCAACATGGCGCAAAACGTTTATGTGGGCTTGGCGGTGAACAGCGGAAGCAGCTCCGCTCTGGCCACCGCCACCTTTGACAATGTTTCGGTCAATGCGGCATCCACACCGCTGCCAAATCCCTGGTTGGATCAGGACCTTGGTTCGGTGGGCGTAACGGGGAGCGCGGGCTATTCGAACGGGACCTTCACGGTGGCGGGTGCGGGAGCACAGATCTATGGCACCGCCGATGCGTTTCATTATGCGTATCAGCCGTTGTCGGGAGACGGGACGATCATTGCGCGCGTGGTCAGTTTTCAGGGTGGTTCGGGGAATGTTTCCGCCGGGGTGATGATTCGCGAGACGCTGAACGCTGGCGCGACGAATGCCAAGACGGCGGACTGGCGGTCCTACGGGGCGATTTATTTTGACTTGCGCGCGACGACCGGAGGGAGCACCGCGGAGCCTGCCGGTGCGAGTGCGACTTTGCCCTACTGGGTGAAGGTGAGCAGGAGCGGGAGCACGTTCACCAGCTACACCTCTTCGGACGGAGTGAGCTGGACACAACTGGGAACGAGCCAAACCATCAGCATGGCGCAGAATGTTTATGTAGGGTTGGCAGTAACGAGCGGCACCACCACGGCCCTGGCCACCGCCACCTTCGACAACGTGTCGGTCACCTCACCGTAGGTAATGAGCACGGCCACTCGCGCGAGCAAAAGTGCTAGCGCGGCCAGAGCCAGCCAAACGTGCGAGCGGTCAGCAAACCGTAGACGAGTGAAGCCAAGCTAGAAGTTGAATGATACCTGGAAGTCGAGGCGGCGATTGCCGGGAGATCCGGAGAAAGGGCCGCCCGCAAGGGCATTTGATTGCCCAAACAAAGGCGAACTCAGATTTCCGATTGGCGTCGCGAGATTCACGTTGTTGAAAATATTTCGCGCGGCAACACTAAAGGTGAGGCTGTAACGCTGGTTGTTGGGAGCGCTGTCCATGCCGCCGCGGCCCCCGCCTCCGCCTCGCCTGTCGCCGCCCGGGCCGCGGCCAAATGTTCCACCTCCACCCGGACCGCCGGCGCCGGGAGCGGCGCTGGGTGCCTCGGTTTTCTTCCCAAAGCCAAAACTTTTGCTGACCCGTAGATTTAGGGAAAAGCGGCCGGCGCTGGTAAGGCTATTGACGGGCACAAGCGTCTCGCCTGGCTGCGGCACCAGGTCAAACGAACCAAATTGATTGGTGACAACGTTCGAAGGAATGGAGCGGCTGGAAGGAAACGCAGGCCGATCGTTAAAGATGGAATCACCATTTGTATCCTGCCCGGTGGTAAGCGAGAACGGGGTTCCCGAACTCGCCACCAGGAAGGGACTGAGCCGGAAGGCATGGGGCAAGCCAATGGTGCCCCCGAAGAACACACGATGACGAACATCAAAAGCGGCGCGGCCATAATCAAGACTGATGTTGTTCGAAGAGGACGGAAAACTGCCCGTGCCTGAAGTGTCGCTGTTGGCATAGTTCAGCATGTAGTAGCCAAAGAGCGAGAGCTTTGCACCTATTCGAACGCTGCTGTTTACGATGAGCTGATTCTGCTTGAAGACTCCTTCTGACTGGTACCGGTAAATATTGTCGGGACTGGCCAGGGGACGTGGACTCGTCAACGGATCGCAGGGCAAAGTAGAACAGATCGGGGAATTGATATTTTCGGAAACAAATTGGTGGACGCCGCGCGAGGTTAAATAGGTGACCGACAAATTCGCTGCTTTTGTGAGCTGGCGCTCGAGGCTCACGCCGGTTTGCATGGTGTAAGGAGTACGGAGATTCGGATTCGGCCGATAGATAGTCGGCGCAACGGCCGCGGGCTGTTGGGTGGTCAGCAGAGTGCCGAGCGGAGGGGCGTTGCCGTTTGAATCGAGAAAGAAATTGGGATTCGCAAACGTAAATTGCTGCTGGACTGTTCCGTTCAAGCGCTCCTGCTGCAGCACGAGGTCATACGTGAAGCGGTCGTAAAAAATGCCGTAACCCGCGCGCAAAACGGTCTTCGGTGCGGCGTTCTTCCGGCCACCGCCGCCGATACCCCAGGCAAGTCCCAGGCGGGGCGCGAAATCGGCGTGATCGCCGATGTTATCCTGCGTTTCAAAACGCAAACCATAGCTCAGCGTAATATTCGGTTTGACGCGCCAATCATCCTGAACGTGCACGCCAGCGTCGATGTAGTTCACGTCGGCGAGTGCGCTCCCCGTGGCAATGATGTACTGGCTCGCGCCACCACCGGCGGCAATAATCGTTCCCAGTGGCGATCCCTGAGCGAGACCTTGCAAGGTCATTTGGTACGCCTGAATCCCGGTAATCTTGGGGCAGGTTAGCGGAGTGCTATTTGGGGGGCAGCTGGGATTCTGCCGCAAACCGAACGTAAAACTTCCGTTGAAATTGGACCTCGCCTCGCTTAGATCCTTGTTGTCGCGAACTCGGACGCCGTATTTCAGGAAGTGTTTCCCCAGTGACATGGAGGTGTAATTTTGAAATTCATAACGGTCGAGAGTGTCGTTGTTCGTTCCGCCGCTGTTGCCGCCACCGGTGAAAGCGCCCTGAACGGAAATCGTGGGAGCGGTGGATAGCGGCGTTTGGTCGCTGGTCTCACGGACGAAGCGAAAGCGCGTCTCGTTGATGATTTTGGCGTTGAAGATTTGTATGTCGCTGACTTGAACGTTGTTTTCCGTAGTCAGCTGGTTGTAGCCGCCCGAGGCAAGATGGAATTCACCGATACCGTCATTCGTAAAGTTCTCCCGCTCATATTGATAGCGGACCGTGAGCGTATTGTTCGTGCTGAGCTGATAATCGAGCCGCGGACTGAGGTTCGTGCGGGTGCGCGGAGCGGGCACGGCATCGCTGAATGGAATGACGTTGAAACTGGGATCGAGGATCTCCGCACTGACGATGGAAAGATCATGAATGTTGCGCCGCTCGATGTTAAAGAAATAGGAAGCCTTCTTATTAATGGGACCGCCCACGTTCGCGCTGAACTGAGTGGATTCGTATCCCGGCGGTGACGCGCCGTTCGGGGTCACCTCGAATGGATTGCGTGAATTGAAGGCCGAGGAATTGCCGCTCAAGTAGATCTGGCCATGCAGCTGGTCAGTCCCCGGTTTCGTAAAAATTTCAATGCGGCCGTAGCCGAGCTTGTCGTATTCCGCGGAGAATGGATTCTGATTGATGCGGATTTCGCGGATGGATGCTTTGGGCGGAAGCGTGCCGCCCGTAAAACCATCGATATAAATCTGTCCGCCGTTAGGCCCCGCCGAGGGACCCGCCAGTGCTTGCAGATCGGACTGAAGCTCGTCTGGATCGTCAGAGAGCGCTTCAAGATCTTTTCCCTTGAGCACAATCATGCCGGCGTTGTTTTCGGGATTGACGTCGACTGTCGTGTTGGAGTCAGTGACTTCGACTTTCTGTTCCTCAGTCTGAATAGACATGGAGATATTCAGTTTTCGTGTTTGCCCGGCGATAATTTCCAGATCCTCGCTGGTGAATACCGCGAAACCTCGCGAGGTCACCTTCACTACATATTTTCCGGGGGCGAGCGCTTTGAATTCATAGAAGCCTTCCTTGCTAGTTTTCGTGCTGAGGGACCGGCCCGAAGAAGCGGCGATCGACACGGCAGCGCCAGGAATCGCCGCTCCGGAGGGGTCGAGAACCTGGCCGGTTAGAGATCCGAAGTCAGCCTGCGCGAGTGCCGCGGGAGCTGCTGCGTGACACGAGAGCCAAGCGAGTACAAAGAGCAAGGAAAATCTACCGAGCCTGCGGATCATCAATTCTCCGAAATTGAAAAAAGTTGCAATTCTCCTGCATCATTGCGGTGATCCCGTGTCCCCGCCCGGCGCGCCGCTGAGGCTCCAGGGAGAGAGGATCGTCGAGGCTGCCCCTTTGGGCGAGGCCTCGAGTATCGCTTCCACACCGCTCAGCAGCGTGATCGCTGTAATTTTTGCCGCCGCGGAACCTTCCGTCGCCACGATCATCACCGCATCACCTTTTTGCAAGTCAGCGAGCGTGGCCGGGGGCATCCTGCCAATCATCTGTTGCAGATCGCCTCCGCCTCCACCCGGCCGGACGGCGCCGAAGCTTCCGGCAGCGGGCGCTTCGCCGGGACGCGGAGTTGAGGGCGTTGCCGATGGCGAGATCGGAGCGACATCGGAGGCCTCACCCTTGAGCCGCATCGCGATTCGCTGCGCCATCGGCGGCGGTAACTTCCGCAATTGCGAATCGGGAGTGATCGCCACGGTCAAGGATTTCTTGCTCACCAGATCAGAGACCGATATTGTTCCCGCACCGGCGTCAACTGCGCTGATTGTTCCCGCAATATTCCGGAAGGACCCGGAAACGATTTCATCCGCCGCCAATTCGCTGCCGTCCGTGCTGCGCATCCCGCGCGCGCGCAGTTGATCACCGATCTTAATCTCGCTCAGTGGACCCGGCTTTGCGTCGTCGAATTTGACGGAGTCCGCCGCGTACCGGCGCAGAATGGTATCTTTCGACGCATGGATGACGACGGTCTTACTTGTGCCGACCGCGTTTGTCGTGATGGTTATCGCTCCCGTGGCGGAATCCAGGCTGCTCACCAGACCGCCGACACCGTGCCGCTGCCACTCCTCGCGATCGCGCGCTTGCTGATCGGCAACGTCGGATTTTTTCATCGCGATGATGGAAGCGGCCAGCACGGATTTTCCATCATCGGCAAGTTTGCCGCGAACGAGCAAACGATCTCCAACCTGTAGATCCTGTAATTGAATCGCGGTGGCCCCCTTGAGATTCTTCTGGCCCGGAGCGACACGCACGAGGCGAGAGGCTTCTTGCACGGAGATGTTCACATCGAGGCCCGCATCCGTGGTCAACGTTACGATATTCCCCGAAATCGACTTGATAGTTCCCACCGGCCGCGCTGCCGCAGTTTGCGAAGGCGCCTCTTGCGCAACCTGCGGTGGGGTGTTTGCGAGCGACTGCTTACTTGAAGCGATCGACAGAACCAGGGCAAGTGCACGCAGGATCATTACGCAGGAATTGCCGCGCATCTGTACGCGCCGCGTCCCCAACAGCCTCGTATTTCCTGGAATCTCTCTCAATCGGGTGAACCTCCCCGAAGAATCCATTAGAACTCTATTGTCACTGATTAGACGTATCCCCCGCCGGAAAATGTTTCAGGAAGGTTTGCGCGAAGAACATTCAAATGAAGGCTTTTTCAGCTCAAGTGGCCTGAGCGCGCGGCAATTTCTTGGCGGAAGCGTGTGGAGTCGAATTAGTTTAGAAAAGATACTAATAGCAAGAGTCGACGGTTCTCGCTTGCACTGTTCCGTTAGTGGTCGCCATTCCATAAAGGAGTGTTTTTGAAAAGGCGGGGCCACGCACCCATAGTTGCCCGCTTGTGCGACGCTGTTGCTAGCAGTATCACCGGCAACCAATCATGCGCGCCCAATCGGATGAAACATAGGCACAGAAGGAAAGGCTGGGTAAAGATATCGACGGTGCGGATGGCGCGCGCGAAGCTCCCCCTCCTCCGCTCGTACGCGCTACGGAAGCAATCGCAATACTATCGCGCCGCGCGCTGCTCTCCATTCTCTGCGGTTGTGTCGGACGATTTGCCGCGGAGTTCGTAACGCCCGAAATTGCTTTCGTGATGCAAGAAAGCGAAGTAAATGTTCGCAGGCCGGCGCAAGTTGCATCCGTCATTGGAATGTGTGAGGGTTCCCGGTTGCTGAGCGCCGCGGCAGCCGCGCCGTCCGTTTTCAGCGTCACAGCATTGTAAGTGGAGGAAGCAGCAAGATTGGGCTGGGCAAGAACAGCAGCGCCGCTGGCCACGGTGACATCGCAGTCTGTGGTGTCGCAGGCAAC
>Ga0210384_10004055_pt1 | contig 16533 bp, 25 predicted proteins | sample IncBWH2MmetaG_FD_160574 | JGI IMG/M metagenome (GOLD analysis project Ga0210384, IMG submission 160574) | Forest soil microbial communities from Barre Woods Harvard Forest LTER site, Petersham, Massachusetts, United States - Inc-BW-H-2-M | ecosystem: Environmental > Terrestrial > Soil >...
GCAAGCAGGCTTTGTCATCCGCTCAAAAGATTGTGTGGACCCTCTCGAGCTAGAGGCACGGGCCAATGAGGGGTTGAGCCGCCATGGCACGTCGCGCTATCTGATTTGGTTTCTTCTAGGTCTATTGCTCATATCGGCGAACGTCATTTTCATACGTCACTATTGGCGCGGCATGGGGGATAATCGGCAGGCCACAGGGATCACATCTGCGGGGAAAGTACCTGGGATTCTCTCTCCTGGCTCAACTATTGAGCAGTCAACCTCGGCTCTCCCTGCCACGCTTTCCCGGGACCTTCCCGGTTTCGTACTTCAAGTGGCCGCCATGAAGCATAAAGACAACGCGGATGCTCTAGCGGAGACCTTGCATCAGAGGAATTTTCCTGTGTTTGTATTCAAGCGCGGCGCCGGTCCTTTCTACCGGGTGGCCATCGGAGTCTACGGCGATGCCGATTCCGCTGTCAGAGTCAAGGACGAGCTGGAAAGGCAGGGTTTTGAAGCCATCCTCAGACGCTGGCTGCCAGAATAGAGCACTTCCCCGGAACGTGGGTGCCCAAAACCAGTTTGACTCGAGATCGATCTGGTCTTGACCTCCACGCTGCACTGGTTCGAGACGGACTTGTTGGCTCTTGAGGAGAACTTCGCCGGTTTAGCGAGACTCAATCGGGAGCTAGTGACCCGGGTAGAGGGAGTCGGCTCGCCCCACCGGGCGGTGTTGGATATGGATAGCAGCGAGAGCCCGGTGTATGGGGAGCAGGAACAGAGCGCTTACAACGGGTATTTCGAGTCGGTCTGCTATCATCCGCTGTTCCTGTTCGACCGTCAGGGAGAGTGCCTGGCGGCGAAACTACGACCTGGAAATGTACACAGCGCTGGGGGCGGGGAAGAGTTGTTGCTACCGGAGATTGAGCGCCAGCAACAGAACGGAAAGGAGATGGCGTTTCGGGGCGACGCGGCCTTTGCCAAGCCAGAGATTTACCAGGCACTGGAAGGGCGCGGAGTGAAGTATGCCATCCGGCTCCCCGCGAATGAGAATCTGGAGCGGGATATCGAAGAGCTTCTGACGCGTCCGGTAGGACGGCCGAGCCAAAAGCCGGTGGTGCGCTACAAGGGTTTTCTCTACCAGGCGGCCAGTTGGAGGACGGCGCGTCGGGTCGTGGCGAAGGTCGAGTTTCACGCCGGGGAGGTATTTGCCCTTGTGGGCTTCATCGTCACCAACCTGGAGCTGCCGAGCCGTGCGGTCGTGCGGTTCTACAATAAGCGGGGCACGGCGGAGCAATGGATCAAGGAAGGCAAACTGGCCGTGAACTGGACCCGTCTTTCCTGTCATCGGTTCAGGGGAAATGAAGTGCGTTTATGGCTGAGCGTAATCGCGTACAACTTGGGGAATCTCCGGCGACGGTTGGCATTGCCGAAGAAGATTGAGAACTGGTCGCTCACGAGTTTGCAGCAGCGTTTGGTCAAGACCGGCGGACGGCTGGTCAAGCACGCACGGTATTACTGGCTGCTGCTGGCCGAAGGGCATCTCACGCGGCAGCGTTTTGGCAACATGCTGAGAAGGATTGCGGCGTTGCCGGTGCCGAACGGGTAGCGAACCAGGAGAGACAGCGAACTGAGTGTTGAGGAATCATCCGGTGGGGAGAAGTGCCAGCGGCGAGCCGAGTCGGAAGCGAGAAACAGGCCAGGGCGGCCAGCGGAACTGCTAGAGGAGCCGCGCTTGCCACCCAACCGCGGCCAGGGCGATTCGAAGTTGACGCGAGAGGGCGGCGGATGTACGGTTTCGCGAGGAGATAAAGTTGAAATCGGAAATTCTGATTTAGATAGGCCTGCCCGGAGCCATCGCTGCGGCGTGAGGTGGAGTCGCTCATCGCCGCGCACGAGCAAGGGGACAGCATGTTCATGGAGCTTCTGCCGTGCAGAGCGCATTGAAGAGCGGCACAAAACTAGGGCCCTACGAAATCCTCGCGCAAATTGATGCGGGCGGGATGGGAGAAGTGTATGAAGCGCGAGACACCAAGCTCGGGCGCAACGTGGCCATCAAAGTCTTGCCCTCAGCTTTTGTACATGATCCCGAGCCCCTGGCTCGTTTTCAGCGGGAAGCCAGAATGCTGGCTTTGCTGAATCACCCCAACATCGCGACCATTCATGAATTGGAGCAATCCGCGCGCACGCATTACCTGGAGATGGAACTGGTGCCGGGCGAGACTTTGGCGGAGCGAATGAGCAAAGGTGCATTGCCTTTGGAGCAAGCACTGAAGATTGCCGGCCAGATCGCCGAAGCGTTAGAGGCTGCGCACGAGAAGGCAGTGATCCACCGGGACCTGAAACCGGCAAATGTGAAGGTGACACCGGAAGGGCGGGTGAAGGTGCTGGATTTTGGTTTGGCGAAAGCATTTGCCGGCGACGGTGAGCAGGACCTTTCCCAAGCGCCGACGGTGACTGCGACGGGCACTGAGGAAGGGAAAATACTATGAAATACGTCTGCGTGCATGGGCATTTCTATCAGCCGCCGCGCGAAAATCCCTCGCTCGAAGCCATCGAGCTCCAGGATTCCGCGTATCCCTATCACGACTGGAACGAGCGCGTGACCGCCGAGTGCTATGCCCCCAATACGAGATCGCGGCTGCTCGACGATCAGCATCGCATCGTGGAGCTGCTGAACAATTACGCGCACATCAGCTTCAATTTCGGGCCGACGTTGCTGCTGTGGATGGAGCAGAAAGTTCCGCAAATCCTCGCTGCGATCCGCGACGCCGATCAAAAGAGCCAGGAACGCTTCGGCGGCCACGGCTCAGCGATCGCCCAAGGTTACAACCACATGATTCTGCCGCTTGCTCATCCGCGCGACCAGGAAACCCAGGTGATCTGGGGCATGCGCGATTTCGCGAAGCGTTTTGGCAGGCAGCCGGAGGGAATGTGGCTGCCCGAAACAGCGGTGGACATCCCGACTCTCGAAGCCCTCGCCAAAGAAGGGATCAAATTCACGATCCTGGCGCCGCGCCAGGCAAAACGCGTCCGCCGCTACGGCAGCCGCACCTGGAAGGATGTCTCCGGCGACCGCATCGATCCCAGCCGCGCCTATCAAATTCGGCTGCCGTCGAAACACACGATGTCGCTTTTCTTCTACGACGGTCCGATTTCGCAGGGTGTGGCGTTCGAGGGCCTGCTGAACGACGGCAAGAAATTCGCCGACCGCCTGCTGAGCGGTTTCAGCGACGCGCGCGATTGGCCGCAGCTCTCGCACATCGCCACGGACGGCGAAAGTTACGGACATCATCATCACTATGGCGAAATGGCGCTCACCTATGCCATGCGCAGCATCGACGCAGGTGACGTCGCCAAGCTCACGAACTACGGGCAGTTCCTCGAGATGCATCCCGCCGATCACTGGGTCGAAATCCACGAAAACACCTCGTGGAGCTGCGCCCACGGGATCGAGCGATGGAAATCGAATTGTGGATGCAAGTCCGGCGGGCATGGCGACTGGAACCAGGGATGGCGTGCGCCGCTGCGAATGGCTCTCGATTGGCTGCGCGACACGTTGGCCCCGGCGTTCGAACAGCGAGGCGGAGAATTGCTGCGCGATCCCTGGGCAGCGCGCAACGATTACATCGACGTGATCCTCGACCGCTCTCCGGAAAACGTCGCACAATTTTTCGCGAAACACGCCAGGCACCAGCTGAGCGGCCCCGAGTGCGTTCGCGCCCTCAAGCTGCTCGAGATGCAGCGCCACGCGATGCTCATGTACACGAGTTGCGGCTGGTTTTTCGACGAGCTCTCAGGCCTGGAAACGGTGCAAGTGCTGCATTACGCGGGCCGCGCGATTCATCTGGCGCACCAGGCCGCCGGGCTGGCGGACCTCGAAGTGCAATTTTGCGAACGGCTACGGAACGCGAAAAGCAACATTCCCGAACACGTCAACGGCGAGGAAATTTACAAAAAGTGGGTAGCGCCGGCCGTGATCACTGCGGGCAAGGTCACCGGCCACTATGCCGTCAGCGGCCTATTCGAAACCTACGGCGACCAAACCAGAATCTACTGTTACCACGTCACGCGCGAAGAATACAGCGTCGAGACGGAGGGCCGCATGCGCCTTGCCATCGGCCGCGCGCACGTGAAATCCGAGACCACCTGGGGAGAAAGGCGTTTCGGTTTTGCTGTCCTGCATCTCGGCGATCACAACATCATGGGCGGCGTCCGGGAACTTGGCGACGAAGCGCCCTTTTATCAACTGCGGGATCGTTTGAAGCTGGCCTTCGCGCAAGCGGATACCGCCGAAGTGATCCGCATTCTCGATGAGCATTTCCACGACAGCACGTTCTCGATCCGATCCCTTTTCCGCGACGAACAGCGGCGCATCATTAATCTGATTCTCCAGGACTCCCTGAGTTCTTTGACCGCGTCCATCCGCAGCATGTACGAGCATCAAGCCCCGCTGCTGCGGTTCTTGAGCGCCTTGAACGTCCCGATACCCGGCGCATTTCAATCGGTCGCCGGCATCGCACTGAATGGACAGCTCCAGCAAGCCCTCGAGCGCCCGGAAATCGACGGAGCCGCCGTGCAAGCGTTGTTGCGTGAAGCGCAGCTCAACCACGTCAAGCTCGATGCCACCACGCTTGAATTCACGATGCGCAGGCGGCTGGAAGCGCAAGCTGCGGTGTTCCGCGAAAAGCCGGACGACCTGGATTCGCTGAAGCGGCTCCACGGATTGCTGAATATCGCGGCAGGATTGCCGTTCCACGTGGACCTCGCGACCGTGCAGGAGCTCAGCTTCGCGCGCCTGGCGCACGCCGCAACGAACGGCAACGGAAACGCCATGGCCGCAGCGGCCGGCAACGGCCACGGCGCCGGAGCGCAGGCGACGCAGCAAACCTCCGAAGCTGCCCACCAGGAATGGAGCCGCGAGCTATCCGCCGTCCGCGAAAAGCTCTGTATCCAGGAAACTCAGTAATGCGTTCGCGCGTGCCGCTGACGACCTATCGCCTGCAATTCAATTCGAATTTTCGCTATTAATATCTGTTTTGAATCGCACCGCCCGGCACACTTTGCAAGTGCCCCCGCGCTATAGACCTTCGATTTTGTGACGTACTTTGTAACATAACCGTTAAAGGTGGACTTTCACGCAAGCGTTTCTAACTAAAAATGTGCAGTGAATATTGATTTAGGTCCGTTCAAAAAGGAGGAAGAATTTCTGGCACGCTGAACAAAACTCGCTCTTTTTTGTGTCCATGCCGCACCGCCCGCACTGCTTCTGCATTAAGCGGAACGCTGTTTGGCCAAAAGCTACTTTAGGTAGAGTAGAGCGACTTGGAGTTGACGGAGTTTCTTGTTCCGCAGCATTCTCAGCACGATGACGCCGCGCAATCTTAGTCATCCCGCAACCGCGCTCTCAATCAATGGCCGCGAGTTTCTTCGAGTCGAAATGAGGGGCAGAATGACTTCTGCTCGAATGTCGATTAAGAAAAATTCATTCCCTGAATGTTCCGCAAACTCATGCATTTTTCGTTGTGCTTCGTATCGTCCGTGTACACAGGCTCGCCATAGGGTGGAACCATCGGGGAATTTCTCGAATACATCGAAGTCGCGCCGCATGTGAAACACCTCGTTATTCTGTTATTGCGCAAAATCCATGCCATCAAAGGTAAGACCGCGCCGTTATTCACGGATGCATAGATTATCCACAGCAAAAACCGTTAGCAATACGGTAACTTCTACATGAAAAGGCAATCGAATTACAGTAAGTGCTGTACGCGGGGTACCCCTTGTTTGTTTTCTCCCCTTTATGATATTAACATCTCTGTTATATTACAGGTGATTCCTTCCACGGCAAACGAAGGCGTTGCTAATGCAAGACGGCAAGGAAGAACGCTTGAAAATGCTCTGCGAACTCGCCGCAAATGAACCTGACTCTCAGAAACTCCTCGAACTGGTCCGGGAAATTAGCGAGCAGATTGAAGAGAAGCGCAAACACTCAGTCAGTGCGGACAGCGGCAACTAGGCAAGAGTTGATTACCTTCCTTTTTCGATGCCCCAGGCATGCCCGCTGATGTTGAAATAGTGCGGCACAACTGAAAACCTTAGCCCCCCAGACGCGGCTGTGGGTAAGTCGGGCTGGGACGAGCTTGTAGTGCCTTGCTTGTCTCGCTCGTCGGCAAAGAAAACTATACCGCTGGAATTTCCTGTAGCTTCCTAAATTAAATCTTCCAGCTAAATACAGCGACCTTGACGTTAATCCCCTTGACCCATAAACGGGTAAAAGTTTATTTTTCTAATCCCCGCCGTCGGATATTAAGAAGCCACTTTTTGTAATGAGCCTCACGTGATGCGTGACCCTGGCTGGTCGGAGAAATTGTTGCTTGCTGTGTTGGGGTTTTTGATCCTGGCTGCTGTGGCTCAGATTGCTCTGAAATACATGCGGTGAGACCCCCCCACTTTTTGAGCTTGGCGCCACTTCCCGCTTTCACGCTGGGCCGTCGTACTTCCGGTCCCAAAATCGCAACCTGCCAGCCTCCAGGCGCGTCTTTGTCCATGGCGTTTGAGCTGGAACACCGCCACACTTTGCAATTGGCTTCCCGGGAGGCGCGTCGAAGGGCGGTAGGGGCTTCTTGGAAACGCTTCTGAGTGGTACAGCTGCGGCGCCAGCTGGTGCGACTGGCCAAGCTGTGTAGGTTTCCCCTTCCGCACTTAGATGTCTAATCCAATAATCAATCATCATGGTATCCCAGACAGCAAGCGACTGGCCGTATGCCACCCCATTTCGGAGAATGGAATCGGAGGGCAGGTGACACCGATGACCCAATTCTTCGCCTGGGTTGGGTTTGAATCCTCCGAAAGGGGATAGCCGCTATGCCAGCCTTGCTCATACGAGATGGTGAAAAACCGGTAGAGGGTAATCCCCTAGCGATAGGAGAGATTGATTGCTCCAAGCGTGATTGCACGACCTCTTATATCCTTCGTTCAAATGAACCGCTTATCCTGTACGGTCGTGAAAAAAGTATCGACGCGATGCAACGATTGGGAGTTGCAACAATAGAGGGAGCGCACCTAGTCCACGGCACGAGGACCTACTGTTGGGAAGGCGCGGGGATAGGCTGGCGCGAAGCGGAAACTGAGGCCGAAAGGAATGAGTTGTAGAGATGGCCGACGAGCATTACATCATAATGACTATGGAATGCTCACGCTGTAAAACAAAGCAGAAAGTTCATGTCGCTGCCCATATCGGACCTACACAGATGGCCGATGAGACGATTCAATGTCTCAACTGCGACAATCGTTTCAATGTAGCTCTCCCCGATAAGATTATTCGCGGTCCGTTCCGGCGGAGGTTGACGATTACCCTTCCTTTGAGGCGTGTCCTGTGCATGGTGCCTCCTCGGCCCAACCGCAAAAAGCCACATTCCAATGGGCAACTGACTGGGTTCCGCCCAGACTGGGGACTTCTCAGGAATTGAGGCCGGAGTGCCAGTGGTATACTCTGCTCGCGACTCGCCCGCAAGGAGAGTAGTGTGCGGGCTTTCTGCGCACCACCCACCCTGCTGCGCTTATAGTCCTCGCAGCTGAATAGGCATCTGAAGAGTAGCTTCAACCAACCCGTTGTATTCCGCGGTCACGCTGGTCTAGAATCCGCTTCATCAGGCCCCTCCGCAGATTCCCCAGGAGGTTGCGATGAAGCCAACCCTCACGAAAATACTCGCCCTCGGAGTAGTGTGCGCCACCTGCACGATTGTCGCCAGCCTCCGGCCGCACGTCGCGGCGGCAGATTCACGGGCCCGGAAGCAGGAGCAGCAAGGGCCCCGCTCTACGGTTGTGCCAATGAACCAATCGCCACTCGCCGTCAGTCCGGTCGACACACCAGACCATGCGCTTGTTCAGGCTCTGGCGAAGATGGATAAATTGGCGGTTGAAAATATGCTCGATACCGGTTTCATGTGGACGGATTCCGCGGGCGAGACGCTAGGGCGAGCCAAAGTTCTGGCGTCGCCGCCGAAGCCGCCGCTAGGCGAAGAGAATGGTGCGCAGGTTACCGCGCGCATGTACGGTCCAGAAGTCGGCGCCGTGCAAGTGGCCAGAGGCAAAATCCACGTCCTGCGCATCTGGGTGAAGCGGCCAGCGGGCTGGCGCATTCTCGACTACCACGAGGTCACGCAGCGGACCACCCCCACGCCTCCACCCACCGCAACGACTAACGATTGCGAAAATCCCTGCAAGGATGTGCCCTACACGCCCGTAGACGCAGCGGAAAAGGGCATCCTGACTTCCTGGGGGCAGCTCGAGACTGCCGTCACAAAGCACGATCCTCAGGCTTGGGAGCCACACTTCCTCGATGAGTTCGTACTGATCGCTTCGGGCAACACCGATCCGGTGGGTAAGGCTGGCCGCATGGTGCAACTCAGCAAGCCCGGCATCGGTCCGGCGCCTCCACAGCTTGCGGCCAATCCTGCCGCGAAGTTCATTCACTTTGGCGACACCGTGGTGATGATCGCGCAGGCGAATCCATATGCGGGCAAGCCCGCGCACATCAGCCGCATCTGGGTCAACCGAGACGGCCTGTGGCGCATGGCATTCAGCTACCAGACCACCATTCAGGCGGCGCCGAATATCGTGCCGCCGAAAGGCTAGCCGCGCCGACGAGTAGCGTGTCGTCGATCCCCGTAAGCCTCGGGGCTCGCGTCTTGCAGGAACCGATTTCAGTAGCGCAATGCCAACGCAATAACTTTGACAGGTTCATGTGCCACCTTGACGTACACTTGTAATGTGGCCTCCCTTATGCGTGAATGGCGCATAGCTCTGGACTCCGGACTTACCAAAATCAAGAAGTCATTTTATGGGCTGAGCACACGCGCAAGACGTGCGTTGTGGCGCTCAAAAGATGGTTGGAATCGGCTTACTGCGGGGATGGAACTCGAGGAACTCTGGGTGCAATTCAAGACGGAAGCTTCAGAAAGCTCCCAACTGTATAAACAGGACGTCAGCGGGCGCGCAGAGACGCGCGAGCAATCCTGGAAGCAGCCATTCAAGATTTTCGGGACTCTGTTTTGGAGTGTGCTGAAAAAGCTCTCTCCGGCTCGGCGGTTGTTTTTGCTTCTCACTATGATCCTGGCGTTTCTCTCCGTGATTGGATTTCACTTCTTATTCTTTACGGAGGAAATTGAATTCAGTCTGGCGTTCGTCGGCCTGCTGATTCTGCTTGTCCTGATCCTGGGCGACCACATCTCAATGAAGCGGGATATAGAGATCGCCCGCGAAATTCAGCGCTGGCTAGTGCCTCGTAGAGCGCCAGACGTTCCCGGAATAGACATTGCGTTCGCTACACGCCCCGCCAAGACCATCGGCGGAGATTTTTACGATGTATTTCGCCGCCCTACGGATGGCCCGCTATTAATTGCCGTGGCCGATGTTTCTGGTAAGAGCGTGCCCGCAGCGATGTTGATGGCCACATTTCAGGCCAGCCTACGAGCTCTCGCAAGTGTCAGCGGTTCACTCTCTGAACTTGTAGGAGGTCTGAATCGACAGGTTTGTGCCAACAGTCAAAATGGCCGTTTCACAACTGCCTTTCTTGCCGAACTGGATCCTGCAACAGGAGATCTCATTTACCTCTGCGCCGGTCACAATCCGCCCATTCTCAAACGTGGGGATGGGAGCTTCGAGCGGCTGAAATCGGACAATATGCCCCTTGGCATTGAGCTGATGGAAGACTACAAGACCGGGGTCACACGGCTCGAGCCTCATGATTTGTTAGTGATTTACACCGATGGCGTTACTGAGGCCCGAAACGAGGAGCGAGAGGAATTCGGAGAGACACGCCTCCTGACGCTGCTGCGAATCTCCGGCGGGGAAAGATCTGCGCTCACGCTCTCGAACATCATGCGAAATCTCGACGAATTCGTCGGTGCTGCCTCCCAGCATGATGACATCACGTGTATGGTCGTTCGTCGGAATTAAGATGGGCACTGCATTTTTGGCGTACGACAGCCGTTCGGTCCCCTTTTTTTTCAGCGGTTCGATGTGCACGGCGCCGATTCCGCCCGATAAACAGGGATTATCGGAATGTGGCCAAATGCACAGAATTCCACTGTCCCCAACTAATCGAAGAGTTGAATTTGGCAAAGGGGCTAGAATGCGTATCGAATAGTGATCGCAGTAATAATTATAGAATGTCCATGAGAACCAAGATGATCACAATGATCAAGAGCAATCCAACTCCACCACTCGGATAGTAGCCCCAATGTGCACTATAGGGCCAACTAGGCAACGCACCCAAAAGGAAAAGGACTAACAGAACGATCACGATTATACGCAACATGTTTTCACTTCCCTGCAGAATTTAGCTGGAATTTTCGATTTAGCCCTCTACTTTGGGCATCGTACGCTTCTCCTGCCCTCGACACAACGAATTTGTCAGCCGGGCGGCATAAATCCGGCCACCAGTCATAATCGCAAAGCCAGTCGAGTACAGGGCAAATGACATAACATCCCCTCCCTAAAAGGCGTGTTCACTCAGCCTGCATCAGCAACTCTCAGACGCCGGAGGCGAACGTAAGAAGTAGACCGAAAGCCGCGTCCACTGCTGCTACGCCAGGCTGGAAGCAAAACTTTTTGCACGTGCTTTTCCGGAATATGGCTGTCTTAGCTTTCGACGCACACTCCAAAAGTGAGGAACATGGCGATCCCGAAAATTAGCGGCTAGTAGTTGTGCAAGACCCCCTTGAGGGCCGTCATTGGCGTCCCGTAAGTTCTCGAAATACTTCCCGCGAATGCTCCCCTTCAACCTTGAGAAAAGCATTCCAATTGCGGGAGACGGGCCTATCCTCGTGGGCCTTGGAGTGGTAGTAAAAAGTACCTTGTTGGTAGGCTTCGGGGTCGTGCGAGGCGATGACTTCATAACATCCGCTGCAGATGAGCTCTTTTGCACCTGCGATCATGAAATCCTCTTCTAATGTCCTACCTGCGCATTCTTAACCCATCCTCCAAATGCTGGCACTGTGCGTTCTTGCGCACAACCTGGGGAACCTATTGCGGCGACTGGCACTTCCAAAGGGGATTGAGAACTGGTCGCTGACCAGACTGCAACAGCGGTTGGTGAAGACAGGCGGCCGAATGTTGAAGTATGCGCGGTACTACTGGCTGCTGCTGGCGGAAGGGCATATGAACCGGCGGCGGTTCGGGGCGATGCTGCGGCGCATCGTGATGCTGCCGGTTCCTGCAGGAAAGCCGAAGCGATAGCCGCAGAGAAATCGGTCCAAAAGAGGTAAAGGAGGGAGCGATGTCGAAGAAATCGCTTCGAGCAAAGGCAATTTCGGTGTTGAGGCTGGGAGTGAGCGGCATTCCGGCCTTGCAAAGACCACCGGGGACGACCCGGGATGGGAAACCGCGCCAGATTGGCCCGAAAGGAGGCAACCGGGTGTACAATGCCGCCTACTAGAAAGTCCAAAAAGGAAATGTCGGTCAAGATGGAACCCGGTTTCCCCGGTGCAAAGACTGCTGTCGCCTTCTTTGAATGGTTCGGCGACTTAGGAATGTTCTGCGGCCGGCTGACGGTGCCATTTTTCGTTCCTCCATATGAAATCCGGGAGTTCGTCCGCCAATTCGACGAATTGGGATCGAAATCGCTGCCGTTGGCTGGGCTTGCTGGGGCGGCCACCGGAGTGGTGCTCTCGCTCTCGACGCGAGACAGCCTGATCCGCTTCGGCGCCAAATCTCTTCTTCCAGAGGCCATTGTATTTTCCATCCTCAAGGAGAGCGGCCCGATTATCACAGCCTTGGTCGTGAGTGGCCGCGCGGCAGCGGGCATCGGTGCTGAATTGGGCGCCATGAAGGTGACCGAACAGATTGACGCCATCGAAGTCTCGGCCGTCAATCCGTACAAGTTTCTGGTGGCGACTCGAGTCCTGGCTTGCATCCTGATGCTTCCGCTACTGACCTTGGTCACGGATTTCTGCGGTATCTTCATGGGATGGGTGACCGACACGCTCGCGGAGCCGATCTCACTCCGCCTCTTTCTGACCAGCGGCTTCCAGAACGTGACCTTCAGTGACTTTCTGCCATCCACCTTGAAAACGATGGTGTTTGGTTTGATCATAGGCCTGGTCGCCTGTTTCCAGGGAATGCGGGCGCAGGGAGGCACCGAAGGCGTGGAGCATGCTGCGACGACCTCGGTGGTCTTGTCTTCGCTGTTGATCATCCTGGCCGACGTTTTGCTGGTTCGCTTGATTCTTGTGTTTTTTCCGTGAGGCGCCGATGGAAGCGATGCACACAACCAACGAAAACGATTCGCTTCCCGTTCAGGTGAAAACCCTGCATAAATCTTTCGGCGAGCAGGCGGTGCTGAACGGAATAAATCTCCAAGTCAGGCAAGGAGAGACACTGTCCATCCTAGGACGGAGCGGCACGGGCAAGAGCGTCTTGCTGAAATTGATTGTCGGCTTGCAAGTGCCGGACTCAGGTTCGATCTGCATCCATGGAAAGGAGATCGCTGGTCTTCCCTTGGACCAACTCAATGAAATTCGCAAGAAGATCGGCTTCTTGTTTCAAAACTCCGCGCTATACGACTCGCTTACGGTGGAAGAAAACGTCGCCTTTCCGTTGCGAAGGCACATTAAGATGTCCGATGGGGAGCGCAAAAAGCACGTGCAGGAACTGCTCTCCAGCGTAGGCATGGAACAGGATTCGCAGAAAATGCCCGGACAGATCTCTGGAGGAATGCAGAAACGCGTTGGGTTGGCGCGCGCCCTGGCCCTCGGACCCGACATACTGCTCTTCGATGAGCCGACGGCCGGCCTCGATCCGATTACCGCCGCAGAAATCGGGGAACTGATTCTCAGGTTGCAAAAAGAACGCAACGTGGCCTCGATCGTGGTCACGCATGACATCCACGGCGCCCAGACGGTCTCAGACCGCGTGGCCTTGCTGCGTGACGGTCAAATCTTGATCGAGGGGACGTTTGGAGATTTGCAAAAAAGCAGCGACACATTTGTTGTCCAATTCCTAAATGACGGCTCTTTAGGTGGCCACCATGTCTAAAGCTTTTCGTGTAGGGGTTTTTGTCGTTTTGGCGCTCTTGTGCCTGTCTGTCGGAATTTTCCTGATCGGCAATAAGGAATTTCTGTTTAGTCCGACCTACCGTCTGAAGACCGATTTCCAAAATGTGGGTGGTCTCAATAATGGAGCGGAGGTCCGGGTTGGCGGAATTCACGAAGGAACGATAAGCCGCGTCGACCTGCCCACAGAGCCGGGCGGGAAGGTGACAATCGTGATGAAGCTGCACAGTTCGACGCAGAACGTCATCCGGAAGGATTCTATCGCCTCGATTAAAACGGAAGGTCTACTGGGCAACAAGTATCTCGAGATCTCCTTCGGAACCAGGAAGGCGCAGGCCGTCCAGAACGATGATCTCATCGCCGGCGAAGTCCCGGTAGATATCGCCGAGCAAGCTAAGGACTTGGCGGCCTCAGCCAAGACCGGCGTCGAGGCGTTCAGCGACAACATGACAGCCTTGCAGCACAATTTCCTGTTGAGCGGTTTCTTCGAAAAGCGCGGCTATAACGACCCAAGTGAATTAACAAAAAACTCCATTTCCAAGGTGCCCGCGGGGACTCGCACCAAGGAGTTCGATTATGATGCCGCGAAGATTTTCGATAAGCCGGACAACGCTGAACTCAAAAACAAAAAGGCGCTCGACGAGGCGGGGAAGTTCCTGCAAGAGAACAAGTTTGAATTAGCCGTGGTGGCATCTTCGGCGGCGACCGGCGACACCGGTAAAGACCGGCTGCTCACCAAAGCCCGCGCCAAAGTTATCCGCGATTATTTCGTTCAAAACTTCAAGGTAGACGACACCCGGATAAAAATCATCGGACTGGGAAAATCCAAACAGGCTGGCGACACGGGGAAAGTGCAGATCCTCGTCTACGCCGCCAACCCGGCTGCGCCGGAGCGCCCGAATTAAATCGCCGCCGGCTACCAGCGCAGGCTTATTCGATACCTGCTTGGCCGGATTCCGCCTGAGAAACACCTATGAGTAGAAACACCCGCTCGCGCCCGAAACATTCCGGCATAATAGTCTGGCGAATCGCGGAGAGCCAGACAAGGGGATTCCCGGACATCGTTGCGCAATTCCCTCCGCGTACATTAGATGCTCTTTTTCTTGGGAACCTTCGCACCTCTTTTACGAGCTTCGGAGAGACCGATCGCGATTGCTTGCTTCCGGCTCTTCACGACACCGCCCTTGCCGCCCTTGCCCGAACGAAGCGTACCTCTCTTCTTGCGGTGCATTACACTCTTGACGCTCTTGCTTGCGGCCTTTCCGTATTTCGGCATCTTGTTCCTCCTTCACAAGTTTAGAAGATATTGCTCTAAACCATTTTCATTCTCGAATTTGAATCGATGGAGCCATCTTAGGCTGCCCTTCGCAAAGCAGGGGCTGGACTGGAGCATGTCGTTTATATACTGTTTGCTAGGCTCTTTTGATTAGAAGCTATTGCACAACCCTCCGTAAGACGATCATGAAGCAGGCGATATGAAAGAAGGCGCCATAGATGGTGAGCGAGCGGTCGTAGCGGACAACCAAGCGCCGGAAGTTTCCCAGCCAGGCGTTGGTGCGTTCCACGATCCATCGCCGTTGGTAACGCCGCAAGGTTCGGCCGTCCTGGGTTGCCGGCCGAACGCGATTCTTCTTGTGCGGGCAGATCAGAGTGATCCCACGCCGCTGCAAGCGCTTCCGCAACGGATCGCTGTCGTACGCTTTGTCGGCCATCACGCGCACCGGCTTCTGCCGGGGACGGCCCCGGGATGACTCCGTCCTACCCGGATCGCCGCGAGCGTCGTCTCCGCGAGTTGGGCTACCAAGATGCGAAGGCGCTTCATGATGTTCTCCTTTAGGCTGAGGGCTATTTCCCAATAATGCCGGACACGACACGGAACATGTAGCAACGAAGCAGTCCTGTCTTCTTCTCGATGTCGCCTTGTAAAAGTTTCTTTTCGTCGCGCAGTGCACGCAAACGTTCTCCGATAATCACAGGTAGATCCTCCTTAGCAGGTGGATGAATCCAAAAAATCTACTCAGATTTAATTGGGGACAAGGCAGAATAGCCCAAACTTCGACAATTTCAGAGGAATTTTCAGTCGAGGCGAATCTGCTGCGGCTCAAGGCACCGAACAGGCTTCCTCGGCGGCGCAAATCAACATCGTGCTGAACTAGTTTGAAGAGTTGAAGCAGAAAGCTCCCACGGGGACGAAGTGAATGAGCCATAGTTGGAAATTGCATCTCCTTCCTAGGCAGAGTCGTGAGAAGCGGGATTGTCGGAATGTGGCTTTTTGGTGCGTCGAAGTCATGTGTTTTCGCTACGTATAATCGCTGAGCGAGGAAGATCTGAAGATGAAGGACTTATGTTGGCCTACAGGGTCTCAGTCGAAAGCGTCTTTTGCAGCAAGTCTGCGACTTTCGCCAGTACAGCGGGATCGCCATTAGCTAACCCAGCCGTGATTTGATCCTGGCTCTTCGAGAGTTCAATAAGAATTTGCTTAATCCTCGGATCATTAACTTGGTCAACGAATCTCCGAAGCTGATCGAAAAACTGCGAGGACGTTTGCGCGGCCAGCCCATAATTTCGTTCGGATGTTTGCAGGTACAAAGTTCCAGCTAAAGTCCGCAGATGGGCAAGTTCGAGCTTGAAATTGAGATTGGCGATTTGGACCCCATCGTCTCGCAACTGTGAATGTTTCGGGACGTATCCGGCGAGGAAAGCGATCCCCACGGTGCCGATCCAAATAATGAGCAACGCTCCAATATTCTTGGTCCTCACAGGGAAGGTCTCCTCATGGAACGCCTTAAATTAGGGAACCTCAACGCGGCAGACTCAATCCTCCGAACAGGTGTAAGATTACCAGAATGATCAGGACCAGCCCGACGATTCCGATGCCTTCGCCCGAACCCCATCTCCGATACCCGTAATAGCCTCCTCCGCTGCCGAACAAGAGCAGCAGAATGATAATCAGCACGATCAGTGACATGTGAATCTTCTTTCAGCAAGTGGACCGGAATTTCAGTTTTTGAGCTTCTCTTTCGCTTGAAACCCTACTCTTCCTACCCCGTTGCGTCAACCGCATGTCGACCTGGGTCCTTTCGGGTCGTATTGCGGTTCGCGTTGGCCGTTCGTTAGGTCTCTAACGCTGCTCTCCCGGCTCAAGTCCCGAGAAACGGGGTGGTCTCAATGGGTCGTTGCAACACCTGGTCAAAGCCTTCTTGTAGGAGCCTAGGAAGCTGATTTTGTTAGCCGGCGTCAATATCAAACAAAACAAGAGCCCTGTTTAGGTTCTGATTGAACACTGCCGTACTGATTGATTCTCGATGAGAAGTACTGTCAGATCAACTGGTTATAGGGTGTTGCATCGACCCATTGAGCTGGCAGGACTTATCAGATGGGATGAGAAGGCCGGTCTCCGGCGGGATGCGATACGCTCCCAATGTTCGACGTGCTCAAGGCACAAAGAAAGGGAGACCGGCTATGAAAAAGACTAGCACTGTTCGGGTAAATGGAAACA
>Ga0210384_10004058_pt1 | contig 16530 bp, 11 predicted proteins | sample IncBWH2MmetaG_FD_160574 | JGI IMG/M metagenome (GOLD analysis project Ga0210384, IMG submission 160574) | Forest soil microbial communities from Barre Woods Harvard Forest LTER site, Petersham, Massachusetts, United States - Inc-BW-H-2-M | ecosystem: Environmental > Terrestrial > Soil >...
GCGTACGAAAATATTGTGCAGCGCCGCATGACGATGGAGCTGTCGATGGCCATCGCCATCGTGGCCGCGCTGGCCATCCGGGAAACATTCACAGCACTGGTGATTACCCTCTTCGTCCTGGCCGCGGAAATCCTCGAGGGGCTTACCGTGGGGCGCGGGCGGAACGCGATTCAACGCTTGCTCGATCTGCTGCCAAATAAGGCAACGGTGCGGCGCGGGACAGAGTGGAGGGATTGCGCCATCGACGAGGTTCGCGCGGGCGATGCCGTCCTGGTGCGTCCGGGCGGGCGCATTCCTGTGGACGGCGTAGTGGTGACGGGCAATTCGTTCGTCGACCAGGCAGCCATTACCGGAGAATCCCTGGCGGTCGAAAAGCTTCCTGGCGCCGGGGTCTACGCCGGGACGATCAACCAATCCGGTGCACTCGAAATCCGCGTCGAAAAATTGGGGCGCGATACGACCTTCGGGAAGATCATCGAAGAAGTCGAACGCGCCGAGAAATCTCGTGCGCCGATTCAAAAGACCGCCGACCGGCTCGCGGGATACCTTGTTTATTTCGCCCTGGGCGCCGCTGCGCTGACATTCCTTATCACACACAATATCCGCTCCACGATTTCCGTCGTAATCGTGGCTGGCGCCTGCGGGATCGCCGCGGGCACGCCGCTCGCAGTCCTCGGAGCCATCGGACAGGCGGCACAGAAAGGCGCCATCATCAAGGGCGGTCTGTATTTGGAAGCTCTTTCGCGAGTGGATACGGTCGTTCTCGACAAGACCGGCACATTGAGTTACGGAAGCGTGGACGTTCTGGAAATTCGGCCTGCCTCTGGAGTGAGCGAAGAAAAATTGCTCGTCGCGGCCGCGATTGCCGAATCCCGTTCAGAGCATCCGGTGGGAAAAGCCATTCTGAATAAAGCCAGAGAGCTGAATTATGCGTGGGGCGACCCGGACCAATTCGAATACTCTCCTGGGAAAGGTGTAATTGCGCATCACGATGGAAGCGAAATAGTTGTTGGGAACCAGCTTTTTTTGCGGGAGCGAGGAATCGGTGTATCGGCGTGGACGCCCGATGCCTCGGGGTCTGAAATTGGCGTGGCGGCCGGGGGGCAATTCCTGGGAGCGATTCGGATTGGAGATACGCTTCGTCCGGAAGCCATTGACGCCATCGCCGCATTGAGGTCCCTAGGATTGAAAACGGTTCTGCTGACCGGCGACGTTCGAAACGTTGCGGAAACCGCGGCAAAGTTCCTCGGCGTGGATGAATTCGGCGCGGAAATGCTGCCGGCACAAAAAGTGGACCGCGTCAAGGCCTTGATCCAGGAGGGCCGCACCGTGGTGATGGTCGGCGACGGAATCAACGACGCGCCGGCGCTGATGCAGGCGAATGTCGGCGTGGCGATGGGGTCCGGCACCGACGTGGCGCGCGAGAGCGCGAACGTGGTGCTGATCGGCAACGATCTGTCAAAATTTGTGGACACAATTCGAATCGCCCGCCAGTGCCGCCGGATTATCATGCAAAACTTTACGGGCACCATTGTGGTGGATGCGATCGGGATTGTATTGGCGGCAATCGGGGTCCTCAACCCATTGTTGGCTGCGTTTATTCACGTCACCTCGGAGCTTGCTTTCATCCTGAATTCCACCCGTCTCATTCCATCTCAGCGTGGACGCCAAGCTATCTTGGCGCCTCGTCCTGCTTGACGGGCGATCTGTTCGCACGGATTGATGCCCCCGCAACTTCTCCGCGCAGTTCTTTCACGCGGTCGAGCCGGCTTTGCTAGAATGAAATTTGGAGTTGGCCTGCAACGCAGGTGCTGGACGCGACGATCTTTTGAACCAATACTGAACCTCCGGGTGCCCGGGTCAGACGGCCCGTGTGCATGGCCCGCTGCGGATTTCGGTTCGCGGCGGGAAAGCCTGAAGGCCGGCGCAGGGCGCCCACTTTTTACAGGTGGTTCAGGATCGAGCTCCACACGGCGAAGTGGACCGCTCCATTTTTTGTGGAACGAGGCATCCCCGGGTAGCGTATCCATCGGTAGGCAAACGCCGCGGACTGGCGCCGGGCCCGGCAAAAAGTGAGCAAATGAAAATTCTGTTTATTGGCGACATCGTGGGTTCGCCGGGCCGGGAAATTGTGGCCGACCGGCTGGCCGACATTGTGCAATCGCGCCAAATCGACCTGGTGATCGCCAACGGCGAGAACTCCGCATCCGGCTTTGGGATTACGCCACGCATTGCCGAGCAGTTGTTCGAGGCGGGCGTCGAAGTTTTGACCGGCGGAAATCATATCTGGGACCGGAAAGAGATTCTCGAATACATCCCGGAGCATCCCCGCCTCTTGAGGCCGGCGAACTTCCCGGAGGGCAATCCCGGCTCAGGCCTGTACGTAGGTACGGCTCGCAATGGCGTGCCTTATGCCGTGCTGGACCTGCAGGGCCGCGTCTTTATGGCGTCAAATGATTGTCCGTTCCGGGCAGCCGATCGGGAGCTTGCCCGCATCCCAGCAGATGTCCGCGTGATCTTCGTGGACATTCACGCAGAAACGACCAGCGAAAAGGAAGCCATGGGATGGTATCTGGACGGGCGCGTGTCAGCCGTGATCGGCACGCATACGCATGTGGCCACGGCCGACGAGCAAGTGCTGCCCGGGGGAACCGCGTTCCTGACCGACGTGGGAATGACCGGTCCTCACAACGGCGTCATCGGAATGGAGAAGGCCGCGATTTTGCGCCGCTTCCTGTACGGCCAGCAGGCGCGGTTCGAGGTGGCCACCGGCGACATCCAGATGAATACCGTTTTGATTGATGTGGACGAGGCCACGGGCCGCGCCCGAGGAATCGAACGCCTGCGCTTCCGGGCCGACTGAGACGAACTGATCATGTACCGTCCACGGAGAACGTTCCCGGTGAACCGTCTGCAGTGTGTATGCGCAGCGGCCGTGCTGGTCGCGCTGCCGGCTTTGTGTCTTTCTCTTCCTGCGCGCGCACAGGAACAATACCAATTTGAAAGCGACCTGCTGGCGAAGCGGCAGCTTTTTCGCGATGTGGCCGCCGGTTTTCGCGAGATTCACCGCGGACCGAATGGAAATTATTATGTCCTCACCGCGCCCGCTCCGGCGGTGATGATCTACGATCCGTCCGGGAAGCGCATCGGGCAAGTCCCCAGTGCATCCGCGGCCGCAGTCAAGGGCGCTGCGCTGGTGTACGGCCAATCCTTCGACGTGGACCATGACGGCCGCGTTGTGGTGTGCGATCGCGGCGCGAAAGCCCTAAAGATTTATTCGCCGCGTGGAGATCTGGCCGCCACGATCACCATGCCCGCGCCGGTTTCCGTTGTGTTTCTTCCGGGGGATGAATTCGCCGTGGCCAGCCCCGACACAGACCATTTGGTTACGGCCTACGATCTCGAAGGAAAAATAGTCCGCGATTACGGCGACCGCGAAGAGATCGCCGATCGCGCCGACGTGAACACGCAAGTGAATTTCGGCCACCTCGTCGCCGACGAGATGGGGAATAACTATTTCTCGTTTGATTATCTTCCCGAACCTACTGTGCGAAAGTTCGACCGCGTGGGCTATCTGGCGCTGGAGATTTCGCTGAAAACCCTGGAATTTGCGCCCGCCGCGCAGGCGGCCCGCAAGGCCATTGCGCGCATGGGAGAATCGGAAAGAATCGTCCCTTCTCTACACCGCATCATCAGTGCCGTGGGCGTGGACCCCCGAACGCAGGAGCTGTGGATTGCTATCGGCACGCTCCTGATGCGCTTTGACAAGGATGGCCAGCGGCTGTCGAGTTTCCGGACGTATTTGCCCTACGGGGCACGCCTGGAACCGTCCCAAATCCTGGTCGAGCCTGACCGTTTGCTGATCGGAGCCGATCCGCAGGGAATCTACGAATTTCCAAAACCGGAAAAACTTCCGCACTAAATTTTACTTCTCCGTAATCTTGGATTTATCAAGGAAGTGATGACACGGTACGTGTCTCGCCCATAGAAATCCACCGGGAAGCCTATTATTTGCCACAAGTGGCTTATTTTGTGATAGATAAAGCTTTGTGGAAAAGCTGTGAATCTTCTGTGGGAGGTCCGCATGGGCTGTCAAAATTTTCACTTGCCGCGCAGCGTACGTTCAGCGAGAATCCACGCTCGTCTTAGGAAGCCCAGTATCGCAACTGGCACACCTGTGGACGCCGTGACGCGAGGAAGAAGTTAGCGGACCGAGTGGTAGGATCATATTGGGCCAGTCGGACGAAGGGGAGAAGGTCACGGGGTCAACCCAGAAACTGACTGCAGCCGCATGAGGCTTTAGTGGTTGTGTTTTTCCACAGTTTTTCCACAGTTGTGGAAATAACTGGGACGGGCTCTTTTTGCTTTCTTCGGCCGCGGGCTGTACTTGCAGCACGTCTACAACGAGGACTCTGAGGGAATGAATTCCTGGGAAAAAATACTGCAGCACATGGAACGGCGGGTCAATCCGCACAGTTTCGCCACGTGGTTTCGTCCCACCCGGCAGGAAGGAACGGAAAACGGCAGGCTCGTGGTCCGCGTTCCTTCCCGCATTTTCCGGAAACGCTTGACGGAAACCTACGGCGAGTTGCTGCAGGCCGTTCTGGCCGAAGTCGGAATGAAAGACACGCACCTTGAATTCATGTGCACGGAAAATGAACCGGCGCCGGCGGGGAATCCCTCCAAGCAAACGCGCCTGGATTTTGATTCCGTCGATCATCAGCTGAATCCCCGCTACCAATTTGAATCCTTTGTCGTTGGCGCGTCGAATCAATTCGCGCACGCGGCGGCCCAGGCCGTCGCCGAGCAGCCCTCCAAGGCCTACAACCCGCTGTTTCTCTATGGCGGAGTGGGAATGGGCAAGACGCACTTGATGCAGGCGGTCGGCCACCTGATCAAGAAGCGCAATCCGGCGGCGCGGCTCACGTACATCAGCGCGGAAAAATTCACCAATGAAGTGATCAATTCGCTGCGCTTTGACCGCATGATCGGCTTTCGCGACCGCTTCCGCTCGGTCGATGTTCTCCTCGTGGACGATATTCAGTTCATCGCCGGGAAGGAACGCACGCAGGAAGAGTTCTTTCACACCTTCAACGCGCTTTACGATTTGCAGCGGCAGATCGTGATCAGTTCCGATTGCCCGCCGAAGGAAATTTCCGCCATCGAAGAGCGTCTGCGTTCACGATTCGAGTGGGGGCTGATCGCGGATATCCAGCCGCCCGACCTCGAAACCAAAATCGCCATCCTGCAGAAAAAAGCGGAAAACGAACACGTCATGATTCCGGACGACGTTGCCGAATACATCGCTCGCGCGATCAAGTCCAACGTGCGGGAGCTCGAAGGCGCCTTGACGCGGCTGATTGCCTACGCCTCGCTGACCGGCTCGATCTTGAATCTGGTGACCGCGCAGCAAGTCTTGCGCAACATCATCGCCACGCAGGAGAAGCGCATCACCATCGACCTGATCCAGAAAAAAGTGGGCGAGCAGTTTGGCTTGCGCGAGCAGGATTTGAAAGTGCGCTCGAACACCAAAGCGATTGCGTTTCCGCGGCAGGTCGCGATGTACCTGGTGAAGCAGCTCACCTCGGCTTCGCTTCCGGAGATCGGCCGCCAGTTCGGCGGCAAGCACCACACCACAGTCCTGCATTCGATCAACAAGATTGACGCGCTGCGCCGCAGCGATAAAGACCTGAACCGGACGATCAACAAGCTGATGGATTCGTTCGGGTGATCTGATTTTTTGTGTTTTCCGAATTTCACCAAACGCCCCGATTTTCGTCGGGGCGTTTTTTTTGCTCGCCAGTAGGACGGGCTTCAGCCTGTCTGGTTTGTCGGATGTGTCCCTATCAAAAATCAAAGGCGACAGGCTGAAGCCCGTCCTACCGCTATGTTGAAATCCTGCGCATAAGGCTGTGCTCATCCTGTGCAACGATCACGAAGGTTGAGGAAAAAATTGGGCGCGCTGTGGCGTGCACGCCGGTTCGCGGCGAATTATCCTCGCGATCCTCAAAATAAATTTTTGTGGATGCACGGGGCAAACGCATCCCCGCCGCTCGATGCGCTCGTTTTCCTCATTTCCACAGCGACGGCTACTACTACGGTCTTTATACATCCTATAAAACAGGGTACAGTAGCTCTTCGCAGTAGCCGTAGTGTTTGCGCCTTCCGGCGGAGGAAATCCATCAATGGAATTCAGTGTGAAGAAGTTTGACCTGCTCCAGGAGCTCAGCCTGACGCAGGGAGTCGTCGAGCGGAAAACCACCATTCCGATCCTCGGCAATATCCTGTGCGAAGCCTCCGGCAATCACATCACGCTGACAGCCACCGACCTGGAGCTTTCCATCCGCACTTCGTGTGAAGCCAAGGTGAAAAAAGAAGGCGCCGGAACCATTCCCGCGAAAAAACTTCTCGAACTCGTGCGCCTCTTGCCCGAAGGCGACATCCGCTTCAAGCTGCTTGAAAATAATTGGGTGCAGATTCTCGCCGATCGCAAGACCTACAAAATGGTCGGAATGGCCAAGGATAATTTTCCGGCGATCCCGGCGTTCCCGCATCCGATCGCCAAGATTCCCGCGACGATATTGTCATCGCTGATCGCCAGGACGGCCTTTGCGATATCAAACGAAGAGTCCCGCTACACGCTGAACGGCGCGCTGCTGCTGCTGAAGCCGGAAGCCGTCACCATGGTGGCCACCGACGGCCACCGCCTGGCCGTGGCAGAGATCGATCACAAGTTTGAAGGCTTGACCCGGGAAGTTCGTCCGCTCGTCCCCAAGAAGGCGCTGGCGGAGGTGCTGCGCCTGGCGACCGAGGCGGGCGAGGACGCCGAAATCGAATTCGCGCTCGACGAGAGCCATTTATTTTTCCGCGCCGGAGAACGCCTGCTCATTTCGCGAATGCTCACCGGGCAATTCCCGAATTACGAAGCCGTCCTGCCGCGGGACAACAACAGAAAGGTCGTGATCGAGCGCGGCGAATTGAACGACGCCGTCAAGCGCGTGGCGCAACTTGCCGACACGCGCTCGCACGCGGTAAAACTTTCCGTCTCCACCGAAGGCATCGAAATTTCCGCGTCCAGCCCCGAATATGGCGAAGCCAAAGAAACCATCGAAAAGGAATTTACGGGCGAGCCGCTCGCTATCGGCTTCAACGCCCAGTACATGATCGATTTCCTGGCCGCCGCCCCCGAAGGCCCCATCAGCCTCGAACTAAAAGACGAACAATCCGCCGGACAAATGCGCCCCCTCGCCGACGAGGCCTACCGCTACCGCTACGTGATCATGCCGATGCGGATTTGACCCTACGGACTTTCCCTTTTGGGAAAGCGTTTTAATTTGGGCTCGTCTTCGGTAGCAGATACCTCTAGGAGCTTGTCAATCTGTTCCCTGGAAAGTCCCTCAGATTTCTCTAATAAGAGCATAAGTCCATCGGCGACAATCTCACTCTGTCCGATTCGAACTTCTTCCCTTTTTTTTCGGCGGACTCGAATGATTTGGAGGATAAGTTGCTCCTCAGGCGTGAGATAGAAACTAACTGGTTCTGCGTCAGCGGGCAAGCGCTTAGGTCGAGCCATAATTGCACCAAAGTGGGACGTACTTGACCTTGATCTTAAAGATCATTATAACAATAAAACAAAATTAATGTATATTGAAGATGACGCTGGAGGGACATAGACCCACTTGAACTTCAAGATAAACGAGAGTCCGACGAAGTTGCGCGGCGGTTACTACACACCGTTAGACCTCGCCGTTTACATTTCAAGATGGGCGACTGAAAAGAATCCCCAATCTGTACTCGAACCTAGTTGCGGTGACGGCGTTTTCGTAGAGGCGCTGGCAAGGGCCAACCCGCAAGCTAAACTTCGCTTCACAGGATTCGAACTGCTTGATGAAGAAGCTACCAAAGCGAGGCAGCGCTGCCTGTCTGCGCCGCAGTTCGAGTCGAAGATTCACAATCAGGACTTTCTCGACTTTGCAATATCGCGGATTCTGACGGGACAAACAGATTTTGATTGCGCTGTTGGGAATCCTCCTTTCATTCGCTACCAATATCTACCGGAGGAATCACAGCGCAAGGCTGAGGCGGTCTTCATACTTCTCCGTCTACCGTTTACCAAGCATACGAATGCCTGGGTTCCATTTGTTCTTGCCTCCGTAGCTATGCTGAAACCAGGTGGACGGCTCGGAATGATTCTCCCTTCCGAAATCATTCATGTCATGCACCCGCAATCGCTACGAACCTACCTCGGTGAGAGTTGCAGTAGATTGCTAGTTATCGACCCGGAAGAACTTTGGTTCGACGGAACATTGCAGGGAGCGGTCATACTTTTAGCCGAGAAAAAGTATCATCCCGGAGACCGTAGCGAGGGAGTTGGAATCGTCAAGGTGAGCGGTCGCTCTTTTCTGTTGGAAGCGCCGTCTCAGCTTTTCAACGACACTGTGCGTATCAACGGAAAAACTGTTGAAGGGAAATGGACGCGGGCGCTATTGACTCCAGCTGAGAGAAGCTTGTTTGATTCGTTATCTGAGCATCAGCAGGTGCATCGATTTAACGACATAGCAGAAGTTGATGTCGGCATCGTAACCGGAGCGAACAAATTCTTTCTTGTGCCCAATGAAACGATTTCCCGTTTCGAATTGCAAAAATTTGCGCATTCTATGTTTGGTCGAAGCGAGCACTGCCCTGGTGTTATTTACGATGAGCGCCAGCACGCCGAGAACGCCCGAATTGGAAACCCTACGAATTTCGTTTGGATAGAAGGACCGAAATCCACGCTTCCGAAAAAGGTGCTTGAATATATAGAACTTGGAGAAAAGGAAAAACTCCATACCCGCTACAAATGCCGAATCCGCAAGCCGTGGTACACGGTTCCATCGGTATATGCGTCAAGCGTCTGCATGCTAAAACGGGCAAGCGACACTCCTCGCTTGATCCTAAATAAGTTAGCTGCCTATACCACTGACACTGCCTACCGTATCAGAACGGCGGACGTTGCTCCAGAAAAGTTGGTCTTCTGCTTCCTAAACGCCTTGACGGCTTTGAGCGCGGAGTTGGAGGGACGGCACTACGGGGGCGGCGTTATAGAGCTTGTGCCATCAGAAATTGAGAAGCTGCTAATACCGCTGCCGAGGGGGTTACGTCCTCATATCCAGCAACTCGACAGTCTGGTCAGGGTAGCCAGGGCTCAGACTGTTCTGGGGCATCAAAGTCAGTATGTTTTAGGGGCGCTGGGTGTGAGCCGGTCTGACCAGGAACAACTACTGGCAGCGTGGCTCCGACTAAAGAACCGAAGGCAACGGTCCGCCGACGATTCCGAGAGCGAAGAAGACGCAGCCTAGTCAATTTCAATCAGAAACTCCGGCGGGTCTACGTCCTTACGATAGAGATACAATTTTCTTTCCAGCAAATCCGGCTGCTTTACAAGATCTATCGCGTTATCCCAATGCAGGTGAGTCATTTCGTTCTTCTGCATATATGTCTTGCTATTTACATCAGTGTTGTGAGTAAGTCTCAGTTTGAACTCTCCGTAATTCAGCCCCTTAATTATGAGTTCGACCCTTGCTCGTGCTCTTTCTAGATGAGGTGTGTTCGCCTTTCGTGTCCACGTCAGGTCCTTGAATATCTCGTCTCGGAAAAAGTGACGATGATCGATACCTTCAAATGCTCCCTTTTTTAGCTCCATCGAACCGGTACGATTTGTATTTGGCCCGGACGGCAAGTTTAGATCGCGTCTTGAAAGTTCATTGCTTTCCCAGACTAGAAGGTATTCGGTCGTCCGGACAGCCGGTATCGGCGCTGGCACGGGAGCTGGACGCGGTCTCATTCCCGGCTCCTGCCTTGCTTCCCCTCTGATTCTTTGCCTCGCCACTCGCGCCAAACTCATGCGGGGCAAAGTGTCCCGTTTACCTTTTCCCACGCCGCTTGTCGGGGTTGGTGCGGGAATCAGTGTCGCGTCCACTAGTCGTCCTTCGACAAAAAGTTCTTGCGCATGTTTCTCGTCCCTAATGAGAAAGACATGTTGGGGGTGCCGCCGTGCCATTTCGTCGAAGGCTTCATTAGTCTGTTCAATAAAATCCAAGTCGTGCCGATCATTCAGGTCGAAGGTAATTAAGGCGCTTGCCTCGATATTATTATGGAGACCTTGAAATGTCAGGTTTGCGCTGCCGACAATTAAGCCGCCGTTTTGCTTTCCAACTGCGAGGTAGAGCTTCGGGTGGAATATTGTGTCGCGGAACGCGGTGTCAACAGCATAGATCTTGGCCTTTAAGGCTAACAGTCGCTTAACACCCTGGATCGACGTAATATCATTTCGGATGCCGATGTAAAGTTTCGTCTTGTCTGCAAACTGACTGAGTACTTCTTCGACGGCTTCAACTCCCGCTTCTTGTACAAACGCGACACTGATTAGCACAGACTCTGGTTGGACACGGCGGAGGAGCGCGCGGATCGCCTCGGCGTGAGTTGAGGCAGTTACGGCTTGGAGGATGAGTTCTATGCGAGCCATTCTAGTGTTCGACGGAGACTATCACTACCCAACCGTCCTTTCAAATAGCGACGGTCTCCCGAGATGACGAGGCCTCCGGTTACCGCATTGTCACCACGCTAATTACGATTTGAAAGCTTGGTTTAAGATTGAAAAACTGGCTTCCTAATATCGGAGTAATCCTTTGGCCGCTCTCGCCATTCTGGCCTCGGAAATGGAACTGTATCAAATTGAAAATAAAGGCGATAACCTGACATTGACGGCACTTTTCGGCTTGAGAAAAAGCCTCGTTCAAGGTAGAATATTTGCGGTCAGACGGTTCTTTGGTTTCCTCCAGTACGGCACGTCGGCCAGGCTGGCAGCGCCCCTGATTTGCATGCCCGCGCCAGAGTATGCCCTTCACCGCAACTTGCGGTTCAGGGTGAACGGGGACGCTTCAAGGCCTGGAGGAAAGTAGTCTTCGCCGCGTCCGCTTCCACTGAAATGGAATCCGGACGGGATGGAGCAGAAACCCTTCGAGCCCCGGCAAGCACGCCGCCGAGGGCCACAGGGTAAGGTGACGGTCGATTCAATCGTTGAGGGCTTTTCAGGGAGCCCGCCAACAAAGTTAAAAGACTGCGCCTTTCCCCGGTGTGGGCTCTTGTAAAAGCCCGCACTCAAGCAGAATCCGCAGGAGCACGCACAATATGGCAGAAAAAGCATCGGCAATTGGCAACGAAGCGGGGCACCGCTATGACGCGGCATCGATCAAGGTGCTGGGCGGCATTGAGGCCGTGCGCAAACGCCCGGCAATGTATATCGGCTCGACGGGCGAGATGGGGCTGCATCACCTGGTGTGGGAGGTGGTCGACAATTCCGTCGACGAAGCCCTCGCGGGATTTTGCGACGAAATCAACGTGGTGGTGCACGAGGATAACAGCGTCACGGTGACGGACAACGGCCGGGGCATTCCCGTGGACATGCACGCCACGGAAAAAAGGGCTGCCGCGGAAGTCGTGATGACCGTGCTGCACGCGGGCGGAAAATTCGACAGCGACACCTACAAAGTTTCGGGCGGCCTTCACGGCGTCGGCGTTTCCGTGGTGAACGCGCTTTCCGACTGGCTCGATCTGGAAATCTGGCGCGACGGCGAAGTGTGGGAGCAGTCCTACAACGCGGGCAAGCCCAAGGCCAAGCTGAAGAGCACAGGAAAAACGCGCAAGACCGGCACGAAAATTACGTTCCATCCCGACCTCACGATTTTCGAGGACCACAAATACAGCTACGACATTCTGGCGCAGCGGCTGCGCGAGCTCGCTTTCCTGAACAAAGGCCTGAAAATCACGCTGACCGACGAGCGCAGCGATAAGTCCGCCGAGTTCCGTTTCACCGGCGGCATCGCCGAGTTCGTCAAGCACTTGAACAAGGGCAAGCAGGTGCTGCACGATTCGCCGATTTACATGGAGGGAAAGCGCGACACGGTGGAAATCGAAATCGCGCTGCAATACAACGACAGCTACACGGAAAATGTGTTCGCGTTCGCCAACACGATCAACACGGTCGACGGTGGAACGCACCTTTCCGGCTTCCGCTCCGCTTTGACGAGGACGATCAACAATTTCGCTTCGTCCTCGAACATGCTGAAGGAGCAGAAGGACGAAGTTTCCATTACCGGAGATGATGTGCGCGAGGGCCTGGTCGCCGTCGTTTCCGTGAAATTGCCGCAGCCGCAGTTCGAGGGCCAGACCAAAGGGAAACTCAACAGCGACATCAAGGGGCCGGTCGAGCAGCTGATCAACGAGCGCCTGGGCGAGTATTTCGACAAGCACACGACCGTGGCACGCCGCATCGTCGGCAAGTGCATTGACGCGGCGCGCGCCCGCGAAGCCGCCCGCAAAGCGCGCGAGCTGACGCGGCGCAAGTCCGCCATGGATTCGGGCGGGCTGCCGGGAAAACTCGCCGATTGCCAGGAGCGCGACCCGGCGCGGTGCGAGCTGTTCATCGTCGAGGGCGAATCGGCAGGCGGATCGGCCAAAGGCGGGCGCGACCGCAAGTACCAGGCCATCCTGCCGCTCAAGGGAAAAATCCTCAACGTCGAAAAAGCGCGCTACGACAAGATGCTGGGCCACGAGGAAATCCGCGCCATCATCACGGCGCTTGGCGCGGGCATCGGCAAGGACGATTTCGACATCGCCAAGCTGCGCTACCACAAAATTATTCTGATGACCGACGCGGACGTGGACGGAAGCCACATTCGGACGCTCCTGCTCACGTTTTTCTTCCGCCACATGACCGAGCTCATCAAGCGCGAGCACATCTACATCGCGCAACCGCCGTTGTACCGCGTGAAGCGCGGCAAGATGGACCGCTACATCCGCGACGAAGACGAATTCAACCACGAGCTGATGTCTCGCGCGACCGAAGACCACGTCGTGAAACCCAAGGAAGGCGGCGCGATCCAGGGCGCGGCGCTCACGAAATTCCTTCTGAGCGTGCAGGACTACGTTTCCGCGGCGGCAAAGATGGCGCGCAAGCTGCGCGAGCCGCTGCTCGTGGACCTGCTGGCCGCGTGCGACTTCGAAAAGAAAACCGATTTCGAGGACAAGAAAGCGCTCGAAAAACTCTCCAAAGCCATCGGCAAAGCCAAGCTCGACATCGAGCCGAAAATTGTCTACGACGAAGAGCACAGCCTCTACGACCTGCTGATCCCCGGCAATGCGGCGCGCCCCGGCGACAAAAAAATCAACTGGGCCTTCGCCTCGACGCCGGAATACAAGCGCCTGCGCACGTCGGCGAACGCGATCAGCGAATTCGATCATCCGCCCTTCACCGTGACGCGCAACGGCGACAAAGAAGTGAAGGAAAAGGCCTCGGACGTTCTCGCATACGTCCTCGAAGACGCGAAAAAAGAATTCACGATTACACGGTTCAAAGGCCTCGGCGAAATGAATCCCGAACAGCTCTGGGAAACCACGATGAACGCCGAAACGCGCACCCTGCTCAAAGTGCGTCTCGACGACGCCACAGCCGCCGAGGAAATTTTCTCGACGCTGATGGGAGAAAATGTGGAGAGCCGCCGCAAGTTCATCGAGGAAAACGCCCTCGAAGTCGTGAATTTGGATATTTAGTGTCGTAATTTGGAAACACGCATGCGTGGAACTTATAGGAAAGATGTTTGGGGCGAATGTTTGTGGGTCGCGGCTTCAGCCGCGACATAAAGGGCCTAGTCCAACGGGCTTTAGCCCCTGAGGGTGCGCAGGTGGGAAGGATCGCTCGACGGGTCCATCAGGCGGGCGCCTATTTTGTGACGACCGATACCTGGCAAAAGCATCCGCTCTTTATCAATACGGTCCTGGCAAACATCGTCGTCGAACAGATTTTGAGTTGCCGGGACCGAGGATTTTATAAGCTCCATGCGTTTGTATTGATGCCGGACCATTTGCATGTCCTGCTGACGCCTGGAGAGACGACAACAATTGAGAAGGCAATGCAAATGATCAAGGGCGGATCGGCACACAGGATCGGAGTCGAAAGGCCGCAGGAATTTCCTATTTGGCATTCAGGTTTTCATGATCGCTGGATGAGGGATGCTGAAGAATATCGGGGAAGCAAGCAGTACATTGAGCAGAATCCTGTAGAGGCAAAATTGGTCGAAAGAGCCGAGGATTATGCTTTTTCATCGGCGAATGGGAAATATATGCTCGAGCTTAGCCATTTCGATGAGGTCAGGGGCTAAAGCCCTTTCTCCTTTGGCTGGCTAATGTCGCGGCTGAAGCCGCGACCCACAAACCATCACACGACTTTGGGGGAAATGTTCTATCAATTGAGTTGGACGACGTTGCCCGGGTTGCGCGGGCTTTCATGCTCCGAATTCCGCGCGACGCCGACTGCGGCGCCGGATACGGTGCGCGGTGTAGCCGTTGAGTGCGCCAATGAAGGCGACCGCGACTCCTTGCTGACAGAGCTCGAAACGGTTTTTGGCTCGCAGCGTTTCCTGAACACGGCGGCTGCCTTTGACGCTGTGAAAGATTACATCGCCTTGCGGGCGACGAGGCGATAGCCGACTACTAAGGACGGATCGATGGCGGACGAACCTAAACAGTCACACATGATTCCGGTCGAAATTGAGGCCGAGATGAAGAAGTCGTACCTCGATTACGCGATGAGCGTGATCGTGGCGCGGGCGATTCCCGATGTGCGCGACGGCTTGAAGCCGGTCCAGCGGCGCATCCTGGTCGCGATGAACGACCTCGGTCTCGCGTCGAATCGCGGCTACCGCAAGTGCGCGAAAATCTGCGGCGACACTTCGGGCAATTACCACCCGCACGGCGAGGCGGTCATTTATCCGACGCTGGTGCGCCTGGCGCAATCCTTCAACATGCGCTACCCGCTGATCGACGGGCAGGGGAACTACGGCTCGGTAGACGGCGATCCGCCCGCGGCGATGCGGTACACCGAGGCGCGCCTCGCGAAAATTACGGAAGAAATGCTCTCCGATCTTGAAAAAGAGACGGTGGACTTCATCCCCAACTTCGATCAGACGCGCGAAGAGCCTGTGGTCCTGCCGTCGAAAATTCCGAATTTGCTGGTGAACGGAGCGAGCGGCATCGCCGTGGGCATGGCCACGAACATCCCGCCGCACAACCTGGGCGAAATCATCGACGCCGCAGTGGTGCTGATCGACAAGCCGGACACTTCGCTGAAGGAAGTGATGAAGCTCGTGCCCGGCCCGGACTTCCCCACCGGCGGATACATTTCCGGCGCCGAAGGAATTCTTTCCGCTTACAAGACCGGGCGCGGCAGCTTCACCATGCGCGCCAAAGCCGCGATTGAAAGCGTCGGCAAGGACCGCGAGAACATCGTCATCACCGAAATTCCCTACCAGGTGAACAAGTCACGCCTGATCGAGCGCATCGCCGAACTGGTGCAGACTAAAAAGATCGAGGGCATCGCCGACGTGCGCGACGAATCCGACCGCGAAGGCATGCGCGTGGTGGTCGAGATCAAGCGCGGCGAAGAGCCCAAGCTGATTCTCAACCACCTCTACAAGCACACGCAGATGCAGGAATCGTTCGGCATGATCCTGCTGTCGATTGTGGGCGGGCAGCCGCGCGAGCTGGGCCTCGTGGCGATGCTGAAGCTTTTCATCGACCACCGTGTGGAAGTGGTGCGGCGGCGCACGCAATTCGAGCTGCGCAAGGCCGAGGAGCGCGAGCACATCCTGCTCGGCTTCAAGAAGGCCCTCGAACATCTCGACGACGTCATCAAGCTGATCCGCCGCAGCAAATCGCCGAAGGAAGCGCGCGAAGGCTTGATGGAAACCTGGCGGTTCACCGAGCGCCAGGCGCAGGCCATCCTCGATCTGCAATTGCACCGCCTGACGCAGATGGAGCGCGAAAAGATCATCGAGGAACTGAAGCAGATTCAGGCGCTGATCGCCGAGCTGAAGGAAATTCTGGCCAGCGAAAAGAAGTTGAAGGGCGTGATCGTGAAGGAGCTGCGCGAGGTGCAGAAGGATTACGCGGACCCGCGCCGCACCGAGATCGTCGAGAACGTCGAGGAGATCAAGCTCGAAGACCTGATCGCCGACGTGGACATGGCCATCACTGTGAGCCACGCGGGCTACATCAAGCGCACGCCGGTGGACGTATACCGTCACCAGTCCCGCGGCGGAAAAGGCCGAATCGGCGCGAAAACGCGCGACGAGGATTTCGTCGAGTACCTGTTCGTCGCCTCGGCCCACAGCTACATCCTGCTCTTCAGCTCCAAGGGCCGCGTGTATTGGCTCAAGGTGTATGAGATTCCCGAAGCCGCGGCGGCCACGCGCGGCAAGGCGATTTCCAACCTGGTGAAATTCCAGGAGGACGAGCACCTCACTGCCGTCGTTTCGGCGCGCAATCTGGAAGAGGAAGGCACGTTCCTCTTTTTCGCCACGAAGACCGGCACGGTGAAGAAAACCGCGCTCAACGAATTCTCGAACCCGCGCTCGACCGGCATCATCGCCATCAACCTCGAAAAGGACGACGAGCTGATCGGCGCGCACCTCACCGACGGCAAAAAAATGATTT
>Ga0210384_10004059_pt1 | contig 16529 bp, 12 predicted proteins | sample IncBWH2MmetaG_FD_160574 | JGI IMG/M metagenome (GOLD analysis project Ga0210384, IMG submission 160574) | Forest soil microbial communities from Barre Woods Harvard Forest LTER site, Petersham, Massachusetts, United States - Inc-BW-H-2-M | ecosystem: Environmental > Terrestrial > Soil >...
GGGTTGGGTTGGGTCGGGTTGGCGTAAGCCTAGGCCTCGATCTTTTGTTGCTGGTAGCCTTTCAGCACTTCTTCGCGTAACACCGCCCAGATTTGCGCATGCAACTCAACAAAGCGCAGATCGGAGCGTATCTCGGCGACGTCGCGCGGCCTGGGTAAATCGATCTTGAACTCACCTATCGGGTGCGTGCCCGGGCCGGCAGACAGGACTATGACGCGATCCGACATGGCGATCGCTTCATCCAGGTCATGTGTGATAAACAGCACAGCCTTTTTCCTGGCTTGCCACAAATCCAGCAATTCATTTTCCATTAGTTGCCGGGTTTGTATATCCAGTGCGGAAAATGGCTCATCCATCAGGATGATGTCGGGGTCGAGGATCAAGGTCTGCGCCAACGCCACGCGCTTGCGCATGCCGCCGGACAATTGATGCGGATAGCGGTCGCCGAAGCCGTGCAAACCGACGCGGGCCAGCCAACTCTCGCCGTCCACCTTCGCCTGTCCAGGTGCGATACCCCTGAACTTCAAACCGGCAGTGACGTTTTCCAGCGCCGTCTTCCACGGCATCAGGGCTTCCGCCTGGAACATGTAGCCGGCACGCCGGTTGATGCCCAGCAAAGGCTCGCCGAACACCTGCACGCTGCCGCTGGAGGGTGCCAGCAAGCCGGCGCCGATATTTAGCAAGGTTGACTTGCCGCAGCCGGTAGGCCCCACCACCGAGACGAATTCGCCCGCTGCAATCGCCAGCGTGGTATCGGCAACTGCGGTATGGCGTTGCTGGCTGTCTTCCCTGGAAACAAAGGTGCAGTTGATGTTGTCAAACAGTAGCGCTGGAATCATGCTTGGAACTCGCTTCCTCAATGTCAGTGAGATGCGCTCTATTTATATTTCTGGTTCGCCTTGACAACAAAGGCATTGGTATAAGTGCGGCTCAGGTCGATATTCTTGCCCGCCAGGTCAGGCTCAAAGGTTTGCAATGCCTTCAGCATGGTTTTGGTGCCGGATTCAGGAATCACGCCGTCCGGCGACAAGGCTTCCCGGACTTTCATGAAGGCTTCCAGGTAGAGGGCACGGTCTCCCAGCAGGTAGGACTCCGGCACGACCTTCACGATGTCGGACGGCCCGGCCTTTTGCAGCCATTTCAGCGCGCGCACCATCGCATTGGTTAATGCTTGCGTGGTATTCGGGTTTTTCTTGATAAAGGCTTCCGGCGCATACAGCGTGGCCGCCGGCATCATGCCGCCGAAGATATTATTGGTGTCTTTCAGCGTACGCGTGTCGGCGATGACCTTCACCTCATTTTTCTGCTCCAGCATCGTGATCACTGGGTCCAGGTTGGCCATCGCATCGATTTGTCCGGAGCGCATCGCCGATAGTGCGCCCGCCGCAGCGCCTACGCCGATAAAAGATACGTCCGCAGGCTTCAGGCCGGCACGCGCCAGCACAAAATTCGCCATCATGTTGGTGGAAGAGCCCGGAGCGGTCACACCGATTTTCTTGCCCTTTAAATCTGCCACGCTCTTGTAATTCGGCAGGGTCTTGTTGCTTGCCAGCATGACGATTTGCGGCGCGCGTCCTTGCAGCACGAAGGCCGTGATAGCTTGCCCCTTGGCCTGCATGTTGATGGTATGCTCATAAGCGCCGGAAACCACGTCGGCACTGCCGCCGACCATCGCCTGCAAGGCTTTGGCGCCGCCGGCAAAATCGCTGATCTCCACCTGCAAGCCTTCATCCTTGAAATAGCCCAATTGCTCGGCGATCGTCAGCGGCAAATAGTAGAATAGGTTCTTGCCGCCCACAGCGATGGAGATCCTGGGCTTTTCCAGGGTTTGCGCAAACAAGACCTGCGTGGTGAAATAACCTAACAAAAACAAGACCAATGCAATCGCAAACTGCTTGAAGAAGCCTTTGTTCATTTTGTCTCCTGCCGGGATTTATATGGTTTTGTTTTTGATTAAATCATTTATCTGTGCATCATCATAACCGAGACTGCGCAATACCTCGACATTGTGCTCGCCCAGTTTGGGGCCGAGCCAGGCGGTATGGCCGGGAGTCTCTGACAGCTTGGGAGTAATTGCCGGCAACTTGATCGGCGAACCGTCCTCAAACGCGTGCTGCTCAAACATATTGCGGGCCAGGAACTGCGGGTCGCTCATCATGTCGCGCACCGAATAGATTTTACCCACCGGCACATCCGCATCCTTCAGCACCGCCAGCGCCGAATCTATTCCCTGGGTGCTGCACCAGGACTGTATCGCCTGGTCTATCTCCATCGTCCGCGGTACGCGTCCGTCATTGCGCGCCAATCCCGGATCGTTTGCCATGTCTGCGCGGCCTATCGCCGTCATCAGCCGGCGGAAGATCGCATCGCCATTGCCGGCGATGACGATGTTTTCGCCATCGCCTGTAGTGTAGGTATTTGACGGCACGATACCCGGCAAGGCGCCGCCGGTACGTTCGCGGACCACTCCGGCCTGATCGAACTCAGGCACCAGCGATTCCATCAGGTTGAATACCGATTCATACAGCGCGACGTCAACCATCTGGCCCTGCCCGGCCACGCTGTCGCCCCCGGCCTTGCCGTTCCAGCGGCCGCCGGTGACGTCGCGATGGCGCAGCGCCATCATCGCCCCTATCACGCCGTGCAGGGCCGCGACCGAATCGCCGATAGAGATGCCTACCCGCACCGGCGGCCTGTCGGGATGGCCGGACACGTAGCGCAAACCGCCCATCGATTCGCCGATTGCGCCAAAACCCGGCAAATCCTTCATCGGGCCAGTCTGTCCATAACCGGACAATCGCACCATGATGGCGGCCGGATTAATCGCCTTTAGCTGTTCGTAACCGAGGTTCCACTTTTCCAATACGCCGGGACGGTAATTTTCTATGATGATGTCGGCATCCAGCGCCAGACGACGGGCGATTTCCTGCCCTTGCGCGTCCTTCATATTCAGCGTGATGCTCTTTTTATTGCGGGCCTGCACGCTCCACCACAGCGAGGTACCGTCTTTCAACACACGCCATTGACGTAGCGGATCGCCGCCATCCGGCGATTCCACCTTGATCACCTCGGCGCCGAACTCGGCCAGCATGCGCGAACAGAACGGTCCGGCAATCAGTGTGCCCAATTCCAGCACCTTGATACCGGCCAGCGGGCCTTTGGTTTTCTGTTGTGTGTTCATCAGTTCACCAGCAATGTATTTTGCCTACGAGTGATATGCGGGATCAGGTGCTGCGCCGGTCCAGCATCGCGCGCGCTATCGTGCCTGCATCCACATACTCCAATTCCCCGCCGACGGGCACACCGCGCGCCAGTCGGCTTACCTTCAGGCCGCGCGCCTTCATGGTTTCGCTGATGTAATGCGCGGTGGCTTCGCCTTCATTGGTGAAATTGGTCGCCAGCACCACTTCGGCGACCACGCCATCGGTGGCACGCTTGATCAATTTTTCCAGATGGATGTCCTTGGGCCCCACCCCATCCAGCGGGGACAGGCGCCCCATCAGGACAAAGTACAAGCCTTTGTAGGTCAAGGTTTGCTCTATCATCAGCTGGTCTGATGGCGTTTCCACCACGCACAGCAAAGACGCATCGCGCTCTCCATCCATGCAAGTTTCGCACAGCGGGTTCTCGGTAAACGTATTGCAGGAGGTGCAATGCTGGATTTTCTCTACCGCCTGCGTGAACGCATGTCCCAGCAACGCTGCGCCTTCGCGGTCATGCTGCAGCATGTGATAGGCCATGCGCTGAGCCGATTTCGGCCCCACGCCAGGCAAGCGGCGCAAAGCTTCGGCTAATAATTCAAGGCTGCTATGGGGTTTCACAAGACTCGCCGCTCAATAGAATAGATAGAATAACGGAGGGGATAAAGATGGATCGACCGAGGATAAATCCGGGAAAGACGGCGCAGCCAATGCGCGCGCGTCTTGGGGATAATGTGCAGGACTCAGAAAGGCATCTTAAAGCCTGGAGGCAAAGGCATGCCTGCAGTCAAGCCGGACATCTTTTCTTGCGATGTCGCTTCAGCCTTGCGTACTGCATCATTGAAAGCTGCGGCAACCAGGTCTTCCAGCATATCCTTGTCGTCCCCCAACAGGGAAGGATCGATGGTAACGCGCTTGACGTCATTCTTGCAGGTCATCACAACCTTGACCAGTCCGGCGCCGGACTGGCCTTCCACTTCGATCAGGGCCAGTTGGTCCTGGGCTTTTTTCATATTGTCCTGCATGGCCTGGGCTTGCTTCATCAAGCCGGCGAGTTGATTTTTCATCATAAGAATTTCTCCGCTATTTACTAATTAACCAAATCATTTAACTACACAGGCTTGATGCTGCCGGTCACGATAGTCGCGCCGAATTCTCGCATTAAAGTCTGTATGAAGGAATCGTTTTGTATCGACTTTTCTGCCATCTGCTGGCGTGCCGCACGCTCTGCGATGGCTTGCGCGTTGGCAGTTTGCTCGACCGCGCCGATCTGGGTGTCCACCCGCACGGTACGCTCAAAACGCTCGCTCAGCGCGGCAGTCAATTTATCGACACTGCCGGCGGACAGCAAGGTCGCCAGCGGCACCCGCAAATTGAAAACCACGGCATTGCCGTTGAGTTCGCACAGCACCAGCTCGCTTTGCTGCGCCAACTGCTGCGCCACGCCGCGCACCGGTAGCGCAGCGGCAAGATTCGGCCAATGCCCATCCCAGCCCAGCTCGGCAACCGGAGTGAAAGATGCCGGCCGCGGCGCAATTGCCGCCGTCGTTGTAAATTGGACAAGCGGCGCGTCAAGCGCCGTTTCGGCAACCAGTTCTTCGGCCAATACGGCGCCTGGCGCACCCTGCATCGAAGCGTCGGCAGCGTGCTGAACAGTCCCCATACTCGCCGCCAGGGATTCGCCGAAACTCTCTTCCGGCACATCATCCCAAGGATTGGCGGCCGGACCTGCTGCTTTTGCCGGCGCATTACCGCCAGGGCGGGTCGTGCTCAGCATGACATCATCGTCCCAGGGCGGCGGCATATCGTCGATAGGGTCTGCCAGCTGCGGCTGGCTAACCGTCGCCATGGCAACCGGCGCCACCGCAGCTGCGGGAATCACCGGAGCAGCCTGGACCACGGCGGCGACAGCTTCAACCGGTGCGGGTTTGGCCGCGGCACCCGGCGCGTTGGCCGCCGGTTTATTCACGCCGGAACGCGCGGCCGCCAGCGCGGCCATCGCGGGACTGAGTGCGGACTTCGCTGCCGGCGCAGCCGCTTGCGGCGGCGTATTTGCGGCGGCGACACTGTGCGTGCTCGTTGCATTGCTGCTCGGTTTTTGCAGGCCGGCGCTGGCTGCCGCCGATGCCATCGACGGCGCTGGCGGAGCCGCCGGAACCGGTTGATGAGGTCTCGCCTGCGCACTAGCCGGATGCGAAGGGCCGGCGGGAGCCGCTGGCCTGCCGGCAGGCGGCTTGCCCGCCCCACCTTGCGCGTAATCGTTGCCGCCATCTGCAGGGCGGAAAGCCAGCATGCGCAACAAGCTCATGCTAAAACCGGCATATTCGTCCGGCGCCAGGGCCAGTTCATTGCGGCCGTGCACGGCGATCTGGTAGAACAACTGCACTTCTTCCTTATCGAAGGCCGTCGCCAGGCGCAGCACATCCTCGCGCTCAGGCAACTCATCCGCCACCGCCGCCGGCACCATCTGTGCTATCGCGATCTGGTGCAATAAGGTGCCCAGGTCTTGCAACGCCGCCTTATACGACAGACTGCGCGCCGCCATCTCGTCCGCCACATCCAGCAGCGCCTTGCCATCCCTGGCGGCCAGCGCATCCAGCAGGCGTATCAGATAAGACTGGTCCAGCGCGCCCAGCATGCCCTGCACCGCTTCCAGCGTCACCTTGCCGGCCGCATAGGCAATCGCCTGGTCCGTCAGCGACAAGGCATCGCGCATGGAACCGTGCGCACCTTGCGACAACAGGCGCAAAGCCGGCACTTCAAACGCTATCTGCTCCTGCCCCAGGATATTCTCCAGGTGGCCGACGATATGGCCGGGCGGCATTTGCTTCAGGTTGAACTGCAGGCAGCGGGACAATACCGTGACCGGGATTTTTTGCGGATCGGTAGTGGCCAGGATAAACTTGACGTGCTCAGGCGGCTCTTCCAGCGTCTTCAACATCGAGTTGAACGCATGGTTGGTCAGCATGTGCACCTCGTCTATCATATAGACCTTGAAGCGCGCATTGGACGGCGCATACACCGCCTGCTCCAGCAACTGGGCCATTTCATCGACGCCGCGATTGGACGCGGCATCCATTTCTATGTAATCGACGAAGCGTCCGGCATCAATTGCGACGCATGCTTCACAAACGCCGCAAGGCTGCGAAGTGATGCCGCCGGTGCCGTCAGGCCCCTGGCAATTGAAGGATTTGGCCAGGATGCGCGACAGCGTGGTCTTGCCGACGCCGCGTGTTCCAGTGAACAGGTAGGCGTGATGCAGACGCTGCTGATCCAGAGCGTGACTCAAGGCACGGACGACGTGCTCCTGCCCCACTAGCGTTTCAAAGCTTTTGGGACGATATTTTCGGGCGAGGACTTGATATGACATCCCGTGATTTTACCCTATTCGAATAGCGAAACCTACCAAACCCGTCAATCCCGCCGTCGGGCCGCTGCCGGCCACGGCGCGAACAGACGTAAGCACTTGATTATGCGAGTAAATATCCCAACACCAGCGACTTGAGCTGCTGCCGGAATTCATTTTCCCGGACAGCCTTCGGCGCGGTCATCAGGCGCTGGTACAGCAAACCATACACTGCGGCATGCACGACATCCGGGCTTTTGCCTGCGTATTGCCGGCCATCACTGCTGGCATCAAAGGCCCGCGACCAGATATCGACGATATGCTGGTACAGCACGTGGTAGGCAACGGGATCGGATATCTGCCGCTCCAGGAAGATCAGCGCCGACCATTCCTCGACGTTTTGCGCATGCATCTCCAGCATGCCGTCCAGTATCTCGGCGACCATTTCCGGCAACGGGCAGCCGCGCTTTGCCTCTATGCAAGCCAGCATCTGCGTGCCGACGCCTTTAAAGCGCTGCTGTATGCAATGCGCAGCGATGGATTTCTTGCCGGGGAAGTATTCATACACTGTCCCCAGGCCCACCCCGGCCACCAGCGCAATGTCGCGGATGGTCAGGCTGACATAGCCCTTCTCGACCAAAAGCCGAACAAAGGCTTCCAGAATCGCCGTCTGGGTCATTTTTGAGCGCTGCTGCACCGGCTTGCGGCGCGATTTTAAAGGGCTGGCGGTCGAATTCATGGCTCACTTAAAAAACGAACATCTGTTTGTCACATCAGGAATAAACTAGACCTGAGACAGAAAATTACCAGGAGATCAGCATGCAATGGCAAACCCACGAAGTCAGCAACCAGGTTCCCGAACTGCAAGACTACAATATTTTCAGCCGGGATGCGGTATTGATGGAGGGCGTGCAACGCGGCCACGCCGCATGGCATGCCGGCCAATTGGACCGCTTCGGCGCAGAACTGGGCAGCAAGGAGGTGTTGCATTTGGGCGAACTTGCCAATCACTATTTGCCGGAACTGCAGACGCATGACCGCTTCGGCCGACGTATCGACCAGGTCGACTTCCATCCCAGCTGGCACAGCCTGCTGACGCTGTTGCGGCGTGAAGGCTTGCACGCCATGCCGTGGGCGCAACAAAAACCCGGCGCCCACGTTGCCCGCGCCGCCGGCTACTACCTGCAGTCGCAGGTTGAATCCGGCTCCTTGTGTCCAACCACAATGACCTTTGCATCCATTCCTGTACTGCAGCAGGAACCCAAACTGTACGCAGAACTGAAAGACAAATTATTTTCCAGCGAGCATGACCCGCGCGACCTGCCCATCTCCCAAAAAAAATCGATACTGATAGGCATGGGCATGACCGAGAAACAGGGCGGCTCCGACGTACGCAGCAATACTACCGTCGCAGAACCGCTATCCGGTCTGGGGCGCGGCGCCGAATACCTGCTGACCGGGCACAAATGGTTTTTTTCCGCCCCCATGTGCGATGCGCACCTGGTGCTGGCGCGGACCGATGCCGGCCTGTCCTGCTTCTTTGTGCCGCGCTGGAAACCTGACGGCAGCAAAAACCCCATCCTGATACAGCGCCTGAAAGACAAGCTCGGCAATAAATCCAATTCCAGCAGCGAAGTGGAATTCCAGAATGCCTACGGCGTCATGGTCGGCGAAGAAGGCCGCGGCATCCCCACCATCATAGAAATGGCCAACCTGACCCGGCTGGATTGCGTGATAGGCAGCGCTGCATTGATGCGCCAGGCGCTGACCCAGGCCATCCATCACGCCCGCCATCGCAAGGCCTTCGGCCGCCTGCTGGCGGAGCAGCCCATCATGCGCAATGTGCTGGCCGACCTGGCGCTGGAGAGCGAAGCGGCCACGCTGCTCATGCTGAAACTGGCCGGCGCGCTGGAACAGCCTGACGATCCGTTGCTACGCGCGTGGAAACGCATCATCACGCCGGCCGCCAAGTTCTGGATCTGCAAGCGCGCGCTGGAGTTCACCGGCGAATGCATGGAGGTCTGGGGCGGCAATGGCTATGTGGAAACCGGCCCGATGGCCCGCTATTACCGCGAAGCGCCGGTCAACTCCATCTGGGAGGGCTCGGGCAATGTGATGTGCCTGGACGTATTGCGGGCAGTTGAGCGCGACCCGGAAGGCATGCATTTGCTGCTGGAGCAACTGGAACAATCGCCTGTCGCGGCGCTGTGCGCACAAGCGGGAGAGCTGCGCCGGCAACTGGCTGCCGCGCCCGAACAAAGAGAAATGCAGGCGCGCAGGCTGGTGCAAAAGCTGGTGCTGGCGATGCAATCGCTGCTGATGCAGCAATATAGCCCTGCTGCGCACGCCGAAATATTCATCAATAGCAGGCTGGATGCCCAAAATGGACGCGTCTACGGCACTTTGGGCGAATCGGCCGCCGGCCTGCAGCAGCAAATACTGGAACGCGCGTGGCCGCATCAGTAGCGGCCGCCATTAAAAACGGCAATGGCAAAAGGCTGGCTCGGGGTGCCCGTATTTGCCCTAAGCTGCCCTTTCCAGGCAAGCCTGCCCGAGCCATGTTGACCCAGGCAGCTTGAATCCATTCCGCTAAAAATCTTTCAGCACTATCTTGCCTATCGCGCTGCCCTGCTCCAGCAAGGCGTGCGCCTTGCGCAGGTTGACGCTATTGATCGGCGACAGGACCTGGCTGACTGTCGTCGTGATGATCTTGCTGTCTATCAACCTGGCGATCTCATGCAGCAAATTCCCCTGCTCCGCGATGTCCGGCGTATTGAACATGGAACGGGTAAACATCATTTCCCATACAAAACTGACGCTCTTGGCTTTTAGCGTCCCGATATCCAGCGCTGCGCTGTTTTCCACAATGGAGCAGATCGCCCCTTGGGGAGCGACGATCTGCGCGGCGGCGGCAAAGTGCTGGTCTGTGTTATTCAGTATCAATACATAATCGGCCTGCGCGTAACCCAGCTCCGTCATCTGTGCCGCCATATCTGCATGATGGTTGACCACATGGTGCGCGCCCAGTTCGCGCACCCAGTCCGCCGACTCAGGTCGGGATGCCGTGGCAATCACGTTCAGGCCCGCGACCTTGGCCGCCAGTTGAACGGCGATAGAACCTACACCGCCGGCGCCCCCTATAATCAAAATGGTCTTGCGCGGGACCGCATGCGGCGGTGTAGCGACGCGCAAGCGATCGAACAGCGATTCCCAGGCAGTGATTGCCGTTAACGGCAAAGCCGCTGCCTGTTCAAAATTGAGGCTGGCCGGCATGCGACCGACGATGCGCTCATCCACCAGGTGAAACTCGCTATTACTGCCAGGACGGGTAATGTCGCCCGCATAGAACACCCGATCGCCTGGTTTGAAGCCAGTCACTTGCGGACCGACCGCTTCCACCACGCCGGCGGCATCCCAGCCCAGCACCCGCGGCGACTTTTCTACCGCCGCCTTCGGTGCGCGCACCTTGGTGTCGACAGGATTGACCGCAATCGCCCTGATCGACACCAGCAAGTCACGGTCTTGCGGTACAGGCTTGTCCAGAACCACGTCCAGCAGAGATTCAGGGTTATCGACAGGAAGGTATTGGATAAGTGCAACTGCTTTCATGGTACGCCTCTTTCATTTCAATAAAACAAACCGGATGGATCTTTGCGCAGTCTTTGTGCGTTAAGCTAGCCGCAATTATGCTTATATTGGATAATTTGATAAACGATGAAAAATTTGATTTAATTTCAAATTGAATTTGACAATTGAATTGCCTGTATTCCTACCGCGCGCAACCATATGTATTCGACCGCCGACCTGCAATTATTCATACGCACTGCCGATACCGGCAATCTTTCCCAGGCCGCACGCGATCTTGAGCTTAGTACCGCCACCGCCAGCGCCAGTCTGAAAAGGCTGGAACAAAAACTGGGCACCAGATTATTCGTGCGCTCCACCCGCAGCATGCGTCTGACGCAGGATGGGGAAATTTTCCTGGAATACGGCCGCAACGCGCTGGCGCTGCTCAAAGAGGGAGAGGCGCTGATTGCTGCGGACAGGAATGCAATCCGCGGCAACATCAGGATTTCTGCACCATCCGATCTGGGCCGCAGTGTGCTGCTGCCGTGGTTGAATGAGTTTCAGCACATCCATCCGGGAATCACGATTACGGTGCAACTATCGGACAGCAACGTAGATCTGTTTCGGGAACCGGTAGATATGGCTTTTAGATATGGAAAACAGCAGGATTCCACGCTGGTGTCGCAACACCTGATCGATAATCGGCGCACCCTGGTCGCGTCGCCGGCTTATATAAAAAAGCACCCGCCTTTGCAGAGCCCGCGCGACCTGGTGAATCATAACTGCCTGCTGTATTTCCTGAAGCATGGCCTGAACAATACCTGGCCGTTCTGGTTCGGCAAGGAACTCATGGAGGTGAAGGTTCGCGGAGACCGGATGGCCAATGACGGTGCCGTCGTGCGTGAATGGGCGCTGGCAGGCCTGGGCATCGCCTACAAATCCCGTCTGGACGTCAAGCAAGACCTGGATAGCGGAAAACTGGTCGTGCTTTTGCCTAACTACCTGGGAGATCAGGTGCCGCTGAACGCGGTTTACCCGCACAGGAACAGCGCCTCTCCAAGAATCAGGGCTCTGCTGATTTTTTTAAGAGAAAAATTCGCCGCATTTGAGCAAGCAGCCGGCGTCGGCAGATAAGGGCCAACTGGCGTCAGATGCCTTCGGCTTAGCGGTGAAGGACACAGCGCGTACTTATGCCAAGCAACTCGTTGACAGAGACTGCAACCGGCACAAACATTCAAATTGACGAGGGAAAAGTTTGATCGAGCGATCAAGAGAAAGTAGGCGAGCCTTGTCTGCGGCACTTGCGGGAAATGACTGTGGCTGCTTCGTTCCCGACCTGACCAGATTGGCCATGCCGCAATGCGCAGGGGCCCGCCAGCGCGCATTATAGCGCATGACCGGTAGTCGTGCATCCAATTTTCGCAAAACAAAGCACATCGTTTTGAAATTTATTTTGCACTTAGCCCTCGCCCGCATGTGATTCATTCCGCGCTTGACCGCGTCCATTCCCGCCTTAGGGCGTTTCGTCACATGCTGCTGGAAAGTCGCAGTGGCCCTGTTTAAGGTGCGTAGTTGCTAAAACCGGTAATGGATAAGTATTATTTCAACAAAAATACTTGTCATTTTAAAAAGCCAAAGTATCATGCTTCCACGCATACCGCGGGCAAAAAAATAAACTTCACCCACAAGGACTGGCAATGGAATTACGCATAAACAATCTGTCTAAAACATACAGCAACGGCGTTATTGCACTAAATAATATTTCATTGACGATTCCTGCCGGCATGTTCGGCCTGCTGGGCCCCAATGGCGCCGGCAAATCCACGCTGATGCGCACACTGGCGACCCTGCAGGATGCCGACTCAGGCAGCGCGCAGCTCGATACAATCGAGATCAGTAAAAACAAGGACGAAGTCAGGCGGCTGCTGGGTTACCTGCCGCAGGATTTCGGTCTTTATCCCAAGGTCAGCGCCTACGACTTGCTCGACCATTTTGCCGTCCTGAAAGGCCTTGATCAAAAAAAGCAGCGCAAGGAAGTCGTGGAAGCCCTGTTGCATCAAACCAATCTGTATCAGGTCAGGAACAAGCATCTGGGCGGATTCTCTGGCGGCATGCGCCAGCGTTTCGGCATCGCCCAGGCCTTGCTGGGAGATCCCAAACTGATCATCGTCGACGAACCGACCGCCGGCCTCGATCCTGAAGAGCGGGTGCGCTTCCACAACCTGCTCTCCGACATAGGCGCAGACAAAATCGTCATCCTGTCCACCCACATCGTTGAAGACGTGGCCGACCTGTGTGCCCATATGGCAGTCATCAACAAGGGTTCGGTGATATTGACCGGCCAACCGCTGCAATTGATCGACCAGATCCAGGGCAGAATCTGGAAGCGCTTCATAGACAAGGCCGAACTGGCCAGCTTCCAGCAGCAGCATCAAGTCATTTCCAGCCGCCTGACCGCAGGCCGCACCTTGATCCACGTCTATGCGGAATCGCACCCGGGCGAAGCATTCAGCCCAACCCAGGGTGATCTGGAAGACGTTTACTTCGCCGCGATGGCTGGTTTGATGGCGGGCTCGCAAGCGCAGACTCCTGCGGCAGCAGTACAACAAACGCTGGCAGCTTAAGGAGCAATGCATGTTTGCGATTCTTAAATTTGAGCTGCGCCAAAGATTTACCAGCATCTCCACCTATATTTATTTTTTGATGTTCTTCGCGCTGGCGATGCTATGGATGGCCGCAGCCGGCGGCGCCTTTGCCGGCGCCGTGATTTCCTTTGGCGGCAAGGTCAACATCAACGCACCCGTATCGGTTTCCCAGACCATCACCTTCCTGGGCTATATCGGTATCGTGATAGTCGCCGCGATGATGGGGCGCGCGGTACAGCAGGACACCGAACACAATATCTGGCATTTTTTTTATAGCGCCCCGATCAAAAAATATCAATACCTGGGCGGGCGTTTCCTCGGCGCCTACCTGACCCTGATCGCCATCTTTGCCAGCATAGGCCTGGGCGCCTGGCTGGGTTGTTACCTGCCCGGAATAGAGCCGAACCGGCTGGGGCCCGTCATACCGTCCGCCTACTTTTTGCCGTACTTCTTTTCCATCATGCCGAATTTCCTGATATTCGGCGCCCTGTTCTTTGTGCTGGGAGCACTCTTCAAGCGCATGCTGCCGGTGTACATCTCCAGCGTGGTGCTGCTGATCGGTTATATGATTGCAAAATCATTGAGTGCAGACATGGACAACCGTACACTGGCGGCGCTGATCGATGCCTTCGGCTCCTCCGCCATCAGCCGGGTAACCGAATACTGGAGCATTGCAGAGAAGAACCAACGGCTGGTGCCGCTGCAAGGCTTGTACCTGACCAACCGGCTGATATGGACCGGCATCGGCCTTTGCGTTTTTGCCTTCGGCTACTGGCGCTTCAATTTCAACGCCGCCAGCATCAGTGGCAAGCCAAAGAAGCTGCAGCCCGAGGAGGTTTCGGCGCCGGCGCAGCAACTGCACCGCGTCTCACCCAATTTCGCCGGCCGCAGCTTGTTTACCCTGTTCTTGAAACAAAGCTGGCTGAACCTGCGCGAAACGGTCAAGAATGTGTATTTCATCGTCATCTTGCTGGCTGGCGTGCTATTCATGTTTGCGATGTCCGATAGTGTCGGCAAGATGTTCGGCACCCCCACTTACCCGGTAACGTACGCCGTGTTGCAGTTACTGGGCGGCAGCTTCAGCCTGTTCATCCTGATCATCACCACCTTTTATGCCGGCGAACTGGTGTGGCGCGAGCGTGACGCACGCATCGCCCAACTGCTGGACGCGCTGCCGGTGCCGAACTGGCTTCCCTTGCTGTCCAAACTGTTCGCGCTGGTATCGCTGCAAGCCATCCTGCTGTTCGTGGTAATGTTGTGCGGTATGCTGATCCAGTTATTCCACGGCTATACGCACCTGCAAGCAGGCCTGTACCTGCAAGACCTGTTCATCGTGCACCTGCCCGAATATGCGCTGGTCGCGGTGCTGGCGATCTCGCTGCAAGTGATCATCAACCATAAATATGCCGCGCATTTTGCGATGATCCTGTATTACGTCGCCGGCATCGCCCTGCCGGCGCTGGGATTTGAGCATCCGATGTTCCTGTATGGGACCATTCCTGGCGTGATCTATTCCGATATGAACGGCTATGGCCACTTCCTGGCCAAGACCTATTGGTTCCAGCTGTTCTGGTCGGGTGCCGCCGTCATGCTGATTGCCGTTTCCATGCTGCTGTGGGTCCGGGGTACGACGAGCGACTGGCGCGGCCGCCTGCGCATGGCCATGCCCGGCATCAATCTCCCCATACGAGCCAGCCTGCTGGCCGGTCTGGCGATTTTTCTCGGCGCAGGCGGGATATTGTTCTACAACCTGAACATCCTGAACCGCTATCAAAACAGCTACGACAAGCAAGCCGACCGCGCAGCGTATGAAAAGCTGTACAAGCAATATGAAACGCGCCTGCAGCCTCGCATCTTAGACGTCAAGATGAACGTGGATATCTACCCCGGGCAACGCAGCGCCAGCATCAAGGGCAGCTATCAGCTGGTCAACCGTGGAACAGCGGCCATCGGCGAAATCTTCGTGAATGAAGATGAAGACGCCAGCATCATCAATATGCAGTTCGATCGCGCCAGCACTCAAGAGATCCGGGACAAGCGCGGATTCTACAGCTATAAATTGAGACCGGCACTGGAACCGGGCGACAAGATGACGCTGAACTTTGAACTGGCCTACGCCCCCAAAGGCATACTCGGCCTGGGCAGCGACAGCCATGTGGTCGGCAACGGCACCTTCTTTAATAGCGGCCTGATGCCGCATATAGGTTATCAACCGGCGGTTGAATTGTCGGATGAGAAAGAGCGGACCAAGCACGGCTTGCCGCCCAGGGAACGCATGGCCGAACGCGACGATCCCAAGGGGCTGGCGAACAACTACATCAGCAATGACGCGGACTGGATTACCTTTGATGCGACAGTTTCCACCAGCCCCGATCAAATCGCTATTGCACCTGGCAAGCTGGAGAAGGAATGGCAGGAAAACGGCCGCCGCTACTTCCACTACACGCTGGATAAGCCGATCCTGAATTTCTACGCCTTCCAGTCAGCCCGGTATGAAGTCAAGCGCGACAAATGGCAGGATGTCGCCATCGAGATCGACTACCACAAGGGCCATGAATACGACCTGGGGCGGATGATCAAGGGCGTGCAGGCTTCGCTGGACTATTACACGACAAATTTCGGCCCCTACCAGCACAAGCTGGTGCGCATCGTCGAATTTCCGCGCTATGCCACCTTCGCCCAGGCTTTTCCCAACTCCATTCCCTATTCCGAGAGCATAGGCTTCATCGCCAAGGTGGACGACAAAAACCCCAAGGACCTGGACTACCCCTTCTATGTGACGGCGCATGAAGTGGCGCATCAGTGGTGGGCGCATCAGGTCGTGTCGGGCAATACCAAAGGAGCGACCGTGCTCAGCGAAACGCTGGCGCAATATTCTGCCCTGATGGTAATGAAGCACGCCTACGGCGATGCAAAGATGCGCCGTTTCTTGCGCTACGAACTGGACAGCTACCTGTTCGGCCGCAGCCAGGAGAGAAAAAAGGAGCTGCCGCTGGCCAGCAATGAAAACCAGGGCTATATCCACTACCGGAAAGGCAGCCTGGTGATGTATCAATTGCAAGACCAGATCGGTGAAGACAAGGTGAACGCGGCCCTGCGTGACATCATCGCGCAGTATGCCGGCAAGGGCGCGCCCTATCCCAACAGCAGGGCCCTGGTGGATGCCTTGCGCAAGGTGACGCCGCAAGACAGGCTTTACCTGATCGACGACCTGTTTGAATCCATCACCCTGTTTGAAAATCGCGCACTGTCGGCCAGCGCCAAGCCGCTCGCAGACGGCCAGTATGAAGTCAACATCAAGGTCAGCGCGAACAAGCTGAAGGCCGGCGAACTGGGCGAAGAGAAAGTGGTCGCGCTGAAAGACTGGATGGACATAGGCGTTGACGACAAGGACGGCAAACCCTTGCTGCGCGAACGCAAATTTATCGACCGCAAGGAAATGGAGTTCACGATGCTGGTCAAGGGTGAGCCATCCAAGGCCGGCATAGATCCGGACAACAAGCTGATAGATCGCAAGCCTGATGACAATCTGATCAAGGTGGAGATGCTTTCGCGATAAACCTCCGATCATCCTGCACACAAAAATGGATAGGCAACGCCTATCCATTTTTGCTTTTAAGGCAACACAGTCCGCATCGAAGGCTAAATACCGAGTTCCTGCCAGATACGGTCGACCCGGCTTTTAACCTCTGGCGTCATCTGTATCGTCGTACCCCACTCGCGGCTGGTTTCCCCCGGCCACTTATTGGTCGCGTCTATTCCCATCTTGCT
>Ga0210384_10004060_pt1 | contig 16522 bp, 33 predicted proteins | sample IncBWH2MmetaG_FD_160574 | JGI IMG/M metagenome (GOLD analysis project Ga0210384, IMG submission 160574) | Forest soil microbial communities from Barre Woods Harvard Forest LTER site, Petersham, Massachusetts, United States - Inc-BW-H-2-M | ecosystem: Environmental > Terrestrial > Soil >...
TGTAATCCCGGTAATGATGCGCATTCGATAGCACTCTACCCTTGGTTGTTTTCGGCTCCTCCAATCGAAAGCATGTCTGCGATTCGGGCCACAATTCCTGGGGCATAATCAGAAATCTGCCGTCCGGCAATTCCCAAGCGCAAATATCAGCCGGTCGAAGCGGTGCTCGAAGTACGATCACTTTATAGGAACCACTAATAAATTTACTCGGTGCACTTCGTACTCGAACTAGTTTCGTCCCAACAATGAACGATTTCGGCCCTTCGGGACTCCAATTTACCTCGAATCCCTCTTCAATCGCCCTACGGTAAAACCGATTCTCCTCCATCCCGGCCAACATCCGCTCGAACTTACGCTTTGCTGTCTGCTCTCGGCCCGTTCCGAAGCCCCACTTATTCGACAATTGCCTAACCCGCTCTCGGGTCACTCCCAATCGATTCGCAATCTCCGTCTGCATCAACTGCCCTTCTTCGAGCATCTTGCGCAATTGGGCGCGGTCCACCTTCGGCTTCTTCCAATCGCCTTTCTCTAGAATCGCAGGAACAGGCGTGCCAACTCGGACCATCGATCAAAACTCGTCCGGGGGATCAACCCGCTGCGCCAACCTTTCCCGCTTGTCCTGACAACTCCGGCACATGCACGTCTGCCACTTCGACTCCCCTGTATGCTCCTCAATCACCGTATAGTGCTCTCTCGGATATAGATACCGCGCCTCTTCCCGTTCGAAATCACTCAGCATTTCGCCATCCCTCCACACTGCCAACATCGGAATCCCTTCTCCGTTCCATGCTCGCATCGAACCTTGGCCTTCTTGTTCCTGTTTCGGCACGTCCCATACGGGCACTTCCCAACCCCATATCCGAAATCGTGATCGCAAGGTCCTCCACCAGCCTCCACGGGCACAGGCTCCCGTCGCTTCGGAGTAGGTACTTCTCCACCCCTTGACACGTCCGAATCTCGATGATCTTCGACACTTTCCTCCATATTGGTCGGGGCAGTCGGCATCTCAGCCGAGTTGGAAACAGATTGTCGAGGTCGAGGTTTTTGCCGAACATCAACCTCGACAGGAACCGGCGGTATCTGTCCCGCTCTGCGCGGCTCTGCCCCATCGATATTGCACCGCTTCCGAATCCAATTCGTTAACGTCTGCTCCCCACTCGCAAACGCCCGCTCCCGCCACACAGCCGCCTCTTCCGGATTTAATCTCAAACTGATCGTCACTGTATTACGCGCCATCGGTATTACCGTATTACACAGCCGTATTACGTTGTCAAGCAAATTCGTATTACGAACAAGTTGGGCATGAAATGGGGATTTTATGCGGATTGGCTTAGCAGTAGCCAGTTTCCCGCCGCCGATCTGCGAACGCGGGGGCTTGCACTTTCCTCGATGGGATGGTTAGAGACGTTACTGTCTTAGAATCAGAGAGTTACGAGCGTCTATGCCCAACTTAGTAACAGATTGTTGATTATAGGACGTGAACGCGCATCTACCTGTAGATTGAATGACTTACGCAATCGGCAGTACTTTGCTGCGCTTCGCCTTCACCTGCCCGTCTTTCTTCGGCCATCGGAATTGCCGTGCGTAAGCGGCAGCATCGTAACCACGTAACCTGTTATTCCTCTGCGCGTTACGTCCGCACATGCTCGCAAATAAACGCATCCCGAGGGCTTTACGCTCACTCTCACTCATGCGCCTAAGAGCAAGTATTCGAGCACGATTGGCCGCATTCGTTCGTTTAGACCGGAAAATGTAGGTGTCTTTCACTGCGAGGAATGGCCGTTGCTGGCGTTGGCGTGCGATCTGAGCATCGAAACAGCGTGTTTCAGTGTCGAGAGCATCGGAATTGGGATGGATGCGGCATATCGAAGCGTAATGCGTTCCAGTCCGCTGTTTCGAGCATGGATAGCCTGTTGTTCGAGATGTGGGGACAGTACCGAAATGCACGCGCCGTTTTCGTCCCTAGCACGTTCGAGGAAGGTTTGATCGTCCATGCCGAGAGAATGCGCCTATCGGGGATTCGGAGTCAAGGCCGAATGTTCGGTTTGTGTCCGAAAGCTAGCCATTCGACAATCTTCCAGAGAACGTAAAGCGTAACGAGGCCGATGAGCGACATAAGCCATAGACCGAAAACGAGTTCCAGTAATTCGCACATTTACTCTAATGTCTCCAATGACTTAGGCAACATCAAACTGGGTCGTTTTGATGCCGGATACTTCTTAAATCCTTCGGCCCGAATGACTTGCTCGATGTCGGGCCGATGCTTCCGAATCCATCGCCATGCGAGTCCCATTTCGTAGAATTGCCGTGCGCTCGCAATCCTATTTGCTTCCCGTGTCTTTCTCATTCGTCTATCCTCCGGGATTGGCACCCGTTTCCGAATGCCGCACCCGCAAAACAGAATCAACCGGGAAAGCGTATCCGTAGATGCCAAACTAAGCACCCGATTACCGGAATCGCCGCTATCCCTAACGCAATCCATGCGATTGTCAACATTCAGTTTACCGCCTTCCCGAGCTTGTCAATCGAATCGACTAGCGCATCAATGAGAATCGCGGACTTGAGTGTTGAATCGAGTTCTGCGCTATGGTCCGCGTAACTATCGAAATTGCGCTTCGCTTCCGCTTCGTCTAGATCGGGTGCGATAAGACGCGCTATTTCCCAAGCTTCTCGTTCCGATTCGATTACCGCTTCCGCTGGATGCTCTGTCCAGCGATTGCCCATCGGTTTACTACGTGGATCATTCGCGTTTGTTTTGGTGTGCGCGAGACTCGCCACGACGTGTCCCAGTTCATGCGCGAGACTCGTTTTCAGGCTTTCCGGTGTTAGCTTCGATGCTTCGCCGTTTACGTCATTCGGGAAGATTTGAATACGGAAAGCTTGTGCCGTTTCTCCCGTAGTCGGATTCACCGCTGTGCCCATCGGACTAGTGCTACTCGCTTTCGGTTTCGCGTTCGGATCAATTTCAATCACTACAAAAGCTAATGTTTTCATCGGTTTCCCCCTAAGAGGAGTTCCCGAAAGTATTCTCGGGGTTCTGGCGCTAGGTCTTCGATGGCCTTTTCGAGTTCCGCATCATGCCCGCGATATCCATTCATCGAAACAAAGTATGCGGGCGAGTTCATTGCACCCGGAACAATCTGTTCTCCGACGTTCCAAGCTTCCTGCTCTGCTGGTGCCATGCGCGTATAGCTATGATCGAATCCCGCGAAATGCGCTTTAATGCCCGCTTCCCGCGATTCCCGATGCGCCGGTAATCCGAGTACGTGCCCAACAAAGTGTCCGAGTTCATGCGCCATGATCTGAACGCGGTCTCGTTGTTCGAGTCCGTTTCCCGTCGTTCCCTTCGGACAAAGCAATAACTCGAAATTCTTATCAACTTCGCCCGTATCGCTCCGATACTTCACCTGCAAACCGGATAAACAATCCGCATCCGATTCGTACACTTTCAACGTCGCAAGTAGTCTCTTTGCCATTGTTTCGCTCCTAGATGCGTCTCGAACGCATCCCCGGAGACTCGGTTTCCCGAATCTCCGAAGGACGTTCACTCCGCTAACGTGTCGGCGGTCGCGTATCCGAGTGCTTCCGCTAATCTCTCGAACGCTACTCCTACCGTGATTGCTTCCCCAGTGTTCGCCAAAACGATTAGGACCGCAAAGACCGCTAGGCAAGTGATCCCTGCCCGTATCGCGAATCCCTTACATCGCTTGGCGCATCGAACTACCCACTTACGCGCTCTTTTTGCCATTGGTTGTCTCCGCTTTGTATGGACAAGCTACCTCGCCCGCGAAGCTTCCATACGTGTTAACTTGCCATTCGGAAAGCTTGGGAGTCATGTAAGCCGCGTACCAGACTTGCCAGTCTCCCGTGTCTCCCGATGCTTTGTGCTCCCTCTCACACTCCGCGAGTAATGCTCTCAGGAATCCTGTCACTGTTGGTTTCCTCCATTCGATTGTCGGCATTCCAGATTCCTCGAATCTTCGCTCCATTGCTCCCAAGTATCTGACATTCCACACACTTAACCTCAATTCCTTCGTTAAGCATGATTTGGGCTAACTCATGGCAGGCTGTAAGAGCCATGTTTTCGCATGACTCCGCATGCCAAGGCTTCGCTAAGTGTCCAAAACGATAATCGAAATAGCTTTGGATTCGCTCGTTATTGAAAATATAGCCTTCGGGCGATAGCTTTCGGTCGGTTGCTTCGATGCGCACAGCGTAGGGATAGGTCTTCGTCCGCATTGCCGCGCACTTCGTTGGATTGGGAATCATCGTGGATGCATGAATCTTCCCGTTTCTAGTAAGCTCGATTAGCATTCAAGGTTTGCTCCTATGGGAATGCTTGTGCGCACTCCCGAAGGGACTCCCGATTTGGGAGTCCTATCGGCAATGCGCCTTTACGCGAGCGAGTCGGAATCCGGGCCGTCATCCGACAAACCATCGGGATTCGAGCCAACGAGTTCCTGCATGAATTCCGCTCTCTCTTCCTCGGACGGCTGTGCAGGCGGATGAATGTGTACGTGCACATTCGTCGCTCGCGTCCGCTTGCGCATCTTCGGGGTAACTTTCGCTTTTGTACGTGGCATGTTTGGTTTTTCTCCTAGTTGGAAGGATCAAATCCCCTCCGGGATTGGGATGTTAGGCATCCCGCACCCGCAAAGGACTACATTTCCTCCGTTTCGCCGTCCGTATCGAGTTCTGCATCCATGATCGAATCGCAGAGAGCTTCGTCTGGCGAATCGTCTTCCAAATCGTCACACGGTCGTCCGTTGTCCGCGTATCCCGGAGTCCCGATTGGCGCGTCCATCGGTTTCCAGTCTCCCGTTTCCGTTGACGTGCTTCCCGGATCAGCAACATCCGTTATGTCCACGTCCGCGTAGTCGAGAGCGTCTTTGTCCGCGAACGACACTCGGAGTCCGTTTTGTCGGGCAAGGCGAACGTCAAGTGGCGGAAACAAGGGACGGCGAATGAGAATCGACTGAATAAAGTCTCTTCCCGCTTGCGTGATTCCCTGTTCCCCGAAAGAAGTGAAGTACAAATCGTACATGTCGGTTTGCTCCTATTCGTTTCAGATTTGGAACGTTGTGCGCGTTCCGGGATTGGCACGGTTTGTGACGTGCCATACCCGCAAAGCTCACTCCGGCAGGTCTTCGGTTAGAACAACGGTTCCAACGGGCCGAAACCCGCCAACTAAAACCGTTGCTTCCGTCTCGTCTTCGTTCCACAAAAGCGAAACGTCATTACTGGCGAGATGCGATTTGATCCGAGCGTATAAATCATCCCAAGCGGTAAATGGGAATGACTCGTTCGCTCTCGTTCTCCCGATACCGAATAGGTGTACTGTCACGGTTTCCTCCGCAAACACGCGTTCCAAGTCTCCCGCGCTATCTTCTCGGTACGCGGTCCAAACCATTCCCGGTAAAACAGAACGGCTGTTGAGAGCAAGGCACAAATCACTCGCATATCGAAGGGTCCCCGCAATCGAACGCGCCAGACTCCGCACCGATCAAATGCGGACGAAGCGCAAAGGCAATGGCGTATCCGAGATAGGCAGGATCATTTTCCTGTCCGGTTATTTTGTTGATTGAATGGAGAATCGGCAGGATAACTTCTTGCGCGATTCTTTCGGGTGCGCGGTCATTTCCGGTAATCTCCTCATCCCGGATAATGTCCATCGCCACATGGATTTGAGCGTTTGTGAGAATCTTGCCGAGTACTACGCTCTTTCGCCCGATGTCGGGAGGTTTCAGCGTAATTACGTTGTCTTGCTCTGCCATTGGTTTTTCGCTCCAGTTGGGCATGCGTTCTGCCACGTTCGATAAGATGCGCGAAAGAGTGAAAAGTGTCAAGTGGTATTTAAGAAATGAGAAGTAATTACTTTGTGCGGGAGGGTATGACGAGGGTTCCGTTAGTAAGACGTATAAATTGCTCGCGTTCTTCGTGGTATCTTTGGTCCAGTAGTGCCCGAATGCTAATTTGAATCGTCGGACGGTACAAGGGAGCGAGAAACACCAAATGGATTGCATTGCTCGAATAGGGAACATCTTCTAACCGCAATAGATAGCAATCAGGTTGAATTGTCGGAATTTTGCCGTGCCGATGGATATTAAATGTCCAACTAAGCATCGGATACCCGTCATTTTGGGTGCGGGGTTTAGCCGTTTTTACTTCTACCCGAATCCCGTCTATGGTGATATCATACGGGGACAGGTAAGGTGCCGTGTGGACATCTCGCCCGTATCTCGTAGAGAGTAAGTGATAAACCGCATCTTCGCCAAGTCTACCGTTCGCTTGTTTCCTCATAATTGCGCCATTTTATGTCACGGGAAAACTAAAAGCAAGTAAAAAGTACATAGTTCTAGACACTATTCACTCGACAGTGTACATTTTACGTGCTGTTGGTTGCTCCTACGTGCTCCGAGAGGCGGGACTCGGAAAACCCTCCGAAAGAGTCTACGAGTCCCGTTTTCTCGGACCTTCAAAAAATCCGGGTGAATTTTCGAAGAATGGTTTTTGCTGCGAATTTTCTAAGGATGGATGAAGGAAGCTCTATACGCCGACCGAATGGAGAATGAAAATGAGTGGTGAAGTAATCTCAAGGTACCCGAAATTCTTGCCTGCCGATGGCAAGATTCCTAGTCAAGCGCAATTTACTTGCAAGACATGCAACGAATGGTTCGCTTCGAACACGGGCCGCGCGAATCATGGCAAGAAAAATCCCGGTCACATTCTGATTAACGTCAAGACCGGATTGCCTATCGGTCAAAGTCCAAGATGGAGGAATGCCAAGTTGGGCATCCGACCGACCAATGGTCACTCAACCGAAATTCCTCCCGCGCTCCTCGAATATGCTTTCGAGAAGATGCGTTCGACAATCGAGTCGGAACTTGATCGACTCCATGATCAACTAATCCAACCTACGACTGCGAAGCCGACATCCAGTCGTAAATTCTACGTCGCTCGATAAAGGAGAATTCGAAATGTCAACGAAAGTGAATCGTATTGCCTTGAATCACAAACCGAAGTCGATTGCTTTGGCCAACGTCCAAAAGTATTTCCCGAAAGTCGAGAGAGTCGAGGATAGCGATACACCGCTTCAAGTCGAAGTGACGAAAGCCGACTCGAACTCTTCCGCCGTCCGCAACAAGGAAGGCTGTGCGATGGCGGTCGCCTGCAAACGAAAGATGAAAGCCGATGGAGTCCTCGTTGCTCGAAGCGTTGCGTACATCATCAAGGGAACAACCGCAACTCGGTACCAAATCCCAATGTCCGTTCAAAAAGAAATTGTGAGTTTTGACCGGGAAGCGGGATTTGCGCCAGGGACCTATCAACTCGTTCCCGAAAGTCCAGCAAACCGATTCGGAGAGAAGAGAGAATACGGTCCCGGAGGCAAGCTGAGCGGGAAACCAGTGCGCTTCCAGCACAGAACAACCGGCATCCGAACGGCTCTCGGTTCCGATGTCGAAATCGAATAGGAGAAAACCAATGAAAGAGCGAACAGATCGAGCGTTAATCATCGTCAAGCGGTATTTCCCGCAAGTCGATAGCGTCGAAGATGGAAAACAGCCGTTGAGCATCGAAGTGACGGCAAATGATTCCGAATCCGCCGCCGTTCGAAGTCATGCTTCGTGCGCGATGGCCGTCGCTTCGAAACGAAAGATGAAGGCCGATGGAGTGCTCGTTTCCTTGACGGTTGCCTACATCGTCAAGGGCAAGAAAGCGATTCGCTACCGAGTGCCGACTGCTGTCCAGCGCGAGATTGTCAGTTTCGACCGAGAGGCTGGCTTTGCGCCGGGAGACTATGTGCTTGCAGTCTTCCCGGAAAGTCAGAAACTCGGGCAGCCGAAACCGCGAGGGCCGCACAAAGTGCAGGGCCGGAAGATTAAGTACCATTACACGACCGGCATTCGAACGGACCTAAACTCAGTCAACACCGAAGTTGCGTAAACCGGGAGGAACGAATGTCGAAGCATAAAACAGGAGTCAAGGCCGCAAAGAATCCTCCACGTCCGAAACAGTCCGGCATCATTCGAAATACACCCGAATGGAAAAACGCCGTACAGGACATCGAGGCCGGGAAAAGCATCGAAATCCGCTTGAATGGAGAACTCGATCTCCGAAATCCGGTGAACGCGTTCGTTCAGGCGCTCAAGCGGAAATACCGAAGGAGCCACAATGTCTACGCTCGTGAAGGAGTTATCTATGCCATCCCGAAGGCCGGTTAAAACCACTTCGGTCCGACAACTGCTCGAACTGATCCAGGTGCTATGCGCACGCGGCGAGTCGCTCGATGATATTTGGGCAACCGCCGAACAAGCGATTCAGAAACTCGATTCGAGGCACTAAATGAAAATGACAATTCCAAAACGATTCGAAGAGTGTGCTGCCGACCCGCAGAGCAAAATCTACTTCGATTATTTCGAAGACGGTGTACGTGTCCTAATTCTCCGTGGACCGGCTTCCATTAATTGCTACTTAGGCATTCCGTCTAGTCATCCCCTCGCCGGATTCGGTTATGACGATCTCCCGGTTGAGTGTCATGGCGGTTTGACATTCGGGAAAGAGGGGAATGACGACCCGTTTCCGAAGGGATTCTACTGGTACGGATACGATTACGGGCATGCGGACGATATGTCGTTCTATGAACTCAAATACCCGGAAATCAAACAGTTACGCGAGGAACATCCGTGGACGCCGGAGGAAGTGAAGAAAGATACATGGTCGGCAATCTACACATTCAAAAAACTAATGAAATTGGCCGAAGAGATTGCGGCTAAGGTGCCGAAATGAAAACACCCGATGAAGAATTCGAATCACGAGCTAATCGAGATGTGATCGAACCGGATCATCCCTGCCGAGAATGCCTTCATCCGGCGTTTTGGCACGCGAATTCCGGTGAATGCCACTATTCGATGCCGATGATTGCATGCAATTGCTCGACGTTCGAACCTGCTACATGGGATGATCTCGAAAGTGAGGACGAATGAGCGAAGAGACGAAAACGCCAGAAGCACCGAAACGAACTCTCGCGCAAAAAATTCTCGACATCCAAGAAAAGGTTGCCGTCGTGAAGAAACGCGGGAAATTCGGCACCGATATGGGAGGGTCGAGCTATCTCCGAATCGAGGATGCCGTCGTTGCGGTCAACAAACTTCTGAGCGGCAACAAACTCATTCTCACGGGAACGCTCAGGTCTTCGCTTCGAACGGCGCATGAACGTGTCGGCAAAGACGGGAATCTCGGTCGGAGCGGCTATATCTCCGAAGTGTTGATGGATTGGACCGTCGAAGATACGGAATCCGGCGAGCATCGAACCTGGACGTTTCCCGGAGACGGATACGACGGCACCGACAAATCGATTTACAAGGCCATGACCGGATGCCGAAAATACGCCATTATCATCATTTTCAACTTGGCTATCGGCAACGATGTCGAGGAACACGGCATGACCTTCGAGGAAGGGAAAGCGAAGCAGAAGGATGTCGTCAACAAGACGCTCGCGCAAAAAGCGAATTCCGACGATCCGAAGGTTCGAAAAATCGCCGTCGATGCACTAACTCAGGTCGAACCGGAGAAGAAAATCGTAATCTCTCGACCGGAAGAGTATAACGGTCACTACATCAAGGTCTCCGGATTACTCGCCGTACCACAAATCGAGCAATATCTATTAGATACAGACTCGAAGCGCTTCCAATTGAAGGATAAGTCGGTTTATTGGCGCGTTGCGGCTGAATACGAACGCGGCCTGATCGAAACGGCCATGAAACTGCATATCGACATCGAGGGATAAGAAAACACTTGACACTGACCGGCGAGCCTTTTATGCTCCGCATCGATCTTGTACGAGTTGGCATAGAACCGATAGGTCTTTATGCCGAAGCTGACCGGGGGCGGTGCTTACCTCACCGCCCTTCCAGCGGCTCCTAGGTAAGGGGAGTGAATGCCCTCAAAATCATCCACGCAGTTTGTGACCATGTGCGTAAGGCATTCACTCTGGTATTCCCAACGAAACAAGCGCTCCCGGCAACGGGTTCGTCCGGGCAACGGCTCGCTAGTTGATGCGAGATTGGGCAAAATTTATTTTCATCGTTCGCCCTCTATCCCCAACGTCCCGGTCCAAATTGCATCATTAAAAAGCCGCTTGATATAAGTGTGGTCAAGGGACCATAGGGAATTCCAAAGATGGATGCAAAGACGGGATGGGGGTGTCGAATTTATTAAGTTGGGCATATGATTGAGTTTGATATATTTTGGTCGCATTATCCAAGAAAAGTCGGACGCTTGAAAGCGGAGCGCTACTGGAATCGGATGTCGGAGCGGGACCAGCTACTCGCGATTCGGACGCTCGAACTTTGGAAGCAGACCGTTCAATGGACATCGAGTGAGGGGATATTTATTCCGTATGGCTCGACGTTTCTAGGTCAAGAACGGTATCGAGATGAACCGTGGTATAACGCCTTCGAAGAGAATGGAATCGAGCCATGAAATTTACGAATATCAAGCACCCCGAATGGCTGGTCGTATCGAATCCACAAAAGAGTATTGATCTGTTCAATCGTGGGATTATGCCCAATAAAATTGCTGGTTGGTGCATCGTGGTCGGTTGTAAGCACCCCCTTCGGTGCGTGTATGGCAGTGATCTCCGAGCCGCACTTGCGCTTTTATGGCAAGCGACATACGGAAAAATCGAACAGGCCGTTAGCTGGCGAATTTGGACTATTCTACATCCCAAGGAACTTGAAGAACTTGATGAAGAATTTAAGTCCGAACACTTGTCTTAGGTGCGGCGGCTGGAAGGCTGAAAAGGCCAAGATGTGCTGGAACTGCCGGTGGGAGGCCCAGGACGTGGTTCAGGTGCCGGTCGAACCGGCTGATCCGGTCAAAGAGGCGATGGAAACGATCATACGAGTGTGTATCGGCAGAATTAGCTAAAAACGCTTGACGCAATCCTGTAGTTGTAGTAATGATGGGCTGTGCCGAAATTACAAAAAGGTCTACCGACCGTCATTTGCTCGCAATGCCGCTACCAGTGGGATGCTAGGGTCGAAGAGCCTAAAAAGTGCCCTGTGTGCCAATCTAGGCGCTGGAACGACCGGCAAGCCCCCCCAAGGTCCAGAAATGAGCAAAGTACCGTCAAATCGCCCAGGAACGCCGGGAAAGGCCATTTTTAGGAACGCCAAGGAACTCTGTGTCTGCGGGCACCCGAAAACGAAGCACCACCACGGAAGGGATTGTCTCGCAATCGTCGATACGGCGCGAGTGAAATATTGCCCGTGCTACCTGTATCGGGAGGTGAAATGAGCAAATTTAGCCGGACTGACATTCCCACACTCGAAGATGTGAGTGAGGTTCTAACAATACCGGAATTGGTTGGGGCGGAAGCAGGCTCCATCGAGCACACAATTGGGATAATCCTAATTTTCAGTTGTTTTGTGGGGGAGAATATTGAACAACTTCATTTACAGACAGGCATTCCTGTGCCGGTTATTGACACAATCGCGCTGATACTTAGGAAGAACGGAGTATTTGGCGCAAATTTGGATCGATTCCATGAATATTTCGAAGATAAGCATTCCGGCATTGCTCTTAATCTGGATATTTCTTGTGGGCAAGATTTAATACAACGCACCACGAAGAATGGAGAACCGGCTTTTAAAATGACCGATTTAGGAGTCGAATTCACCAAAAATCTAATAGCCACCCATCCTTCCGCGCAGAAATTCCTAGAAAAAGTAATTGGTAACAAAGAAAAAGCAATGCGGGCTTATCGCAAAAACAAAGAAAAAAGGAAAAAGAATGCCCGAAAATGATCTTTGGCGAAGCATTTACCAGCAAATGCCTCTCAGTCTCTACGAACGCTGGATGGTCCAAATGCGCAGAATTGCACGAGTTAATGGCATTGCGGTCGAAGCCTTCGATTCGGATGACAAGTTCCAAAAAGCGCATGGACCTAGGGTTATGACGTATGAATCCCTGATTTTGCTCCTCGAACGAACGGAAAGCGATGATGTGTTGAGGGTGTGAAGATGCGAGTTTTCGGATGGGCAGTTCTAATCGTGTTGCTTATCATCGTGCTAAATGTCGTTGGTTTCGTGCTTGGCTGGTTCGGGAAAGCCGCCGATGTAGTGAGCCACGAGGTCGATCCGGCTGTTTTGCAACAGAAATACGAATGGTTCAAGGACGCTTCGGCCACGCTCGATGCTCGCCATGCCGACATTGCGGTCTTCGATTCAAGGTTTCGGTCTATCGGTGGAAAGATCGGTGAATGCCCAACAGGAATCGACCGGGTAAGTCGGGAGCAGTGCATGGTCTGGGTGCAGGAAGTATCAGGGGTCGTGGCGAGCTACAACGATCTCGCTTCGCAGTATAACTCCGAGATGGCGAAGTGGAACTGGCGGTTTACGAACATCGGCCAATTACCGAAAGGCGCATCGGAACCGTTGCCGCGTGAATTCAAGCCTTACGCCTATAATTAGGGAGTAAAAAAAATGAGAACACCAGCCGGAATCTGTCTGTTAGCGGTCGCTCTTGTTTTTGCCGGGAATATAGAGGGATGCGATGATTACCCGCCACAATCGACAAGTGGAGTCGCCAAAATAACAGCTACAGTTCAAACGGGAACAGATGGATTGACGGTCGAACAGCGTAACGTCAAGGACCGGCTGGCGATGGACAATAAGCCCGGTTCGATCAAGCACTTGTACATCATTTCGGCGTATTCGGGGCAAGTGATTCTGTATTCAACGGTCAAGGGAAAGGTGACTTCGAGCGGCAAACGACTGACTCCCTATACGGCGAATTACGTAAGCAACAATTCGGCGGGAGCGGATGGATTCGATGTTCAATTGCCGAGCGGGAATCATTTCCATACGAACGAAGTTCTCCAAGATGACGGAACTTACGGAGAATCAATACCTTACATCTATTGGTGGGATGTCCAAGGCCGGTATCATCAGCAGTATATTTCTGGGGACATGATGGTTCATGTTTCCGATCAACCGATTCCGGTGAAGTCCATTACGATCAATCTCGAAACTTCGGCGAATTGAGATGTTTGACAAGAAAAAGCCAATTCCGCCTATTGCCGCAAAGATTCAAACGCAGTTGACGGAACTGGCACAGCCCGTTCGGAGGCCGCTCCTCGAAGCCATGCGCGTCGAGACACAGCGCAAGGAAGCGGCGCTTGCTGTGGCGCTCGAAACGGTTCGGCAGTTGACCATCGAAGTGCAGAGCGCTCGCCGGGAAGAGATGTGGCTCTCGATGAATCCCGAATTCGATTCGATCTACAACCGGCTAGCAGGGCCGGAAAAAGTTAAGGCCGCTACTTCGTGACATAGGAGAACCGGAGGGTAATATGGCATTTCCTTACTGTTTAGAAGCCTTAAGACAATACGAGGCACATCAACTAAGCGTTAAACATCGGGAGTTATTAGTTCGTACTACGATCTCTCAGGCCATCCCTCACTGGTGGCAGTTTCCGTTCAATTTCTTTAATATCTGCCCCGTGAGCAGTGCGATGACGGCGCTTAGCGGTAATACTTATGAATTATCACAGGGTGGAGCGTATCGACTTTTAAACATGTACCACTGCGTACCCCAGTGGCATATCCCAAAAGAGATTTATAAACAAATGCCCGGTTTAATTCGTGAGGTACTCTTTCCTGAGTCGATAAGAGTTGAGTACGCGAGAGTTGAAGTGGTGTACCGTCAACAAATCGAGCAGTGTAACTTACAACTAACGCAGGGTCAAAAATACGCGCTTCCTACCAACGAGCGGCGGCGGAAGCGAATTAGCTCAGTCTAAAAGTGCCCACGCTGTATATGACAAGGAAAGCCCATTCGGTGGATCGGCAGCGCACCGAAGCGTCTCATTTTCAAGATCATAGAAGTTATTGGACTCACGCTGGTCACGAATTTCTATTCGGTGACGACATTCGGCAGCGACGAACCGAGATTTTCGAGCGCGACAAAGGTCTATGTCAGTTGAGAGTGTCGAAAGACTGCATTCGGTATCCCGGCTGGTATGGACATCTCCATCACATCAAGGGCGGGAATACCGATGATCGGTGCTGGTGCAAATCGAATTTAGCTTGGAGTTGTCGGCACTGTCATGCCGAGATTCATTTGAGTGTAAAATGGAGACATGAAGGTCAAGAATGAGGCCGAGATTCTACTTTGGCAGCAGATTCAAGAACTTCGCGGCTATGTGCGATGGGCCAAGGAATACAAGTTTCACCCAGATCGAAAATGGCGAGCGGATTTCTGCATTTGGGACAGTGAACATAACCGGGATTGGATAATCGAAATTGAGGGAGCAGTTTTCACGCAAGGCCGACACACCCGAGGCGCTGGTTTTATTGCAGATATGAGCAAATACAATCACGCCGCTATGCTCGGATTCAGGGTACTGAGATTTACTACGAATCAGGTTCTCGACGGATCGGCTATCGCATTCATTCGAAAGGTCTTAGAATAGTCGGAAGGACGGCACCTGTTATGCGTCTCAAGCGACCTGGCGCTGCGAAGAGAGTGAGCCGATGAAATTGACAAAGGATTCAGCGCAAGTGACGGGGAAGACGTTTAAGGAGTGGGAAAAGTCAGGACTGCACACCTTAGCAGATGCTTGGAATGCTGGATTACACGCCGCCCTTGCGAGCAAGGAAGCTGCGATTGCCACGAAGAATGCTGAATTACAGTCAGTACGCGAAGCTTATATGGAGATCGAACGTAAGTTACAAATAAAACTCGCCTCAGCCGAAGCTCGTATCGAGGCTGCGGTGAAGCTGGCGGAAGCGTGGGAGCGAAAAGCGGCTACCCCGTGCGGGGAAACTAGTCACAATTACAGTTGTCCATGCGTGACACGAACATTTTGCGCCGACGAACTTCTCCGCGCTCTCGGAAGGAAGGTCGAGCCATGAAATTGACATCGGAACAACTGGCTTTACTGTATCTCCAAATTGAACCTAAAATTGCCGACCAGTTCATCGAGCATTATCGAGCACTCGAAGCCGAACTCGATAACTGGAAAGACATCTCCGGGCAGGCGCACGACGCTTGTATAGAAGCCGAAGCCGAACGCGATGTAGCTCGCGGGCAGGCGCTGAGAGAGGCGGCTAGTAAATGTCAAGAAGTACACGATGAACGCGACAATGGAAAAGAATATCTTTACCCTGAAATGCAATGTATGGCGCGCATCAAGGCCCTCTCTCCCGACGCCATCCGGCAAGCCGAGGAACACGACAAGCAATTTGGGGTATTCCCAAGGGACTCGAATTGAGTTGGGCGCTCGTTTCCGATGTCTGGAATCGCGTATGCGAGACGGGGGCGTAGTTCAACCGTCGGACTCTGGTGAGTGACAGAGGGAGCCGGTCATGCAATCTGACTAAGGGCATTGACGGCGAGCGTCCTATTGAGTTCGAACCAAGCGCAACCAGCGCCGAAAGGCAGGTGATGCCCACATGATAAAACTAAAACTGAGCTTCCTGCTAATCTTATTTTCTGTGGCAGGGGTACGCACCTCAAAGGCACAAACGACCCCGATCAAGTCATCGGTCCAAAAGGCTCCGAGTGTGTACCAAATGGCTCAGAATAGCGAGGCTCACTGACGCCTGCTAGGTGAGAGCCGCTAAGGGAGCAGGCTGGAGTTCGAGTCAAGTTGGCCAGCGCACATTTCTGAGAATCGCACTACCCGCAGGCTCGGCACCGCCTGCCGAATGATAAAAGGCTAGGCCGAAGGCAGTACTGTTGGCGTCGGCAATGTCGGAAGCGGCTCTAAAGTTGGGGCTGGTGACGGATTTGGTACGCCATCGGGGTGCAAGGAATTCAAAATATCGGCTACACCCGATGTTATCTTCTGGCTTCCCTGAATGAACAACGCTTCATTGGCAATCTTATGTCCGGCCACAAGTTCCGAGGTTTGAACAATTTGGGCTACTAGCGGCGTAGCAGCAGCAAGTTTCTGTACCCCGGAGCCGGGAGCCTGAATCATCGCCTCGGCGCTTAGAACCGTCTGACCAATGGCCGTCAAATCGTTTACGGCGGTTCCAACAGCCGCTCCGACCTTCGTATTCGATCCGAGGAATCCTTCTAGGATTGGACCTATTCCCGCGGCCACGCTAGCGATATTGACCACTGTAGCGAGCACTTTGCCCAACCTACTGAGAAATGTTGACATTTTGTCTCCTAAGCTGATATCGAAGTATCGAGTCCCGAATCATTCCAAACTGCATCAATGCCGCCAGATTGAAAGACAGACCGTACCGCATCGTCCGGCGATTCGGGATAGCGACCGGTTAGTTGGAAGTGAGGCCAGTCAGGAAAAGTCCGCCATGCGCTACCGGACACCAGCCCCACGGATTCACCCACTGCCACGATTCGTTTCCAATCGGGATGAGACGCATTCCAGTCTGGAACTCCTCCGTCGAAGGGGGCAACGTCCACTGCCAGCCCGAAATTGTGCCAACTAGTTCCTGCTTTTGCATTCGTCACCACCTTCGACTTATCCACAACATTTCCACTGGCATCT
>Ga0210384_10004061_pt1 | contig 16514 bp, 9 predicted proteins | sample IncBWH2MmetaG_FD_160574 | JGI IMG/M metagenome (GOLD analysis project Ga0210384, IMG submission 160574) | Forest soil microbial communities from Barre Woods Harvard Forest LTER site, Petersham, Massachusetts, United States - Inc-BW-H-2-M | ecosystem: Environmental > Terrestrial > Soil >...
GAAGCGGCCCTGTTCTTCGAGATTGGTGGCGGCGACGAGGGCGGTGAGCTTTTCATCTTCCTGGAACTTGACCAGGCTCGAGATAGCCTTGCCGCGGGTGGCAGCGGCGGCTTCGGGAAGTTCATAGACTTTGATCCAGTAAACGCGGCCCTTGGAAGTGAACAGAAGGATGTAGCTGTGCGCGGAGGCGACGAACAGGTGCTCAACGAAGTCCTCTTCTTTCGTTTTTGCGCCGATGCGTCCTTTACCCCCGCGAGACTGGTGGCGGTAGGTTTCGGCCGGCGTGCGCTTGATGTACCCCGCGTGGCTCACGGTGATGAGTTGGTCGGTGTCGGCAATGAGGTCTTCGAGCTTGATCTCGTCGACCTTGTCCACGATTTGCGTGCGCCGATCGTCTCCGTAGGCTTTGTGAACTTCGCGGAGCTCCGCAGTGATGACGGCTTTTAGTTTCTTGTCGCTGGCGAGAATCTCGCGAAGCTCGGCGATCAGTTCACGGATGGACTTCAATTCCTTGAGAATTTCGTCGATGGATAGCTGCGTGAGTCGGTGCAGTTGTAGTTCGAGAATGGCGTCGATCTGCGCATAGCTGAGGGTGAGCGAGTTGCTGCCACGTGCGGCGGCTTCGATTTCGGCTGCGCCGACGAAGCGATATTTACGGCCATCGAGCTTTATGCCTTCGAGCTTGCGGGACTTACCGTTTTCGGTGATGGTGACGTCTTGTTCGCTGAAATACCCGAACAGGTTTTCCTTGGCTTCGGCGCGGCTGCCGCTGCCACGGATCACGCGGATGACGTTGTCGAGATGATCGAGGGCGATCTGGTAGCCGACTAAAATATGTTCGCGCTCTTCAGCCTTGCGGAGTTCGAAGATGGTGCGGCGGCGAACGACTTCGACGCGATGCTCTATGAACAGCTTGATCATCGGTATCAAGCCGAGCTCGCGCGGCTGGCCGGCAACGATGGACAGCAGGATCATGCCGAAGGATTCCTGCATCTGGGTTTGCTTGAAGAGATGGTTGAGGATGAGCTGCGATTCTTCGCCGCGCTTTAACTCGACGACGATGCGCATGCCTTCGCGGGATGATTCGTCGCGAACGTCGGAGATGCCTTCGATTTTTTTGTTCTGGACCAGTTCGGCGATGCGCTCGATGAGGCGCGATTTATTGACCTGGTAAGGGATTTCGGTAATGACGATATTTTCCCGGTCCTTGCCGTTGTCCTCGATGGCGGCCTTGGCGCGCATGATGAAGCTGCCGCGGCCGGTTTTATAAGCTGCTTCGATTCCTTCGCGGCCGGCGATGTAGGCGCCGGTGGGAAAGTCCGGGCCGGGAACGATCTTCATGATTTCTTTCAGCGAAGCTTCGGGTTTTTCGATGAGCAGAATCGCGGCGTCCACAATTTCGCGGAGATTGTGCGGGGGGATGTTGGTGGCCATACCAACGGCGATACCGCTGGCACCGTTGACGAGAAGATTGGGAATACGCGAGGGAAGAACGAAGGGTTCTTCGCGGGTCTGATCGAAGTTCGGGACGAAGTCGACAGTTTCTTTTTCGAGGTCAGCAAGAATATCCTCGGTGATTTTCGCGAGACGCGCTTCGGTGTACCGCATGGCTGCCGGGGGATCGCCGTCGACAGAGCCGAAATTTCCCTGGCCGTCGATGAGCGGGTAACGCATATTGAAGTCCTGCGCGAGGCGCACAAGCGCGGGATAGATTACCGCTTCCCCGTGCGGGTGATAGTTACCAGAGGTGTCGCCGCAGATCTTGGCGCATTTGCGATAGCCGCGATTAGAGGCCAGGCCTAGGTCGTTCATGGCCACAAGAATGCGTCGTTGAACGGGCTTGAGGCCGTCGCGCACATCAGGGAGCGCGCGGGCGATGATCACGCTCATGGCGTAGTCGAGATACGACTTGCGCATTTCGGCTTCAATATCGATGGGGAGAAGAATGGATGTGTCTTTTTCGTCTGCCATATGTCCTCAGTTGCGAGTGACTGCTGAGCAGTGACTCGCGAAATTCTCTGCTAGCTAGTTCCTTTGGCGACGCGTTCCAGCACGTAGGCTTTCACGGTGTCGAAGGCGTCGGCGGTATTGCTGAAACGGCGCGGCGCGAAATATTCCTCCAATTGCTTAAGCAAAATCTCACGTTCGCTGTCGCTTGCAAAGGCCACGACCACACCTTTTTCGCGGTCTGGCTTGGTTGTTGGAGTGGCGCGAAATTGGCTCACGCTCAAACCTTTCAATCCCGGCAGCGTTGTCCAACCTAGCTGGTACACCATCGTTTCGCGGTCATCCACAGGGCAAACTAGAACTAGATATCCAGGTTGACGACTTCGAGGGCGTTGTCCTCGATGAATTTCCGCCGCGCTTCGACGTTTTCACCCATGAGCGTGGTGAAGATGTCTTCGGCGGCGACGGCGTCTTCCAGTTTCACTTGCAAAAGAGTGCGGGTTTCCGCATTCATGGTGGTTTCCCACAATTGTTCCGCGTTCATTTCGCCAAGACCCTTGAATCGAGTGATGGTGAAATCTTTTTTGGCGTCCTCGATGATGTAGTTGAGCACATCGGTAGCCTTGTCTTTGGATACCTTCGTTCCGTTGCGGGCAATCGTAAAGGGCGGATGGTTGAACTCTTCAATTTGTTTGGCCAGGCCGCGGAGGCGTTTGTATTCGGCGGTCGACGCGACGGCCCAATTGATTTTCTGGTTGTGCGGAGGGCCAAACTGAATTTCGTAAAGGCTGTGCTCTTCGTCGAAGTTCAGCTTACCCTCGAGCTTGAGCTTGGCTTTATCGATTTCCTTCAACAATTTTTCCAGAGGCTTCTTTTCCTCGAAGTCGGATTTTTTTTCGAAACCACTTTCGACCAGGATATCGACCAGCGCGGGCTCGCGGAGGCGGCGGCCAAGTTTGGTGGCAGCGGCTTCGTATTCCTGCACATTGAGCAAGAAGTTCGTGAGGCGAGCACCATCGAGATTGACGCCTTCTTTGGCTTTCACGGTGTGGTCTTCCGTGGCGCGCTTCATGAGTTCGTGCGCGAATTCGCGATCATCGCGAATGTAGCGCTCCGTCTTGCCGCGCTTGACGCGATACAGGGGCGGCTGCGCGATGTAGATGTGGCCGCGTTCGATGAGTTCCTTCATGTGGCGGAAGAAGAAGGTAAGCAGCAGGGTGCGGATGTGCGAGCCGTCGACGTCCGCGTCGGTCATCAGGATGACTTTGTGATAGCGGAGTTTGCCGGCATCGAAGTCGTCTTTGCCGATGCCGGTGCCCAGCGCGGTGATGATGGCGCGAATTTCTTCGTGGCCGAGCATTTTGTCGTAGCGCGCTTTTTCGACGTTGAGAATCTTTCCCTTGAGGGGAAGGATGGCCTGGTATTTCCGGTCGCGGCCCATTTTTGCGGAACCACCGGCGGACTCGCCCTCAACGACGAAGAGTTCGCAGCGCGCGGGGTCGCGTTCCTGGCAGTCGGCAAGTTTTCCGGGCAAGCCGCTGGAGTCCATCGCGGATTTGCGGCGCGTCAGCTCACGAGCCTTGCGAGCGGCTTCGCGGGCGCGGGCGGCGTCGATACACTTGCCGATAATGCGGCGGGCGACGGTTGAATGCTTATCAAACCATTCACCGAGTTTTTCGTTGAGCAGCTGCTCGACGTCGCCCTTGATGTCGCTGTTGAGCTTGCCCTTGGTCTGGCCTTCAAACTGAGGCTGCGGTAGCCGTACGCTGACGACCGCGACGAGCCCTTCGCGGACATCGTCACCAGAAATAGTAACTTCGTCTTTCTGTTCCTTAAGCATTCCTGCATTGGAAGCGAAATTGTTGATGGTGCGGGTCAGTGCGGAGCGGAAACCGGAAAGATGGGTGCCGCCATCAACGGTATTAATGGTGTTGGCGAAGGAAAACACGTTTTCGCCGTAAGTGTCGTTGTATTGCAGCGCGATTTCGATCTCTACGTTGCCCTTTTTGCCTTCCATGTAGATCGGCGAATCGTGGAGCGTGGCCTTTCCGCGATTTAGATGCTTGACAAATTCGGCGATGCCGCCAGTAAAGCGGAACTCGGCGGATTTTTCGGAGCGCTCGTCGGTGAGCGTTATCTTGAGACCCTTGTTGAGAAAAGCGTATTCGCGGAGACGCGTAGCCAGGGTGTCATAACTGAAGACAGCTTTTTCGAAAATCGCAGGATCCGGGTGGAAAGTGACTTTTGTTCCGGTCTTGCGCGTTTTGCCAGTCTGTTTCAGCTTTGTGGTGGGTTTGCCTTTTTCATAGCTTTGCTCCCACACCGCGCCATCGCGCTGAATTTCGAGTTCCAGTTCATCGGAGAGCGCATTGACGACGGAAACGCCGACGCCGTGGAGACCGCCGGAAACCTTGTAGGTGTCGCTGTCGAACTTGCCGCCGGCATGGAGAACGGTGAGAACAACTTCGGCTGCGGGGCGTTTTTCAGTGGCGTGCATATCCACGGGAATACCACGGCCGTTGTCGATCACGGTGACAGAATTGTCGGCATGAACAGTGACGTTTACTTCATCGGCGTACCCTGCCATGGCCTCGTCAACGGAGTTGTCCACAACTTCCCAAACGAGATGGTGGAGACCCACTTCGCCAGTGGAACCGATATACATGGCGGGACGAAGGCGAACGGCCTCCAGTCCGCCGAGAACTTTAATGGATTTGGCGTCGTACTGATGACCGCCTTTTCCGGTGACGGATTCTTTATCGCCCATGTGATCTCCCCTGCAGTTTGCGAGCGCGCCGTAAAAACTGCCTCGAGTCCAGCAGGCGCTGCAGAAAACCGATGCGCTGGCACGGGTTAGAACAAAACCGATGCACGACGAAATCTCGCCGCGTACGGTTCACCGCAAAATTCTTGAAGCCAGGAAAGGCGTGATGTAGGCAAAACTCTCGCGTCGCCTCACCCTTTGACCGCGACGCGCCGAACGCATTCGCTGTTCGTAGGGTTCCTGCTTCATCCCATCCCGCGATCCGGGACGTAGCGAAGACTTATTGTTCTCCAGGCAATTTGACCAACCCCTGGCGCAGGGTTTTCGGGGTCAAATGCACCTGGCGGACGTGTCGATTGGGAGGAAAAACCACGAACCGACAACCAACTAATTTTACTGGAAAACCGGCTCTTTCACAAGGCGATGGATGGTGCTTGTGGATAAATAAATTGTTTAGATTCTTTTATTTACAAGTGCTTAGCTTTGGAGTTAGGTCAGATGCGCATGGGCATGATGACGTAGCGGTACCGAGAGGTTTCGTCGGCGAGGGGACGCATCTGGCCGGCGGACTGCTCGTCCTTCAGTTCGATGCTGATTGGGCCATCCGCCGCCGCGGCGAGAAAATCGAGCATGTAGGCGGAGTTGAAACCGATAGCGATCGGATCGCCGGAGTAATCCTTCTCGATGTTTTCCTTGGCTTCGCCGTATTCCGGGCTGGAAGCAGAAATCTCAATGCCTTCCTTGGAGACAGCCAGTTTGACGGCATGGGAACGCTGGTCGGCCAGTTGCGATACCCGGCGCACGGCGTCACTGAGTTCAGAGCGCTCAATGACGACAGTCTTGTTGTTCTCGCGAGGTAATACGGCTTCGTAATTCGGGAATTGGCCGGTGAGAATGCGAGAGATCAACAAGCGATGTCCAACCTGGAAGAACAGATGGCTCTCGTCTTTGGCGAATTCGAGGTTGGCGTCGGAGGAAGCGCTGGCCAGTTTTTCCACTTCATCCATGGCTTTTTTGGGGATAAGAACGCGGACTTCGCCATTCAAGCCGGCGAGCTTTTGATCGGTCTCGGCGAGCGCCAGGCGGTGGCCATCGGTGGCAACCATGGCCAGTGTATCCGGTTTTAGGATGAGCAGGCCACCGTTCAATGTGTAACGGGATTCTTCCATGGAGATCGCAAACTTAGTTTTTGCAATCAAGCCTTCAAGAGCCGCAGCGGGAATCTGCACCAGGGTGTGGGGCATGACAGGCAGAGCGGGGAAATTCTCCTTGGCCATCCCAACCAGCTTGTATTTCTTTTTTTCACTGACGATTTCCACCCAATGGTTCTCGAGGAGCTTGACCTTGATTTCGCCTTCGGGAAGAAGGCGTACGAGTTCCAGGAGTTTTTTTGCCGGGATGGTGCCGGCACCTTCTTTTTTTATCTTGGCCTCACAAGAGGTCCGCACACTAAGCTCCAGATCTGTGGCGGTGATGGTGAGACGGGAGCCTTTAGCCTCGACCAGAAGGTTAGAGAGGATGGGGATGGTGGTCTTACGTTCGACGACGCCTTGCGTGGTGTTGAGCTCAGTAAGTAGAGCCGATTTGCTTACGCTGAATTCCATCGATTGACTTTCCTCGCGCGCGGTTCCCGTAGAGGACATGGTGCTCTCCCGTCGAATTTTGCCGCTGACGTACTGTACTCGTTTTTCGGCAAAGTATAAAGCGCGCCATGCGGAGAATCACTGTGGAAATGCGGGAGCCTGAGGATTTTGCAATGACCGCAGAGATGAAGATCGCGACATGGTAACCGCGCAGGATTTGCACAACAACAAGCTCCTTCACAAAAGATGGTCTTATCGAAATCTAAGAATAAGACTGTTGTTGTGATGAGCGCTGTGGATTCGTGGAAAAATTGACCGCGCGCAGTTCTGGCTGGAGTATTGTTTAGGGGTGAGCAGTGAACTTCAGTGGAAAGATTCGCAAAAACCAACTAGCAGGATGAGAGATAACTACAAGGAAGATTTTGTGCACAAAACGTCCTAGGATTTCCCTCGTGTTGTTCACACGTTCCTAACAGCGTTTTGGTGAGACGAAACAGAGCATAACCCATCCAATTGCCACAGTCTTTCGAAGAGATATCCACAGAGAGTTCCGCACAAACCCGCGCGTCATTGAGATTTCCAACATTGTTTGGGAGAAAAATATGTCGACGATTTTAATCACTGGAGCAAATCGCGGACTGGGACTGGAGTTCGCACGTCAGTATGCGGCAGATGGATGGGAGGTCATAGCCACTGCGCGCAAACCGCAAAAGAGTGCGGAACTTCCGGAGCTGGGGAAAAAGGGCGGCGTGTCCTGGCAGACGCTAGATGTACGCAGCGGGGAGTCGGTCAAAGCGCTGGTCAAAGCTCTAGGTGGCCAGCCGATTGATTTGCTGGTTCTCAATTCAGCCATTTATACGCGCGAGGGAAACGAAATCGGCGAGATTAATTTCGAGGGTTGGCGCGAATCGTTCGAAACGAACGTATTGGGAGCTGTCCGCGTGGCCGAGGCCTTGATTGAGAACGTGGCGTCGAGTGAAAGAAAGCAAATCGTGGCAATCAGTACGGGTATGGGGTCATTGGGAGCATTGCCAACCACGATTGGGTTTGCCGCGGCCTACCAGTACCGAACGAGCAAAGCAGCGTTGAACATGGCGATGTTGATCCTGGCCAAAGACTTGCAGCCGCGTGGAATCAGCGTGGTGATCTTCAGTCCAGGCTGGGTGCGGACAGATATGGGAGGCGCAAACGCAGCCTTGACACCAGAGCAGAGCATTGCAGGTATGCGCAGAGTTCTGCAAGGAAATCCGATGGAATTGACGGGTAAATTCCTCAGTTACGACGGAACTACCTGGCCCTGGTAGTTGGGGCCAGATGAAATTATTGCAGAGCGTCCATCAGCCGCGTGATGGTGCGGTTGAGTTCCTTGTCTGAGCGGCGCAACTCTTCGATCTTGTTAATGGAGTGAAGAACGGTGGTGTGATGCTTCCCACCGAACTGCCGCCCGATTTCCGGCAGCGACGCGGTGGTGAGCTGTTTGACGATGTACATGGCCACCTGGCGCGGGAAAGCGATAGCGCGGGTGTTACTGCGAATCTTTAAGTCCTGCTCGCGCAGATTGAAATGTTCGCTGACGCGCTTCTGGATCAAATCGATGGTGACGCGCTTCTCCTGCGAAGCGATGATGTTGCGAAGAACCTGTTGGGCGGTGGCGAGCGAAATGGGAGTGCCTGTCAGCGAACCATATGCCATCAAGCGGGTAAGAGCGCCCTCCAGCTCACGAACATTGGATTTGATGGCCCGCGCGATATATTCCGCTACTTCATCGGGAAGATTGAAACGGTCGTTCTCCGCTTTTTTCTGAAGAATGGCTATCTTGGTTTCGAGATCGGGCGGCTGAATATCGGCGATGAGGCCCCACTCGAACCGGGAGCGCAAGCGTTCTTCGATGGAGTTGATGTCTTTCGGAAGGCAGTCGGAGGAGATGACGATTTGCTTTTGCATTTCGTAAAGCGCGTTGAAGGTGTGGAAGAACTCTTCCTGGGTGCGCTCTTTTCCGGCAATGAACTGGATATCATCCACCAGCAGAACGTCAACGGTGTGGAAGCGGTCGCGGAAACTGATCATGCGATCAAATCGAAGCGAGTTGATGACTTCGATGGTGAATTTCTCAGCGCTGACATAGCTCAGGCGCATCGCGGGATTGCGCTTTTTGATGGTGTGCCCAATGGCATGCATCAAATGCGTTTTGCCCATGCCCACACCGCCGTACAGAAACAGCGGGTTATAAGACTTGGAGGGCTGCTCGGCCACGGCGCGGGAAGCGGCATGTGCGAACTCGTTGGACTTGCCGACCACGAAGCTGTCGAAGGTGTAGCGGAGATTCAGTTGGTGATCGCTACTTTCGAAATCCAGCTTGGATTGTTTGATGCCGGAAAGTGCTGGAGCGGCGGCGACGGGTTCTTCCTCGGTGCAGACGTACTGCACTTTCATGTTGGGTGTGCCCATCTGATGGAAAACGGCTTTTACGATTTCGCCGTAGGTCCTGGAAAGAACCTGGCGAAAAACGGCGGTGGGGATCTGGATAAACAGGGTGTCGCCTTCGGCGCGGCTCAGACGGGTGGGCTGAAACCACGTGGAATAGGTATTGATGCTGACTCTGGATTTGATGAGGTCCAGGAACTTATCCCAGAGGTTCTGGACTTCGCGTTCACGGCCAAGTTGAATTGCAGTCGTCATCGTGTTTGAGAAAATCAAATCCCACGCCATTTCCACAGGTGTGAATAAGCTGTGGAAAGGCAATTTTACTGGAATGCTACCCGCGTTGGAGTTCTAGCCCGCGCCGGAATGAAAATTTCCTGCCCCGTGGTTCCGCGCGGTCCGCTTAGATTCGCTCGACCACGTGCCACCTGCTCAAAACTGGACAGATTCTCGCGCACTGCCCGTAGCGTAGCAAGCGAAAAGTGCAGGAAGGAGAGTACCGCTCTTCACACTCCATTAACAACTTTTCCACAAGCCTGAGAATTGTGCAACTCCCCGAAAAATTCCATGAAATGAAAGAGAATTGCAAATTTTCTTGAAAGGGCAAACGCGAAATGCCCTGAATATGTGCAGAAGTGCCTGAGGAAATCGCCAAGTAAATTTCATCGTTTACGGTCCGGACGTTCGAAATCGTAGACGCCCAACGGGTCGCTGCCGATCAACAAGCGGTCCGGCTCGACGAGAATCGTGTTTGCTTCGAGGCGCGCGCCGTCCTTCGTGTAAATTTGATATTGGGACAGGCGATTTCCGTCTTTGTCGAAGTGCAGAAGTGTGTTGTGAAGGGCCATCCAAATCTCGCCGCTGACCGGATCGACCCCGAAAGCAGTGAGGATGGAACGAAAAAAGGGGGCAACATTTTCCTTTTTTTCCTGGCGCTCGATTTCCTTGCGCGTCGCCTGTGCTTCTGGGAAGGCGTCCAGGCCGGTGAACTGGAAATCCTGACCGGCGTAGCCAAAGCGATCAAACTGGCGTACCAGCGGCTCCGGAAGGTAGGTGTAGCCGTAATAGAGACGCCCTTGGGGGTCGGAAAGCACTCGGCCAAGGCTGAGGTAGCGATTGAAGTCCTCGCGGGGCGAAAGGGACTCGAAGTCGCCAAATTCGCGCCCAACTTTTCCGGTCGGGCCGAAGATAGACACCAGGTGTGAGCCGCGGAGCGACGTCACGGCAACCTCGCCTTGGGCGAGAGCAGCGACGGAAACAGGGCTGTTCGCTGAAAAGGAGCGAAGTAGATCGCCGGTGGGAGAAAAAACGCTTACCAGGTTGTAGCCGCGATCCGCGACATAAATATTTCCCTGCGCGTCGACATCGCAATCTTCACCGAAGGCGATCGCGGCACGGCCCGCTTTACCAGCGACCGGTGCTTGCGGTGCGGCGCCAATGACGCTCAGTGGCTTCCCTTGCGCGTCGAAAATAGCTACGCCGACACCGGGAGAGGCGAGCACATAGTACTTGCCGTCAGCGCCGCGTTTCACGGCGCGCAGGCCGGGGCCGATTGCAGAGAACACCCGGCGCCGAGCGGTCAGATCACCGTCTGTCGGTGAAGTTTCGGCCACCCCACGTGAACCGGCGAGGCAGAATGTGAGCACAGAGGTAAGTAGAGCGATGAGCAGGAGCTGGGTCCGGTTTGGCATGGTCATTGAGAGTATGCCGGAGCGCGCGCGGTTGCCCTCCGATGGAGTTGTTCCGGTGTGTCGGAATGGAAGTTCCCGCCGGAGGAAATAAGAAACTGAATAACAGGCATTTCTAGCTGTGGACTGAGCAAGATTGCCGGCGTGTGATTGGCTGGGCTGGTTCAAGCCGTAAAGCGGCGGCTAGCCGCGCTGCCAACTAGTCGGCGCGAAGCCGGAGTCGTTCGATGGAGCGAGCCCGATAGCGGCCGGACTCGTTTCTGGGAGCTAGATCATCTGTTTCGATGAGGACTGCATTGAGCTGAACGTCCCCGCCGGCGACTTCGAAGCGCGCGGGCAGGCCGTCGAGAAAGCGTTTGATGATGGCTCCGCGGTCCATTCCGATTACGCCGTCGTGCGGCCCGGTCATGCCCACATCGGTGATATAGCCAGTGCCTTTCGGAAGAACGCACTCGTCTGCGGTGGCTACGTGCGTGTGCGTGCCGACGACTGCACTCACGCGGCCATCCAGATACCAGCCCAGCGCGATTTTCTCGCTGGTGGTTTCCGCGTGTACGTCCGCCAGAACGAACACAACATCCTCAGGAATCTTTGCCAACTCCTCGTCGGCCTTTTTGAAAGGATCGTCATTCGAGGACATGAACACGCGACCCTGGAGGTTCAGGACTGCGAACTTTTCTCCATTTTTCGCTTTGCCTACATATAGGCCCGAACCGGGATTGGAGGCGTTGAAATTGGCCGGACGCAAAAGGCGTGGTTCGTGCGGAATGAATTCGAGTATTTCCTTGCGGTCCCAGCTGTGATTACCGCCGCTGATGACATCGATACCGAGCCCGAGAAGCTCCTGGGCGATTCGCGGCGTTATGCCGAAGCCGGAGGCGGAGTTTTCGCCATTAGCGATGACCAGATCGATCTGGCGCTGCTGCACCAAGTCGGCCAGGCGTTCTTCGACGATGCGCCGTCCGGGGGAGCCTACGATGTCGCCGATGAAGAGGGTGCGCATAAGTAAGTTATCAGTCCTTAGTTGTTGGTTATTCGTTTCCAGTAAGACGGGATCGGAATGCGCATCGCTTGGCTGCTCTGGCATCAGTTGTAATTGAAAACTTAAGACTTACAACTAAAATGGAGCGGACTGCTAGGCCGTGGGAGGCTAGGCCGTGAACCTCCGAATTAGGTGGGCACCACGAGTCAGCCATTAGGCTTTCCTGCCCCGTTGGCGGGTCTGCAAGGAGACTCGCCAGGGGGACAGGCCGTGCACACAAGCTGACTATCCGCAGCACCCCAGAGATTCATTACGGTTCAAACGGCTTTCGCTTCCTCACCTGCTTCGAAGTACCGCTCCACACACCATTATCGCTTGAGAAGGAAGCGGCGTCCAACCGGGCGCAGCCATGCTAGCGACGATGAAGCCGATGCTTATGAATGCCTTGCCGCCGGGTGAGTAGCGCCAGAAGCTCATCGAACTATTCTTTGCGAGGTTCGAAAGCAAATATAGCGATCAACAGATTGTCGACCTGCCGTAGCCATCTACGACAAATATTTCAGCGATGAAGAGATCAAGAAACTGACAAAATTCTATGCCACGCCACTTGGCAAGAAAACGACTGGCGCCCCGCCTCCTGCCCTGACTTTGCGCCCTCTGCCTGCAGCTCTGCCAGCAGTTTTGCCAGCGCAACGATCGATGGAAGAGGTTCTAGCGGACCATCCTGAACTCGCAAAAGCGATAGAGAAGCAAAGCAGAAACAGTAGCTTCCCTAGGGAGCGGTGGGACTTTCCGGCTATCGCCGGGCGGCCAGTTTCTGTAGATCGGGATAGGACGATGCTTCTACGAAGGTGCATTCCGGCGGCTGGATTTGTGTTTCCATCGCGCGTACCAGCAACCTCAGGGCCAGGTCCACGGTGACGGAGGTGACCACTGCTGCGGCCAGAGATCGGCCATCAACCAGCGGTTTCACCTGGCTTGCGACACCGATACCGATAAAGGGCAAGTCCAGCCATTTTTTCTTTTGCTCTGGATTCTCGATTTCCTCGAACGCCTTTCTGGCGCCCAGTGCGAGTTCATGGGTATGGCCCACAACTGCAGCGAATTTTTCCGCGCGAGAAGTCGCCAAGCGCAACCAAGCGGTCACGCTTTGCCAAGCGTTGGCCTCACTCCATTTGCTCCGCAAGGTGATGAACTGCACATTTCGCGGCCGAGCGCTTTCCATCCCTTCGTTTCGATGGACCGCAACAGAACTCGTGCTTGGACCTTGAATGTATAGAGCGGATCCGCCATTGGGCAAAAGTATGGCGAGCTGTTTGCCTTGAAGACGCCCAATTTCGGTTTGCCCCTGAGTGACAGTGAAAACCGGTACCTTTGGATCCTTGCGAAGATCCTTCACGTAGTCGACATTGCTGTTGCTGACAACCCAGGCGATTTCTTCCGCGACCGCGGCTTCGGCGACGCGCCGCAACCCTGTTGCGGTTACCGGTTCAACCAGCAGAGCGCGGGGACGCGTTTGCGTCTTGCATTGGATTATCTCCAATAACTGCTGGCTTTGGGTTATCGCGTCATCATTTGCGTGGATAACTTGCAGGTCGACACCAAGCCGTTTTCCGGCGGCTTGCGCAGCAAGCGCTTGTTCATGCTGGTAGGCGTTGTCGTTGGGGAGAGAAACTACGATTTGGAGTTTTTTCATTGGGTTGTGGCCGTGAAGCCATCATCTTAACCCGGTTATCAAAGGCCGGGCCGTTACGGAAAAAGACTATGTGCGCAATGCGTCGGAGTACGGACGGGAGTAGAATCGAAGCGAATTTCAGGGGTGATGCGATGCCAACCACAACGCTACGCGCCGGGCGGATGCTGTCGATAATTGCCAGCCTATTGTTCGCAGGCGTGCTGGCTGGATCGTTGCAGGCGGCGACACCGGGGCAATTGGGGAAAATTGATTTCCCGACGAGTTGTTCAAAGCAGGCGCAGCCGGAGCTGGAGATGGGCCTGGCGCTGTTGCATTCGTTTCAATACAAGGAGTCCGAGGCGGATTTTACGGAAGCAGTGAAGCGCGATGCGAAATGCGCGATCGGCTATTGGGGCCAAGCGATGGCGCGCTACTACCAATTGTGGGAGTTTCCCGACGATAAGACCCTGAAGCAAGGGCGCAAAGATTTGGAGCACGCGCAGAAATTGCGCCCTGCGGGAGCGCGTGAACAGGCGTTGGTGAATTCGGCTGTGGCGTTTTTCCAGAAAAAGAAAATGACTCATGCGCAGCGGATACAGGAGTATTCAACGAGGTTGGAGAAATCGCACGAGCAAGCTCCAGAGGATGTGGAGCTTAGTTCGTTCTACGCCCTATCCCTGATAGCCCTTTCCGAAGCAGACGTGGACGACATGGCGAACCGCAAAAAAGCCATCGCGATTCTGACCCCGTTGCTGGAGAGATATCCGAATCACCCGGGCGTTGCTCACTATTTGATTCACGCGGCAGATAAGCCGGAGCTTGCGCCGGAAGGTTTGCAGGCGGCCCGGCGCTATGCGGCCATCGCGCCGGATTCCGCGCACGCTCTGCACATGCCGTCACACATTTTTGTGCGGCTGGGATTGTGGCAGGATTCGATCCAATCGAACGTTGCAGCCAATGAATCCGCGATGCGCGCGGCGGAAAATCACAAGCAGGAGTTTCATTATCAGACGCACGCCATGGACTTTCTGAGCTATTCATATTTGCAAAGCGGCCAGGAAGCCAAGGCGCGCGGGGCGATTGAGCACTCGGCGCATGTGGTCGGGGCAAACGATGAAGACAAAGGGGCCCACCGCGCTTATCTTGCCGCCCGGACGGCGCTGGAACTGCATCGCTGGAAGGAAGCGGCGGAATTGCCTCGGCCTGCCAAGCGGGACTATTGGCTGAACACCGCGGTGTGGGCCAGGGCCATCGGCGCTGCGCGTACCGGGGATGTGAAGAGCGCGCAAGCTGCGGTAACGGAGTTGCGCGAAATCGTCGACGAGCGCGAGAAACACATGAAGAAAAACGGATACGCAGTGTCTGGCGAGAAGGCCACCGATTTGCGCGAGGCGGAAGCCTGGCTGGCGTTTGCCGAGGGAAAGAACGACGCAGCACTGACGGAGATGCGTGCCGCCGCGGATCATCAGGACCAGGAAGGCGGAGAATCCGTAAATATTCCCGCACGGGAAATGTTGGCGGACATGTTGATGGAAATGAAGCGACCAAAGGAAGCGCAGGAGGAGTACGCGCTGGAGTTGAAGACCGCGCCGAATCGGTTTGACGGGTTGCTGGGCGCAGCGCGGGCGGCGCAGGCGAATGGAGATAGCAGTGGAGTGCAGACGTATTTTGCAAAGCTGCTGGAGAATTGCGGGGCTGGCGCGGACCGGCCGGAGTTGGCGGAAGCCAAGACGGTGTTGGCGCGGAACTAAGGAGCGGACCGCCCGCAAGGCGGTCCTCATACGCGACGGAAGAAATACGCCGGCCAGAGGCCAGCGCTACCGGTTAGAAGTGGAAACCGAGTTCCACGGTTTCGCTGCGCGGCGTGACATAGTGCGTGCCGCTAAAGGTGGAAAGGAAATTATACAAGGCGGTTTTGTTGGTCAGGTTGATGACCGTGAAGCGCAGACTCCATTTGTAGCGGTCGCCGTTGAAAAGATTGTCGTGGCCGACAGCGAGGTCGAACAAATGGCGCGGCTGAATACGCGGAGGGTTTTTGTCGTCGTTCTCGGCGCCTGGTGAAGGAATCTGAACCAGCTTCGAGCCGTACTGCGATGGAGCGCAAGTGGTCAACGGAGAGCCGAGCGTTGGGAAGGCTCCGCCACAGAAAAGCCCGGCCTGAATTTGCTGATCGGCCGTGAGACCGGACAAATCCACCGGAGTCGTTGAGTCCGTGGCAAAAGGAACCGCGCCGGCCACCAAGCCGCTGTCATAGCGCCAATTGAAGCCGAGCCACGGTCCGCGTTTCCACGGTTGATATTGCAAGTGGGTAGTCTGGTTGAAATTTTCGTCGTGATCGATGCGAAACACGCCGGCGCCACCTTGGCCGGTAGGCGTTACGCCGATACCGCTGGCCTGAGGCTGAAAGAAGCGCGCGGCAACGCTGGACGCCACAAAATACGCGGTGAAGCCGTGATAGTTTGGAACGCTTGCGCGCAGCATGTAGCCGGGAATCTTGGAACGCTGCCACTCGATGGGGAACGTGATGGGTGTGTTTCCGAACACGCTGAAGTCGTAGGCGAAATGCGTGTACTTCCAGATGTATTCGGCATCGATCACCAGGAATTTGCCGAAGGCTTGCTGAAGGCCGGCGTGGAATTCGTTGCGCCAGCCTGGGGTAAGCGGGTTAGTGATGCACGGATAGCCCTGCAGTGCGGCTTGCACCGCGTTCACGACCGGATCGTTGCAACCTTCGCTGGCGATCACGAGATTTTCGTTGAACGGTGTTTCCATGGTGCGGGCGTAGGAGAGGCGCAGAATCGTGTTGGTCGGTTTAATGTTGTAGGCAACGCCCAGGCGCGGCTCGGCTTCCCCACGAGCGGTTAGGCCGTTGTAGATATCGCCGCGTATTCCCAGATTGAACGACCACGGGCCTTTTGTGATGGTGTCCTGGACGTAAAGAGCGGTTTGCTTGATGTCCGCATGGCCGCGGTTGAAGTAGTAGCTGCCACCGGTGGTCAAGTCATAGGGACTAAGGGTGGTGCACGGTGCGGCAATGTTGACGCCCCCCACCTGGCAGGGCGCTCCAGTGGCATCTGTCAAAGAAGACAGAAAATTGGGATCGACAATTCCGAACGAATTTTTCTCGGTCAGGAATGTATGTGAGAAGCTGATGCCAGCCTTGATGTTGTGAATCCCCTTTAGGTAGGAAATGTCGGAGCGCACCCCAGCATTGGTTAGCCGTCGGCTCTGCGCGATGCTGTCACTCTGCAGGCCAGGCGTGAAGTCGGCGAAAGGATTGGCGCTTGGGTAGTATTTAAACTGGTCCTGGCGAACGAAGGCGCCAATAGTGAAGACCGCCTCCGTGCCAATCAGGTGAACGAAGCTGGGGGCGATGTTGAAGGTGCCGATTTTCGAAACCTGATCCTGGCGACCCACCGCGTTGCCGTCGGGCCCCAGTCCATTACAGGAAATC
>Ga0210384_10004062_pt1 | contig 16514 bp, 14 predicted proteins | sample IncBWH2MmetaG_FD_160574 | JGI IMG/M metagenome (GOLD analysis project Ga0210384, IMG submission 160574) | Forest soil microbial communities from Barre Woods Harvard Forest LTER site, Petersham, Massachusetts, United States - Inc-BW-H-2-M | ecosystem: Environmental > Terrestrial > Soil >...
AGCTTGCAGACCGCGGCGTCCGCTTCATCAAGGTGCCGGCCGCGCTACTGCTCGATCCGAAGCAGACCTCGACCTCCGACATCCATCCCTCCGACCTTTCGGACCTGCTCGGCCGCTTCGGTATCGACCTGATCGCCGAACGGATCGAGGGCGAGCGCGCGGTGGTCGACCTGCTCGACTATGACGTCCGGTTCGGCCAGGGTTTTCTGTTCGCCCCGCCGCGTCCGCTGCGCCCCGAGGGGGCGGCCAATGGCAGCGCGCCGGTCGCGAACGGCGCACAGTCCCCCCTTGCGTTGCCGGAGGCCAAGGTCCAGGAGAGGGCCCAGGAAACCAATGGCGCGACCGCCGGCGCGCTCAACGGCGCCGCCAGGGCGGGATCGCCGGACAAGCTGGCCGTCGATCCGCCGCCGCGGATGACCGGCACCGCGGCACTGGTGCGTCGCGTCGCCGGACCGATCTGAGATCATGACCACACTGCGTTTTGTCGAAAACCTGCGCGAGCTTGTCAGCGGCGTCGATGTCCTGCTCAGCGACATCTGGGGTGTGGTCCACAACGGCATCGAGGCCTTCCCGGAAGCTTGCGAAGCGCTGCACAGCTTTCGTGGCCAAGGCGGCGCGGTCATCCTCATCACCAACGCGCCGCGGCCCGCCGATTCGGTGCAGCGGCAGCTGCGCAAGCTCGGCGTAGCCGACGACACCTATGATGCGATCGTCTCGTCCGGCGACCTGACGCGGCTCTATGTCGCGGACCATCCGGGCCGCAAGGTGTTCTGGCTCGGGCCGGAACGCGACGGCTCGATCTATCGCGGACTCGATGCGGTGCTCTCCCCGCTCGACGAGGCCAATTGTATCGTCTGCACCGGGCTGTTCGATGACGAGACCGAAACCGCCGACGACTATCGCGACATGATGCTGCAGGCGCGCGAGCGCAAGCTGACGCTGATCTGCGCCAATCCCGACATCGTGGTCGAGCGCGGCGACCGCCTGGTCTACTGCGCCGGCGCCATTGCCGAGCTCTATCGCGAGCTCGGCGGCGAGGTGATCTTCTACGGCAAGCCGCACCCGCCGATCTATGAGCGTGCGATGGAGCTCGCGGCCGCCAAGCTCGGCCACCCGATGCCGCTCGACCGGGTGCTGGCGATCGGGGATTCCGTGCGCACCGACCTCGCCGGCGCGCATGGTTTTGGGATTGATTGCCTGTTCGTCACGCGCGGGATTCACGCGGAGGAGTTCGCCGGCATCGACCAGCTCGATCCGGCCTCCGTGAAGGAATTGTTCGGCCACCCGCCCAAGGCGCTGATCCGGGAATTGCGGTGGTGACGTAGGGCCCCTTCGTCATTCCGGGGCGATGCGAAGCATCCAACTCAGGTGCGCAATTGCGCACCTGAGAATCTCGAGGTTCCCCGGTGCGCGATTGCGCACCTGAGGTTCGCCTCTTCGAGGCGCCCCGGAACGACGGAGCCACAAACTTGCGGCGAAGCTTACGCGTTCGCCATATCCGGGAAGACCGCCTCGATCTTGGTCTTCAGCGTGGCGGCGTTGAACGGCTTGACGATGTAGTTGTTGACGCCGGCCTTCTTGGCCGCGATCACGTTCTCGGTCTTCGATTCCGCTGTGATCATGATGAACGGAGTGGTCGCGAGATTTGGATCCGCGCGAACCTCCCGCAGCAGGTCGTAGCCCGTCATCGGTTCCATGTTCCAGTCGGAAATGACCAGGCCGTACTTCTTGCCGCGCATCTTGTTCAGCGCCGCCGAGCCGTCGCTGGCATCGTCGATGTTGTCAAAGCCAAGCTGCTTCAGCAGATTTCTGATGATACGGATCATGGTGCTGTAATCATCCACCACGAGAACCGGCATCGACAAATCAACCGCCATCTTGACTCCCCTGCACGCACTAAAACGCAAAGACAGATTGAACAACGCCGCCTGGGATTTGAGATACCCCAACGGTCCATTCGTCATTGACTAGCATCAGGCGTTAAACAGCTCGTTAACTGACCCTGGGTCGAGGCGACGCAGCGCGCGACAGCCGGTTGAGGCCCACCGCGCTTGACTTCCCCTGCGTCGCCACGTCACGGTCCGGCCGGCGCGAACCACCCCCTAAAGCAGCCCAAACCCCGTCAAGCGATGTCCGTTTTTACCGTTATCCGCGACACCACGCCGATTGCCGAGATCCCCAGGGGCACCGTGGTGGCGATGGGAAATTTCGACGGGGTCCACAGGGGTCACAGGGCCGTGATCGCGGCCGCGCTGGAGATGGGACGGGCCCAAGGCCGCCCGGCCCTGGCGCTGACTTTCGAGCCGCATCCGCGCCGCTTCTTCAGCCCGAATACGCCCCAGTTCCGGCTCTCCGACGAGACCGCGAAGCTGCGGCTTCTGGCTGGAACGGGGCTATCCGGGGCCGTGGTCATGACCTTCGACAAGGCGCGGGCGGAAACCGGCGCGCAGGATTTCATTTACCAGGACCTGATCGGCCGGCTCGGGGTGCGCGGAATCGCGGTCGGCTATGATTTCCATTTCGGCAAGGGCCGGGTCGGCTCGCCGAGCCTGCTCGTCAAAGAGGCGCCCCAGCTCGGCATCGAGGTCGACGTGCAGCCACATGTCGACATCGACGACCGGCCGGTGTCGTCCTCCGCGATCCGCATTGCGCTTGCGGAAGGGCAGATCGACGAGGCCACCGCCATGCTCGGCGCGCCCTGGTTCATCCCGGGCGAAGTCGTCCACGGCGAAAAGCGGGGCCGCGAGCTCGGCTATCCCACCGCCAATATCCGCCTCGACAACAACTGCGCGTTGAAGCACGGCATCTATGCGGTCCGGGTCGGCCGCCGCCAAGGGGAGCGCGAAGCGCGGCTCGATGGTGTTGCAAGCTTCGGCCGCCGTCCAACCTTCGACAATGGCGCGCCGCTGCTGGAAGTCTTTCTGTTCGATTTCAAGGGCGACCTCTACGGCGAAACCCTCGACGTCGCCTTCATCGGCTTCATCCGCGAGGAACTGAAATTCGACAGCATCGAGGCCCTGATTCGCCAGATGGATGACGACAGCCTCCACGCGCGCGAGCAGCTCGCTGCCGCGCCTGACGCCTTTCCCAAGCTGGGAAAGCTTGGATGAGGGCTCCCACGGGGCTTTTCCATTCTGCCTCCGGCTGCTATGGAGAGCCCCCATGTTTGCGCGGCGCATCATAAGGATTAGCTGCCCGGCTTCCGCCTGAGCATCCAAGCTCGGCGCAAGACCGGGACCTTCCTCGTTCACCCGCGAGTGATCGCGTTTTCCGCGCCCTTTCCGAGCCAGTCATCTCATGTCCGACGCTACAGACTATTCGAAAACCCTGTTCCTGCCGCAGACGGATTTCCCGATGCGCGCAGGGCTGCCGCAACGCGAGCCGGAAATCCTCAAGCGCTGGCACGCGATCGATCTCTATCGCCGTCTGCGCGAAGCCGGACGGGGCCGTGCCAAATTCGTGCTGCATGACGGCCCGCCCTATGCCAACGGCAACATCCATATCGGCACGGCACTGAACAAGATCCTGAAAGATCTCGTCACCAAGAGCCAGCAGATGCTGGGCTTCGATTCCAACTATGTGCCGGGCTGGGACTGCCACGGCCTGCCGATCGAATGGAAGGTCGAGGAGGAGAACTATCGCTCCAAGGGCCGGCAGAAGCCTGACTTCCGCGATTCGGCCGCGATGGTGGCGTTCCGCCGCGAGTGCCGTGCCTACGCCACGCATTGGCTCAACGTGCAGCGCGAGGAGTTCAAGCGGCTCGGCGTCGTCGGCGACTGGGATCACCCCTACGCCACCATGAGCTATCCGGCGGAAGCGCAGATCGCGCGCGAGCTGATGAAGTTCGCGGCCAACGGCACGCTCTATCGCGGCTCAAAACCCGTGATGTGGAGCGTGGTGGAGAAGACCGCGCTCGCCGAAGCCGAGGTCGAGTATGAGGACTACACGTCGGACCAGGTATGGGTGAAGTTTCCAGTCCGAGAGGCCGCCCTCGTCGGCATTGACGAACAGGCAACGGAAAAGGACCTGCAAGAACGTCGCGAACTTGTCGAAGACCTCAAATCCAGCTCGATTGTGATCTGGACCACCACCCCCTGGACGCTTCCAGGGAACCGAGCGATCAGCTTCGGGGAGCACGTGGAATACGGTCTCTACGAAGTGTCGGACGCGCCCGCCGGCAACTGGGCGAAGCCGGGCGATCGCTACGTGCTTGCTGACAAATTGGCAGAGGATGTGTTTCGCCAAGCCCGCGTCACCGCCTTCAAGAGGGTTCGGGATGTCGAGTTTGAGGCTGGCGCGGCCGACGTGATTGTCAACTGCGATCATCCACTGCGAAAGCAAGGTGGCTACGATTTTCCCGTACCCTTGCTATTGGGCGACCACGTCACCGACGACACCGGGACTGGCTTCGTGCACACCGCGCCCAGTCACGGCCGCGAAGACTTCGACGTTTGGATGCTGAATACGCGCAGGCTCGAGGCGGACGGCATCAACACCGCGATTCCCTACACTGTCGACGAGAACGGCGCCTACACCGAGCAGGCGCCCGGCTTCACCGGCAAGCGCGTCATCAACGACAAGGGTGACAAGGGCGATGCCAATGATGCCGTGATCAAGGCGCTGATCGACGCCGGCAGCCTGATCGCGCGCGGGCGGCTGAAACATCAATATCCGCATTCCTGGCGCTCCAAGAAGCCGGTGATCTTCCGCAACACGCCGCAATGGTTCATTGCGATGGACAAGCCGATCACTGAAAAGATCTCGGCGCGCTTGGTTCCGGCCAGCAAGGAAAGTCCGGGATTCCTCGATGACGAATCGCCGGATACACTCCGCAATCGAGCCTTGGATGCGATCTCCGTGACGCAATGGGTGCCGCCCTCGGGGCAGAACCGCATCACCGGCATGATCGAGGCGCGGCCGGACTGGGTGATCTCGCGCCAGCGCGCCTGGGGCGTGCCGATCGCGGTGTTCGTGCGCGAGAACGGCGACGGCTCCGCCGAGATCCTCAAGGACGAGACCGTCAATACGGCGATCGCGGCGGCCTTCGAGAGCGAAGGCGCGGATGCCTGGTACGCCGAGGGCGCACGCGAGCGCTTCCTCGGGTCGCGCGCCAACGAGGACTGGCAGAAGGTCGACGACATTTGCGACGTCTGGTTCGATTCCGGCTCGACGCATGCCTTCGTGCTGGAGGATCCCGTGCACTTCCCTGGCCTCGCCGGGATCAAGCGCAAGGTCGACGGCGGCGCCGACACCGTGATGTATCTGGAAGGCTCCGACCAGCATCGCGGCTGGTTCCACTCCTCGCTGCTGGAGAGCTGCGGCACGCGCGGCCGCGCGCCCTACGACATCGTGCTGACGCACGGCTTCACCCAGGACGAGCACGGCCGCAAGATGTCGAAATCGCTCGGCAACACGATCGAGCCGCAGACGGTCATCAAGGAATCCGGCGCCGACATTCTCCGCCTGTGGGTCGCGGCGGCTGACTATACAGACGACCAGCGCATCGGCCCGGAAATCCTGAAGAACACGGTCGAGACCTACCGCAAGCTGCGCAACACCATCCGCTGGATGCTCGGCACGCTGCATCATTTCACGGCCGACGACGAGGTCGCGCCCGGCGATATGCCAGAGCTGGAACGGCTGATGCTGCACCAGCTCGCCGAGCAGGATCAGGTCGTGCGCAAGGCCTACGAGGCCTTCGACTACAAGACCGTGGTCGCGACGTTGTCGGCGTTCATGAACACCGAATTGTCGGCGTTCTATTTCGACATCCGCAAGGACACGCTGTATTGCGACCCGATCTCCTCTGTCGCGCGAAAAGCGGCGCTGACCACGATCGACGTGATCTGCGATGCGATCCTGAAATGGCTCGCGCCGATCCTGAGCTTCACCTGCGACGAGGCTTTTGCGATGTACTGGCCGGGCGATTGCCCGTCGGTGCATCTGTTGACCTTCCCGTTCAATCTCGGTGAATTCCGCGACGATGCGCTCGCAGCGAAGTGGGGCACGATCCGCAATGTCCGCCGGGTCGTCACCGGCGCGCTGGAGCTGGAGCGGGCGGCCAAGAACATCGGCTCGTCGCTGGAGGCCTCGCCGGTCATCTATGTCGCGGACCGAGAGCTCCTTGCGACGCTGTTCGATGTCGACCTCGCCGAAATCTGCATCACCTCGAACTATGAGGTGAGAGAGGGCGAGGCGCCGGCCAGCGCGTTCCGGCTGGACAACGTGCCTGATGTCGCCGTGGTGGTCGAGAAGGCCGAGGGTACCAAGTGCGCGCGCTCCTGGAAGATCCTCCCCACCGTGGGCGAGGATCCCGAATTTCCCGACGTCTCGCCGCGCGACGCGCGCGCGTTGCGCGAATGGAGGGCGCTGCATGAGCCATCAGCCGTGCCCGAGCCGAGCGAGGCGGTGATCGCACCGCTCGAACGCGCGCCGCCGATCGTCCCGCAGAGTCCTGCTCAGGTCTGGGAGACCACCATCGCCACGGTCGAGACCACGGCTGACGATGAGCCCGCCGCAGTGCCGATCGACCCGCCCCCGGCGCCGAAAAAGCGCGCGCCGAAATCGGTAGCGCGGGACGAGAAGCCTGCAAACTCCGAGGCCGAGCCTTCCGATGACGCCACAGAGCAGGTCGCGCCACCGCCCAAGCGTGCCGTGAAGCCGAAACGCGGCGACAGATCCGCCAAGCAGACGGCCGCGAAGAAAAACGCAAAGAAGCCGACTCCGAGCAAGGCCAAGACGACGGCGAAGACTGCCAAGAAGGCGGCGAAGAAGGCCGCAGCAAAGAAGGCTGCCAAGAAAGCGAAGCCATCGAAAAAGAAATCCGCAAAGCCCGCGGCGTCGAAAGCGAAGGCGAAGAAGCCGCCTGCGGCCAAAACGGCCAAGAAGCGGAAGAAGACCAGGTAACGACCGGGCATGGCGGCGCGCTTCAACCATCTTCTGCCAATTGGCGCGCTCGCCGTCGTCGTCACGCTTGTTCTCGACCAGGCCTCGAAATACTGGCTGCTCAACGTGCTCGACATCGCCAATCGCGGCACGGTGCGCGTCACGCCGTTTTTCGACCTCATGCTGGCCTGGAACATCGGCATCAGCTTCGGTTGGCTGCAGAACGACAGCCCGGCCGCCCAGTTGGGCCTGATGCTGGTCAAGGCGGCCGCGGTGATCGCATTGGGCATCTGGATGGCCCGCTCGCGAACCGTTCTCGCCACCGTTGCACTTGGGCTGATCATCGGCGGCGCGATCGGCAATGCCATCGACCGCATCGTCTATGGTGCGGTGGTCGATTTTGCCCTGTTCCATATCGAGATCGCCGGAAAACCCTATTATTGGTACGTGTTTAACCTCGCGGATACGGCCATTGTTGCCGGGGTGGCAGCCCTATTGTATGATTCCTTCATAGGGACACCCGCCGCAAAAGCGCCCTGATCCCGGCCGATACGGACCCCTCTTGAGCGGGTGCATGGCTTAACTTAAGAGGGCGCTGGGACCGTACTGTTTCGGCGATCCGCCACTGTCTTCTGGAACGGATGGAGCGATGCGCAAGACCGAGAGCAAGGGCTTGGTGATTCGAAAATCCTCGCAGTCCGCGCGCGCGGTGCGGTTTGCGGCCGTTGTGGTTGGCATCGGCCTGTTGATGGCCTCAGGTGTGGCAAGGGCCCAGGAAGACGACGAGGAAGACGACAAGACCTTCGAAGAGAAGATCATCGAAGGCATCATGCACGGCATCGGTGCGACCAACATGGAAAACCGGGGCATCGACTATCGCGAGCGCTCACCGCTCGTGGTGCCGCCGAAGATCGACCTGCCGCCGCCGGCCTCCACCGCCGAGGCGAAGGCGCCGCCGAACTGGCCGAAGGATCCCGACGAGGCCCGTCGCAAGGCTGCGGCCGAGGAGCGCAAGAAAGCGAGCAAGGACAAGCGGAGATACGAGGATACCGCCCGTCCGCTGACACCGGATGAGCTGAACTCCGTGCGCACCAGACCGACGAAGAGCGCCGAGAGCAACGATTCACTGAAGCCCGGCGACACCAATGCCCGGCCCCTGAGCCCCCACGAGCTCGGCTTTGACGGCAAGTTCAGCGATCTGTTCGGCAGCAGCAAGCCCGAGACCAAGGAGTTCAAGGGCGAGCCGACGCGAGATTCGCTCGTTCAGCCGCCAGCCGGCTACCAGACACCGTCGCCGAACTTCGCCTACGGAACGGGGCCGAAGGAATCGCTGAACAAGCGTTACGACCCGGCCCGCGGCGAGTACGGCGAATAGCCCGCGCGTGCGTGCCCCAGGGAAGCCGCACAAGAGCCGCATCGGAAACACTCGGATTTGCGCCGCGCGCAGCAGGCTCATGCTGCCGCGGCTGTGTGAACCTGAAATCGAGAGCGCCGGTTGGAAGCGCCGGCAGATTGTGAATGCGAGCGGGGCTGTGCGCACCCGTCTCCCGATTTCGTGACCGTCAGCGTCAGCGGCACCGTGTACGATGCTGCGCTGCGTTTGTGTCATTTGCTCCCGCAACCAGCCAAAGGTCGCAATGCCCATAAACCGTTTCGTGACATCGGCTCTCATTGCGTTCGCCACGGCGTTCGCTTTTTGCTCAACCGGCAGCTTCGCCCAAACCGGCGTCACATCGGACCCGCCAGCGACCTTCACGCTCGCCAACGGATTGCAGGTCGTGGTCATCCAGGACCACCGCACGCCGGTCGTGACGCAGATGATCTGGTACAAGGTCGGCTCCGCCGACGAAACGCCGGGCAAATCGGGACTGGCGCATTTTCTCGAACATTTGATGTTCAAGGGGACGACAAAGCACCCCGCCGACGAATTTTCTCAGACCGTGCTGCGCGTCGGCGGCAGCGAAAATGCGTTCACCTCGGTCGATTACACCGGCTACTACCAGCGCGTATCGCGCGACCAGCTGGCCAGGATGATGGATTTCGAGGCCGACCGCATGACCGGCCTGATCCTCAAGGACGAAAACGTGCTGCCCGAGCGCAACGTCGTGCTCGAGGAATACAACATGCGGGTCGCCAACAGTCCCGATGCGCGCCTCAACGAGCAGATGATGGCGGCGCTCTATCTCAACCATCCCTATGGCCGCCCGATCATCGGCTGGCATCATGAGATCGAACAGCTCGATCGCGAAGACGCGCTGGCCTTCTACAGGCGCTTCTATGCCCCGAACAACGCGATCCTGGTGATTGCGGGTGACACTGACGCCGACGAGGTCCGTCCTCTCGCCGAGGCCACCTTCGGCAAGGTCGCCGCCCAGCCGTCGATCCCTGCAAAGCGCATCCGCCCGCAGGAGCCGGAGCCGATTGCGCCGCGCACCGTGACGCTGTCCGATCCACATGTCGAACAGCCGAGCGTGAAACGGCTTTATCTCGTGCCTTCTGCCACCACCGCGGCCCCGAGCGAAAGCGCAGCACTCGACGTGCTGGCCCAATTGATGGGCTCAGGCAGCAACTCCTATCTCTACCGCGCGCTGGTGGTGGATCGTCCGCTCGCGGTCAATGCCGGCGCCGCCTACTCCTCGACCTCGCTCGACGCGACCCAATTCTCGATCTCGGCCTCGCCCAAGCCGGGCGTCGTCTTTGCCGATCTCGAGCGGATCGTCGACGACGTGATCGCCAATCTCGCGCAAGACCCGCCGCGCGCCGAGGATCTCGAACGCGTGAAGACCCAGCTCATTGCGGAAACGATCTACGCCCAGGACAATCAGGCGGTCCTGGCGCGCTGGTATGGCGGCGCGCTCACCACCGGCTTGAGCATCCAGGACATCCGCAGCTGGCCGGACCGGATCCGTGCGGTAACCGCCGAACAGGTCAGCGCGGTGGCGCAGAAATGGCTGGACAAGAAGCGTTCGGTCACCGGTTATCTGATCAAGGACGTGACCGCGAAGCACGAGGAGAAGCGTTCGTGAAGAACCATCCGAGCTTCCCGCGGCACATCGCTGTCGTCGTCACTTTGTTCGCGGCTGTCCTGCTGCCGATAACCCCTTCGCAGGCCGCGGCCAAGATCCAGCATCTGATTTCGCCCGGCGGCATCGAAGCCTGGTTCGTGCAGGATGCCACCGTTCCGCTGGTTGCGATGGAATACGCCTTCGCCGGCGGCGCTTCCCAGGATCCCGCCGACAAGCCCGGTGTCGGCAATCTGGTCGCTGATCTCCTGGATGAAGGTTCGGGGGACCTCGATTCCAAGACCTATCATGAGCGCCTCGAACGCCGCGCCATCGAGCTGAGCTTCAGCGTGTCGCGGGACAATTTCCGCGGCTCATTGCGCATGCTCCGCGACAACAAGGAGGAAGCCTTCGAGCTGCTGCGCACGGCGCTGACCTCGCCGCATTTCGCCAAGGAGGACATCGAACGCATTCGCTCCCAGGTCATGTCCGATCTGCGGCGCGAAACCACCAGTCCCTCGTCGCTGGCCGGCCGTAAATTTCTGGAGCTCGCCTTTGGCAACCATGCCTATGGCCGCCAGGCCGCCGGCTCGCTGGACAGCGTTCCGACCATCACCGTCGACGACCTGAAGGACTATACCCATCGCGTCATCGCCAAAAATACGCTGAAGATCGCCGTGGTCGGCGACGTCGATCCCGGTACGCTCGGCGAGCTGCTCGACCTGACCTTCGGCGGCCTGCCGGCCAGGGCCAGCCTTGTCCCGGTTCCCGATGTCGTCGTTGCAAAGCCGCCGCAACGGGCCTTCGTCCCGCTCGACGTGCCGCAGACGGTGATCACCTTCGGCAGTCCCGGGATCATGCGTCATGATCCGGATTTCATGGCCGCCTTTGTCGTCGACCAGGTCCTCGGCGGCAGCGGCCTGTCGTCGCGCCTGTACCGCGAAGTCCGCGAGAAGCGCGGCCTCGCCTATTCGGTCTATGGCGCGCTCGCCTGGATGGAGCACTCCGCGCTGTTCATCGGCAACACGGGCACGCGCGCCGACCGCGCGGGTGAAACCGTCAACGCCATCGAGCAGGAAGTGCGCCGCATCGCCGCGGAAGGCCCTACCGAGGACGAGCTGGACCAGGCAAAATCCTACCTGAAAGGCTCGCAGATGCTGCAACTCGACACGTCTGCGAAGCTTGCCCAGGCGCTGCTGCAGTATCAGCTCGACAGGATGCCGATCGACTACATCGAGAAGCGCAACGCCATGATCGACGCCGTGACGCTGGACGATGCGAAGAAAGCCGCCCAGCGGCTGTGGGGCGCGGGCCTGCTCACCGTGATCGTCGGCCGCGCCCCGCAAGCTGCCGCGCAGCCGGCGGCCGCAACCGCACCGACCAAACCGGATTGAGACCAGGCCCGCGGCGACGCCCTCTCTGTGCCCTTCCCCCTGCGGGGAGGGCACAGGCCGCCTTCGGCGGCCGTCCTTTGCAAGGACGCCGAAGCGACGCTCCGACTATGGAGGGGGTACAACGCGAAGACTATTGGCGTATCGCCCCTACCCCCAACCCCTATCCGCAAGGGAGATGGAGTCGCACCGCAGCCAGTTCCCCGCAAAACCGCTATGTTGCGCACCGATTCCAACGGACCAACCGGTGCAACCATGCTGCGGATTACGCGCGACCTCTTGATCGACGAAAACGATATCGAGATCGGATTCGTCCGCGCGTCCGGTCCCGGCGGCCAGAACGTCAACAAGGTGGCAACCTCGGCGCAGCTACGCTTTGACGCGCGCCGCATCGCGCTGCCCGCCGATGCCGCGGCGCGCCTCGAGCGCTTGGCCGGCCAGCGCATGACCAAGGACGGCGTGATCGTGATCCAGGCCCAGCGCTTCCGCACCCAGGAGCGCAATCGCGCGGACGCGATCGAGCGGCTTGTCGAACTGTTGCGCGAAGCGATGGAGCGCCCAAAACCGCGGCGGCCGACCAGGCCGACACGCGCGTCGAAGCAGCGCCGTCTCGAAGGCAAGAAGCGCCGCGGCGACGTCAAGGCGCGCCGCGGCCGCGGTTTTGACGACTAGATCATCATTCAAAAAAACCGGCGAAGTTCCCGCATCAAACTCCCGCCGCGCGGTCGTCGCATGAATTTCAAGATCGTCGCGACCCGTGACTCCGCCCGATCGAAGCTGAGTCCAAGAAGAGGCAAAATCACGCCTCGAATTTGGAGACCGCAAGACTTGTCCCGAGCGCTCGATTACTCGCCAACGAAAACATCTATTCGTCCGTGAAAGTATTGTTTGCAGGTGAAAACAGCCCGCTACTACCACCGCCTTTTCGCCGCGACCTAGACTCCTCGCACACTGAAAGCTGCGCGCGATCCCTGCGACCGATATCGGATCCCGTGCCGCTGCAAGCGCAGGAGGTGTAGCGAATGGCAAAGTTCGCCCATTCGATGATCCGTGTGTTTGATGAAGTGAGATCGCTCGATTTCTACGCGCGGGCATTCGACCTCAAGGTTTCCGACTACGTGACGTTTCCGCATTTCGCGCTGATCTATCTGGGCGATTCCACATCCTCATTCGAGATCGGACTGACCGTCAATTTCGGCCGCGACGAGCCCTATTCGATCGGTGACGGTTTCGGTCACCTCTCCGTCGTCGTCGACGACATCGACGCCGAACACGACCGCTTCGAACGCGAAGAGTTGGCGCCGGGACCACTGCTCGACTTTCGCAAGGGCGGCGAGACGATTGCCCGCTTTTTCTTCGTCGCCGATCCCGACGGCTACAAGATCGAAGTGATCCAGAAGGGCGGACGCCTCGGTTGATCGAAGCGGGCAACGGACATGCGATTGGTGACACCTGCGAGCCGAGCTGAAGCGCGCCGCCGCTGCGATCGCCGGGCGCGCGCATCGAGGCCGCGCGTCAATGGTGACTCGGGCACCCTGCGCCAACTCGCTGCGGCGATCGCTGCGCTTCGCAGCATTGTCCCGAACGTCGCCTCGGCCGACGCGCTGGCGCGGCTCTCCCAAGAGGTGCGCCTGCTGTCGTCGAGGGTCGCGCGATTGAAAGGCGCCGACGGCGGCGAATCCCTGTCGGCTCTCGATCAGTCCACGCTGGGAACACGTGGCGTAAAAGATCCCACGAGCATTCGTGCGGCCGCACGGCTCCAGCGAGCAGGGAGCCACCGCCCGCAATCCCAGGGCAACAGGCGCGGAGCGCGATCGGTCACCGTATTGGAAACGCGCCCGCTGCTGCTGGTCTCGGGCGCGGCCGCAATCCTGGTCGCGGCCTTCATCACCGGGATGACCATGCTCGAGGCGGTGCAACCTCGGGTCCACGTGCCCACCGCGAGCGGTGTCCACAGGATCGCTTCGCGGCAGGCGCCATCGTTCCTGATCTCGCCCGTGCCGATCGGATCGCAATCCTTCAAGCGGCGAGCCGCTGAAGCGCGGCGGCTTCAGTCGTCAGAAGGTCCAGAGTGACGCGGCGCTCTCCTGAGGCCGAGCGGAGCTTTCCTGGCCGCGTCCGATAGTCAGTCCGGGAAGCGGCGCGCTCCTGGAGCGATAGACCAGGCAGGCGCAGCGTAGCAGCGAAGCGAAGTTCTTGACCTCGCCGTGATGGTCGAGCACCTCGTTGTGCAGCGTCGTCAGGAGTTTCGCGAGGCTCATGTCCTCGTTCGCGGCGATCTCTTCCAACGTCTCCCAGAACGACTTTTCAAGCCGGATCGACGTGCAATGCCCGCCGATCCGCAATGAACGTGTCTGCTTTTCATGGTAGCTTTGAAGCCAATCCGCCAAACGGCACATCGCTTAACTCCAGCGTCATGAACTGAAACAAAAGATATCTCCGGGCATGCGGCCTCACAATGCTGGTCGGGCAGATGATCGTATACACTCACGGTTCCGGCTTCACAGCTCTGTGCTTGAGCCTGTGATCAAGATATCAACGCGCGTTTTCAGCTCTTGATTGATCCACGACGCGCTGCGATTGATGTTCCCGCTGCGTACATTTTCCGCCACACTGGCTAAAATCCGCCAGCGCATCGAATCGATTGCCGATCAAGACTCATGCCGGTCCGCCAGCTTCCCGAACAGGTCGTCAACCGCATCGCCGCCGGCGAGGTGGTGGAGCGGCCTGCGAGCGTGGTCAAGGAGCTGGTGGAGAATGCGATCGATGCCGGATCGAGCCGCGTCGACATCTTCACTGAAGGCGGCGGCCGGCGGAAGATCGTCATCACCGACGATGGCGGCGGCATGACTTATGGCGACCTGGCCCTGGCCGTGGAACGGCACGCGACGTCGAAGCTCGACGACGAAGACCTGCTGCAGATTCGCACGCTCGGATTCCGCGGCGAGGCGTTGCCTTCGATCGGCGCCGTGGCCAAGCTTGCGATCACCACGCGGCAGAAGAGCGAAGCGCACGCCTGGGGGCTGGCGGTCGAGGGCGGCGCAAAATCGGGCATCATCCCCGCGGCACTGAGCCAGGGCACGCGGGTCGAGGTCTCTGATCTCTTCTACGCCACGCCGGCACGCCTGAAATTTCTGAAGACCGAGCGCACCGAGGCCGAGGCGATCCGCGAAGTGGTGCGGCGGCTGGCGATGGCGCGACCCGATATCGCCTTCACATTGGCGGGTGAAGAGCGGGGCCCCGTCACCTGGGCCGCGGCGCTGCCGAGCGCCGCCGGTCGTCTCGCCCGGCTCGGCGATATTTTGGGCGCGGATTTTCGCGAGCACGCGATCGATGTGCACGCCGGGCGCGACGGCGTCGCGGTCGACGGTTTTGCCGCCGCGCCCGCGCTCACGCGCGCCACCGCGCTGGGGCAATATCTGTTCGTCAATGGCCGTCCCGTTCGCGACAAGCTGATCCTCGGCGCGGTGCGTGCGGCCTATGCCGACTACCTGCCGCGCGACCGCCATCCCGTCGTCGCGCTGTTCGTGACGCTCGATCCGCACGAGGTCGACGCCAATGTGCACCCGGCGAAGACGGAAGTGCGGTTTCGCAATGCGGGGCTGGTGCGGGCCCTGATCGTGCACGCGCTGAAGGACGGGCTGGCGCGCGAGGGCAAGCGCACCGCAGCCAATGACGGCGGCAGCGCGATTGCCGCGTTCCGGCCGGCCTTTTCCCCGCGCAGCACCAATTGGGACTGGCGGCGGTCGCCTTCATTTCCGGTCGGCCCGATGCCGTCCTTCGAGGGCGCCGCGGCGCCAGGGCTCGGCGAGCGTGGCCAGGCCGCCTTCGACGTCGGTGCGCCGAGCGCGGACGTGCGTTTCGAGGACGTGCCGAGCGCCGAGTTGATCGATCGCCCGCTCGGCGCCGCGCGCACGCAGATCCACGAGACCTATATCGTGTCGCAGACCCGCGACGGGCTGATCATCGTCGACCAGCACGCCGCCCATGAGCGCATCGTCTACGAACGATTGAAGGCCTCGCTCGAACGCAGCGGCGTGGAACGGCAGATCCTGCTGATCCCCGAGATCGTCGAGATGGACGAGGCGACGGTGGAGCGGCTGCTCGCGCGCGCCGAGGAACTCGCCGTGTTCGGGCTCGCGATCGAATCCTTCGGCCCCGGCGCGGTCGCGGTGCGCGAGACGCCGTCGCTGCTCGGCAAGGCTGACGCGCGAGGCTTGTTGCGGGATCTCGCCGAGCACATGGAGGAATGGGACGAAGCGCTGCCGCTGGAGCGGCGGCTGATGCATGTCGCGGCCACCATGGCCTGCCATGGTTCGGTGCGCGCGGGACGGCGCCTGAAGCCGGAAGAGATGAACGCGCTGCTCCGCGAGATGGAAGCGACGCCGAATTCCGGCCAGTGCAATCACGGCCGGCCGACCTATGTCGAACTGAAGCTTTCGGACGTCGAGAAGCTGTTCGGAAGGCGGTGAATCGTAGGGTGGGCAAAGGCGCGCTTGCGCCGTGCCCACCGTCCAGCGCTCCGTCATGCCCTGGTGGGCTCGCTTCGCTTAGCCCACCCTACAGAGCCGCGGAGCGCAAGAACACGAACTCGGTGTCGTCATAGGCACGCCGCTCCAGCTCCTCAAAACCGTGCGGCGCCGCAAAACCCGCGGCCGTGGCCTCCTCGACCACGACCAGCGCATCCGGTGTCAGCCAGCCGCCGTCGCGCAACGAGAGCAGCGCCGTCTCGGCCAATCCCCTGCCATAGGGCGGATCGAGAAACGCAAGCGAGAACGGCTCGACCGGATGCGCCGGGCCGAGATTGGTGGCGTCGCGGCGAAACACCTTTGTGACGCCGCCGAGCGCCAGCGCCTCGACATTGTTGCGCAACAGCGCGCGCGCCTCCGCGCCATTGTCGACGAACAGCGCGAATCCGGCACCACGCGAGATCGCCTCGATGCCGAGCGCACCGGTGCCGGCAAACAGATCGAGCACGCGCGCGCCGGTGACCGGATCGCCATAGGCGTGCAACAGGATGTTGAAAACGGACTCGCGCAGGCGGTCCGCGGTCGGACGGATGTCGTGCGAGGAAGGTGATGCGAGATTGCGGCCTCGCAATCGTCCACCGACCACGCGCATTAGGACGCAACCCTCTTCGCCACGCGGGCGCTCGGCTCCCCTCCCCCCGGTGGGGAGGGGTTGGGGGTGGGGGTATCCGGAACGCCGATCTTTCGTGGGGTACCCCCCTCCCTCA
>Ga0210384_10004063_pt1 | contig 16513 bp, 16 predicted proteins | sample IncBWH2MmetaG_FD_160574 | JGI IMG/M metagenome (GOLD analysis project Ga0210384, IMG submission 160574) | Forest soil microbial communities from Barre Woods Harvard Forest LTER site, Petersham, Massachusetts, United States - Inc-BW-H-2-M | ecosystem: Environmental > Terrestrial > Soil >...
ACTCGCATCTACACGGATCATGAGAAGGCCGCTAACTTTGCAGAGCGGCAGAAAAGGTCCCCAGTCGTGAAAATGGCCCGCGTCATCGAAATCAGCTAACCCCGCTCGTTCAGTCACCCCGATTATATGACTACGCCTTGGGCCTCATCACGATTGAAAAGCCACATTCCGATAAGAGGACTTCTCCGGCACAATCCTGATCTACTGCGATGAGAGCAACGAACCGTGGGCAAGATACCGGGGTCAGGCAGGTAAGCGCAGGGCCATTTCTTCTAGTGTTCTCCCAAACTCCGCAGGTCGGAGGGATGGCAATCCCAAGCATTTTTTTCCACCATCAATGGCGGGCACCCAAAGGCAGCTATTTTCGACTGGCACGCAAAGGAACGCGGTAACCGGAAGATGGGCCAAAGCCACCAGCAGGTCAAAGCCAGTTCCATCGTGCAGATATGTATCGCTGAGAACCAGATCAACCGGCTGCGATCTCAACAGATCGGAGGCCGCACGCATATCGCTGGCAAAATGACATTGGAATTTCCACCGGCGCAGCCTGTTCTTCAGGGCCCGGGCACTATTAAAATTCCGTCCGACTAACAGCACCTTCCTCCCGGAGAGTTTCATGAGCCGCCTCCCAACATATCGCCGCTTCGTGAGTGGGCTGTCACCCTACCAAGGGTTTGCGGGATAAGACTGTTCAAAAGTGAACAGCACGGCCCCAGGGGCCAGTGCAAGGGAAAAAGTCACATTCCGATAAGCAATTGACTGGGCTCCGCCCAGACAGAGACGGAAGAAAGTGGCTCCGCGCTTCCCTAAAGAGTGAATGATTTAGCAGCCACTTTCTTAGGAGACGACTTATTAGGGTGTGGCCGACCCGCGGTGCCGAGAGTCGATCAGAGAATAGCTTCCGAGTGGCCGACCATCCGGAAGTTATCGCGCGGCGGCGGGTCTAATTTGCGAACGGAACGCCAATGACTATTCTCGGGCTGGCTCCGCGTCCTACATTTCGCTAACGATAAGCACCCGGAGCCTTGCCCATCAGCCGTTTGAACGCCTTACTGAAGGAAGACTCGGAGTCATAACCTACACGTCGAGCTATGTCATAAATCTTGGCGTCCGTCGTCTGCAAAAGATGGACAGCCTTACTGAAGCGGTAGCGCTGAAGATACCGTTGCGGGCTGGCACCGACTCGCATCTTGAATCGGGCGGCAAACCCAGAGCGCGATAGATTCGCTTCATCTGCAAGTGAGGCCACCGTCCAAGAATGTTCCGGGCGTTGATGAATCAAGCTCAAGACGCGTCCGATTGAACGATCCCGCAGGACAGCGGGCAACCCATGGTCCCCATTGGGAGACGACAGGACATAATCGCGAATAGCTCGAAGCAAGAACGCCTCCGCCATGCGTGTGACAATCGCTTGTCCCCCAGGACGAGAGATTTTCAGTTCCGTTTCGATACATTGCGTCAATGTTCTTAATTGAGCCGAAGTGCTGTCACCTTTCCCCTTGATGTGAAGGAGAGGAGGCAGCAATATCCCCAGCAAGTTTAGCTTCGGGTCGTCCAGCTGGAATGCGCCGCAAAGCAAGGTCGTCAAGGACCCTCGACCTCCGTAACGGAAACGCTTGTCAGGTGTCATAGGATGTTTGATCAACAGTTCCTCTAATGGCCGAATCGCAGTCGCAGGGTGGTCGTTCATGGCGTGGACGTCAGCGCGCGGAAAAAGTATTGTATCTCCATAAGTTATCTGGACGGGTTTCGCGCCATTGAAGCTAAACCAACATCGGCCGTGCAGCACAATGTGGAAGACAGCCCTGCCCGGAAGATCCACGTGCAGACCCCAGGGGGCGTGCAGCTGCGCACGGCCGAAAACCACGGTCTTTAGTGTGACTGACCCCAGGATCTCCGTTACAAGATCCTCGCCAGCGAAATTCGTGAGGAGTTTAATGCTTGAGGGCTTCATGGACGGTTGGACACAAACTCAGTTGTTATGGACATAGACTGAAGAAAGACACCCCAGTAGCATCGGCTAGGTTGCGTCGTGGGTGGATTGTATCAAGAGTTCTTTAGTGCTTTCAACTTCCGCGTTATGACAAACGCAGTTGCTGAGGGCTACCAACTTCGTATGCTATCTGAAACGTTAAACACCGAAAAAAAACTAAACTTACTCAGGAGGCCGGCTCACAATGGAAACTCGAACCATTACACACGAGGTCTTCTTCAACGCTTCACCCCACGAAGTATTCGAAGCCTTCATGGACTCCAAACAGCATGCGGAGTTTACGGGTGCGTCAGCTGACATTGACCGGAAAGCCGGGGGGAAATTTTCGACTGGCGGCGGGCACGCGAGCGGCACAACGGTCGAGATCGTGAAGGATAAGAAGGTTGTGCAAGACTGGCGCGACGACAAATGGCCCGCTGGGCACTTCTCGCGGCTCACTCTCAATTTCAGGCCGATCTATGACGAGCGAGGAACTCAGCTCTCGTTGGTGCAGACGGGCGTTCCGGCAGAATCCTTCGAAGGAATAAATAACGGATGGCGGGACTACTACTGGACCAAGTTAGGGGAGTACCTGCGCGCTCGGAAGATCGCCCCGGTGCGGCGATTCTTGGAGGAGTTCAAGAACCACGCTAACATCGACATCGTGGATGAAACATGGACAAAGGACTCTGTCCTTCATTTGACTGGGTTTCTGTTACCGGCCGGCCGCGAAGGCCAAAAGACCATCGGAAGAACGATCTTCGCTGCTTTCGGCGACATTCACGTGGAAGTGAATGACACGATCGTTGAAGGTGACCGCGTGGTTGAGAGGCATTCAGCCACCGCGGTACACAAAGGTGAATTCAACGGAATCCCGGCGACAGGCAAGAAAGTTTCCTGGACAGAGAATCACATCTATCGCATCGCGGACGGGAAGATTGCTGAAACCTGGTCCGAGGCCAGCTTTCACGACTTGATGAAGCAAATTTCATCTGCTCCGCAATCGGCAAAGGCCTAGGTGCCTTATTCGAATTCAGTTGGCAGAAGCCATTTACAGACAAGGAAAGCATTGCTCCGGAGTAGTCTCAGCCAGTTGGTCGCTGACAAGAGCAAAAAAGAGATGGCCAGGTATCCGGCACCGCGACAAATCAACACGGAGCAAGTCATGGCCAACGCTGACCTTTGTAACACTCTAAAGGAGACCTGTAATGCCGATCTATCAAACCGGTGGCTATCAGGTGAAGCCGCCAGGTTCTTTGAAAACTGCACAATAGTGATGCCGGCCATCCAAGGGGCCTCTTGGCGGGATCATCTGTAATAATGAATATAGAAGGAGCATTCACATGGTAAATGCAGAGGAAGCGCCTACGAAGTTCTACACCGCAGCCGTCAAAAGGGACCTTGCCCTGGCGCGCAGCTACTTGGCGGACGACCTCATATTTGTGGGACTGTTTGAAACTTATCATAGCGCTGAGGAATACTTGCGTGCCTTCACCGGGCTGGCATAGGTTACTGTGCGACTGGACGTGAAGAAGATCATTGCGGACGGAAACGACGCCGCTATCTTTTTCGAATTGGAAACCAAAGCTCCAGTGAAGGCCACGACTCTGGTTGCGGAGTGGCATCAAATCAAGAACGGAAAGATCTTTCACGTCCAATCGGCCTTCGATGGCCGGCCCTTCGCTGCCATGTTCGGCGCAGGGAAGCGAATCTGACCTGGGATGCGCGTTTCTCTATAGCCTCGGGTTGGAACTCGCCGTCGATGGCGGAATGAGCCGGCTCGCCGACCCGAGCTAGTAATTCGATCACTGGGGGCGCCTCCCGTTGGACTTCATGACCCTGGAGCATTTAGCGGAATTCTTGCTAGCTTACTAGGAGATGTGAACCCATGAGAAACGACGGCAGCATTGGTATCAAGAACCATCCAGTAGTTTCGCACGAGAAGTGGCTCTCCGCGAGAAGAGCATTCCTTGCGAAAGAAAAGGAATTTACGCGGCTTCGGGACGAGCTGAGCCAGCAGCGGCGCGATCTGCCGTGGGAGGCCGTAAGCAAGGCGTATGTTTTCGAGGGCCCCAATGGGAAACAAACCCTGGCGGAACTTTTTGACGGGCGAAGCCAGTTGATCGTCTATCACTTCATGTTTGCCCCCGACTGGGAAGCAGGCTGCCCGAGCTGCTCCTTCTGGGCCGACAACTTCAACGGCATCGATATACACTTAGAACATCGCGACACGAGTTTCGTGGCCATCTCTCGCGCGCCGTATGAAAAGCTGAAAGCCTACAGGCAGCGAATGGGCTGGAACTTCAAGTGGCTGTCAACTTCCGGAAATGATTTCGCCTACGACCTCCATGCCTCTTATACGCCGGAGGAAATGGCAAGCGAAGCTTTGATCAATTACAAAATGGCAAAGCCACGGCCGCAGGGAACTGACGACGTTGCCATCAGCGTGTTCAGTAAAAACCTGGAAGGTGAAGTGTTCCACACCTACTCCTGCTACGCCCGCGGCGTGGATATGATGAACGGCGCTTATCACTATCTTGACCTTACACCCAAGGGGCGCGATGAGGCCGGCCGAAACCAGTTCTGGGTTCGCCGCCACGATGAATACGATAAATAAAGAGCAGATAGGGGATTGAGGCGGTGTGAACCTCCAAGGAAACTCATGCTCCAAGGTCTCGGAAACGTCGTGCTCAATGAGCGTATTATCTGGACCCACGAGCGGGAATTTCTAGGAGCCAGCTCTCTCCTGTTCCTTGCGAGCGCTGCAGCTACGATCTACTGGTGCACGCACATGCCCGGCGGCATGCCAATGCCCGGCGGCTGGATCATGTCGATGGCGTGGGTGAGGATGCCCGGGCAGGGCTGGCTCGGCGCTGCCGTGACATTCATAGGTATGTGGGTATCGATGATGGTGGCGATGATGCTGCCCTCTCTCGTGCCAATGCTTTCGATCTACCGTCGCTCCCTTCGCATGTCGGGCGAGACTCATCTGGGCATTCCGACTGCGCTTGCGGGCGCGGGCTACTTTTTCGTGTGGGCTGTCTTCGGCGCGGTTGCCTACTCAGTTGGTCTTACCGCGACGGCGATGGAGATGCGTTGGGCCGCACTTGCCCAATTCGTTCCCATCGCGATCGGCATCGTGCTGTTGCTCTCCGCGTCCGTTCAGTTCACTTCATGGAAGTTTCGCGAGCTCACGCATTGCCGAAACGCGCCAGCCCATGGGCCAGAATCTTCTGACGGTCGAAGCGCTTGGCGGTACGGCCTCCACTTGGGCGTGCATTGCAGTCTGTGCTGCTCCGGTCTCATGGTGGTCTTGCTCGTGACCGGCGTAATGAGCCTAGGCGCCATGGCTGTGGTAGCAGCCGCGATCACCGTCGAGCGGTTTGCGCCAATGCCGGAGCGCGCCGCCCGCGGCATTGGTGTCGTCGTCATTGCGGCAGGAATTCTCGCGATCGTCCAAGCGTTAGGCATGGTGTGAACGATAAGATTGTTGCCGGACAAGAATCCGAGGTTCCTGTCGTCGAATGATCACAATCCGATCCTGGAAGGAGTAACCGGTGCGGTGCATATTTCTGGGTTCGAGCTGGCTGCGTGTTCGGATGACGCTCAAACTCTCAACGCGCTTGGCAATTCTTTCATTTTTGGCATTGGTCGCCACAGCCGCGACGTTTTCACACCCTACGGACGACACAAAAGAAATCCATCTTTACACGCTGGATTGTGGCCATGCCGAGTTCCATGACATGGCTCCTTTCTCCGACACTGGCGAATATGATGGCCAGAGCGGTGGCGTCGCCGCGCCTTGCTTCCTGATCCGCCATCCTAAGGGCACGCTGCTGTGGGACACCGGCTTGGGCGATAAACTCGCGGAGAACAAGAACGGTGTCGATAAGGGCGGCATTCACATGACCGTGCCGTTCAGGCTTCTCGACCAACTCAAAACTCTGCGTCTCGCACCGGCGGACGTGACCTACTTGGCATTTTCGCACTTCCACTTCGACCATACCGGCAATGCCGATCTCTTCCGTTCGTCGGCCTGGATTCTCAACAAAGCCGAGCTCGATTGGGCCCTCTTGAATCCTACTCCGGATAGCGTCGATCACAACTCATACAGCAGCTACAAATTCTCGAAGACCAAGATAATAGATGGTGACTTCGACGTATTTGACGACGGTAGCGTCCGCATCCTGCAGACACCAGGTCATACGCCGGGACATCAGTCACTGGAGATCCAACTGAAAAAGTCAGGAACAGTGATCTTGTCCGGAGATCTTTACCACCTGCGCGCCAATCGCGAATACCGCCGCATTCCGAGGTTCAATACCAGTCGCGCGGAGACGCTGGCCTCGATAGATCGCATCGAGAAAATCATCACAAATACCAAGGCGCGGTTGGTAATACAGCACGACCCTGCGGATTTCAAAGCCATGCCGAAATTTCCGGCCTATCTCGATTGAACTGTCGCCGCTCGCCCGACTCGCTCGCTTCTCCCTCCACCCTGGCCCAAACGCTCCACCATAGGGTCACAGGCTTTCGTTCCGGGTAGCTAGAATTCAAATTGAGCAATCACGTGTCAGCAGACAAAACGGTTTGCGGACAACGTCTTTGTCTTTGCTCGCCGAGCATCCTCCAACAATTGCCGGTTACTTGGCACCACGCAAACTTGAGTCTTTTCGTCACCGAGTAGCGGCTCCTCTGGGATTGTGCCCGGATAACCGCCTAAACTTCACCCCTAGATCACCCCATAGTCGGCCTTACAATTGCGCAGGGATGGCGTACGGGGTCGCTAGGCACGCTTACCCTCGGGCGTAAAACGTACCCACGAAGCCTGCGGGCGGCTCCCTAACTCGTTATTATACCTGGATTAACCTATAGGTAAATTATAATTTATGTATAGAAGTCTTGACAGTAGAGCGGCGCACCCCTTAGGACGGGCCCTATGATTATCTGCACGTTGAAACAGGTACTAAGGCGCAAGGGTTGGACACGTTACAGCCATTGCCGCCACTCTACCGCACTTTGTTTACAGCATGATTAAAATGCACCCGAAAATAGCAACATAAAAATAAAATCTTTTCTTTCACACCGCCATCTGCGGATCGTAGCTGCGGATCGGACGTCTCCAGTCGATGCCCTCGAGCAACATCGATAACTGTGCCGGTGTTAGTGCCACCGTTCCGCTTGTGGCCTGCGGCCAGATGAATCTTCCGCGCTCCAGTCTTTTCGCAAACAGACACAACCCGTCACCATCGAACCACAGTACCTTGATCAGATCTCCCCGCCGACCACGAAACACAAACACCTGTCCTGAAAACGGATTCTCCTGGAACGCCGTCTGCATCATCCCGCTCAGGCCCGTAAATCCGCGACGTAGATCCGTCACTCCTGCGGCGATCCAGATGCGTGTTCCTGTGGGCAGCCCGATCATCCGAGCAAACTCTCGATGGTCGTACGCAACACCACTACGTCCACGTTCCCTGCTACGCGAATCGTCCCTTTGCTGAGCTTGATCTCCAGCGACCCGACCGCGGATGACCAAGACGCAGATTTACCGCACATGTTATCGGACAAAGACAAAGTTACAGGTAGGAGCTTACTGGACGGGCCCTTACCTAGCCGTCCTTCGCGGTACTTCTTGGGCCAGTAAAAAACCTGATTGGCGTTCACGGCATGCCGCCGCGCCACGCGTGCTACCGACGCCCCGGCTGCTAACGTCTCTTCGACGATTCGTCGCTTTTCTTCGATCGATCTTTTCTGCCTCTTTTTTACCTGGCTGGCGGCCTCAACGGTCATCTGCTCGAATGTGTGCACGTATCCCTCGTGGACACTTAGCGATGTGCCCACAATCGGCAGCATCCTTAATTATTCAAACTTCGTCTACACGGTTCAGGCATAACGCTTACGCCAGATGTGCACTTTGCAAGGCAAATCCATACTTCTCGGACGGTCCGGATTTTTTGTGGAACACACCTATCGACTCGCACGTGATCTTCCAGGAGAGGAGTTGCCTAAAACAATTCGGGAAAGTGAAACGTAAGAACGGCATTCAATCGTTTATCCGAGACAAGCATGTTTTTATTCTTTACATCCAGCGCGATACCTCGTGGCATTCGCAGTATACCTTTAGGTCCCCCTATGGTCCATTTAGGTGGAACATCGCCGTTGTCGTTGATGCTCCAGACCCCTACGTAGGCTTCATCAGAAGAAAGCTCGGCGTAGGGACCCGTGCCCTGGACGCTGACGATGATTTCACCTTTCGGCGGATAGACGGCAATGGGCCCTCCAAAGTCGTTCAGATAACTGGCGGGTCCACCGATGACTGCCTTTGGTTTTACGTTACCCGAATCGGTGCGATTGAAAATGAGTAACCGGGCTTGTCTCTTCCCCACGGATGTGCCGACCAAAAGCAGGTTGTGAACCGAATCTACCGCGATGACATTGTCGCCCGTCAGCAGTGTGTCAGGCCCTTCGAGCACGCGGATCGGGGCGACATCGCCCTCACCGTCCCGCGAAAATACCAGTATGCTCCCGTGGCGCGTGGGCACGAAAATCTCGTTGTGGATGGGGTCGACTTCCAGGTGCTCAGGTGCGTCGAGCTGGCTGTGCGGTCCTTGAATGATTCGGACCGGACGTTCCTCCCCGTTGGCCGAACCTCGATAGGTCAGGATCGCTTGCGCAAACTGCTGGGGTACGGTGAATTCGTCGTGAATGCTGTCGTAGACAATCCCGTGCATGGTCCTGCCCAAGAAGCTGCCCTGACCTTCAATCCTCCGAAGTGGCTTTGCTCCCCCCTCCGCCAACCTGGCGAATACCGCAATTTGCGGATGGGCTACGCAATTCGGGACCAGGATCTGCTCCCGTTTCGTGTCGTAGGCGATGGGGTGCGGATTACCCATGCCCGGCACGCTGTCCGATGCTTTCGCGCTGCGAATCACGCGGATCGGGGGAGTGTCGCCACTGGCCGTAGGGTTGTAAGCAGCTGAGGTATGATTGCCAAAATTCGCTACCCAAAGCTCTTCGTTCTTCTTATCGAGATACACGCCGGTTGGATTGCTGACCAGGCTTTTGGGCCCCTTCAGAACCCGAAGGGGTGCAGCGTCGCCATTGGCCGAGGCGTCGAACACCAGAATCGAGTTTCCGCCGTCATTGGCCACGAACAGCTCATTTCGTTCGGGGTCGAGAGTAAGAGCCGTCGGCCAGTCCATCTGCGTGTGCGGGCCCTGAATCACGCGCACGGGCGGCGCATCGCCTTTAACGCTGCTTGCGTAAACAGTGATTGAAGGCGGCAGCAATTTCCCAGAGCCGGGTACGGCGTCTTCCCGGTTCAGAGGGAATCCGGGGTATACGGTTTCGCGGCGCTTTTCGCCTTCGAGGGGTGCTTTTACTTCATGATAAGAACCATGATTGGCGACGAAGAGTAGCTTATTCTTAGCATCTAGGACCAGGCCATGCGGATCGGCGAGTCCGGTATGGCTGCCCTGAACCACACGGATCGGAGCTTCGTATCCCTTCTCCATCTTATTGTAAACCACGAGAGCATTATCATGCTGAACGCTGAGAAAAAGTTCTTTGGCTTCCTCGTCGACCGCGATGCCAAAGGTGCCGTGGGGAGTATGAAGCTCCCGGTCAGGAACTACATCGCCGACAGCCTTTCGTGAGAAAATCACCAGGCTGTCCACCGTATCATTATTGACGGCATAGATGTCGCCGGTGACGGGATCAATATAGAGTCCGCACTGGAATTCGATCTTTGTATTCAGGCCTCCAATAACGCGCTGGGGATCGGAAACGGAAGTAGGCGGCGTGTTGGTCTGGCGGTCGTAGGTTATGATGTTGAACAAGTTTTCGTCGGTCAGCACAACCTCATTGTGGACCGTGTCCACAGCGACAGCGCTATAGGCGGAATTTGGGTCGCGGATCATTCGCTCCGGCTTCCGCAAAGCGATGTCCGAACCGCCAGAGTTAACTTCGACGCGCTGCTGGATAAACCGAGCTCTTAAGGGCGTCCCATCCGATAAGTTTGCGAGTTCCGCTTCGGTAGAATCATAGTCGCAATTCCCGGTTTCTGGCGGCAATTGCTCGTAGGAAATCAGGCGAGGTGAATGGATCAAGTTGGACGTGAAATAAAACGTGCCGATCAATGCAATGGTCAGAGCGAATGCAACTCGCGGCGGTTTTAATGACTGCGATTGCGATACCGGCGTCAACATTGATTTCTCATTATCCGAGGTTATACCGCAGTGTCAAGCGCCGGTGTTTCAGGAGAATCGATACCGTTTAGATGCAGAGATCACGGGGTGGTTTTGGCGGGTACGGCGCCTTTGATCTGGCGCCCGGCGCGCACATCTTCGACGTAGGCTGCCATGGCGTCGAAGACGATGCCGGCGACATTGACATAGTTCTCGATGGGAGAGTCCAGGTTGCTCGCGGCGTATCCGATTGCGGCGTGAGCCATCCGCATCCGCCCATCCAGCCACGGACCGCCCCCGAATCCGCCGATCACCGGAATAGAGACAGCGGCCGCAACAGCAGCGCCCGCCACCGGGCCGGAATTGGTGAAATCGAGCAGAGAGGCACCCGCATCTTCCAAGAGTTTCGCATCTTCGACGAGCTTCGCCGTCATTTCCGCGGGCACCTGCGCGCCAGGATTCGAAGCGACGCTGTATGGGATGCCATATTGCAGTGCGGTCTGCGGAGTAATGCCAAACTGCGCAAAAACCGGGATGCCGGCACGATTAATGGCGCGCACTGCGTCAGGAAATTGGGACGCGCCGTCCAGCTTGATCATATCCGCGCCCGCCTCTTTGACCATCAGGATGGCCGCTCTCAGCGCGGTGTCAGTACCTTCCTGGAGAGGGCCGAAAGGAAAGTCGCAGCTGACGAGTGCCCGTTTCACGCCGCGGCGAACAGCCTTGCAGACCACGAGCATCTCCTCCATCGTGATTTCCAAGGGAGTGGAATGGCCCCATAGATTGATGCCGACTGTGTCTCCCACAGAAATGATTTCAACGCCGACGCGGTCCACAATCTGCGCGATCTGGTAATCCCAGGCCACCACTCCGACAATTTTCCTCCTGTCACGCTTCATTTGCTGAAGTGTAGGAATGGTGATGGGCGCGCCCAGTGACTCCATAGAGCTCCTCTTTTCCCCCGCAGTCCGTGGCAAGCATGGGTGTGTAAGAACCTAGCAATGCTAGCTCCTGCAAAATAACGGCGCAATCCTGTTTTTGAGCATGCGGATTGACAAGGTTTGTGTGGGGACCTACGCTTTACCGTTCGCATATGACAGGAAGAAGGCGATGTGCGGAAGGTTTGATCGGGAACATAAACTCCTGTTGTCCCAATTCTAGAAAAATTTCTGGCGAGAAGACACCGTGGGAAAAGATGCCACTCCATACAAATGAAAGTTTCTAGCGGAGGAAATGCAATGACGGGAAAAGTACTAGCGGCGGTCAGAGTGGCTCCGGGCAAAACTGAGATCCGCGAATTCCCAATGCCGGAGATCCGGGAGGACAGCGCCCTGATGAAGATGGAGATCGCCGGCATTTGCGGGACGGATGTTAAGTTGTACCAAACACCACCGTCGAATAACGCCCCCGTGATTATGGGTCACGAGAATATTGGCTACATCGCCGCGGCAGGCCGGGAGTTCACCAGGCGCAAGGGTTTCAAGGAAGGGGACTTGGTGTTCGTGGAGCACTACGTCATGTGCGGCCAATGCGAGTGGTGCCATGTGGGGCAGTACCGTCACTGTAAGTATACCGATTGGCGCTTCAACCCTGACGCCATCCGTTATGGCTACACCTCGGCCGAGAAGCCACCCCATTTGTGGGGCGGCTTTGCCCAATACATCTACCTTCCATGGAACGCCGTTTTGCACCATGTCCCCAAGGGCGTTACACCGGAATTGGCGGGACTTGTAACCCCCATGGCGAATGGCGTCGAGTGGTCCCTGTTCGACGGTGGCGTCGGCTATAACTCCACCGTGCTCATTCAAGGCCCGGGCCAGCAGGGATTGTCCCAGACCGTGATCTGCAAGCAGGCGGGCGCCTCGCTCATTATCGTCACGGGCACGACCAAAGACGGCGCGCGAATGGAAGTCGCCAAAACTCTAGGAGCTGACCATTTGATCGACGTGCAGATGGAGGATCCCCTCGCACGCATCATGGAGGTCACGGATGGCCAGGGCGTGGACGTGGTGCTCGACTGCACAGCTGGTGCGGGAACCCTTCCCGTGCTGCTCGGAGTCGACGCGCTCAAGCGCAAGGGCGGAATGATGGTCATCCAGGGAGAAATGGCGGAATTTCCGAACTTCCCGGTCGGCAAGGTCACGGTGAAGTTCATAACAATTAAGAGCGCACGCGGGCACAGCCACAAAGCTTGTGAACTCGCCCTGCAACAGCTTGCATCACATCGTTTCCCGCTGGAGAAGGTCACGACCCACACCTTTGGGTTGCGAGACGTGGACCTTGCCATCAGGTCCGTGGGTGGCAAGGGCGTGCCAGACGTGATTCATGCTTCCCTCCTGCCGTGGAAGTAGGTGGGCGGGTGGGGCAGGATGACCGAACATGTCCCCACCACGTGGCTGACCATTGTCTCGGCGTCAGCCAGCTCGCTCACTTTATCGCATGCTCTCCTGGCTCAAAATCTTCTCGACATCGGTACAAGCCACGTGTAAGGACTTGAGTTTGGTCCCGTAGCTGGTAAGCCCCAGTTTCCCTGGCACGATTTGGTGGCATACCGTGCAACCAAATTCACGGAACTTGACGGCCTTTTCTTTCTCTTCGGGTGTCCTGTTTGCTGGATTCACCTGAGCGATTAGGTTCATGGAAGTCAATAGAGAGACACATCCTATAAAGCCTTTGCCGACCTGTTTGCCGCGCTCCGTATAGCCGAGTTTTCCATTCGAGCCCATAGTGTGGCAGGAGTCGCAGCCGTGATGTTCGAAGACGTACGTCGCGAGCTCCTTGGAGCTCATGTGCGACATCTCGGCTTCGGAGAGTTCTTTCTTGGAGGAAGCCGTCTGAGCAGGCTTGGGCGATGCGTTCGTCCGGAACGCTAGGGGAGACGAGCAAACCAACAGGGCGCAATTGAGGCTCACACATGCTAAGGCAGCTTTCGTACCACCGGTCCATTTTCGCAAATTCATCGTATTGCCCTCCTTGTTCAAATAATCGACTGTGCCTTATTTTTGTGGCCGATCTGAACGGGAGCCGCCCTGTTGAAAGAATTGCGGCAACAAGAAACTGAAAACTCCGTTTCGAACGCTATCGGAGACGTAGATCTCTCCGTCTTTGGGGTTCAGTGCCAGCCCGACGGGGTGGAGAAGCCCGCTGAACGGGCCTTTGATTTTGGCGAGAGGAGGCACATCGCCGTTGTCAGTGATATTCCACACTCCCACGAAGCCCAGGTTCGGATTGAGCCAGGGATCTTCCGGCACCTGCTTTGCGTCACTCTTCAGCGTGACATCTGTGTACAGATTCTGGTGCAGGTGGTTTGACGCAGCAACAAAGATCTTCCCTTTGTAAAGCTCCATCTGCCAGGGTTCATCCCCGATGCCGGTCTTCAGCCCCATAATCCGAGCGCGAGGCGCGACATTTCCGCAATCGGTCCGGTTAAAGACGAGAATGTCTCTCGAGTTGGCCACCGCGACCAAATTCGTGGTGCTGTCGACGGCGATGCCAACCGTGTGTCCAAGATTAGTGTGCGGTCCTTCAATCACCCGGAGTGGAGCAGCGTCCCCGTTGGCGTTCCAGGCAAATACATTGACGCGTTTTCCTGTGAGGCTGGCGACATACATCTCCCCATGTGCAAGGTCCAGGCTTACTGAATGAGGTGTTACCAGATGCGTGTGCGGCCCTTGAATCACACGGATTGGATGTTCCGGCCCATCGGCACTTCCTCGAAACACGAGGACCGCGTCGGCCAGCGCATTCGGGACTACGATCTCATCATGAACTGCGTCGTACGCGAGACCATGGACAGTACGTCCGAGCATCGACCCTTGTCCGGTAAGCACTCGTTTCGGGGCCACTTGTCCATTTGCCAACCTGGCAAAGGCCGCGACACGCGGTTGGGTTACACAATTCGGGACAAGAATCTCGTCTCGTTTCGAGTCGTAGGCCAGCGCCATGGGATTGCCGAATCCTGGCGTGGGACTGCCGGCCGGAGCGCTCCGAATCTCGCGCTTCGGAACCGCATTGCCACTGGCCCCGCTGTCGAAGGCCAGCGCCGAATGGTCACCCCAATTCGAGACCCAAATCTCGCCCTTCTGCGGGTCAACTGCTACACCCATGGGATGATTGATGCCCGTTTTGTCGCCGTGAATGACTCTAACGGGTGCGACGTTACCATTTGTTTGGCGGTCAAAAATGCGGATAGAACTATCGCCGTTGTTCGCAACGACGATGACATCGTGAACGGGATCGTAGGCCATGCCCATGGGCCAATCCAGTCCCGTCTGAGATCCTTGCAGCATGCGCAGCGGCTTCACATCGCCTTTTTCACTCGCGGAGTAAAGCGTAACCGAGGGTGGTCGAAACTCTCCCGCTTCAGCGGGTATATCCGCGTCCAGCGAGGGGTAACACCCGCCACCCATGTTCTTGACCACTCCCCTGAAGTTGCCGTGGTTGGCTACGCCAATTTCATCGTGTGTTTCGTCCCAATAAATTCCGTGGGGATCCGCCAAACCTGTATTTACGCCGCGAATCAGCCGCGTGGGAGCTTCGACCCCCTTCACCTCACGGCGGTAAAAGACAATGGTGTTCTGAACTTCAACCGTCACGGCAAGCTCATCGCTCTTGTGGCCTAGGGCCAAACCCCAGGATTGGTGAGGAACCGAGAATACTCGAGCCGGTTCGGCATCTCCCATTGCTTCGTAGGGCATTACCACAACCGTGTCCTCGATGTCGTTATTTGCCGCATAGATTTCGCGATGCTGCCCATCCAGGACCATTCCGGCGATCATTCCGAGGAAGGTATTTGGCCCGGTTACTTGATGGATCGGAATGTTAACCGCACCATGGTTTGAACCTTGCCTGCTATCATAGGACAACAAACTTTTGCGATTGGGATCGGTCATCGCAACGAGATTGTTTGAAGGATCGACCGCGATTCCGTTGAACGCAGGATAGGGGTCCGCAATCACCCGCACGGGCTGGATATCGGCACGATCAGGTTTGCTGTCGTTCTCCTGCACCTGTTGTCCGGCGCGCGTTCCGTGGGACGCCATCGCAGATGCCAGGATAACTATGCCGAGCATGTGTCCAATTATTTTTTTCTTCATCTGACCGCCAGCCTATCGCGCCCTCTAGAAATTTGCCTCCATCCCCACTCGGGCATGCTTCCGCCGTTTGTAATTTCCCGTTATGTAATTTCGTGCTTGAATCTATCGGGACCGAGGCAGCCAAGTCAAGTTGAAGGGCACTGTGCATCGTGAGAATGAGAATTTTGAACTCCCGTGGTAGTATCCAGCCGCCCGCGAGGGGGGCTAACCTGACCCACGAGCGTCGCGTTCCGCGCTAAGGATCGCGAGGTCGACTCGATTCATTGCGTGACGAACGGCAAGTATTCATCATCTCTGATCTTATTTCGGCGAAGACCTACTTACGGATGACGAGCCCGGAGGAATGATTGGCCAACCGTCAAGGAGTCCAGTCCATGGGTTCGGCGGGCACCAGACGCGAGTGTTAGAAGCGGGGATTTCTTGGACGCGGCGAAACAATTCAATCACTCGGCACCGGCATTGCCCTCATCTCGAATGCTGATTGGAGGCGCTCTCTCCGTTGGCTTGCCCTGCGCTTTGTGGTTTGCGCCGCTCCCCATGGACTTGACGGAAAAACATGCGCTTGCCATCGCCAGCTTCATGATCGTCGCTTGGATCACTGGAGTTCTTCCGCACGCTGTGACAGGGATCATCGGATGCTATTTGTTTTGGGTGCTGAAGGTTGTCGGATTTGAGTCCGCGTTCAGCGGTTTTGCGGACCAAACGCCGTGGTTTCTTTTTGGCGCGGGCCTCATAGGAATGATGGCCACGAAGTCAGGTCTGGCGCGCCGTCTGGCGTACATGGTCACGTCGACTGTGGGTGCCGGCTATTCACGCCTGCTGCTTGGATTTATTCTGTCGTCCTTCCTCTTGACCTTCCTCGTCCCTTCGGGGATCGCGTGCGTCATTATCATGGCGGCGGTGGCCGTCGGTGTGATGGACGTCTTTGGCCTCGGCCGAGGCAGCAATGTTGGACGCGGCATCTTCGTCACGCTGACCTACACGGCCGGCACTTTTGACAAGATGGTGATTGCCGGTGCGACCTCCATTCTCGGACGCGGCATAATCGAGAAAATTACGGGTATTCAAGTGTACTGGAGCCAGTGGCTCCTGGCTTTCTTACCCTGTGCTGTAGTCACGATTTTATTTACCTGGCGCTTGGTTGTATGGATGTACCCACCCGAAAAGGAGGCGCTTGAGGGCGGGACAAAGTTTCTGCGGGAGTCTCTCGCGAAGATGGGTCCCTGGAGCCGGGATGAAAAAAAATCGATGGTCCT
>Ga0210384_10004064_pt1 | contig 16513 bp, 22 predicted proteins | sample IncBWH2MmetaG_FD_160574 | JGI IMG/M metagenome (GOLD analysis project Ga0210384, IMG submission 160574) | Forest soil microbial communities from Barre Woods Harvard Forest LTER site, Petersham, Massachusetts, United States - Inc-BW-H-2-M | ecosystem: Environmental > Terrestrial > Soil >...
TCCGGCCGTGACAGTGTGGGATTCTAACCAATGACGGGGCAGCGTTCTAACCAACTGAACTACGTCCCCAAATTTTACCGTCGCTACGAATTACAACTTCTAGTGCGTTACGTTCACCGCTACTCCCCGGCAAGTGGCCGGGTGTCACGTGAGGTGCGGCTGTGTGAGTGAAACTCACTAGATGGTGGGCAGTGCAGGGCTCGAACCTGCGACCTCCTGCTTGTAAGGCAGGCGCTCTAACCAACTGAGCTAACCGCCCGCAGCAACCCATCGTACAGGAAGCGGCGCGGAGCGTCAACGGATTGCGGCGGCGCGCAAAATTTTTCTTGCGCGCAATTGCGGGGACGCCGGCTGCGCTGAGTTGCACTTTGCCGGGGCTGCCAGTAAACTGCTTTTCCTTGTATCGACTCAGCGCTACAGGGTAAAGGACACGTTTGGAATGCTGCTCGTTCGGGATTATGTCGGCCATATGGCCTCGGAAGTAGTAAAGCGGCTCATCGAAGGAAACCAGATCGAGAGCAAGGCGCCGGAAGCGGTGACGCAGCGGGTTCGCCAGCGCATGATGGAAGAACTCACTGTGGAAGACCGCTTGAACGATGAGGTGCGCGAGATTTTGATTCAGCATCAGGATGAAATGCGCCGCACGGGCGTCTCTTATCAAGAGATGTACAAAAAGGTGAAAGCGCAGTTGGCGCGGGACCGCAAGCTGGTGCTGCGGTGAGCGCATCGCGGAACTCCTGTTCGCCAATCAAGCCTATCGACCCCTTGCAAATTGAGTTGTGGCACGCAGCGCCATTTTCTAACCAGGGACGGCGCGCATGAGACTCACGCGCGAAAAAGTGATTCGCTTGTCGCATCAGATCACTGAGGTGCTTGTCTCCAGCGACGAAGTGGAATTCGTCGAAGACCGCGACACCATCCGTCAGCAGATCGTCCAGATTCTTACCGCCACGCTTAAGGACGAAGAGAAGGCCGACGCCGAAGTCCGCAAGCGCATCACGTCCCAGAAAAAAGAAATCCTCGAAGGCAGCGAAGAGTGGGACGTCCTCTATCGCAAGTATTACGCCGACGAACTGCGCCGCATGGGAATTGCCGCCGCCCCGGACGACCGCCGCGAACGCCGCACCTAAGCGCGAAACTCGAAACACGAAAATCGAAATCCGAAAATCGAAAATCGAAATTAGAAGCTCGTAACCCGAAAGGGGAGCGCGCAACGCGTTTTGGTGATCGCAGTGTCAGGGATGTGCCCGGTCCGTGCCCCTAGGCCTACCCCCTCCCCCCCTTTTTTGCCTAAGTGTTCATTCTAAAGGGAGTTAAAGTCCTTTGTTTTGATACACTTTTGCAAGTGTTCATTCTAAAGGTACTTAGCAGCGCGCGGTACTGCTGTAGCGCTCTGGAACTCAAGAAGCTGACGGCAGGCAGGTGCGCCTCCAGTGCGAAGTTCACTGCCCAAAGTAGCAGGCGGGGTACGCGGGGACAACTGGTCGGAGGTGCGGTTGAGGGACAGGTGACCCATTTCTAAACACTCAGAAAACGTCCCGTTGTCCCCGTGGGTTCAATCGTAACCTATTTGCGGTACCTGGGCCTCGAGACAACTTCAGATATGCTCCGGAGCACGATGCGGGCGCCATGGTTATGTTTCTCTCCATAGCCTTTATCCGTTCCAACCCAAATTCGCTTGTGGTCGCGCCAGACATACGCCACGTCAAACCGACCTTCATAGGTTGCTTCAACATTGTTACCTTTTCGGACCTCTTCAAAGAACGTGTTGAAAGGTTCATCGCGTACTAGATCAAACTCCGGCCTGGGTTTTATTTGATTTGGGTAAACAACGATCACGTCGGCCCAAGAGGAAGAACATTTTTTCGTGAAATCCTCGATCCAAAAATCCCTTCCCATTTCGGTGGCGTGAATAGCAACAATTTTCCCCGCGTACCAATCAGGATGTTCCGCCAGCTCCCAAAGAGTCACCTTGGTGGGAGCACTTTGCTGACCTCGATGTCGCTCTTCCGCCGCCCGGCAAAAAGCGAGCGATAGAAAACATAGATACCACAGCACTCTCATGGACCCTCCAGGGGCGATAGATGAGGCACATCGGAGTTTGCGTCGTTTGTGCTCATTTTGAGGGGGCCTTCTTTGCTGCGGCTTCGACCTCTTGGAGGGTGCGGTCGAGCGCGGGGCGATCGAAGAGGCGGCCGTTGGCGATTACGGCTGTGATCTCGCGCGTGTTGTGGATGTCGGTGAGCGGGTTGGCGCTGAGCAGTACCAGGTCAGCCATTTTGCCGGGAGCGATGGCGCCGCTGGTGCTCTCGGTGCCCAGAAATTTGGCCGGGCCGCTTGTGGCCGTCTGCAGCGATTCCATTGGGGTGAATCCGGCTTCGACGAAATTGGCGAGTTCGTCGTGCAGGCTGAAGCCGGGCATGATGTACACACCAGGAGCAGCGTCGGTTCCGGCGAGGAACGGCACGCCCGCGCGATGGAGCGCTCCCACCATTTGCAAATTGCTCGCGAAATATTTCTGCCGCAGCTCGAGTGGATCGTGAAGCAGGCCGGGCATCATCTCCTCGGTGAAGCGCTTCCAGGTGACATCGCGCCAATACGCGGGAACATATTTGTCGAGCGGATCGTGCTTCAGGTCGCGCTGATCGAGGAATGTGCCGCCACGCTGCCAGGCCAGCGTCGGCACTTCCCATGTTTGACTTTGCGCGAGGTGCCGGATCAGGGCCTCGCAGCGTTGTTTATCCTGCGTGCTGAGCAGCAGTTTTAGATCTCCGTTGCCGGCGATGAATTTACCTTCTTCCGAGGAGCAGCCCTCGAAAATCCCCATGAGGTGCTCGACGCTTTTTTGTCCTGCGGCAATGACTTCCGCGAGGCGCACTTTGTCCGGTACGTGGCCGACGATGGGCAAGCCGACTTTGTGCGCTTCCGCGGCTGCGGCGAGATAGGCGTCATGCGAGATCACGGACTGCACCTTGATGAAATCCACGCCTTGCGCTTTGAGCGAGTCGACGGCAGCAACGGCGGTTTCGGGCGTGGTGACCGCGATGGAGCTGGGGAAGCGCAACTTGCCGTCGGGCAAAAGCGCGTCCAGCATCGGACCGGAAACGACCATGCGCGGACCGATAATTTCGCCGCTGGCGATTTGCTTGCGCCAGGCTGTGAGCACCGCGAGGTCGCCGCCCATATCGCGAACCCCGGTCACACCGTTGGCGATGAAGAGCGGCAGGATGACGTCGCGTCCGCCTGGGAACCAATCACCGAAAGCGGAATGTACATGCATGTCCCACAAGCCGGGAATCAGAAATTGCCCCATACCGTCGATGCGCGTTGATTTCCGCTCACCCTGGAGGAAGGAAGGAGAGTGGGAGACGGAGACGACACGTCCGCCGTCGATGATCACGGTCATATCGCGCTGAACCGAAGAGGAGCCGGGATTGATGACCGTGACGTGCGTGATGACAATCGGTGGCGCGGTGGAACTCTTCGTCAGCGCCGCGGCAAGAGCAAGGAATAGAGTGACGCCAATCAGCGCAGGTAGCCGGACGGGTTTAGGAATCACGGGCAGAGGGTACCACGATGGAGAATAAGCGAGCGGGAAACGTCAACCCCAGGACCCTTAACACCGAATGGTGCGGCACCTCGTCATACTTCTTCACTTCGATGTTGAGGGTTTCGCAAATCCCGTGGCCCACCCGGGCAAAATAAAAAGGGCGACCGAGTGGCCGCCCTTTTGGGATTACGGAGAAATCGAATTAGTTGGAGCTGGTTAGCGGGGAATCTGGGCGGCGCTTTAGTGTTGGACGGTCGTCGTCGGTGGAATTGGGGTCGTTGCCGCTGCCGGTCTTTTGCTTGTCGGTTTGTTCCGTTCGAGTGCGGAGCGTCGGCTTGCCGGGGGCGTTGTCTTGGACCTTGCGGGCGAACATGATGTTGCGGAGGCGGCCTTTCACGGAATCAAACTCGGAAGTGGTGACGATGTATTCCGGCTTGTTCGGGAGAATACGCGCGATCTCTTTTTGTGCCGCTTCGATGCGGTCCGGAGTTGGAGGGTGCGTTGAGAATACTTTGGGGATCGTGCCGGGGCGGCGCTTCTCATCGACCTGAATGCGCTCGAAGAACGTTACAAACGCGTTCGGGTCGTACCCGGCTTTGTACATGTATTGCAAACCGAGGAAATCGGCTTCGCGCTCGGAGTCGCGGCTAAACTTTAGATAGGTGAGCGGAATGGCAATGTTCAGGCCTTCGTACAATCCGTAGCCGGCCCATCCCACTGGACCGAGCAGCATCAGCGGAATCGTAGCCATCTGCATCAACTCGCCCTTGGTAGCATTCTTCGTGCCGTGGCGCGCGGTGACATGCGAAATTTCGTGGGCCATCACGCCGGCGAGTTCGGATTCTTCCTGTGCGCGCAAAATCAATCCGCTGTTGACGTAGAAAAATCCGCCGGGCAGCGCGAACGCATTCACTTCGTCCGAATCGATCACCTTAATGGTGAAGGGAACGCGCGCATCCGAATTGCGCACCAAATTCTGTCCCACGCGGTTCACATATTCGGTGACGACTGGATCATCGATCAGCTTGGACGAGCGCTCGACTTCTTGGGCCAAGCCTTTGCCGAGCGCAATCTCGCGCTCCAGCGAATACAAGTTGATGCCCTTGCCAACGCTACGATTTCCGATGGCCTCGACATCTTCCTTGGAATTTTTTGGGTTGACCGTATCCTGCTGCTGGATAGGCTTGTCTTGGGAAGGCTGCGGCTTTTCCGCTTGCGGCTGCGATTTTGCGGGATCAGGCGCCGGCGGAGGGCTTTGCGCCAAGACCGTGCCACCGGCCAAGGTCGCAAGAATTGCGAATCGCAGTGCTTTGCCTAGGGTAGTTTTCATGTGATGGTCCCACCTTCCGCTGGCCTGCCTTGAGTATACACCCGAGAATCAGAGAATGAGCGTGGTTCCTTCTCACCAGTACGATGTAGAGCCGTTAAAGAAGGTTTCCCGGCAAACACGCCGTATTCGCGATTGTGCGGCTGATAAGCGTCTTCGAGTTCGGCAAGGTGTCCGTGCAGACATCCTACGTCCACCCATAGCCTGTGGTCTCTGAGCAACAGCCGGCCGCCGTAAAGTTGACACCGATAGCCCTCGCCACTACAGTCAAAGCCTGAGTATGGGCGTCTCGAAGATTCAGATTGGCCAGCTTTGGAAGAAAGACGGCACCCGCGACATTTATCTGGTGACCCGCCTCTACACGGAAGCCCTTAGCACCATGGTAGTTATGCGCAAATCGGGCGCCGAAGGGGAAGCGTTGATTCGAGTGCGCGCCGAGCGTAATTCCAGTGGCCACAGCATCCCCGGTTTCTCTCCCGCGCAAGAAGAAGAAAAGCTCTAAGCGGCGCTCGTTTTTGGTCGTGGGCGTTCGCTGAGTTCAGAGACATTCCTACCCGGAAGATTGCCTCGCAGGGGATTAGAGTCACACCACGGAGCGAATGGTATGGGCGTGTTCTTTACGCCGCTTCGGCAGCTTTTGCCTTCGGTACGCCTTGAAATTCCAGCGGGAGGTGCGCGTCGACCAGGGACGCGCCGCCGTCGACGTCGATCAACTGTCCTGTGATCCACGAGGCTTCTTCGGAACAGATCAGCGCGACGGAGTTGCCGATGTCGGCTGGTGTTCCTAACCGGCCCATCGGTGTCCAGCCGCGCTCCTGCCATTCTCGCAAGCTTTTTTGGAAGGCGTCGGGAAGACTGTTGAAAACGCTGTCTTCCACCCAGCCGGGGCTGATGGTGTTAACGGTGATGCCGCGGCTTGCGAGCGCGACGGCGAAATAGCGCACTAGAACCTCCAAAGCTGCTTTCGCTGCACCCATCGCGACCCAAGGCTGCCAACTTCCAAAGCGTCCGCCGGGCGCGAAGCTGATGGCGATGATCCTTCCGCCATTGGGCATCATCGGCGCAACCTCGCGCACACCGATCAGGAATGCTTTGGCTTGCGAATCCATTGCGGCATTCCATTTTTCCAGCGGGATGTCCATCGGTGCTTCGTAGAAGGTAGAAGCCTCCGGGCGGGCATTGTTGACGAAAATATCCAGCGAGCCGAACTCAGCGCGGACTTTCTGGAAGAGGCGAAGCACCTCTTCAGTCCGGCAAACGTCGGCCTGGACGAGAAATCCATCGGAGCCGAGGGCGCGGACTTTTTCGAGTGTGGCCTGCGCGGCGTCCTGGTTTTGATAATAATGGATGGCGACCTGCGCTCCACCAGCTGCGAGCTTGAGAGCGATGCCTCGGCCAATACCGCGGGACCCTCCGGTGATGAGAGCTTTCTTTCCTTGGAATGACATACACACCTCCTCGTGCGACTACAGGGAAGGATGCTAGCGCTGCAACTTGGGAGGGTCAACGCTTTCGAGATTCAGCTGAGAGCGACGGGCGTCACCTGAAGAAACACAATGGCCCACGCTTCGACTGCCCAGGCCAGGAGTATGCTCATGCGGAAGGGGCACGACATCTACGCCGTCCGTCGCTTTTGCCTCTTGGAAGCGGACATTTGAAAAAGATCGTCGTGCCCACGGTGATATTCCCGGGCGGATCGGCAAAAGTTCCGGGCCTTAGTTCGCGGAGGCTGAAATCGTTGTAAAGATTATTGCGATCTGACGTAGACGTTTCATTCCGATGATTTTATGCAGCCCTGAGCGTCGCTACGGCCTATCCGTTGCAATTTTGGCAATCATCCATCCAGTGAAGCAGGGCATAAAGCATAAACCCGTCACCGAGCAAGCCAACCACAAGTAATGTAATCACAAGAGCCATCGTAGAGTCCTAAACTTTAAGGAGGCGGGACATCTCAAACGCCGTCTCGGCATGGGAAGCGGAAACGTAGAGAGAGTGTCGCGCCCACTTTAATAGATGCGTGGGCGAGTCTGTGGAGTACGTTCTGTGGAGATATTCTGGAACTATCTTTGCGTTTCTACACATACAAAAAACTAATATAAACAAATCTACTAGGAAAATAATTTGCTCCGGCATAGCGTGCCCAGGTTGCGACGACTACTTTGAGGCGATTTGCCTGGACTGGTTGTGGGGGGCGCTTGCTTGGAGCACGTGGACGAGATGACGACCGGTTTTGGGGATGGCGACTCTGTCTTCCAGCAGGATTGCTTTTGCTGTGATTTTGCGGTGGTAGATGCGCTCGTTGGCTTTGTTGTCTGGACGCAGGGTAGAACCTTCCAGGGAAATGCCTGCGAATAGTCCGCGGGAACGGGAATAGCTGAGAATTTCGGCGCGCATCCAGAGATCGGTGTCCGCGGAAGCGTCGCGGCCTTTGGGACCTGCAGCGGCGGATGCGTCTCCGCCCAGCTTGATCTTGCTGCTTAGGATGGAAGAGACACCTCTCTGGTTCATGACCAGAAGAATCAGATCGGTAGATTCGCCGCCAATTTGCATGCCGAGGCTATCGCCCTCGAGAGCGTACATGGCGGGAGCGCCCCAAGGTCCATTGAATTCCTTGCCGGTGCGGCAAACCATTGCGCCTCGGCCGTAGTCCTTGCCCATTCCGAAGGCCAGCTTCAATACGGAGGGGAATACGATGACGCATTCGGCTTTGGCCAAGACCTGTTGGGGCAGATTATCCGGGATGTTGAGTATTTCCTGCATGACGACGCCGCAATTTTCGAGGCGCTTTTGTTCTTTGGTTGCGGCGTAAAGGGCGGCCGCGGCAAAGAGAAGGCACACGGCAACGGCAAAATATCGCTTCATCGCTGACTCCATAGCAAACGCTTGCGCAGATGTTGGTGCGGTCCCGAAATCTCTGACCGGACGAACTACGCGTGGACACGACGGAGAAAGAGGGTTGCGTTGATTAGTCTGGCCACAACATTTTCCTGCATGTCGAGCTTAGACGCCGGCGAGGCGCGCGGCTGTTCTGTTGTATACAACTTTTCAGTTTTGTTTTCGCGAGGGGATTGCGCGATTTAACGGCTACTGGTCGGGGAGTTTATCTTCGAGTTCGCTGGCCAGCTTGTGAACGTCGGTGGTTTTGCTAAATCCCTGAACTTGAAGGGCTGCAGATTGGACGTCGACCCCGACGTGCTGGCACAGCTTTTGCAACATCTGGAGCATCATGGTGAGCTCCTGTTCGGCGAGCATACCGACCTGAAGATCGAGATGAGAGCGGCGCTCGGCCTGGCGAGCCATGCGATTCTGGCTGATGAGGACAAAGATAGTGAGGAAAACGCTTTCGGAGGAGACGAGAAGGGCGAGAATACCGAACGGAAAAGGGTCGAAAGGTTTCACGTTGGGAATCAGGCCAAGATTCACCGTGCTCCAGACGGCGACCAAGATTACGTGGAACAGCAGGAATTTTATGCTGCCGATAAATCTTACGATGGCATCGCTCTGGCGCTCGGTGGGCGTCCGGCGATCGAGAGCTTCTTCTTCCAACTTGGCAATGGCGGCAATATTGAATTGCGTGGGATTATGCGAAGTTTGGTCAGACGGCGTTTTCATGCATGGAACTCCAGATGATCCAGTATTGACGTTCACTCAAGCGATCACAAGCGACGGATGTGCGATTCGATCGGAGCCCGCTTCAGAAAGCGGGCGCTGCAATTGACCTAGCGCGGAGTGAAGCGCCAGGGCGGAGCCAAAGGAGATGGAGACGTGCTCGTTTCCCCGAGGATCTAATGCGCAATCTTGCCGGGAACTTCCATGTCGAGATCGACGATGGCCGCAGCGACAGGCCTAAGGGGACCAAGATCCTTAGGTCTAGAGATATCACGGCTGGAACTGAGTGTCTGTGCTAAAGGGCACACAGAGCGCCGCACATCTTAGCGTTCACTAAGAGAGTGAGATTTGTGGGTCCTCTGATGGTGGTGGTTCATGTGCTGTATGACACAGAAATTATCTATCGCTGGGCGCATAGTCATGGCTGCTGTGGCGAGGGGTGGAAAACATGACACGCGCGAGCCCGAAGTGTAATTCCTGGGACCAACCGGGGCTTCGACTGCAGTGCGCTCGGCTTTACGGCGCAATCGCCACCGTCGCTCTGTTTCTTCTTCTCTGCCCGACACTTGTTTGGCCGCAGACTCCAGTTCCAGACACGCAGAGCGGAACTGTGCCTGATGAGCAGCTGCAGCAATCGGGAAGTACGGGGGACTCCACAACGCCGGTTGACGGGGCCACCCAGGCCAGCCCGCAGGCGGCGGTGGCTACTCCAGCAGCGGACACTGCCCCGATCGAGCGGAAGGCAGACGGTTCCGAGGGCCAGCAAACGAAGCGCATGTTTTGGATCATTCCAAACTTCGCGGCAGTGAGCGCCGACACAGAGCTTCCACCGCTAACCACTCGAGAAAAATATTCGCTGGCATTGCAGGATAGCGTGGATTACTCGTCGTTCGTGTGGGCGGGAATGCTGGCTGGGCAAAGCATGGCTTTGCGTTCGTACCCGGAGTTCCACAATGGGATGGCTGGATATAGTCGCTATTATTGGCGGGCGTTCGCGGATCAAGCGTCTGGATCTTTCTTCACGGAGGCATTTGTCCCGGCACTGACGCACGAGGACCCGCGTTACTACACGCGGGGCCATGGAGGTTTTTTTCACCGCGTCGGGTACGCGTTATCGCGCATCGTTGTCACCAAGACCGATTCCGGAGGCACGGGCTTTAACTACTCGGAGGTTGCGGGAAATGCGTTAGAGGCGGGATTATCGAACCTCTATTACCCGCCGGAGGAGCGCAGCTTGCACAATACGGCGATCAACTACCTGTCACAACTGGAAGCGGCCGGCATTAATAACATCGTCCGAGAGTTTTGGCCGGATATTCGCCGTAAGGTGCTGCGACAGAAGTAGTGGTGTGTGTCTCCGAGCGCTCCGCCAGTCCTAAATGCAAATTTTGGAAAGGAAGCCAACAATGCTGAATCCAAGTACCGAAAACAAGATCGCAGGGAAAATTCACGAAGTGAAAGGGTCGATTAAGGAGAAAGTCGGTGAGCTGACCAACGATCCCGACTTGGAAGGGGAGGGTATAGGAGAGAGCATCGCCGGGAAGGTCCAGAAGAAAATCGGGGAGTTGGAAAAGGTCATCGAAAAATCGTAGACCGAGAAGTAATTCGCGCGAGCAATCTCGACGGGTGCCTCATTGAAGTTACTGCGTACGGGTCGTTTTCAGCAAAAGGAAGAAACATGAACAAGCTCAGATTGTCAGTGGTGATGCTCACGCTGCTCGATATTGGGGCGCTTGTGGGATGTACGAGGGTTGCGGAATCGGCGGATGTTTCGGGAACGATTCGGAAATCACTCGATCAGGCGGGACTCAAAGACGTTTCGGTGAGTCAGGACCGGGAAAAGGGCATCGTGACGCTTGGGGGAGAAGTGAGGAGCGAGTGGGACAAGGCGCAAGCGAAGGCGCTTGCAAAATCACACGCGGGCACGCAGGTGGTGGCGGATCAGATTGCGGTGGTTCCGAAGGGCGTGGAAAAAGAAGCGAAGGCGGTGAATTCGGACCTGGACGAAGGCATCGAGAAGAATCTGGACGCGGCGCTGATCGTGAACAGGATGCATGGGGACGTTAGATTCGACGTGAGGGGCGCGGTAGTGACGCTGACGGGCGACGTAAATTCGCAGTACAAGCGCGAGCACGCCGAGCAGGTAGCTACGCGAGTGCCGAACGTGAAACAGGTCGTGAATGCGTTGCAAGTAAAGAATCAGAAAGCAAGCTCTTCGCACTAAGAGCTTCGGAGTTGGGCGCGGCAATACGCTTCGGTCGACTGGGGAGGGGATGCTATGTCATTTGGCCTTTACTCCATTGGATTTGCGATTGTGATCGGCGGGCTGATTTATGCCGCGTACCTGGTGCATATGCCGGCGCACTGGATTGGGGTGTGCGCGGCGGTGCTTTTAGGAGTCGGCATTCTTACAGGTGTGAAGGCTACGCGACAGAAAGATCCGGTGGGATGAAGAGAAACTCCGCTAGCGGGCGGCGGATTTAGCGGCTGGGGCTGCTAGCTCGGAGATTAGGAATTCCATTACTGCGCGGGGATCTTCGGCGCCGCCTTTTAGGCGGCTATCCGCGGCTTGCAGGGATTGGAGGCCTTGCAGGAGGCGGGCTTTGGGAATCTTGCGGGCGGATTGCAAAGCTAATTCGGCTTGTTCGGGGCGCATCGCCAGGGCGCGGGCGGCTTGGTAGCCGTTGGAGACGCCTTTCAGTTCGCTGGCTTCGATTAGCTTGCGGTACATCCATGCGATGGCACCGAGCATGGAAAGGGGTTCTTCGCCGTCGCGGAGGAGGCAGTCGAGGAATTCGAGGGCGCGCTTGCCTTGGCGGGTGGCGAGCATGTCGGCTAGCTCCCAGACCGTGGTGGTTTTCTCGGAGATTACCAACGCTATGACGTCCTGACGGCGAATTACTTTTCGTTGTGCGACGTAGGTTGCTAGCTTGACGATTTCGGTTTTGAGGCGCATCAGGTCGGCGGCGACGAACTCGGCTAGATCTTCGGCGGCGCCTTTTTCGAACTCTACACCTTGCTCTTTGGCCATGGCGCGGGCTCGCGGGACGGCGGCGGCTTGGCGGGCCTCGAGGTCGTCGCCTAAACCTACATCGACTACCAGAGTCTTGTCGGCTAGAAGCTTGGCTAGTTTCATGCGCTGGTCGAGCGCAGTGGCTTCCAGGACTAGCACGGTGAACGGCGCGGGATTGTCGAGATAGGCTTCGAGCTGCTCGACGGCGGCGTCGCGATTTTTCTCGCCGAGCTTTTCGATTTTTTCAACATCGTGCAGCAAGACGACTTGCCGCGGGGCGAGCATGGGGAGAGTTTGCGCTTGCTCGAGGGCGTCCTGGGTTTCGTTGCGGTCTGCGGAGTAGCGGGATACGGCCCATGGGCGGGCGGCTTCGGGGACGAAGGTGTCGATGAGTTGGGCGCGGCTGGCGTCGCGGAGGAAAGGCTCGTCGCCGAGGAGGAGGAGCGCGGGGATGGGTTTGCCTTTGGTTAGGCGAGCTAGGAGTTCTTCGTGAGAGACGCGGGGCATGGGGAAGTTTAAGGGAAAGGGTGGAAAAGTTAAAGAGTTCAAGAGTTCAAAAGTTTAAGAGCACGTCGCAAGTGCTGGCGCGAACCCGAGCCAAGACGCAGGGGAAAAGCCACAGGGCTCCGAAGACTCCGCCCTGCGCTACGGGTCTAGGGCGGCTTCCCTTGGGGGTACGGCGTCGATTGTGCTTGCCTCGTTGTGGTTGCTCGTAGGAGCACAGGCTGAAGCCCGTGCCACTAGAAGTTCTCTGTGACGGAGGCTACGAGGCGCTGGGCGAAGTCTTTGGCTAAGCGATCGATGGCGGGATCTTGTTCCTCGAAGAAACTTTTTACATTGGTGGAGATTTCGTATTCGTTGCGGAAGACGAATTTGTCGGTGTGGTAGAGGACTTTCTGCGTGTCGGTTTGTGTCAAGGTGACTTCGCAATGGACGGTGACGAGCATGGTGGTTGCGGCGCCGCTCTTAGTGTCGAAGAGAAGCGGGACAGCTTCGAGCGTCAGGACTTTGCCGCGCAGGACGGCGTCGGCAGTGGCAGGCTCGGAGGTTATTTTGTACGGCGTGGTGGCGAGAAACTCGTGGACGGTTGCGGAGGTGAGTTTTTGCTCGATGCGGTAGCTGGTGGTGGCGTTCTCCATGGCGGGCACGGCGATGACATGGATATTTTTTGGCAGGGCATCGCTGCGGCCTGCGACGTGATAGCCGCAGCCAAAGGATAGCGAAGCGGCAGCGAGTGTGAGCACCAGGCTTTTCTTCATGCGATGAGTTTCTCCGCGAGCTTGATCGCTGTGGCGGCGGGCAAGCGAATATTATCGGCCGCGCCCCACAACCACCAGGTGCCGGGCTGCGCGGGGTCGTCCTCTGGAAGAGCCAAATGAATTGCCGAATCGCCTGCGGCGACGATATTGCCCAGCGGCGAGGATGCCTCGATATCGAGCGAAAAGCCGCTCCGGCGAAGGACTTCTACGAGTGCTTCGCGAGTTTGGCCGGGCTTCGACTCGGAGTTGGTTACGAAGGTGTAGCCATAAAAGACTGGAGCGTGCAGGACTTGAATAGAAGGAGCGATTTTGGTGGAGGATTGCGTGGATGCTATGGAGGCTTCGCGGCGAATGCGGTCGCGAACGGCTTGCAAATTCTCGCGGCTGGCAGCGCCGTAATGGTCGAGCAGGTTGAAGGCGACTTGAGTGTCGAAGAGCGGCTGGCCCACGGATTGAAAGGAGAGGAGCTGGGAGGTTTGCGCTTCGAGCTCCTCGATGCCGGCGCGACCGGCTTCGGAAACTGGACGAAAGAAAACCAGGGCGAGCCGGGAGAGAGCCGCGGGGCCGAGGGCGTCGAGAAGTCTGCCGATGATGAGGCCTGGAGCGGAAGGAATTGCGTACAGAGTTTTGCTTGGCTGCGTGGCTTCGCCGAGAGCGTCGAGAGCGAACCAGACGCGGGCGTCTTGAATGTGTAGGGCGGTGCCGGAGAGATCAATGACTATCGCGCCGGACTCGCGCGCGGCGGGAAGATTACGTTCGGTGAAGGCTGCGGAGCCGGCGAAGAAGATGAGCTTCGCGCGGTCAAAGGTGCCGTCTTCGACTGGTTGGATTACGGCGGGCTCGCCACCTGCCTCGGTCAACGTGCCCACGGCGGTTTCTTCATCGACGAGCGACAGATCCCATCCGGCGAAAGGGCTTTCTTCGAGCAAGGATTTCAGTTCGGCGCCGAGGAGAGACGATGCGCCGGCGATAACGATGCGTTGGGAGTCCCGAGGTGTGGACATGAATCACGCGGTACGGGAAGAAGCGACACGGTGGCGGAGAGCGCGAATGATTTGTACAACCAACCCGCCCACGACGTAACTGGACGCGAAAAGAGTCAGGACGACCTCAGAATATTTCCAGACCACCGCGACGAAGAGACAGAGAAGAACGATGGCGAGAGAAGGCTGGCGACGGGTCCAAGGAACGTCTTTGAAACTGTAGTAGCGCACGGTGCTGGTCATGAGGACGCCGAGAGCGGCGGTGATGAAGAGCCAGGCCATGGCCCAACGCTCGTCGTGTATCGGAGTTTTTAAGCCGTGCACGAACGCGGCGATTACGCCTGCGGCGGCTGGAGTGGGGAGGCCGACGAAATATTTTGAGCTGCCGGGAGCCATACCCTGCACGTTGAAGCGGGCGAGGCGCCAGGCGCAGCAAATCAGGAAAAGTAGGCAGCAAATCCAGCCCATTTGGCTGATCTGCTCGACGGCGAGCGTGTCTTGCCCGGGAAGGCTACGTACGCCCCAGGCGTAGGCCATGAGAGCGGGTGCGACGCCGAAGCTGACCACGTCGGCGAGCGAGTCAAACTGCACGCCGAATTCGGAGGTGGTGCCGGTCATGCGGGCGACGCGGCCGTCGAGCGAGTCAAAGAGGATGGCGAAGCCGATGGCTTTAGCGGCGCGGTCGAACTGGTCGACACCGCCGGTAAGGGAGGCGACGCACGCATAATAGCCGCACAGAAGATTGGCCACGGTGAACATGCTGGGGAGAAGAAAAATCCCGCGGCGGAGTTTTGTGCTGCGCAGGCGGCGTTCCTTGAAGGGAATTTCTTGCTGCTCGAATTCAGCCATTCTATGTCCGCTTCTCAGCCGTTGATAGATTTTCTTCCGAGGAAACTTGTTTTTGCGTGTCGCGAGGCTGCGTTGACTTTGCGCGCGGCGGCCAATACGCGACGATGCTGGAGCCGCCTGCTACGTGGTCGCCAACTTTGACGAGCAGCTCCGAATCGCGAGGAAGCCAGAGATCTGCGCGCGAGCCGAAGCGTACGAGGCCGATGCGTTCGCCACGCGCCACGCGGTCGCCGGGTTTTTTCCAGCAGACTACACGACGGGCGATGAGCCCCGAGATTTGTTTGAAGACGATTTCGCCGGCATCGGTCGCGAGGGTGATCACGTTTTGCTCGTTGTCGGAGGAAGCGCTTTCGCGCATGGCGGCGGAAAATTTGCCGGGGCAATAGTTCATTTTAGTGATGACGCCGGTGGCAGGGGAGCGATTGACGTGGACGTTCCAGATCGCCAGGAAGATGCTGATCCGCTTGCCGGGGTGGCCCGCGCTTTCTTCATCGGTAACGACGACGACGCGGCCGTCGGCAGGGGAAACAATGGCGCCGGCGTCAGCGGGAATCACACGCTCCGGATCGCGGAAGAAGTAAAAGATGAAGGCGGCGAGTCCGAGAAGGATCACGCCGGCAACTGTCCAACGCAGGAACAAAGCGGCCGCGCCAAGTGCGAGAGGGGGCAGCCCGAAGTAGTAGCCTTCTTTGACCATGCTTTACCGACAATACCATAGCCGTCGCGCTGACGGTTCGGGTGCTAAGGAAAGACGTGCCGTTACGACCTCCTTGTCGCAAACGAGACCTTTGGGTCAATTCAGGTCGCCTACCTCAACGAAGTCGCCTGGTTTGATCGTTTCCAGGGCGCGTGCACATGCTGAAAAATGGGCGCTAAGAATCTCGAGGCGATTCGACCTCGCCAGAACAAGCATAACGGCGATTTTGCGACCTAGTAGATTTTGCTGATAGCGGAGGTTTGTATCGATTGTGATGAAGACGTCAAATTCATTCTCGGCTAGGCCTAGGAGTTCACCATTCTTTTTTCCGGACCAACCTGCTTCCTGAACGGTCCGGCAACTATGTCCATGTTGAACCAAAAGACATGCCGCAGGGCACTTGGCGCGCACTCATCAATTAAAATCCTCATCCAAGACGCGAAACCAGGCTGGAGCGTGCTTCTTCGATAGCCGCCACGGCGAGCTCGCGGCTTACGCTCGGATATTGTTCCAAAAATTGGTCGAGTGTATCGCCGCCTTCCAAATATTCGATCAAAATTTTAAACGGGACACGCGTGCCTCGGAAGACAGGCTCACCGCCGAGGATGTCATTATCTTTAATGATTGGGTTCTGCGGCATGTGCGACTCCCGAGCGGATTTTAGCACACCATAAGCACACCATAGCGGACACGCTCTCTTTGGCCGAACCGGGCCGCAGGCCGGCGGGGACGTCCTTCAAAATTGGAGAAATGCGCTATTGGGAGTGAGCGCGGGCGCGATGGACACGGGACGCGATACGTTCCATCTCGTCTTTACAGTACAGCTTCATTTTCTTTAGCTTGATTTCTTCTAGCAGGTCTTCGGAATTGAGGTAGGGAGTTGCGGAGAGTTTTTGCAGTTCTGCTTCGTACCTTGAGTGCTGCTCGGCCAGACGCTGATACTCGGCGTCTGTTTCCAGGAGTATGTCCCGAGGGTACCGTTGCGCTGTTGCCATTGGCCCTCCTTGCGAGTTGTGTGTGACTACTTCATGAACGCACGTTAACACAACGCGCTGCGGAATCAAGGGGGAAGGTCTGGTAATTTAGTCCTAGTGCGATGCAGCTGTGAGTTTTTTCTGCATGCATAGAGCGTCTTCGGCTGGGTCTCGGTAGTACGACTTGCGTCTGCCAGAGGGTACGAAATCGTGGCGTTGGTAGAGAACGCGGGCCGGGTGGTTGGATTCGCG
>Ga0210384_10004068_pt1 | contig 16497 bp, 21 predicted proteins | sample IncBWH2MmetaG_FD_160574 | JGI IMG/M metagenome (GOLD analysis project Ga0210384, IMG submission 160574) | Forest soil microbial communities from Barre Woods Harvard Forest LTER site, Petersham, Massachusetts, United States - Inc-BW-H-2-M | ecosystem: Environmental > Terrestrial > Soil >...
GGTCCATTCTGCGTTGGGTATCTTGAGCGCTACTTGACGCTCGATTCTGCCGTCCGTGCGGTCGGCCCGCCACACCGTCGCCATGCCGCCGCGTCCCAATTCATGCAGCAATCGATAGGGACCGATGTGGTCGCCCGGTTGATTTTGTTGCTGATGACGTTGATCGTCAAATACTTGCAGGGCCGGAATCGGGTCGGCGGAGTCGCCGGCGTCGGCGGAAATCGCGGGTTGCAACAGCCGTTCGAGCAGAGGCAGCAGATCGCGCTGGTGCGTCGGGAGCACCTGCAGCCATTGCAATTGGTCTTCGGCAGTCAACTCGAGGGCCTGCGCCAGCAATCCATTCAAGCGCAGCCAATCTTTGGGGGAAAGCTCGGCAACTACAGTGATCACTTCGGTCCCCCATTGTGCCTAGATCAAAACAGGAGACGTCAATTACCTCGGTAACCGGACACGTCTGCGGGCTATCGCCGGATGGCGACTTGCAGCAGCAGCTTCGCCCGCTCCCAGTCGCGGCGCACGGTGCGCTCGCTGACGCCAAGCGCTTCGCCGATTTCCTGCTCGGCAAAGCCGCCGAAATAGCGCATCTCGACGACTTGTTTCAAGCGTTGGTCGACGCTCGCCAACTCCCCAAGCGCATCGTTCACGCGCTCGATGTCCTCATCGCCGCCGCCATCCAGTAGATCGGTCGACAAGGTGACGTGAACAGCTCCGCCGCCGCGGCGCTCGGCGCGGCGTTTGCGGACAAAATCCACGATTATCGAGCGCATCACCTGAGAGGCGTATGCCATGAACTGCCCGCGACAGTCCGCCTCGATACGCGCGGCGCTGCGCAACCGCTCATAGGCCTCGTGGACCATGGAGGTCGTGTCGAGCAGTGTGATGGTGTGATTTTTCGCCAGTTGCGCCTGTGCCATGCGGTGCAAATCCGGATACAGAGCACCGACCACGAGGTCAATCGCCGAAGAATCGTTCTCGTCCCGGGCTTTGCGCAGAAGTGCCGTTATATCGCCCATCTCGTACCGGCCTTCACTCACCCACTGCGGCGGGCAAGCTGTGACGTTATTATTGTCCTACAGGTTAAACGCTGGGTATTTCCTTGGCAACAACAGCGGCAATATGACAACTATTCCCAGGTACGAAAGGCCTAGGCCTTCACCGGCCGCCCGCGACACTGAATCGCGTCACGAGGCGCTCACCGACCGCGACGCTTCCGGGGCCGAGCGGCGCGCCGCTTTGCGAATGGACCGCCACACTTGGATCCATGTCGAGCACCACTTGATAGGATCCCGGCGGCAGGGTTGATTGGGGCGTCAAGAGCAGCGCGCGCGCATTGTGCGCCGGGATGGAGACGCTCACCGGAACTGCGAGCGACCCGCTCTGTGCATTGGCCTCTGCATTGATCCGCTCCAGGCGCACAGCCGCCGGATTCAAGCCGCTGGTGTCCAACTCCTGCGTAAATCCAATGACGATCCGCGGCGGCGGAGCGTGCAGCGTGTCGCCTGGATTGGGCTTGACCGCGGCAACCCTGAATTCGCCGTGCATGGCCATGGGCGAGCTGCCGGGCAGCGCGCCATCCACAATCCATTGGACGACGAAGGGGATGTCGCTGGCCGGGGCACCGTCCCCGTCCTTCTGCATATGGATTACCAGGAAGCTATCGGTGGGATCACCGGGCTTGACGCGGTCGAGCGTGGGCTCCTCGGTGCTCGGCACATTGACCAGGTCATTGTAGCTATGCGCGGCGTCGAGACTGAGGTTCGCAGCGGGATTGGCGCCGCCGTGACATCCGGCGCATATCGGGGTAAAGATGTTGGCCTGGATTGAATCGAAATCGGCGGTCAGCATCATCGATGGGGGACTGGTCATCGAGTCCATGTTCATGCTGCTGTTGCCGCCGGAGCAGCCGGTCACAGCGAGGAGCAATGCGCCGCCCGCGGAGCGAAGACGCCGCACTGCGAGATACTTTATGGGCATGGAATCGCCTCCGACAATCCGCACGGCGGACGCGCTCTGAGACTTGAACGTCCACAAGGGTAAGTGTCGCTTGGGTTGGCGAAGGATACGAAATCAAAGAAGTATTCACGAAGGCCTAGAAATGCGGGCATTCAAAAGCGTGATTGATGAAGGGGATGGCTACCTTCGCTTGACGTTGAGCGGACCGTCGACCCGTGGCGGGCTCGTGCGAGCGCTGACCGAGGTGATCGCGGCGGCGAAATCGCGACAGATCTGGCGCGTGCTCTGCGATGCGACGGCGATCCCACATCCGGTGAGCATGTCAGAAAAATACGAGGTCGGTACCGAACTGGCTCGTACGGCGGACCGACGCATGGTATTCGCCGTCGTTGCGCGATCCGAGCTGATAGACCATTTCTTCGAAACCGTGGCGCGCGACCGCGGCGTGTCTGTTAGGGTGTTTGTCAACGAGGCCACGGCGCTTCAATGGCTGTTCAGCATGTCGCGCAGCGGTGCCTCAGCGGTGTAGCGGCTGACTAATTCAACCAGGGCAAGCACATGAGCAACCCACTTTTCGATCTTTCCGGCCAGGTCGCGCTAGTCACGGGATCTTCGCGCGGAATCGGTAGATCAATTGCCGAAGAGATGTCCGCGGCCGGCGCCAAGGTCATCATTTCATCGCGCAAGCTGGAAGCCTGCGACCAGGTCCGCGATGCAATCCGAGCGCGTGGCGGCGAGGCCATATCCTTGACTTGCAATATCGGCCGCAAAGAAGAAGTCGAAGGATTGGTCAAAGCCGCCTTGGACCAGCTCGGCCGGATCGATATCTTGGTGTGCAATGCCGCTGTGAATCCATTTTATGGCTCGCTCACCAAGCTGGACGATGATGCCTGGGACAAAACCATGATCAGCAATGTGAAGAGCAGCTGGTGGCTGGCCAAGCTCGTGGCGCCGCATATGGTGGAGCGCGGTTCGGGCAATATCATGCTCATCTCCAGCATCGGTGCTTTCAGGGCAACCTCCGTGCTCGGTGCCTACGGTATTTCCAAGGCCGCAGATGCGCAGCTGGCGCGAAACCTCGCGCTGGAACTCGGGCCCAAGGGCATTCGCGTCAATGCCATTGCGCCGGGGCTCGTCAAAACAGACTTCGCCAAAGCGCTGTGGTCAAATCCGGCCATTCTAAAGAATGTGGAAGAGCGCGCGCCGCTGCGGCGAATCGGCCAGCCCGTCGATATCGCGGGTGTCGCGGTGTTTCTCGCCTCGCAAGCCGCCAGCTTTGTCACGGGTCAGCTCATCGTCGCCGATGGCGGTTCTACGCTGGGTGATTGATCGAGGATCGCGCATAGGCGCGGACCACTGCTGCCCGGACCTAGTCCGCGACGCTCTCCTTGACCACACGTCCATTCAGCGGCTGCAGCGCCCGCACATCGTGCGGATACAGTTTGGCGAAGGCCTCGATCTGCTGCGCAGAAATCTGCACCGGCGTCTTGAGCACAAACCAGGTCACGCCTTCATTGCACGGCGGCGCCGTTTGCGAGCCTAAGTAGGTGTAGTAGCCATGTTCGCGCGGGACCAGATCCAGAGGATTGGCTTCCAGTCCCGCCGCCTTCTCTTCGCCTTCCGTTTTCGGCATATGCGCCCAAAGCTTGGCTATAGTCGCATTCGCCTTGCCCGCCTTCAGCAGCACCGCCACCCCGGCGACTTTGCCGTCGCTGGATTGATGCATCAAGTGAAGCACCATGTCGAAGGGCTTGCCGTGGATGTATTCCTCGCTCGGATGGTGAAAATGGAACTGCGTCAGTTGGTAGCGCGTGGCGCCGACGACCAGAAAATCCCCGCTCCCCGGCGCTTCGTAATTCACCCGGATGGTCGCTCCATTATTGGTGACGTAGGGGATCGGGCCGCTTTTATAGTCGAATCGCAACGCAGGCAGATCCGCCTTTTGCACCTCGCGAATGTCGATGGGCGACTGCTCCTTGCCGTTGCACGCCGCGTACTGCGGATCCAGGTCCGCCCAGTGATCGCTGCCCCTTGCTCCTTCGTAGGTCCAGGGTGTTCGCCACGGCGATACGTACTTGTGTTCGGCTTGGACGCCTTGTGCTCGAACGGCTGCCAGCAGCAATCCAGCCAGGGCGATCGGCAGCGCCAACGTCAAGCCTTTGGACACCTTGAATCTGGGTTTTCGATACATGAGGGCCTCCAGTTGCTCGAGAATGGCCTGCCATGGGAAGCATACTGCGTGTAAATCAAGAACAATTCGCCCGCCATCAAAGCATGGCAGTATAGGCAGAATTATGGTGCGCAGATGATGGCGAATATCGGATGTAGTCCTTGAGATACACGGCGCGGGTGTCGTTGCTCGGGGCTCTGTTGATCGGCGGTGGCGTATGTCAGGCGGTCGAATGTGGAGCAAAGACCGCCGGCGGCACATCCTTCACCGCGTGCCGGGTGGATCTGAACAGCGATCATCTAGAGCTGTTCTGGCGCGACGATGCGGGGCGGCCATATCGTCAATTTTCAGCATTGCGCGAGGCGTTGCAAGTCAAGGGAAAGACATTGGTGTTTGCGGTGAACGCCGGCATGTACAAACCGGATCTCTCGCCGGTGGGGCTCTTTGTGGTTGGAAGGCAAGAGCTTGTGCCCCTAAATCGTCACGTGGGGTCCGGTAATTTCTCGCAGCAGCCCAATGGCGTGTTTCTAGTGGAAGGCGGTTCGGCACGCGTCATCGCGACGGACGACTATGACAAGGAGCGCCCCAAGCCATCGCTCGCGACACAATCAGGTCCGATGCTGGTTCACGAAGGAGAGATCACGACATCCGCGGTCATGAATCCGAACTCGACGTGGCGCAAGATCCGAAATGGGGTTTGCGCGCCCTCCCCCGATGCGGTTGTCTTCGTCCTCAGCGAATCCCCCGTGACGTTTTATGAGTTCGCGAGTTTCTTTCGCGATGCCTTGCATTGTCGCGAGGCGTTGTACCTGGACGGGACCATATCGAGCTTGTATGCGCCTAAGCTGAATCGGGACGATCACGGAGCGGATATGGGGCCCATACTGGGTGTCGTCGGATCAATCGTTGCGGGACATTGATCCGACGATGACGCGGTTATGACGCGCCGGCCAGACGGAATCTCTACGGATTCCATCCGGACGAGGACTGTTGCGCTTGGGGTGAGCAACGATAGTCAGTCAGGCAAAAAGGCCCCGAGTACTTTGATACATAGAGACCGTTCATCTGCTTTGATGCGTAGGTGCCGTTCATCAGCAGCGTTGGATCGATAGTACTTTCCGTGTATTTCAGGCTTCGAACGCCGTAGTTGGGTTCATAAAGCTGCGACGCATAATCGGTGGCGCATGCTGAGAGAGCGAGACAGACAATCAAGGATGAAATGAGTCTCATGGTACGGCTCCATTTGTATTGGCAGTTCGACTTGCGCGGTAAAATCTAATAGCACGGTCATCAAACACAAGCAACTGGGGCTTTGCAGACGGCGTGGTGTGTGTCTCTGGCCGGCCAGAGGCGGTCCTTCAATAAAGACTCTCCCAACGGAAAAGGGACGGACCAACCCATCGCTTTCTCCCCTCAGCGCAGGGTGGTGGTCGAATCCCTCCGGATGCGACAAAATGTCGTGCATAGGCAAGGTCGCTCTCCAGAGAAATCCCGCTCACGATGTTTCGCAAACACCTAATCTCAAGTCAAACGAGCGGCGAACCGGGTTTCCGTTGGCGGGGCGCCGAGGTCACGCGACTCGAAGGTTTTACCGACGCCGTTTTCGCGTTCGCCGTCACGCTACTTGTTGTATCGCTCGAGGTCCCGAAGACGTTTCCAGAACTCTTGGTTGCAATGCGCGGCTTCTTAGCCTTTGGCGTCTGTTTCGCGCTTCTGGCGAACGTCTGGTATCAGCACTATCGCTTCTTCCGCCGCTACGCACTAGAGAATCCCTGGGTAGTGTTTCTTAATTGCGTGTTGCTGTTCTTCGTCCTGTTTTACGTCTACCCGCTCAAATTTCTCTTCACGGCCATGTTCGATAGCTCCGAGATCTCCGCTTCTGAGGCGCGGGCGCTTTTCACGATCTGGAGCCTGGGCTACGCGGCCGTATGTGCCGTTTTCACTCTGCTGTATCTGCATGCTTGGCGCATTCGTGCACAATTGGAGCTGACGCCATTGGAAGCGATGCGCACTCAAGTGAGCCTGTTGGACCAGCTTGCAATGGTCTTCATTGCCCTGCTTTCGACGGTGCTGGCGCGCACATTGCCCGATCGTTACGTCGGAATCACGGGGTATATTTACTTTCTAGTTCCGCTCTATTTCACAATCGCGCACTCCATCGCCGGTCGGCGAGAACGACAGCTTCAATCACAGCCATCGCACTGAAACATCCCGACGACGGCCATCCCTGTGATGACCATCTGTTGGGTATATGGGCACTTCGTTCAGGAAAGGCTGAATTACCATTACACATCTGGTCGTTAACAGTTCACAAGACTGAGAAGCCGGCTTTGTATTGGTTTGCTGTGGCGTTGCTGTTTCTCTTGGCAATAGCCTCCTCATACGCGGCTTGGACCGGAGTCATTTAACTCTCGTCAGCGCGATTCTCGCCACGATTCTTTCAATTTGGCGATCGAAAGTAAGCTTCGGGCATGTGATCTCATGCAGCGGAAAGTACGCGCCGTCTGTCACGGTCAGACCATGGGGTCTCGGGCGCTCGTTTTGCAACAAAAGACTCAGCGACCCGTGCAATTCGAAATCACGGAGCCAACGCGAGATGCGGTCCTGACTTGGATCTACTTTTCCCAGTTGAAGGCCGAAGATTTTCTCCAAGCCGAATACACTCGTCACCGCACCTATCCACGCGGCAGTATGCCCGGATCGTCGATTCTTGGGTGCGACAACTGGGATTGGATATCACAAGTTACGGTACTCACACGCTTAGACGGACGAAGGCGACGTTGATTTATCGGCGGACGAAGAATCTGAGGGCGGTACAGCTGTTGCTCGGCCACACGAAACTTGAAAGCACTGTGCGCTATCTCGGCATTGAGGTTGATGACGCCCTTGAAATGGCAGAACAGACCGACGTGTAGTCAGACGACGCCGGTCGGCGGCAAAAGCCGCCGGCCGGCCAATGGGGATCTTGGGATACCGAATTAACGGGGCAATAACCGGTCATTCGATAAAGCGATGCATGATGTGTATAATACACACGATGCAGAGTCGCGAGCTAATCAAGCTCTTACAGGCGGATGGCCCAGCAACTTGAGCGGACTCGCGGCAGCCACCACCAGTTCGTGCATCCGACGAAGCCGGGCACAGTTACGGTGCCGCATCCGAAGAAGGATCTTGGGAAAGGCTTAGTGCGGGCGATTCGAAAGCAGGCCGGACTGAGGTGAGGTTTTAATTTATGCGGTATCCGATTGCGATTGAGACGGGTGATTCCAAACACGCCTACGGCGTTGTAGTGCCTGATTTGCCAGGCTGCTTTTCGGCAGGGGATACCCTGGATGAGGCGCTAACCAACGCGCGAGAGGCGATCCTGCTTCATCTGGAAGGTCTACTGGACGACGGTCAATCCTTTCCAAAGCCGTCCGCCATCGAGCAGTTGCGTGGCAAGCGCAGCTATCGCGGCTGGACGTGGGCGATCGTAGACGTCGATGTAAGCGAGCTCGGAGATAAGGCCGCCAGAGTCAACATTACTTTGCCGCAGCGGATTCTTCGCGCAGTGGATGCTCATGCGCGTAAGCAGGGCGAGACACGGTCGGGGTTTCTTGCCCGAGCGGCGCTGGACGCGATGCGAAAACCGGCCTGAGCGTGACCGATTCATTGGTCGCTTCCCGGCCACTAGCGGGCACCGGCAGCGCATGAATAATCGGCAGAAAGCGGCCGTTCGCGACCCGCGGTAAGCTAGGCTGATGACAAGGGAACTCGGCGCGCGTTGCACAAGGAGCGATGCATGATATTTTTTCGTGTACTAGTTTTGGGTTACGGTTTGGTTGTTTGCGTGGCCTCTGCGTGGGACTGGTGGACTGATATAACGATGCTCCATCGCGGAGAACATCTGCTGCCAGATATCGTCCTACTTTATGTTGGCCGTCCCACATCACTTCTCTTGGACGCTGTAATGCCCATCGACGGTCCGACTCTACTCTGGCCGGCGTCTCTCACCATTTGCGCGGCCGCGCAGTTTGGCTTTCTTTGGTGGGTCGTGAGAAAGCGTGGCCGTGGCAACACGCGCGCCTAAGCTACTGTCCGAGCGATTCGTTGACCGGCCGTTCAGTGTCGTGGCGAGCCGATGAACCTCGATAGCATTCCCCACGGGCTCCAGTCGGCCAATGCCGGGCGTTGCGTTCAACGAAATCGTCACTCCAAGCAGCCGTTCGCGGCCTGCGGTAAGCTGACGCCCAGGTTTTCGCTTTTCATCTTGGCGGCTCCGTCGCCTAATCGATAGTTGAGCACCCAATGAAATCGTCACGTACAACTTTGGTTGCAGCCGATCTAGCCAGCCGCTCTTTTCACGACAACGCGATACATGCGTGGCACCTCACCGACGAGAATCCCGACGAGGGCACCTGTACGCTGACTTTGGACATCGATCACATTGTCAAATGGATAGATGTCCCGGGTCGCTTTGAATTCGATATCGTTCCAGGGCTTCTCAGCTTTTATGGCGTATTCCGACTAAAGATGGAGATTGATTATTCGGTTGGTCCGATTGGCGTCACGCCATTTCAAATAGACCGAATCGAACAAACCATCGAAAAAGGTAAGTTTGGAAACACCACGCATTGGCGGATCCCGATAAATTGCCCATCCGGTTCGATCTTGTTTGAGGCAACAGGTTGGTCGTTAATGTTGGTGGGAGACCCCATTCGCTCAGTGGGGCAGACACTAACGCGCCGCACTCTGAGTTTGGATGTCTAACAAGCTGTTGAAGATCGCGGTTCTGATACCTGGGAACGGACGCTGGTCGGGTCGAAACCGGTGAACGGAGGGTCGAGAATGAATCAAAGAGAAACTCGCCGCATACTGGGCGAAGATGGCCAAGTCCTTGCGACGGCGGAGTATTCAGGCGAAAACCTCGACGGCGTCTCGCGCGTCTACACGCCCAGTGGTACGTTGGTTCAGGAGATGCATTATTTGGGCGGGCAACTCCACGGCCAGTATCGTTCTTGGTGGGACAACGGCGTTATGAAGGAATTGGGCGAATTCGCCGACGGTAAGCGCATTGGTGAATACCGTTGGTTCAAGGAAGACGGAACGTTGTGGCAGTCACATGAATATGTTGTGTCTAAGGATAAATAATCGATGCCGGAGAGCCGTCGCTCGCGACTGACGGCTTGGGGTCGATCTCTGACATTGAACTGAACGAGTCGCACGCGACGAACGACGACGGACGATCATCCCCCGCCCGCCTCCATTTCCATGTCCATCCCGCCCCATTTTTGCTGTTCGTTCGGATAGACATGCGTCATCCAATCCAGGACCAGCGGGATCCACAATCCTTGCGCAGCGTTGCAGGCTTCTTCGGTATGGATACTGCCTTGCGGCCCGAAACGAGCGTTCGGTCCGAACTGCTCGACATAGGTCAAGTTTTTCGGGCCGCCGCAAAAGTCGACATGTCGATGCCAGGTTGCGAGGCTTAAGGGGGCGATCGCGTCTAGTTGCTCTGGCGTCGCATCGGCTGGGGCGGTGTACATCACGCCGACCGCTTTGAGTCCCTCCGGCGTGCGCTTGTAGAGAATCGACCCCGGTCGGCCGTAGTCGACATGCTGTTGTTCCTTACGGCGGTTGCGGTAGTTGGTGTAGTGGATTTCTTCGCCTACCCGGCCGGATGGGAAAAAGGGTTTGTAGCCGTCATGCACTGCTGTCTTAACGTCGCGGTATTTGGAAAGTACCCCGTCCGCGGCAGCTAGAATTGCCGCAGCGCGTGCGTTGTCACCAGGGGCGGGATCACCTTTAAGCGACATTTGCATGTGCCCCATCTTCATTGAAGGCACCGGTGTCTCGTCGGTCTTGCCGCTGTAGTGCTTTAAGATGCGCTCCCACAGGGGAAAGCCCTGAGCCGAAGCGATGTTGGCGCAGCCGGTCAACATCGCAACCAGCAATGCATTTCGGATCATTTGACCTGCTCCAAATTCCCACCAAGCTTACATGTTGGTTCGTAATTTTAGGCGCGATTGGAACCAGCAAACCATGGATTTCTCGAGGCAGTAACGGCGATTTTTAGTGCCATTTCCGTGAATTCTCGAAGGTGTTAGGCGCCCTACCAAGCATATACTTCCGTTTAGACACTCCAGGATCAAACACTCATGTCACGGGGCAATCGAGGTCGGCGCAGTAACCGGGGCGCGTTCAGCGGCTTGTTTGGTGGAGCGAGCATCCCCATGAGTTCTGCAAAAATCATACTTGCCGTTCTCACCATTGGGATTGGGATCGCCAGTTCTGCCGGCGCGGCGGCTGTGGAAAGTTTGCTTGAAGCGCCAGGACCGACAGGTCCATTGAAGGGGAGCATGCTAGCTCCGCCAGTGGGTCAGGGCCCAGTCGTGCTGATCATTCCCGGTTCCGGGCCAATTGATCGCGACGGTAACAGTCCGGCAGGAGTTTTGGCGGCGCCGTATCGACTGCTTGCTGAAGGTTTGGTCGCACGGGGTGTGACGACGGTGCGCATTGACAAGCGTGGCTTCGCCGGCAGCGCAGCGGCGACGCCGGACGGGAATGCCGTCACCATTCCTGACTATGTAACGGACGTGAATGCTTGGATCGCTGTCATTCGGCAGGGAACCCACGCATCCTGCGTTTGGTTGCTCGGCCACAGCGAAGGCGGACTTGTCGCGCTGGCGGCGGCTAGGAACAGCCGTGTCTGCGGCCTGATTTTAGTTTCGGCGGCGGGCAGGCCGATGGGCGAACTCCTGCGAGAGCAGCTCAAAGCCAACCCAGCGAATGCGCCGCTGCTCGATCAGGCGCTACCGGCGATTGATTCGCTGGAGGCCGGCAAGACGGTGGATGCGGCCACTATGCCTGCGCCGCTTTTGCGTCTCTTTAACCCGCGAGTGCAGGGGTTTTTGATCAGCGTGTTTTCTTACGATCCAGCGCAGCTCATTGCCGGTTACCCAAAGCCCGTTCTCATTGTGCAGGGGCTGCGCGACATCCAAGTGCGCGAGGCAGATGCGCAGCTTCTCAAGAAGGCCGACCCCGCCGCCACATTGGTACTGCTGCCGGATGTGAATCATGTTCTAAAGTCGGTGATCTCCGAAGACGTGCGCGCGAATATCGCAACCTATGCCAATTCAGCATTGCCGCTCGCGCCCGGCGTCGTCGAGGCGATCAGCAACTTTTTGAGCGCGCACCCGAAGAGTGGTGCGAGCAGCGGTCAAAACAAACTTTGAGCACCTTCTCATCGATCATGCCGATGCTCGAAGAGATCGCCATTCACCTGTCGCTTGCCAATTCCACAGCCAGCAAACGGGAGTGGAAATAAAATGAGCACGCAATTATCGCTGAGGTGGATCAGCATGCCGCCCTCGGGAAGTGCTTCGATCCGATGGGTGGCCGCGTAATCCCAGGCAAACTGCGGGGGTTTCTTGAGGGGCGTCGGAAACGCGTGCGCAAAATCCAATTCGTGACGCTTCTGCGCCAATTGTTTGGCGAGCGCATCCTTCGCAGCGAGATGAAGTTCTTCGGTCCAGTCGGGGGCTGGATTGATGGCGTTGTCGTTCTCATTGGGCGGTGGGGCCAGCGAGGGCAAGGTTGGTTTGCGCCCGGTGCGCTGCGGCGGAGCGGTATTCCTAGGCGTCCGGGTCGTTATTTGGCGTTCGGGGGCGGTCCCGAACAACGCCGGCCGAGCAATCCACACCATTTCGAAACTAGGGGACTTTGCTTTAGCCGACAGCCGAGGGGAGGACACAAGAAACCAGACGATAATGATGTGTGCCCCCAGCACCATCGATAGGGTCAGTATCAGCCGAGCTTGGCGACGCCTTGCCATAGTGGCGGGACATCAGTTCATTCTAAATCCGAACATGAATCGTTCTGCTCCCTTCAGTTGTAATCTGAGCCCGGCCCCTTGGGAAAGTTCCGCAAGGAGGCGTGCGCGGTCGCCGTGCTGTTCTATCCCACTTCGGCAATCACATGTTGCATGTAACGTCGGTATTCTGTATTGCTACATGCGCTGCAGTGTCCAGTAACGTGAAAACCAGAGAATAAGACCCGTGCTGTGGATTCTGGCTTCGCTATTTTTCTTGTGGTGCGCGTTTCGCGAAATTCGCGGAAGCATCGTCGCGCCGGCCGGATTTGATTTCCCGAGACCGGTCTCGAAACCATATCTCGCTCTGGTGTTGGGATTGGCCGCGGCCTTTGGTTGGCCGACCGTTCACACGTGGTACTTTCAACGGCTCCTATCCGTGAAAGCCACCGAACTCGCTGACAATCATCGCGCCCGGGTTCATTGCAACACGCTGTTCGATACGATGCTCGACCCGGAGATGCTCGCGTCCGGTCACGCCAATCCGACGACCGGCAGAATTGTCCTTCAAAAGCCTTGGTGCGGTACGTTGATGGCTTATTTGCGCCATCCGGGCCGCGCATCGCACGAAGAGCTCGATAGCTTGGATATGTTCACTCACGAGAGCATGCACATACGCGGCGAACTGAACGAGGCGCTCACTGAATGCCAGGCCGTGCAGCGAAATTATCGGGCCGCCAAGCTACTCGGCGTGACCGACGTGACTGCGAAGAAAAACGCCCTGGATATTTACAACATCAACTATCAACAACGCGGGCAGATTGGCGGCATGCAGGCCGCGTATTACTCAAATGAATGCGCGCCGGGGAAAGCGATGGACGAGCACTTGCGCGATTCGACGTGGGCCACGCCTTGAGCCCGTCGCATACGCGCCGCGGCGGCGGCGGACTCAAGGATGCGCCGCGATCCCGGGCGGATGCGCGGACTCCGCTTCACACGAATGCGGGACATAGGGCGAACCGACATCGAGCGATGACACCAGCTTCTCAAGGAGCTTGATCTTCACGAAAGTATCGGTCACCAGAAGTGAATTGGAGCATACCGATGCCGCGAGGTGCGCCGATACCGGCAATAAGGGCCTGAGAATCGGCACCAAGGTCCCGGCGGGCACGTTTTTGACGGTTATGACCGTTGTGACCCACTGAGCCTCAGGATAGCTCTCCTTGCCGGTGACCTGCGGCAGCGGCATCTGCCTGATGATTGATTCAGGCACCACGCTGACATAGTTGCCGCCCTCCACGGCGGTGGCACCGTTCAGCAGCAATATGGAGAGCAGTTCGGGATAGGTGATGGTCGAAATGTCCTGACCCACGATCTCGACCGAACCGTGCACTCTGGAATCGATGAGATATTTCTTCCCGGTTTTCTTGGCGACGGCGGCGATGACACGCTCAATCGGCACGCCGTCGCTTCGCCCCTTTGAATCCGCCGAATTGTCCGCGGCCGGGCCTGAACCGGCATTGCGCTCTTGCGCCCTCGCCACATCGCATGTGCCCACGAAACATAGCATCAATAGAATTGCACAACCCTGTCTCATCTTTGGCTCCCAGTTGTTCAAAATTTCATTTCTTGCAGCGGCGCCCCATATTTGGCCGCGTCGGCCTGGCGCTGCGGCGCCACGAGCGTCGTAATCGTCCAGGATTCCGCCACGGCCCTCCGGTAGCCCATGACAAACGAGAACATGGCGGGAACGACGCGCAGATGCTTGGTATTCACGTATATAAACATCGCGCGCGATCCCGAATAGGTCTCCGCGACGATGGTGTCGATGTTGGGTTCAACCCCGTCGATGGACGCCGCCACGAGCGTTTCCGGCTGCGCCGCGACTTCTCTGAAGTCGAGCAGAGCTAAAGCATTGGGATAGGTCTCGAGATGTTCCCGCAGCTTCTCTCCCCTGTCTCGATAAACGCCATCCTCGCGCAGCGTTCGACACACCTGCTCGTAGCGCTTGGAATCCGTTTGCTTGAGCGCCGCAAGCCAGGGAAAGGTCGCGCATCCCGCCTCCATGAGGGTTTGCCGGAAGGCCGCCGCGGTGGCCGAGGACAACGGCGGCCCGAGAATCTCGATTCTCTCCTCCAAAAGTGCGCCGTCCACGGCGTTCCAAGTGCGGTACGGATTCTTGATCAGCGCTTGCGGCCGCCTGGAATCAGGGACTTCGGCGGCCAGCGCCAGAAAAATGTCGCGCGCCGTGAGCTTCGGTGGGCCATACAGCTTGCTGCGTGCCAGTACCACGCTCTCGTAGCCCGACGGCAGTTCCGCCAGATGGGTAACGCCGTTGAACCTGCAAGTCTCGAGCTCCGACGGAAGGATGCGCCGGCTCGCGCCGGCGATGTCGGCAGAGCCCGCGTCGGCCGTGCCCGGACGTGCGTGGCAGAGCATCGCAATCGCATCGCTGCTCGAGGTCAGGTTGAACTCCGGCTGTACTTTCGATCCAGGGGGCATCCACCGCCGCGCGATGTCTTGTGCGTTGAGTATGATCGCGGTCGGGCCTGCGACCACAAAAGCGCCGCGGGACGGTTGCGCAGCCGTGTCCGGCACCGGAGCCACCCCCAGCACGAGCGGCACGCTGCCCTGCGCAGGCGCAGCGATCGTCTTCGATGCGCCTCCACCGCTCCGCTCCGCAGCCATTTTCGAGGCCGCGGACTGAGGCCCGATTGCCGCAATATGCGCGAGGGTGTTGGCTGGATGCGAGCCTCTCAATACCGCGAACGCCACCGCCACGGCCGAGCCGCCGATCAACGCCGCCAATATCGCGGTCCGAAACAGCGTGCGCCGCGCCCTGGTCCGGTTGATCGTTTGTCGATCCAGGTCAGCCTTCAGCGCCGACAGAAATTTCCTGCTCGGCTCGGCGCGCAGACGCTGCAGAAAATCGTCGTTCAGCTCGTTTTCCATGGGCTCACCACTGCTCCCGCAGCGTCTGAACCACCCTATGCAGGATGGTGCCGACGTTGGATTCGCTTAAACCCGTGAGCTGGGCGATCGCGCGGTTGTTGATCACCGCGCCGTACTTGAGCGCAACCAACTCGCGCTCGCGCTCCGGCAGGGCCGCGCACAAGAGAGCAAGCCTCTTGAGATTGGAACGTTGTTCGGCATCCCGCTCAGGCGTACCTTCGAGGGTCACGTCGAGGGCTGCCTCGAGCGGCAGATGCTCACGACGCGCACGCAAGTAGTCCGTTCCTATGTTCTGCGCGATCTTGAATAGCCAGGTGGTGAAACCCGCGAGATCGCGCCGGTAGCGCGACCGCGAGCGCCATGCGTGTTCAAAGGTCCGGGCAGTCAGTTCCTCGACGTCGCTATCGCTGCCCAATCGAAATCGAAAATAGTTGTAGATGCGTGGCGCCTCGTGAGCATAGAGAGCATCCCAGTTCAGCTCGTTGGTCTCCATGAACTCCGTCAATGACACCGCATGCTCGAGAGTCATACAGCTATATACGGGCGAATTGTCCGAGTGTCACAAAATTTGCTTTGCGATAGCGGTGCCGGTCCGCCGATTAACCTTCACCGCCGCTTCAACGCCTCCAGTTCATCCAAGGTCCGCGGCCAGTCGGCTCCCAGCAGCCTCGACAGGGCCCGATCGGCGAGCACCCGGCCACCCGTCTGGCACTTGGCGCAGTAATTGGTTTCATTGTCGGCGTAGCGGATGCGCTGCACCGCCTCTCCGCATCGCGGGCAGGGCTGCCCGTACCGGCCGTGCACCGCCATGTCTTGGCGAAAGGCCGTCACTTTCTCAGGAAATCCCTTAGCCGCTTCCGCGCCCAGCCGATCGATCCACAACCGCAGCGTTTCACGCGTGGCCGCGTACAGCCTGCCCCATTCCTCCGGCGACAACTTACTCGTCAAGGTAATCGGCGACAGCCGCGCCGCGTGCAGTATCTCGTCTGAATACGCATTGCCGATGCCGCTCAAGATCCGCGGGTCGGTCAACGCCCGCTTCAGCGTGCGATTCTCCGCCGTCATCGCGGCACGAAACGCCGCCAGGTCGCTGTCGAATACCTCGATGCCGCCGGGATCCAAGGACCTAAGGGCCTCTTCGCCCTTCACGACATGCAGCGACGCACGCCGTTTGGTGCCCGCCTCGGTGAGTACCAAGGAGCCATTGGGGAAATCGAAGGCCGCCAAATTGTTGCGGCCCTTGAGCGTCACGCCCTTGGTGCGCCAATGCAGGCGCCCGGCAATCATCAGATGCAGCACCAGCCACAAATCATTGTCGAGGCCAATGACCACACGTTTGCCGATCCTGCGCAATTCCGTGACTTGATGGCCCTCCGCCTCCGATATCGGCGGCGACGCAGTGCGCAGCAAAAACGGGCTGCCGATACGCACGCGCTCCAGCGGTCGACCCACGATCCGCTCGTCAAGCGCGCTCAAATAAGCGGAAATATCCGGTAGTTCAGGCATGCGCTTTAGGCGAACTCCTCTTTGCTATGATGCACGCTAACTAGAAAGAGGATCTCATGCGAACAGTTGACGTCAAAATCGCCCTTTGCATCGTGTTGAGTGCTGCCCTTGCAGCCGCTGTCCAGGC
>Ga0210384_10004069_pt1 | contig 16493 bp, 10 predicted proteins | sample IncBWH2MmetaG_FD_160574 | JGI IMG/M metagenome (GOLD analysis project Ga0210384, IMG submission 160574) | Forest soil microbial communities from Barre Woods Harvard Forest LTER site, Petersham, Massachusetts, United States - Inc-BW-H-2-M | ecosystem: Environmental > Terrestrial > Soil >...
GTTTCAATGGATCGACCTCGGCAACAACCAGATCCATCTGCTCAGTGTCGGCAATGGCAAATTTGTGTCGGCGGATCTGAATATCGCATCGACCGCGCCCTTGAACGCCAACCGCACCACAGCGTCGACTTGGGAAACGTTCGTGTGGGCATCCGTTGGCGGTGGCGGCGGTAACGGCGGTGGCTTGCCCAAACACCTATTGTTGGGATACTGGCAGAACTTCACCAACGGCTCTACGTGTCTGCGCCTAGGCGCGGTTCCCACCAGTTACACCATCGCCGCAGTGGCGTTCGCAAATTCAACGTCCACGCCCGGAGCGGTCGATTTCACCACGGATTCGGGACTCGACGCGTGTATTGGAGGATACAACGATGCACAGTTCACTTCGGACATCAATACCCTTCACTCCCGGGGACAGAAGGTCATCCTTTCCGTCGGCGGTGCCGGCGGCTCGGTTGTGATCAATAGCTCCGCCAGCGCAACCAATTTCGCTAACAGCGCCCATTCGTTGATGACTAGGTTCGGATTCGACGGCGTCGATATCGATCTGGAGAGTGGAATCGATGTCACAAACTTAGCCAGCGCGTTGCAACAACTTGCGGCGCTTTCGCCCGGTCTTATCATCACGATGGCACCGCAGACCACCGACGTAGCGAACACAAGCAGCCCCTATTTCGCGCTTGCGCTCAGGATTCAGAACATCCTCACGATGGTCAACACGCAATACTACAACTCCGGCACCATGTTCGGCTGCGACGGCAACATCTACGCAGAAGGCACCGAAGACTTTGCCACTTCGCAGGCTTGCATTCTCATACAGGGCGGGTTGCGCCCGGATCAAGTCGGTCTAGGGTTGCCAGCGACGACCGCGGCCGCCGGCTCAGGCTTCGTCAATCCTTCAGTCGTAGTAAATGAACTCGACTGTCTCACCGAGGGGCGAAACTGTGGAGCGTTTCACCCCAGCACAACATGGCCTACCCTGCGCGGCGCAATGACTTGGAGTATTAACTGGGACGGAACCACTAACTTCAACTTCGCCAACACTGTGAAGGCCGGCCTAAACGCATTACCATAAAGCCGCTGAGCGAGCCCCGGAGTTATTTAAACGGGGCTCGCTCAGCGATAACGAACATATTTCCGAATAAATCCACGTTCGATTTCGCAGGAGATCAGAAGTATGAGAAGCACACCACGTTGTGGCGTTCGTCCCCGTATAACAAATTTCGGAGTAAGGATTGCCCTAAGCCTGATTCTGATTTCGATTGCCTTTAGCCCGGCGGTCTGGGCTGCCGCCCCCTTGGGCCAAACCATTTCGTTGAATGCCGATTCGACCAACCTCTTCGTGTCCGCGGATCAGAACCTCGGCGCGACCGCCCCTCTCGTCGCTGACCGCCCTGCGGTGGGCACCTGGGAGCAGTTTCAGGTCGTCGACGCCGGTGGAGGTAATATTGCGTTCAGGTCCGTGGGCACTGGCAACTATGTGTCCGCGGATCAGAACCTCGGCGCGAATGCGCCACTGGTTGCCGACCGCACCGCCATTGGAACGTGGGAAGAGTATCAATGGATCGACGTGGCAGGGGGACAAGTCCAACTGAAAAATGTGGGCAATGGCAAGTTTGTGTCCGCGGACTTGAATCTCGGCACGAATGCCCCATTGGCAGCTAACCGCACAGCCGCGTCGACCTGGGAAACATTCTCTTGGGCAGTGGTGGGCGGCAGTGGCGGCGGAACAACGCCGAACTTCGGCCCGAATGTGCTGATCTTCAATCCTGGGATGTCGTCGGCGACGATTCAGAGTCAGATCAACAGCGTGTACAGCACGCAGCAGAACAACCAGTTTGGCAATGCGCGCAATGCTCTGCTGTTCACACCCGGTAGCTATGGTGTGGATATTCCAATCGGGTTCTACACCGAGGTTGCGGGATTGGGGGCGTCGCCCAACGACGTTCACATCGTTGGCAACGTGCACGCCGATCCAACCCTCCCGAATAACAATGCCACCCAAACCTTCTGGAGAGCCGCCGAGAATTTCTCGGTGACGCCCAGCAGCGGCACGATGCAATGGGCCGTTTCGCAAGCTGCGCCATTTCGCCGCATGCACGTCGAAGGAAACATGGTCCTGCACCAGAACGGTGGATTTGCGAGTGGTGGCTGGATGTCCGACGACCTAATCGATGGCAACGTGAATTCCGGTCCTCAACAGCAGTGGATAGCCAGAAACTCCCAATGGGGAAGTTGGACCGGCGCAAACTGGAACATGGTTTTTGTCGGCGACGTTAATCCTCCCCCCGGAGCATGGCCCAATCCGGATTACACCGAGGTGGCTCAGGTGCCCGTCGTCCGCGAAAAACCCTACCTGCAGGTGGATTCAAGTGGAAACTACAGCGTCTTTGTTCCTTCACTGCGGACCAACAGCTCGGGGATTACATGGACAAGTGGAACCGCCGGAACCGCCATTCCAATTAGCCAGTTCTACATTGCGCAGGCAAGCGTGGACACCGCGGCGACCATCAACACACAACTGGCTGCAGGCATGAACCTGATCCTCACACCGGGCGTCTATAACCTGACTCAAACCATTCAGATCAATCGCGCCAACACAGTGGTGCTGGGCATGGGCTTCGCGACACTGCTGGCAAACAACGGCGTTACCGCCATGTCTGTTGCCGACGTAGACGGCGTCATCCTTGCCGGGCTGTTTTTTGATGCAGGAGCTACCAGTTCACCCAATTTGCTTGTGGTTGGGCCGAACGGAAGCAGCGCCACTCATGCCCCGAATCCCACTTCGCTGCATGACGTCTTCTTCCGAGTGGGCGGCGCGGCCGTCGGAAAAGCCGCGGTCAACCTGACCATCAACAGCAACAACACAATTGTCGATCACACATGGATCTGGCGCGCGGATCATGGCACGGGCGTCGGTTGGACCTCCAACACCAGCAACAACGGGCTGATTGTGAATGGCAATAATGTCACGATCTATGGCCTGTTCGTCGAACATTTCCAGCAATTCCAGGTTCTCTGGAACGGCAACGGCGGTCGGACTTACTTCTACCAGTCGGAGATTCCCTACGATCCTCCGAGTCAAGCGAGTTACACGAGCGCGGCTGGAACGAACGGATGGGCTTCGTACAAAGTCGCAAGCACGGTTACCAGTCACGAGGCTTGGGGTCTTGGCATCTACAGCGTTTTCTCGAATCCCAACATCTTCGTGACCCGCGCCATCGAGGTGCCGAACACGACGAATGTCAAGTTACACGACATGATCACGGTCTGCATCGGCGGGAATGGCGGGATATCAAACGTCATTAACGGTACGGGCGGGGCAACTGGTGCGAATGTCAGCTTCACACCGAAAGTAACGAACTTTCCGTAATCGTGCTAACCGGAGTAGCGGGGCAGCAAAAGACGTGGGGCAACTGCTCCGCTACTTCTTAACAGCCTGTGGTGAAACTTGAACTCCGCGAGCCAGCGCCTGAAGGCGGATTGATTCTAAAGCCTTTTCGGCACGCCTAAAGGCGTGCCCTGATACGAATCGCACTTGCACCACGGGCTGTTAATCTTATCCAGGCGCGAAAGAGTCGGCCGATAACCACACGCACTCCGTTCAAAGTACACAAGTAAGAGAAGATATCGACGGCAACTTGGTCCTCACCTGAACAAGTGCAAGGAAACGTGATATGCCATGACAGCGAGAACGGCGAGTACACGCAAATGTGCGTTGGAAACGTCTTATGCTTAAACCTTCCCCTGTCCTGATGTTGTCAATGGCGTTGTGCCTGCCCAGGCTCTTCGCTGCTCCCGATGCGCCGGCTTCCTCCGGCTCCCTCCGTGCTGAGGAGTTGGTGCGTGAGGCGGCGAGCGCGCTGCCCAAGATGCATAGCTATGAGCTGGACGTGATTTCTAATCAGTCGATCAACGACGGCAAATACATCAAAACGTCTCACACTTACGTCGAAACCTCATTCGAGCAGTCTGGCGGGCACAAGCGAATCCGCATGGTATCGAGAAAGGCTGCAGACACCACGACCATCGTGAGCGACGGCAGTGGATATTGGATTTACCACGAAAGTGACCGCCATTATCAGCGCCGGACCGGGAGCTTGCCCGCCGAGGTCTACCGAAGTCCAACACCCGGTTTTTCAGGCACGCTCAGCGCAGAAAATCTTCCCGTCTCCATGCAATCAGCGCGGATCGTTCGACAGGAACCACTCCCGGTAGAAGATCGGAAGGAGCTGTGCGATGTCGTGGTGGTGCAGCTCAAGCCGGACGCGGCGCCGCCAGACTACCAAGTAAAGAGCAACGAGCTAACGCTTTGGCTCTCGCACACCTACCGAGTGCCGATGAAGGTTAGCGGAACATTTATCCACAAAAATCCGGATGGAAGTTCGCAGGCGATGGACATGACGATCATTGTGCAGAGGTTCCATCCCAACGCACACCTTCCGCTCTCAACTTGGACTTTTGTTCCACCGCCCGAGTCTCAACCGGAGCCGGGTACGCCAGTGCTGCCATTGAAGTGACCTGCCCTTTTCTGAATTTCGGGAATGAGTTCGCCGACTTCCGTTCGTTGGTGAACAATTTCAATAGACGCGTACGGTTACAACCGAGACATCGATCGGAACCCGGTCGCGGGAAGTGATTTTTAACAAGACCTGCCAACGGTCGGGAACCCGACCATTCTTCGACGCCGCTTTGAGCTGCTCATAAACTGGGCGCATGCGTTGAGGGTCGCAGAAAAAGTCGCCAGCTCCGGCAGTACCCTCGCTGAGCAGTCCTGCAATCAACAACAATGGTCGGCCAGAAGACAACCGATTCATCCAGATCATCCCGTAGTCCACGACTTCGTCGGCCCCAAACTGCCGCCGGTAGTCGGATTGCTCGCCGGCGCGCGGGTGGGCGTTCTGAATGGAGTCTCGCGCGAAGGTGAAATCGGTCGAGTCGAGACTCTGACGGACCCAGTCGCTCATCTGTGGCGAGCCCAGCACGATAAGATCTGTCCTTCGCACATCTTGCCAGTTTAGAAAGCGCGCCTGAGTAATCTGTGGCGAACGCCCGAGCTGCTGTAAGAGCCGTCCCAAAGAAAATGCGGTTGTCGCTTCCCCCATGCCGGTGTAATTGCGGGGCGCGAAGTAAAGTTCCCGATACGGATAGCTCAGCAGGCTCCGATCGGATGTTCGATCAAGGATGTGTTGCAGGTCCCGCGACACCGGGGCAGCCACAGGCAGACTCCGCCAAGCATTGGGCGCGGTTGCGCCGAGATAAAGAAACACACGGGGGTTGCTGAGCGCGATCTCGACCGGCGTCGGCGATTCTTCGGCCATGGAGCCGAGCAACTCTCTATACAACGAGTAGGGCCCTAACGACGATGAATTCTGCGACAAGCGGGAGGGCGCTAGGAGGTATCTGTCGCTGATTGTTCCTGAGAGCCAGCCAATAGCTATCAGGAAGCAGGCAGACAGAATGCGTCGTGAGGTTTCGGTCCGAAGGGGGGCCGGAACACTGGCCGTCGCCAAGGACGGTGGATAACCGTTTGCCGGCTGGGAAGTGGGCCCAAGGAAATGGAATTCCGGCGCATAGGAACCAGAGGGAAGATCGATGCGCACACTGCCTGCATCCCCAGTACAAGCGTAATAGTTGACGAGCCTCCTGCGAACCTCGCCGGCAGTGACACGCACGACGGCATCGTCACCGGTATCGTAGCCGTTTTCGCGCCCAAACACTTCGATGCCAAGAGTGCGCTCCTTCAGCAGGGCCAACTGACCGTGGAGGGCGCTGTCCACAATATATTGAAGAAACTTGGAACTGCGATGGCTACCGCGGAACATTGGGCTTGCGAGAACGCGGCCCAGTTGTTCGCGAATCGCCTGCGCCTGCGGATGCTCAAAAGTCAACTCAGCGGAAGCGTGTTGAGCTGTAGCGTTCTTTCGTTCCACTAGACCAATTCTCCTGTTTTCGAACACATACTAAAAGCCGGCTTTACGGCTTCGGAGTGGCCCTTATTCTTTGTGAGCCGAAGTATACACCGATCCAATGCAAGAAAGCAGGTCGAACCGACTCTTAATTCATTCGTGGCGGGAATCGGCTCGGCACCTCCACAAAAAGCCGTTCCATTGCTGGCGGGTGGCCCAGACTTCCTCGGCTCTATTCTTCTTTCCTAAGTACGGAACAAAGGGTGGGTATCCTTTGTGTTGGCTCCGCCAGCGAGATCAAAAGCCTGGGCCACTCGCCTGACTTGAGGGGTTCGGCAGGAAAATTTGGCAGGTGGCCGTCCGTGCCAGGTTCTCGCTTTGGAGGCAGACGCTTAGAGTTCGAGCGTGCCGTGCAGGTACAAGCGTGCCCTGCCGGCGATCTTCACGCGATCGCCAGCGACAGTACACTGCATCGATCCACCGCGGACACTGAGTTGTTGCGCAAGCAACGTCGCCTTGCCCAGTCGTCCCGCCCAATAGGGAGCCAGCGTGCAGTGTATCGAGCCGGTTGCGGGGTCCTCAACGATGCCGATCGATGGCGCAAAAAATCGGCACACGTAATCCACGTCACCTTCGCCGGGAGCGGTAACAATCGTTCCGTTACCGGCGTCCAGTTTGGCAAGCGCGGCAATGTCGGGCGAGAGCGCTCGCACTTGCTCCGCCTGATCCACCACCACGAGGTAGTCGCGCGATTTCGTGACTAGCGCCGTTTTCAAACCCAGGGCTGGCAAGAGGCCGACGGGTGTCTCACAGGGTTGGCCTGGCCTGGCAGGAAAGTCCATGGCAAAGCTGTCTTGCTCCTGAGCGACGGTCAATATGCCGCTGCGGGTGTGGAAGCGAACCGGCCACACATTGTGCTTCCGCAGCGCGAGCACATAGGCGGATGCCAAGGTCGCGTGTCCGCATAGGTCGTCCTCAATTTTGGGTGTAAACCAGCGCAAGTCGAAATCACCATCCGCGCGAGGAACAACAAAAGCGGTGTTGCTGTGCCTGTTCTCAACCGTAATATTCTGCATGATGCTATCCGCGGGAAAAGCGGAAAGGATACAGACCCCCGCCGGGTTCCCTGCAAAGAGCTCACTGGTGAATGCATCCACGTGGTAATACGGAATTGCCATGTCGTGCTCCTCTAGAGACTGCTCCAATAATAATTGCTGCCAGCGCTGAAAGGATTACGGGCGGGTGGCCCATTCAAGCCCTCTTTTGGCTTGAGTGGGGGAGTTCGCAAGTGCAAGCTGACAGCGCTATTACGATTTCACATTCGGAATCATCGGCGCTTGCATGAGAAGGTTCAGGACGCGTCGAGATTGAATGGGAGTGGGCATCGAGGGAACGGGGTAGCCGGAAAGCCCAGTGTCCGGTATCTGAAGTGCCCCACTCAAGCCAAGAGAGGGCTTGAATGGGCCACCCGCCCGCCCGGGACGAGACACAGGTCGCCCGCGGTCGTAATTCTCGTGTCGAACGACCCAGTTAAGGTAACATTTCAGTTCAACGCCCATGCCAACCATTCGCCAACTCGCGAAGCTGTTCCACGCTGTCTCGGCGCAAGATCTGCGGTCTGCTGAGCAAATAGCCAAACAGATTGCAAACTTTGAAGAGAAGAGGGGCCATCACTCTGCTGCCCAATTGTTGAGAGGATCGCTGCAGTCAAACGGAATAAAAGGACATCGGGCGATAGAGCCAATTTCTGGGATTCTAACGAATGGCAATTTTATAGATGCGGCACTCTCAAGGGGCCACGCTCCCGTTCGGCTAGACGATGTCATGCTGCGCTCGCTGAATCGAAAAAATCTGCAAACCTTGATAAGGGAGACGCAGCACGCTACTTATTTGACAGCTAAGGGCATTAAGCGGAGGAGCAAGTTGCTTTTCGTCGGATCGCCTGGGTGCGGCAAAAGCTTTACAGCCCAAGCGGTCGCAAATGAACTCGGCCTTCCGCACTACGTAGTCCGGTTCGATGCCGTGATAGGGGCGTATCTCGGTCAGACAGCAACCCACTTACGGGAGTTGTTTCGGTTTGCGGCAGATAATCCTTGCGTATTGCTGTTCGACGAGATTGACGCACTCGGAAAACAGAGAGGGAACCCCCTTGATGTTGGAGAATTGGATCGAATTGTTATCGCTCTGATGCAGGAATTGGAGTTCCTGGAAACTCAAGGAGTTGTTATCGCTACCTCGAATCTGCCTGAGAACCTTGACCGCGCGTTGTGGCGTCGTTTCGATCTGGTTTTGCATTTTCCACGCCCGAGCAGAAGCGAATTGGCGGTATACACGAGAAAAATGGGGGTCAAGTTTCAGTTAACAAGTAATAAAGCGATGCTCAAACGGTTTGCAGCTGCAAAGACTTACGCAGACGCTGAAAAACTCGTAGAGGCGGAGGCCCGCCGCATTGCTCTAGAGGAAGTTCAAGATCGATGAGCCCTAACGGTCGGACTGTTCCGCGCACTTTTTATCTCAACGAGCAACACGAACTCGCCCGTGGCGAAAAGGAGGGTGGCGGACGGGTCCCGCAATACATCGACATCAACTGGGCCAGCAGAGGAACGGCGATTAGCAGGTCCCTTCACCGTGTGAGGAAAGAAATTCAGGAGTCACCAGACCCCACAAAAGAAAACCATTACTTTATGCTTGCCGCGCCAGTTGAACGGCTGACCAAGGCCTCTACGGATAAGACAAAAGCGAGAGACGGGAAGGTGTTTGAGGACACGGATTTCGCTCGAGAGCACTCCCGCGTTTTCCGGCGACTGGGCGTAGACCTCCTCAATGTGGCAGATGACGGCTCCGCTGTGGTCCACATGAAACCCGAAATGATGGAACAATTGTCGGGTCGGGCGCAGTTTCTGCAAAAACTGGGCGCCGGGGAGCAATCCCGGTGGGCGACAATCGACAGGTTTGAAATGATTCCACCCGAACTCCGGGTCGATGCCGACTGGCTACGCACGCTGCGCGCCAAGAAAGTCACCGATGCTGTAATCGAGTTTCAATCGTTGCTCGCGCGCTCGGAGATTGATGCGCTTGTTCGAGCGGTCGTGCAGATTCTCCTCCGGAACCTCGGCGAGGCGCTAACGGGAACCGGAACCGATTTTTCCGGGCGCCAGTGGGTTAGAGGGAAAGTCACGCCGGAATCGCTTACGAAGATATCTCAGGGCTTTGCGTCGGTGCAGTCACTGCATTCGCCACTCATTTCGATCGCTGCGAGTCCGCCGCCGGTTAGGCACAGGAGCCACGCGAGTGCCCCTTCTGAAGTGGACGCCTTAAGTCTGCCAGTCATCGGTGTTCTGGACACCGGTGTTCCGGCGGACCATGCGATTTTGGCCAAGTACCGGAGGGGTACTTATCTTGCACCCACCTCGCCGACGGGTCGTGCCCATCCGCATGGCGGCTTCGTTAGTTCAAGGGTTGTATTCGGTGACCCCGACTACAGCAACGGGCCGCCGGCGCAACCGCCGGTTGCTAGTGCCCGGTACTACGACATCAATATCAGCGGCATCAGTCCAGGACAAATTGAGGACAAGGGCATTTACCCTGCGTTGCAAGCGATAGTGGCTACTGCCCCAGACGTGCGAGTTTTCAATATGAGTTTTGACACTCGCGATCCGCTGGAGTCGATCCCATCTGTAAAACGATTTGAGACCCTAAGCCTCGTTCAAGACCTGGACAATTTTATTTTTCAGAACGACATCCTAGTTGTGATTGCAGCGGGTAACAGCGAGAGGGGAATTCTTCCTTTGACCCCATATCCACGTCATTTCGAGGACCCACGATGGGCACTCGGTGCGTGGGCCAGAAGCTTCAACTCCTTAACTTGTGGTTCCTTTGTTAAGCGCATCGGACCGGGAGGACTCGTAACCGAAGCGGGCTGGCCTAGTCCCTTCTGTCGCATTGGCCCGGGACTGTGCGACAGTCCTAAGCCTGACTTTTCAGCGAATGGAGGCAATGGTACGGCGCAATACGACTATGCGGCTGGGTTGGGAGTGTGGGGCCTCACTCAGGAAGGGATGTGGAGGACTGGACTGGCACGTCCTTTGCATCCCCACTGTTAGCGAGAGAGGCGGTCTTTGCCATGCAAAGACTGCAGAGGGTCTGCGAAAGGGGAGCGCAACCGTTTGCTGTCACCGTCAAAGCGTTTCTCGCACTAACGGCTACTCCGCCCGTCGATGACAATGCGGTCAAGAACCTGGCAGAGCGCACACTCGGAAGGGGGTCTGCGAGCGCGGATCGACTCGACACGCCGTTAGCCAGAACAGGTGTCATGATTTGGCAAGGCGTCTTAGAAGACGAAAAGGATATTGCGAAGATCCAAGTTCCTATACCTGCTGACTGGTGGAAGGAGGCTGAGGATCCGTACCTCAGGTTGATTGTGGCTTGGGATCCGCCAGTGAATGCTGCAGTCAAGGACCTTTGGGGCACGCGGAAGTTAACGGCGAGACTAAAGATGCACCCCGACGTACCACGAGCACAATACCCATCAAGATCTGTGCCACACAGAAGCTATCCACTCCTAGAACGGATTTACGACCTGCGCAAGCTCCCGCTCCACGCCAAGGTCGAGGGAGACTTTTGGCTCATTGAAATCGCATACGAGCAAGCCGCCGAGTACCACCCGGCGATGACGTTCCCGCCGCAGCAGCGCGTGGCATTCGCTGCCGAGCTCGCCGATCTGGGTCAGCGTCGGCTGAGTCCTCAACCTGCGCTTCAGTCTCTCTCAGCAACCACAACGATGACGCGACTGACGGTTCCACCAACCGTGGCACGATTGCCTATCGTCCTCAAGACGCCGATTTGAAAGCGAGTTTGTAGCAGCCGGACCTGTAAGCCGAATTTTGTCCGCCATTGCTGGCGGGACGGCCATTCCTCTGGGCCTGGCATTACTGCCGGGCTCTAGCGGTCTACCCGGAGGTTTGGCGCGCCGAGCCGGCACGCGCCGCTGGCGAACCAGCGGCTTCCTCCCTATTTGACCTTGCTCCGTGTGGGGTTTGCCCTGCCCGACGCATTACTGCGGCGGCGGTGCGCTCTTACCGCACCTTTTCACCCTTACCCCGGCGTTGCCGCCGGGGCGGTATATTTTCTGTGGTACTGGCCGTCACACTGGGCTTGAACCCAGGCGCCCGGACGTTATCCGGCACACTGCTCTGCGGAGTTCGGACTTTCCTCCCTCCGCCCTGCGGCGGAGAGCGGCCGTCCGGTCCGGCTGCATACCTGGTCATTATAAGGGAGAAACAGCGAGCGGGGATGGTCAGCGCCTAAAGGCGCTCCTCATAGAGCGGCATTGCGACATGCCTGAAGGCATGTCCTGACACGAATCCCTGCATGCGCACGAATCTCGCCAGCGTACGGGCGAGAGTTCTTAGCCTGCCTGAGCGAAGCGAACGGGCCCGTGCCTCCATCAATGATCGCTGCTAGACTGGTATTCCGGCGTAGGGTGGCGGTTTTTGAACCTTTCCGCTACTTTCGTCGTACCTTTAGTTGTCGAAGTGCGTCGAAATAGCCATGACCTTTCTGGAAGCCATCCGCATTGCCTTGCAGTCGCTGTGGGCGAACAAGTTGCGCTCGGCGCTCACGCTGCTGGGCGTGGTGATTGGGATTGCCGCCGTGATTGCCGTGGTTACGTTCGTGAATGGCATCAACGGTTACGTGGCGGAGAAAGTCTTCAACCTGGGCGCGGATGTTTTCATCATTAGCAAAACGTCGCCCGTGGTGACCAACATTGATGACTTCCTGGAAGGCCAGAAGCGCAAAGACATCACGATGGAGGATTACGACGCGGTCAAGGAAGCCTGCACGCATTGCACGCTGGTGGGTGCGTCGGTGATCAATCCGAGCGGGCACGTCAAGTACGAAGAGCAATCCAGCAGCGACACCTGGATTCGCGGCATGACGCCGGAGATGATCGCGATCTTCGACTACGACGTTAGTGCCGGGCGCATGATCAACCAAACCGATGTCGACCGGCGCGGCGATATTTGTATCGTGGGCATGGATATTGTCGACAATCTCATGCCCGGCGTGGATCCGTTGGGCAAGGAAATCCGCGTTGAAGGCGAGGTTTACCAGATCGTTGGCGTGGCCAAGCGGCAAGGGAAGACCCTGGGCATGAGCCGCGATAATTTTGTGGGGATTCCGCTGACGGCGTATCTCAAGCAATTCGGCTCGCACAACAGCATTCGCATTTCCGGCAAGGCCAACGGCATTGGTCCGTCGCTCGATGCGGCCATCGACGAAGTACGTGTGATATTGCGCGCGCGCCGCCACGATGCACCGGGAGCTCCCGATAGTTTTTCCGCCGAGACGAACGCCAGTTTCCTGAGCATTTGGGCGGACTTGAGCCAGACATTTCTGGGCGCGACCATCGGAATCGCCGCCATTTCACTGATCGTGAGCGGAATTGTGATTATGAACATCATGCTTGTTTCGGTTACGGAACGAACCCGCGAAATCGGTATCCGCAAAGCTTTGGGGGCGCGGAAAGGCGATGTGCTGGTGCAGTTCCTGGTCGAAGCGGTGATTTTGTCGCTGATTGGCGGGATTTTGGGTGTTGTTCTGGGCATAGCCGTCGCTAAAGGCACAACCGCGCTCGTTGGGATGCCCTCGGCCATCAAGCTCTGGGCCGTAATTGCGGCTTTGATGGTTGCGTCGAGTGTGGGATTATTTTTTGGCGTGTATCCGGCGCGGCGCGCGGCCACGCTCGATCCCATTGCCGCGCTACGGCATGAGTTGTAAGAACCACGTCATAGGAATCTTGGAAGGACTTGGATGGGCCAATGATACGTAAGGGCGAATACCAGGAAATTGTGCGCATGGCGCTGGACACGATCCGGACCAACAAGCTCCGGTCCGCCCTGACCGTGCTGGGCATCGTGATTGGCGTGGCGGTGGTGATCGGAATCTCGTCGGTGGTGCAGGGCCTGAACGACAACGTGCAGAGTTTTGTGAGCAGTCTCGGTTCGGATATTGTTTTTGCCTTCCATCTGGAGCCGTTTGGATTTGGGCGGCCGTCGGAAGAAGTGAGAAAGCGCCGCGAGCTGACCTTCGACGATTCCGAGGCCATGAAAGACTTGCCTTATGTGAAGGCCGTAAGTGCGGGCGTGCGCTATTTTCAGCCCGAGTTTGGCGCAGGCACTTACGTGGTGAAGTACGGTGACCGCAAGGCCAAGGGAACGATTCTTGAGGGTGACACATCTGCTGTCAAAGATGTTTTCGATATCAATCTGACCGCGGGGCGGTGGTTCGCCGAGTCGGACGACGAACGCCATGCCCCGGTGATCATTCTTGGCGGCGACACTAAGGATGAACTCTTCCCTTATGAAGATGCGTTGGGCAAGGAAATCAACATTCAAGGCCAGTTATTTCAGGTGGTGGGAGTAGCGGCAAAACGGAAGGGGATTTTCGGCGGCGGCAAGAACCCCGACGACAATATCGTATATTTTCCCTTGGCGACGTTTCGCAAACTGCATCCTGAGTTGAAAGAACATTGGATCAGCGTGAAAGTAGCCGCGCATGAAGACATGCCCAAGGTGATCGATGAGATGCGGGAACTCTTGCGCCGCCGCCGCCACGTTGCCTTCGACAAACCGGACAATTTCGCTGTCTTTACGCAGGATTCCTTGTCCGACACCTGGAACCAGGTCATGGGCGCAGTCTTCGTTTTTATGTTTTCCGTTTCCAGCGTGGGGCTGATTATCGGCGGCGTGGGCGTTATGAACATCATGCTTGTATCGGTAACGGAACGAACGCGGGAAATCGGCGTGCGCAAGGCTATCGGCGCCCGCAAGAGGGACATCCTGCTGCAGTTCACGCTGGAAGCCATGACCCTGACCGCTATCGGTGGCATCCTCGGTGTGAGTGCGGGTGCGGTGATTACATGGATTATTCCGCGCGTGATCTCGTCGCTACCGGCGCACATGTCGGTGTTCTGGGCGATGTTCGGTTTTGGCGCGGCTGCGGCCGAGGGATTGCTATTTGGGATTTACCCGGCGTGGAAGGCGGCGCATCTCGATCCGATCGAGGCGCTGCGGTATGAGTAGGGAGCTGTCAGCTACCAGCCGCCAGTTGCCAGCTTGCCCATGAGATCTGCTTTGTGGCTGTTTCAAACGCTCTTCATTCTTTTGCCGGTGTGCGGGTGCGGCTACTATCTCCTCTGCCTTTGGAGCGCGCGCCGGTTCTTGCGGCGTCCCCGGACGACCCCGGATCCAGGCTTCACGCCGCCGGTTTCGATTCTGAAACCGCTTAAGGGCATGGACCCTGAGATCTACGCCAGCCTCCGCAGCCACTGCGTGCAGGAGTATCCCGAGTACGAAATCATCTTCGGCGTGAGCGAGGCCAACGATCCTGCCATCGCCTCGGTTGAGAAGTTGCGGCGGGAGTTTCCCCAGCATCCGATTGAACTTGTGGCGTGCCCGGAAATCCTGGGCGGCAACGTCAAGGTTAGCAATCTGATTCAGATGTTGCCGCGCGCGCGCTATGAATACCTGCTGGTCAACGACAGCGACATTCGCGTGGAGACCGATTATCTCCGTCGCGTGGTTGCACCGTTGCGTGATAGCAAGCTGGGAATGGTGACTTGTCTCTATCGCGGCGTCGCCGGCGGAACGCTCGGATCAAGGCTGGAAGCACTGGGTATCAGCACGGATTTTTGCGGTGGCGTGCTGGCTGCAATCCAGATGGAAGGCGGCCCTCATTTTGGGCTGGGATCGACGCTGGTATTTCGGCGAGCTGATTTGCAATCCGTTGGAGGATTCGAGGCTCTGGTGGATTATCTGGCCGACGATTACCAGTTAGGACAGCGTCTTTCGGAGAAGGGATTGGAAGGATTTCTCTCGGAAGTCGTCGTCGATACTTTCTTGCCTGCGTATTCGTTGCGCGGCTTCTTCGATCATCAGTTGCGTTGGGCGCGCAGCGTGCGGGACTCGCGAGGCTGGGGCTATCTTGGGGTGGCGCTGACATTCGGACTGCCGTGGGCGCTGCTCGAGCTGGTTGTCGGGCGAGGAGCCTCATGGGTCTGGGGCGTGCTGGGCTTCACGCTCGCGCTGCGGATGGTGATGGCGTGGGTGGTGGGTGTTAGAGTCGCAAAAGACTGGCAGGTTTTGCGCTGGTTTTGGTTGATTCCGCTGCGTGATGTGGCTGCGCTGTTCATTTGGGCGGCTGGATATCTTGGAACCACAGTGATGTGGCGCGGGGAACGATTTAATTTGAAACAGGGCAAATTGGCGAAAATCACGACGTAGTTGAAAATCGCTGCGGAGCTTTGCTCCGCTTGGACGGCCGAGGGCGGCCGTCCCCACGTGAGTCTTCCGCACGCAACCTGCTAGCGGTTCGAGTAGATAAACTTTCCGCCCGATCGCGCTAGTTCGTGGACATCCAGTCCTGTTAGCTCCGGCGGGTTCTCTTTCTCGGTCCACAGGAAGACGCGGCCCGCGCCTTTCCATAGCTCGGCAAAAGAGGACTGAGTTTCCCACACGCGAGGAGCGTCGGGGAACTGCGCGCCATACCACATGTTGCCGCCGGGAACGTGCAGCGAGCGGAGCGGTACGTGGAGATAGAAGTTCAGTGTGGAAGCGTCTTCGTATTTGCCCAGTACAACGATGGTATCGCCGTCGTGATATTGCTTGCCGACCGCCATTGCGAGCGTCTTCGAAGAAAGTATCGGTGAGAAGATGACATATGCGTTATGAACACAGGTAAACAGTCCCACCATCATCAGCGCCAACGCCCAATTCGCGCGTGCTGGATTGTTGCGGCGGCGCAGGAACCAGTTGAACCCTGTTCCCAGCAACAGTGAAAGTGCGGCTCCCAAGAGCGGTATGCGAAACGCTCCCAGCGCCTGCGGCGTGAGATCGAAAAAGTGCCCAAATGACAGAGCGTAATCGGTCGGGTGCTTGAGCAGGAGATCGGAAAGGTCCGCCCCAGGTGCCGGTGTCGTCGACGAAAACAAGAGAAACATTCCAATCACGGACCCACCCAGGCCGATGGCAAAAAAGACAAGCGAAGATGTGATTGCGCTCCGTCTCTCCGGGCTGCCGGGCGGACTCGACTCTTCACGGTCGAGCCATCCCCCCACAAGCAATGCCAGCGCAGGGATCGCGGGAATCGTGTAGTACTCCTGCCGGGTGGAAAAACTGAAGAAACCGAGGATCACGACCGCCCACAAAAAGAAGAGTAATTTTCCGCGCTGGCGCGGTGTCATGCGCGAGCGCCACTCCTGCCAGTGCCGAGGAATCCCACGCAACGAGCGCGCAAGGAATGCGATCCAGGGGAAGAGCCAAAGCAACAACAATCCCCAGAACAGTAGTAGCGGCACTTTGTCGTAGTCATGTGGCACGCGCGTGCCCAGATAGCGCTTGAAATGTTCATTCACGAAATAGAACCAAAGGAATCCCTTGACAGCTCCCTGGCTTGGATTCCGCAAGGCCGCAAGAATGTGCCAAGGCGCCGCGATCAAGAAAAAAACAATCGCGCTCGAAATCAGACGCAGCCGCAGGAGATGCTTGAGGTTTCCAGTGAGCAAGAGGTAAATCCCAACCACGC
>Ga0210384_10004070_pt1 | contig 16491 bp, 10 predicted proteins | sample IncBWH2MmetaG_FD_160574 | JGI IMG/M metagenome (GOLD analysis project Ga0210384, IMG submission 160574) | Forest soil microbial communities from Barre Woods Harvard Forest LTER site, Petersham, Massachusetts, United States - Inc-BW-H-2-M | ecosystem: Environmental > Terrestrial > Soil >...
GGCAGCTTGAGCATTCTTTTTCTAGGACCGCGTGAGCTTCCGACATCCGCCCGCTGGAATACACGCGGTGATCACCGGAAAAGCCGCGCCAGGTGATCCACACGAGAGCCAGCAAAGGCAGGAGCAGGCTGAGCCAGAATTTGGCGCGCTTCAGCCGCGTCGGCCTCTTGAAATAGTCGAGGTCGATGCGCTGCGCGAGCTTCTTTGTTGTGCGTGTGCGTGCCACGGTTTATCCGTTAAAAGCGCAGCGCCATCACCGCATGGACGGCGCCGAGCAAAATCAGCGCGAGCGAAAGCGGAATATGCACCAGCAGCCAGCCGTGCAGCCAGCGGTGCAGCCGCGCCTGGCGCTGCAGCTGGCGCGCCTCGTCGCAAATGTCCGCCAAATCGTCGAGAGTTGCTTTTGCGGCGGCGGGCAGCAACGTCTGCAGCCCGGCGAAGGCGGTAGTCGCCTTTTGGGCGTCGCCGAGCCGTTGGCCGCGGTGATTCGGATTTTCGAGAAACGGCCGCATCTCTTCCAGATAGAAGCGGTGCAGCGGCGCGCTTTCTTCCTCGGTAAGCAAAATAATTTCAGGGGCAGCTGCGACTGCAGCGCTTGCGCCCGCGCTGACCGCGGCCGAAGTTCGCAGTGGAACCGCCGACGCAGCCATCGTGCGCAACGCCGTGAAGCCACCCGCGCGCAGACCTTTTTGTCCGGAAGTTTTGCCGAGACCGACGGGGCCGCAGACTGATTCGACCGCGCGATCAGCTTCTTCGAGAAGCAGCGCGCGAACATGCTCGATTTCGTCGTAAATCGTTTCAAGCGGTACATCGGAAGTCATCACGCGCGGAATATAATGTTGCAGCGCAGCACCGAACACCCCGCTGAACACAGTAATAGTCAGCAGCCACATCAGAGCGCGCGTGAGTGTCCCTCCAAAATGAAAACCACCGTGAAACAAAATCAGTGGGAGCGCCAGAAAGCCAAGCCACAAGTGCCCGCGCATCCACGCCTGTGCACGGCCAATCCGCCACGTGGGAACGCGTTTCCTCGCGCCAAGCAGCGCCGCAAAAATCATGAACCCGAAACCGAGGATGCCAAAAATCAAGCCAATCGCACTGCCGCCACGCGGGCCTTGCGGAGCGTTTAGAGCATAGATGGTGTAAATGATGGCGGATCCCGCAAGGATCGCCAGCGACCCGAGGGCCCAGCCGCGCTGTGTCCGGTCCATTCTCATTTCGCGGAGCCTTGGCCCAGCATTTCTGCGAAAAATGTTTTTGGATCGACGCGGTGCGCTGCATCGTGCGGGCACGCATACACACAGCTTGGTTCTTTCAAATGCGTGCACAAATCGCACGATGTAGCTTTTTGCTTGATGGCCGCTTTCTTACGCCCGGCCCGCTCCGGGTCGTCCACCATCACTTCGAAGGGATGCAGATTGATGTTCCCGTACGGGCAATTCTGCGCACAGAGGCCGCAGCCGATGCACCAATCCTCGATGATGACTTCCAGCGAATTGCGCCGCCGAATCGAGCCTACCGGGCACCCCACCATGCACAGCGGGTCGCGGCACTGCCTGCAACTTGTGGCGACCAGGTATTGATCGAATCGCAAGCCGTCGCGCACCAGCCGCGTGACCCCGTCGTGCGCGTCGGCGCACGCGTTGACGCATGCATCGCATCGCGTGCAGTTCTGCAAATCCAGAATCAGCAAGCTCTGCGCCTCCATCAAACCCTGCGAAAGGAATTGATCGATGGACACGTTGTGAACCATCTGCATGCGCTGTTGGTTGGCGGCCTGGCGCTCTGCTGAAATTGCTTCGAGCCCCTTTCGAACGCTGGGGAATCGCTCAATCATCTGGCGAAAATCGTCGCCGGAAATGCGCACGAGCTCGACGTGATCGAGCGCGGTGCAGGTAGCGGTTCGAACGCCACCGCCGAGCAAACCGATTTCGCCAAAATAATCGCCGCGCGACAGATACGCGAGGACCATTTCGCCGCCAGGATAGTTCTCAGAGATTTTCACGAAGCCGATTCGCACGAGATAAAAGCTGTCGGCGGGCTCGCCTTGCCGCGCAATGGTTTGGCCGGGCGCGAAGCGTTGCAGCTCAACGCTTTCCTTAAGGTGCTCGATGAAATCGGGCGAGAGGTCCGTGAACATGGGCACGCCACGGAGGTGGTTTTCTAGCGCACGGCGACGATAGGTCGCGTCGAGCTGAGCGCGGAAGGATTTGTTCTTCAGCATGATGTCCAGAACATTGCGCAGCATTTCGAACGCTACGACGTCGGATTCCGCAATCACCGTCGCCGAACGCGGATAAAAATTCATGCACGTCATTTCGCCAAAGAGATCGCCGGCCCCAAGTTCCGCGACGGGATTGCCGTACGAAAGATCCACAGACGCGTCGATGGGAATCGTTCGGTCCCGCGTTTCCTCTTCGCGTTTGTCTTCTTCACGCGCAACCAGCGTGCTGGTGAGCCGCTTGAAAAATCCCTTGGCCCCGCCCTGCGTTTTGACGTGCGCAATCGGCGTGGAGATGGAAACCCTGGCTTTGCCTTCCAGAATGAAAAAAGCCGTAGAGCCGAATTCGCCTTCGCGGCAAATGAGCTCGCCCTTGCGGAAGCGGCGCTTGACGATGGCGCCGCGATTGAGCTCGAGAAATGTCCCGGACACACCTTTGAAAACAGGAATCTGAAGAAGTTCTTCCGCTTCGAATCCTTGCGCGTCGGGGCCCGCCGCAATCGCAGTGCCTACGACACTTTTGTTCGTCAGCGCGCCGGTGGGGCAGGAGACCATGCACTCGCCGCACGAAATGCACGTCGAATCCCCCATGGGAGAGTTCAAATCGAAAGCAATGCCCGCGGAATAGCCTTTGCCCATGCGGCCCAGAACGAAATTGCTTTTCACCTCATCGCATCCACGGATGCAGCGATCACAAAGAATACAAGCGTCTTGATCGACGGCGATCGTGAGCGAAGAGTCATCTTTGCCGCGGGCGACGCTGCGTTTCGCGAAGCGTGGCTGAGAAGCGCCGGCTACCTTGGCAAGCGTTTCCAATTCACAGTCGCCGGAATTCTGCTGGCGCGCGCAGGGCGAAGGATGGTCTGACATCATCAATTCAAGCAAGGTCTTGCGTGCGTTCAGAACTTTTTCTGAATTGGTCACGACCTTCATGCCCGGCTCGACTGGTCGAACGCAGGAAGCGGACAAAATGCGCGCGCCCGTGTCTACAACGCAAAGCCGGCAGACGCCGACCGGCGTTTGATTTTGCAAATGACAAAGTGTGGGGATGTTGATGCCATTCATGCGCGCGGCATCGAAGACGCTGGTGCCTGCCGGCACGCGGACGAGTTGCCCGTCGAGAGTGATGTCAACAAGACCGGGAGGTGTAGCAGCGGTAGTCATGCTAGGGTCGAATCCCGACACGCTGAGCTTCACCGGCGCGCGAAGCTGACGTGAAACAAATCCCGCTCGTGCACTGACCTTTCAAAACGTGCGCGTCAATCTCCGCGCGAAAATGTTTCAGCACGGATTGAATCGGCGCGGGAACGATTTGGCCAAGCCCGCAGATGGAAGTGAGGCTCATGGCCTGCGATAGCTCATCGAGCAGCGCGAGGTCTGCGCGATATTGCGATTCGGGGACGCCGCCTTGCGTCCAACGCACCAACATGTCCGTCATTTTTTGTGAGCCCACACGGCAGGGGACACATTTGCCGCAGGATTCATTGCGATAAAAGCGCACAGCGTTCAGGGCCATGTCCAGCATGCAGGTAGAGTCATCGCACGCGACAATCGCTCCGGAACCGAGCATGGATCCGGCTTCGGCTAGCGCTTTGAAATCGAGGCGCACATCAATCATTGAAGCTGGGAGATACCCCGAAGACGGGCCAGAGGGTGCGAACGCTTTTAGTGGGCGGCCGCCGCGAATGCCGCCGGCGTGATTGAGAATTACTTCCCTCATCGGCGTGCCCATGGGAACTTCGAAAATGCCGGGCCGCGCGACGTGGCCGCTGACGCCAACAAACTTCAAACCGCGCGAGCCGCCGACTCCCTGCGCGGCGAACCAATCGACTCCGCGGGCAAGAATTTGCGGAACATTGATGAAAGTTTCGACGTTGTTGAGCACCGTGGGCTTTTGCCAGAGACCCGCCTGCACGGGGAAGGGAGGCTTATTGCGCGGCTCGGCCCGATGGCCCTCAATTGCCTCGATCAACGCTGTTTCTTCGCCGCAGATGTAGCCGCCAGGACTGACAAAAACTTCGAGCTCAAACGTGAACGACGTCCCAAGAATACCTTTTCCCAGAAGGCCCGCGCGATAGCAGCGGCGGATTTCTTCGCCAAGAATCTCTTCCTGAAGATGATATTCGTGCCGAATGTAAAGGATTCCGCGCTTCGCACCGGTGACAATCCCGGCGATGAGCATTCCTTCGACAAGCAAATGTGGAAGATGCGTCATGATGAAGCGATCCTTAATGGTGCCAGGCTCGCTTTCATCTGCATTGCAGACGACATACTTGACCGGGTCGGCTTCTTTGCGGACGAGATCCCATTTCATGCTGGTCGGAAAGCCGGCGCCGCCCATGCCCCGAAGTTCGGCGGCCTTGAGCTGCGCGAGAACTTCATCAAACGCACGGGATTGCACGAGCTTTCGAACAACGCCATATTTTTCCGTGTCCGCGTACGGATCGGCCCTGCATTCCACGCGAGCCTGCGCCGGATGCGGCTCGTCGATGTCTTCACCGCGAATCGCGCGGCGAGCGAGCTGTTCGGCATGATCGGCGGTGACATCCGCGAAAATGTGGTCGTTGATGGAAACAGCAGGGGCGTGATCGCATCGGCCGAGACAGGAGACATCGCGAATCCGCAGGTCATTGGGACGCGCATTCGCAAAGCGCCGCTCGAGATCAGCCCGCAGCTCGCAAGCGCCATTGAGATGGCAGCTCATGTCCGCGCACACGCGAACCTCCGCTTTTGCCGGTGGCACAAGATGAAAATGCGGATAGAAACTCGCGACGCTGTGAATCTGATAGAGCGGCGTCTGGGTGCGTTGTGAGAGGCCTTCCAGTTCCGCTTTTGGCAGGAAGCCGTAGCGCAGCTGGATGGCCCGTAGGTCGTCGAAGATCACGGCGCCCCGTCTTGCGAGAATAGCGCCGGCATGTTGCGATTGCGATGCGCGGCGCAAAGTGGCGTGTAGAATCTCCTGCATACTACTGGCAGGGAAGCGTGCTGTAAATAGCGCGCGTTTGGCTTTTCGCGCCGGGCCGCGAAAAAGGCAACGCGCCCGTTGACTTCACCGCGGCCCAAACGATATAAGCAAACAGGTTCGCCGGCACACCGAATGCGCAAAGCCTCCATCACTTGCACGCTCACTTTGGTCGTTTGCGCAACTCTCTCGATTTTTCCAGCGCCGCTTTCCGCTCAGAATGAGCCAAGCAAATACATTGGTCCCGGTTCGTGCGCCGCGACGAGCTGTCATGGAAGTATCAAGCCCATCGCAGGAAGCCGCATTCTGCAAAACGAATATTCGACGTGGATCATCAAGGACAAGCACAGCCGCGCGTACCAGGCGCTGACCGGAGACATCGGCGAACGCATGGCGCGAATTTTGAAACTGGGCGCGAAAGCCGAGGAAGCACCGAAGTGCCTCGCGTGCCACGCGCTAAATCCTGCGCCGGAGCAGCGCGGCCGCGCGTTTGAAATTTCAGAAGGCGTCTCCTGCGAGAACTGCCACGGCCCGGCGTCTGGCTGGCTCGGCCCACACACGACGCGTTCGTGGCCGCATGAAAAATCAGTGGCGCTGGGAATGCACGACACACGCAACGTGATTCACCGCGCGGAGAAATGCCTGGAATGCCACCTGGGCACAAAAAATAAATTTGTCGATCATGAAATGATTGCTGCCGGACATCCGGATCTTTATTTTGAATTGGATTCGTTCTCGGCGGTGATGCCGCGGCACTGGAAGGCTCCACGCGAATTGGAGCCGGGTAAGCCGGTGGAAGATGCTGCCTGGGTCGGCGTGCGCGAGTGGGGCGCTGGCCAGGCCGTGCAGTTACGCGCCGCGTTGGAGCGGCTGACGTGGCGCGCAAAAGGTGAGCGTTTCGACAAGAAAGAAGTGTGGCCGGAATATTCCGAACTTTCCTGTTTTGCGTGCCACCATGCACTAGGGCCGGCGAAGGACAGCTGGCGTCAGGAGCATGGTTACATGGGAAGGCGTCCGGGTGATCCCGCATGGAACACTTCGCGATACGCGGTATTTCGGTTGCTGGCGAAGCAGATTGATTCAGCAAGTGGAATGGAGCTAGACCGCCAGCTGCTCGCTGTTTCTGACGAGATGAGCAAGCTCAATCCGGATCGCAACACCGTCGCGGCGGCAGCGTCTGCCGCAGCCCCACTGGCCCAGCGAATCGCGGAACGTCTGGCCACGATGCAATACGATCAAGCTGTTGCGCTGCGCATGCTGCAAAGGATTTCAGACGACGCCGAAAATATCGCGCTGGCCGACGAACGCGCCGCGGAGCAGGCCACCATGGCTATGGATTCGCTCTACATCGCCTACAGCCGCGATGCCAAACCGGCCAACGCCATCGAAGTTCGCGCCGCCATCAACGGCCTCTTCCAGCAGCTAGAAAATCCTTCGGCCTACAACGCCGACCAATTTGCTTCCGCTCTCCGCAAATTTCGTCCGCTGCTCAACTAAACTATCTTCCTTGCGGACAAACCTGTGAACCGATTGAGAGTTCCGAACTAGCGATGAACGCATATGAGACATGGTTTTGCGGATCGTGGGTCTGGCGCTGGGTAACGCGGCGGCAACTTCTGCCGTGGATTCTCGAAGGCTCGGAGCTCGGCGAGCACGTGCTGGAGCTGGGTGCGGGGCCGGGCGCGGCGACGGAAGAGTTGCTTTTGCGAGCGGCCAGGGTAACGAGTCTCGAATACGACCACCGCTTTGCGGCGCGATTGGGAACTCGCATCAGCGGCACGAATGCCAGCGTGGTTCAAGGCGACGCAGCGACACTACCGTTTCCAGAGAAAACTTTTTCGTCAGCAATTGCGATTCTGATGCTTCATCATCTGCGCTCGTCCGAATTGCAAGATCAAGCGTTTGCGGAGATTTATCGTGTGCTCCGGCCCGGTGGCGTGTTCCTGGCGTTTGAGATTCAGGATGGGTGGATGAACAGGGTAAGCCACGTCCGGAGCACATTCGTGCCACTTGCGCCAGCTTCGACAATTGTGAGGCTGAACGCGGCTCGATTCTCGCATGCCTCCGCCGACTTGCGGCGCGGCGGTCTTCGAATTCGAGCCGTGCGCGCGCAGGAAAACTGATTGCGTCAAACACGCGCCGCGTTGACGCCGCGCAGACGCGGGCTTAGCATCGTTGCATGGGGCTTTTTGCCAGCAAGAAATTTCCTCGAGGGCCGAGCGATGGGCTCAACCGCTGGACTTTCGGCCCGCTAAACAGCACTCCGCTGGAATATTTCACCCATCTTGCCCACGAATATGGCGACGTCGCGGGAATCCGCATCTTGAATTTCAAAACGATTTTTATCAATCATCCCGACACCATCGAGCAAGTGCTGATCACCAATGCGCGGAAATACTCAAAAGGGCGTGTCCTGCGGGCCAACCGGCACGTTTTTGGCGAGGGATTGCTAACCAGCGAAGGAGAATTCTGGCTGCGGCAGCGGCGGCTGGCGCAGCCGGCGTTTCACCGCGCGCGCATCGCTTCGTACGCCGCGACGATGGTGGAATACACGGAGAAATTACTGGAGGGCTGGCGGGACGGAGAAGAGCTCGACGCACATCAAGAGATGATGCGACTGACGCTGCGGATCGTGGGGAAAACACTGTTCGATGCCGACGTCGAGCGCGACGCGCAGGGCGTTGGCAAGTCGCTGGAACTATTGCTGGAGATCGGCGCCGATTTTCGGCGGACCATTTTTGTGCCGCACTGGTTGCCGACACCGGCGAATTTGCGCGTCAAGCGAGAAGTGGCGCACATCGAAAAAATTCTTTACCGCATCATCGCGGAGCGCCGTGCTTCGGGGCGCGATGCGGGCGATCTCCTCTCCATGCTGCTTGCCGCACAGGACGAAGACGGTTCGCGTATGACGGACAAGCAGCTTCGCGACGAGACCATCACTTTGTTCCTGGCGGGACACGAAACCACGGCCAGCACGCTTTCCTGGGCGTGGTGGCTGCTGGCGAAAAATCCCGCGGTGGAAGCCAAGCTGCATGCAGAACTCGACGCGGTCCTCGGCGGCCGCGCACCAACCCTCGACGATCTGCCAAACCTGCCGTACACCAATCACGTCATCACGGAAGTTCTGCGGCTTTATCCCACGGCGTGGGGATTGGCGCGGTTAGTCGTCGAGGACGACGAAATTGCAGGCTACCCGGCGACCAAGGGAATGGGCATAGCCATGGCGCAGTGGGTGGTGCACCGCGACCCGCGATGGTATGACGCGCCGGAAGAATTCAAGCCGGAACGCTGGCAGGGCGATTTGCTGAAACGATTGCCGCGGTTCGCCTATTTCCCATTCGGCGGCGGAGCGCGCCAATGTATCGGGAACACGTTTGCGCTGATGGAAGCGGCGCTGGTTCTGGCCACGATTGCCCAGAAGTTTCGGTTGCGGCTGGTGGCAGGTCACCCAGTTGTGCCGCTGGCGTCCATCACCTTGCGGCCGCGGCACGGGGTGCGCGTAATGTTGGAGCAACGTCATCCGGCCATCGAGCGCGACACCTCGATCGGCGCGCAATCTGCCGTCGCTGATTAGCCTCATCCTTCCGTAGATAACCGCGGAATTCATCGAACGAACGCGCTCAACTTTGGATGGAGTCCTACCGGCTAGTGGTGACCGGGCCTAGCTCGGCGCCGGTTTGGACTACGCGGAGGATGGAATCACGGGTGACCATGCCGACGACGTGGGTGCCGTTCTCCTCGGTGCCACTCACAACGGGCATCTGATTGACGTCGGCGGCGAGGAGGCGTTCCAGGAGGCGCAGGAGCGGCTCTTCCGGCGAGGTCCACAAAATCTTTTCGCGAGGAGTCATGGCGGACTGGACGGAGTTGTGGGCCCACTCTTCGCGAGGGACGGAGTTGAGCATGTGGACGTTCATCATGCCTACGAGGCGGTCATCGGTCAGGACAAGATGGAAGCGGCGGCCTGTGCGAAGAACCTCGGCGCCATAGTCTTCGAGGGTAATGTGGCCATCCACAGTCGGCACTTCGCTGCTCATCACGTCCGCAGCGCTCAGCCCGGCCAGGGTCTCGCGGATGGCGACCTGGGCCACGCTCTCTTGAGCGGCGTTCAAAAGGAACCACCCGATGAAGGCAATCCAGAGTCCCTGTTGAATGGAACCATGAAAGACGAGCCAGGCGCCGCCGAGGATCATTACGTAGGCGATTAACTTTCCGCTGGCTCCCGCGACCCGCGTGGCTTTTGCAAAATTCTTGGTTGCCCCCCAAACGATTGCGCGGAAAATTCTTCCTCCGTCGAGTGGAAACCCCGGTAAGAGATTGAACACAGCAAGAGCGGCGTTGGTTTGCGCCAGCCATGTGGCCAGTGCTCCCGTCATCTGGCTGTAGGGAAAGAGGAGTGTCGTCGCAAAGAAGACGCAGGCCAGGAAACCGCTGGCAATCGGGCCTGCGACCGCGATGTTGAATTCCTGAATCGCTTTGGAAGGATCCCTCTCGATGCGTGCCAAGCCTCCGAAGAGGAACAGGGTGATGGAAATCACCCGAATCTTGTAATGCTGGGCCACGACGCTATGAGCGAGCTCGTGAAAAATGACGGAACTGAAGAAGAGCAGGCTGGTCGCAATTCCCAGCGCCCAATGCTGTGTGCTGCTCCACTGCGGGTGGAGCTGGGCGAATTGTTCCCCAATCGTATAGGTGATAAGGGCAAAGACAAACACCCAACTGGTATCCACATAGATCGGGATTCCTAAAATCGTGGCGACCTTGAATCCGGGTCGTGGTGTCATTCTGTGCCTGGCTCTCCGTAGCTCCCTTGCCTATCTACACTACCGCTGATTCGTTGCCGCGCCAAACTTTCGAAGGGGATTGCGCGTCCCGGCCTCCACGCCGTGTCTGGCAACACACAGATTCAAAGCTCCATTGTTTCATTAAGTCTTTTATTTTCAACGTATTGAAATTGGTGGTAGCCGTGCGGTTGAGGAGATCGCAACACAGGAGGCACGTCATGATCACCTTGCTCAACTTTGCCACATTCGTCATCGCCACGATGTTAGCCGCTGCTGCCGCGGCCGGATTCAATTGGCTGCTCCTGCGCGCGACGTTTCTGATGATGCGGCCGGCCACGGCCAAGAGGCTTCCTGCGCGCACGGCATTGGTGCATGGGACGAAGGAACTGGCGCGGGCCTACGCGGCACAGCGCTGATCGAGGGAGCGACTGCACAGGCCCCTCGGCTCACTCGGGGTGAACAAAAGCCTGTGCCACTGGGATTCTCCGGCGCGACGCATCTGGCCAGGCGCCTCCTCGACACCAGCCAGAGCGACACCGGGGAAAAGAGAAGGGAGCAACACCATGCTGGCATTGAAGTACTTGTTGATGATTCTGGGTGCAGGGCTATTCGGCAGCGCAGGAGCTTTAGTCGTCTATGATGTTTTTCTGGCCTCACAGCTTCGACGGCTGCTGAGGCGAAAGACCACGGATGAAGCCGGCGCGGAGGTGGCGGCGCCGTCCTACCGCCCTTTCGGGCCGGTGCGCTGGAGGCTGGCGCTGCAACTGGCGGCCGCGGGCGCGCTGGCGATCTTGATTACGGAGAGCATCGTGGTGGTTCCCGACGGAGCGGCGGGAGTACGCGTCAGCCAGATCTGGGGCGCGCGCCCCGGTACTTTGTATCCCGGCGTGCATGTGGTTACACCGCTGGTGGACTCCGTGGCGATTTTCGACACGCGCGAGCAGGTGTACTCGACGGTGGCGTCCGAAGGCGCCAAGCAAAAGGGTGACGTGCTGACAGTGCAGGCGCGGGAAGGCTTGAACATCGGCCTGGCGGTTTCGGTGCGATTCCGGCTGGAGCCTAAGCGGCTGGATTCGATTCACACGAACTTGCCGCAACCTGTTGGAGAGCAGGTGGTAGCTCCAGTGGTCGCCACCATTTACCGGCAACTCGCACCGAACTACATCACACGCGAAATCTTCGCCACCAAACGGGAAGAACTGCGCACCAAGGCGGCGGAGTTGATTACCGCGCGATTGGCCAGCGACGGAATTGTCGTGCGTGAAGTGTTGCTGCGCGATTTAGTACTTCCTGCGGAGTACGCGAAAGGGCTCGAAGGGCTTTTGCTGAAGGAACAGGAGAACGAGCGGCTTGGGACCGAGCAGGAGATTAAAGGCAAGGAAGTGAAGATCGCCGAACTGGAAGCGGAAGCTCAGAAAGCGCGCGAAGTGAAGCAGGCAGAAGCGCAGGCCCAGGTGCGTGTCCTGCAAGCCAAGGCGGAAGCTGACGCCATGCAGTACACGCTACCGCTGAAACAGAAACAGATCGAGCAGAGCAAGCTGGAAGCGGAAGCACGCAAGGAATCCACGCTGCAAAATGCCGAAGCCGCAGCACAGGCGAAAATTATCGACAGCAAAGCGGAGATCGAGCGGCAGAAAAATCTTGCCGACGCTGAGGCTAACCGGATTCGCGTGACCGCCGACGCCGATGCCAACCGCATCCGTGTGACGGCCGCGGCCGACTCCGAACGGATGAAGTTCGAAGCGGCGGTTTTGAAGTCCAACCCCATGCTGATTCAGAAAATCATCGCGGAACGGCTGTCCGACAAGCTGCAGATCATGATGGTGCCCGTGGACGGAAAGAATTTCTTTGCGAATGACGTGTTTCGGTCGGCGTTCAACGGAGTGAGTAGCGCCGCGGACGACGAAGAAGGGCCGACAGCTACGGCTTCGGCGCAGCGCAAACAGCCGAAGAGGCCGTAAGACAGCAGGAAGAATTCGCACAGGCCCTTCGTTTCACTCCGGATGAACGGAAGACTTGTGCTACCGGGTTCCGCTAGCCAACACCCCTGTGGGTGGCGCGGGGCGCGGCGCTGGGAGGCAGGATCGATCGTCGGCAGTAGGAAAAGCACCGCCGCGCTTGACCGATTTGCCGGGGATTGATTTTTCACCAGCGACGCGTTCCGAGCCACCCGGCTAGCGGTTTGATTTTGAAGAGAGAATGGTGGCTAAGGAGAAGCTGAGGATGGAGGAAAAGCGGCGGCAATCCGCCGCACTCCAAAAAACTTCAGCGTTTTACAGGCTTGCGGAGGCCGAGGCGTTCGAGCCGCGGAAGAACTTCATCGCGGAAGTAGGGAAACTCCTTCACATAGTCCACGAAACTGATGGTGGTGCCGGCGAAGCCGGAGGCGGGGATTTTTGCCATTTCCTTGACGATGGTGTCGGGATCGCCGACCAGCGGGTAAGTGCCGTGCCCAGCTGCAAAGCGTTCGCGCAGGGTGCTCAGCGCTTCCGCAGGGAAAGATTGGGCGTGCAGGCCCTGGAGGCGCATCAGGTTGTCGACAGCGCCCCAGTCGGCGTTTTCTCGCGCGTAGTGTTGGTAATAATCTTCGGCTTCCTTGGTGGTGGGCCTGCAGACGACGTGGCACAGCGTGAATACGCCCGTGTTTCTTCCCAGCTTCGCGGCACGCTCCTTGATTTGAACCACTTCCTTCGCGGATTGCTCGAGATCGATCGAGATGGCGAAGAGAAAATCAGCGTTGCGCGCGGCGAAATCGCGGCCCTCGCCGGAACCGGCGGCGTTCATCACCGGCGGATTGCCGTCAAAAGGACGCGGGAATCCGTAGATGCCTTTTCCTTTGAAGTATTTGCCGTTCCATTCGAACGGGCCTTCGTGGTTCCAGATGCGCGTGACCAGATCGAACCATTCCTGCGCGAGCGCGTAACGGTCCGTGTGTTTCTCCGGCAGATTGATGCCGAAGGCGTCGTACTCGGGTTTGTTCCAGCCGGCGACGACGTTCAAGCCTAGCCGGCCGTGACTCAATTGATCGGCGGTGGCCAGCTGCTTTGCGGCTACTACGGGATGAATGAAAGCCGTATGCACGGTGGCAAAAACATTGATATGTTTGGTGTGGGCGAGCAGACCAGTCGCCCAGATCAGTGTTTCCAGAACGCTGCCGTGAAAATCGGTTTCGCCGCCGTAACCGATCCAGCGCGCGATGGGCAACATGAACTCGATGCCGGCATCGTCGGCAAGCTGCGCGAGGCGGATATTGTTCTCCCAGGAATTGACCCAGCGCTCCGGCACTTTCGTCACGGACATGCCGCCGGAGCAGTTCGCGGAGAAGAAGCCGAGCTTCAGCACATTGTCGTTCAGGATGGGAGATTGCTTGCGGCCCATTTACACCTCGCACGCATTTCCAATGGCAGCGCCAAACTTTCAACAACCTTCTAAAGGAAGGCACGGGGCCATACGATACAACAAAGCATTCGGAAAACGATGGGTTGGAAAATAAAGCGGGCCCTCGCTCGAGGGCCCGCTTTTTCTGAATGAAAGTGGCGATCTACAAACGCGCAATCATTGCGGAGCGACCGAGGGATACTTCGGCCGCATGGGGATGGGTTTGTAATCCTTGAGCGCTTCTTTGGCCAGCTCAATGGCTTTTTCGAGCTGCGGGTCATGTCCCTGAACGACGAGGTCGGGGCGCTGCGGCACGACGTAATCGGGATCGACGCCGTGCTGCTCGACGACCCACTCACCGCCATTATCCGTGCTCCAGAAACCGAAACCGGGCGCGGTAACGAAGCCGCCATCTCGCAACGGCTGCACGTTGCCGATGCCGACCAATCCGCCCCAGGTGCGCACGCCGACGATGGGCCCTATTTTTTCCCGATGGAAAAACCACGGAAAAGCGTCGCCGCCCGAGCCTGCAAGCTCGTTCACGATCATGACTTTGGGACCGAAGATGCCGACGGGAGGCCAGGGAATGTCCTTGGTATCGCGCGGAGCCACCAGGGCAAGCAACTGACGCTTGAGTTTTTCCGTGTAGAAGTCCGGAATATTTCCGCCCTGGTTGTAGCGCTCGTCGATGATGATGCCGTCCTTGTCGAGCTGCGCGTTGAACGCTTTATCGAACTCGATGATGCCCTCGATCGAAGTGTTGGGCACGTACATGTAGCCGATGCGGCCGCCGGTGGCGTCCTCGACTTTCTTGCGATTCGCGCTAAGCCAATCGATATAGCGCGCGCCGGAATCGTTGCCGACCGGTTTGACCACGATTTCCCAGGCACCGTCCGCCGAAGGCTTGGTATTGATTTTCAGCGCCACTTGCTTGCCCGCGAGGTTCTGGAAGTACGAGTAGACCTCTTGCGAAGATTTGGCGTCCTGGCCGTTTACGGCGATGAGATAGTCGCCGGATCTTACTTTGAGGCCCGGCTCGGTGAGCGGTGAGCGCGTGGCTTCGCTCCAGTTTTCGCCCGGGTAGATCTTCGCGATGCGGTAGTAGCCACCGTCCGCTGCGAAATCAGCCGCCAACAATCCCACGCTCACTTGCGGCTTCTTTGGACGATCTCCGCCGCCGACGTAGGTGTGCGAGGTGCTCAGCTCGGCGATTAACTCGCCGATGAGGTAATTCAGATCGCTGCGGTGAGCGACCCAGGGAAGAAGCGCTTCGTAACGGTCGCCGATTTTCTTCCAATCGTGGCCCGTCATTGCCGGATCCCAGTAGAAGTCACGTTCGATGCGCCAGGCTTCGCGATAAGTCTGTTTCCATTCTTCGCGCGGGTCGATCTTCACCTGGAGACCGGAGAGATCGACTTTGCCTTCGCCGACTTTCTTTCCGGGAGCGGCGTCGATCACGCCAACGACAGGCCCGGCTTTGTAGAGAACCTTCTTGCCTTCCTTGTCGAGGTCGTAGCCTTCGATGCCAGTCAGCAATTCTTTGTCTTCGCGCTTCTCCATGTCGTACATGTGAAGCACACCCTTGGGTCCGCCATCCTGGTCGCCGCCGAACGAACGTGATTCCTGAGGCTGCGACATGTAGAAGAACTTGCCTTTGCGAACCGCGAGGTTGCCGTAGATTCCCGAGGGCAGCGGCACGGGCGCCACGCGCGTCGCAATGCCGCTAAAATCAACCTGTACCGGCTTGGGGGGTTCTTCCTTCTTCTCTTCGTCCTTTTTTTCGTCTTTCTTCGCGTCGTCTTTTTTCTGCGCGTCTTTGGATTTGCCGTCGGCTTTCTTGTCCCCGCCCTTCTTGTCCTTGTCGTCTTTCTTGTCCTTATCCTTGTCTTTGTCGGCCTTTTCCTCGTCGCTCTGCGGTGTGAAGGGAGATGCTTCGTCTGCCTTGAGGGTCAGGGCGAATACGCCGTCCGTACTGTAATAGTTGAAGCGCTGATCGAGCTGGCCGATGCTGGGGAAAAAATAACGCTGGGAGAAAAAGAAAAGGTACTTACCTTCGGGATCGAAGACTGGATTCGTATCGTTATAGAAACCGTCGGAGATTTTCGTGAACTTCTTCTGGCCGACCGAATAGAGGAACATCTGGCCCGCGCCACGGCGGTCTGCCTTCGAATACGCGATCCACTGGCTGTCCGGCGCCCAGCTGCCGTCAGTGATGTCGCCATATTCGCCCTGATCGACTTGCACGGGTTTCTTCTCTTCGGTGCCGACCCACCAGAGGCGGTGCCATTTATCCCAATAGAGAAGTTTTTTGCTGTCCGGCGCCCACGTGGGGCCGTAGCGGTACATGCCGCCGTCCGTGGTGATGCGGACTTCGTCGCCGCCCATTTGCGGGCGCAGGTAAAGCTCGTACTCGCCGATTTTGTCGGAGAGGTAGGCGATCCATTTGCCGTCCGGTGACCAGGCTGGATTCATCTCATGGACGCTGGAGTGGTCGGTTGTGAGCGTGCGGGCGCTGCCGTGCTCGGCGGGGACGGTGAAAATGTTGCCGCGGGCTTCTACGACCACGCGCGCCGCTGAGGGAGAGAGTGCGAGGTTGCTGATATTCTCGGCGACATTCTTGAATTCGGCGCGAGCTTCGATGTCTTCGCCGTGGACCTGGATGGGGATGTTGCTGGCCTTTCCGCTGGCCAGGTTGAACTCGTAGAGCAGGCCACCGTTTTCGTAGACGATGGCGTCGGGACCGAGGCTGGGCCACTTGATGTCGTACTCTTTGTAGTCGGTCAGCTTTTTCGTTTGCTTCGTGCCGAGGTCGTAGCTGTAGAGATTCATCACGCTGTCGCGGTCGCTGATGAAATAGATGGTGTTGCCGTGCCACATGGGGAAAAGATCCATGCCCGACGTTTTTGGCAGCTCTTCGTACGTGTTGTTTTTCAGGTCGAAGATGGCGATGGGCAGGCTCCAGCCGCCACGGTAGCGCTTCCAGGTTCGAAACTCCTGCGAGGTTTCGAGGTAGGCGATCTTGTTGCCGTCGGGAGAGAAGCTGGTGAGATCGGCGCGGGGGACTTGCAGGCGCTTGGGTGTCCCGCCCTGCGGCGAGACAAGGAAAAGCTGGGAGTAACGGCCGGGCGGCACGGCGTAACGGTCGG
>Ga0210384_10004073_pt1 | contig 16480 bp, 14 predicted proteins | sample IncBWH2MmetaG_FD_160574 | JGI IMG/M metagenome (GOLD analysis project Ga0210384, IMG submission 160574) | Forest soil microbial communities from Barre Woods Harvard Forest LTER site, Petersham, Massachusetts, United States - Inc-BW-H-2-M | ecosystem: Environmental > Terrestrial > Soil >...
TTGGGGCAGTGGGCGATACAGGATTAGTGCGTAAGCGTGGTCGCTATGCTTCACATCTGCATCTAGAAGTTTATATTCATGGTAGACGAGTTAATCCCCTCTACTTTTTCATGTAACGAAAAGGCAAAAAATTAATTTTTTTTAAAAGGAACATGGCATGACAAAACAAAAAAAACAGTCGGGCTTGTGGGCTCAGGTGAGCGAGATAGCTCTTTTACTTCTTATTGCCGGAGCAATCCGTACCTTTGGATTTGGTTTATACCAAGTTCCAACAGGATCTATGGAAACCACCATGCTTGTTGGTGAGCGGTTCTTTGCAGACAAATTTACCATTCTTTTTTCACCACTTAAACGCGGCGACATTATCTCTTTTAATGATCCGCTTTTTAACTATTCTACCAACCCTCTCGTTTATCTTTTTCAACAATATGCTTGGGGTCCGCAAAATTGGACAAAGCGTGTTATCGGGATCCCGGGCGATACCGTGCGTGGGGTCATTGAAGACGGTAAACCGGTTGTCTATCTGAACGGTGAAAAGTTAAATGAACCGTATTTGAATAAATACCCGTTGATCTACGTTAGTATGAATACACAACGGTCCTATGACCCACAACTTTCCTATGATCATCAGCCTTTTTACCGCATGAACCCATACGAGGTTCAAAAAACACATCGCTTTTTAGAGCGCATTGGAGTGACTCCTATTATATATCCAGGAACACCACTTCATGATGGTCACGGATCGGATGTTTTTGACGTGCATCTTGGGCCTAGTCAATACTGGGCAATGGGCGATAATCGCTTGGGAAGTTCTGATTCTCGTTACTGGGGACCGCTGGACCGAAAGTTTATTCATGGAAAAATTCTCTGGCGTATTTTCTCGGTTGATAGCGATTCTTCATGGTGGATCTTAGACTTGCTCAGACACCCGATTGATTTTTGGAAGCGCGTGCGTTGGAGTAGGTGTTTCCAGAGCGTTTCATAGCGGTATTCCAATTGAAATCCGCTTTTCTCGTGGTATACTCAAGGCTCTTTAAAAAAGAATGAAAGTACCTATGAAAAAAATAACATTCCTCCCTCTTTTGTGTAGTCTTGCTCTTTTGGTTGGATGTTCTCGTGAAGAGAAAAAGACTGAATCAAAAAATGCTGATTTTGTGGTGATTAATATTCTTGATACTCCTTTTTATGAAGATGTTCATATTAAGGGATCCATTAATGTTCCTCTGATGGAACTAGCCGATTATGCACAAGGTCTGAATAAGCAAGCAGGAATAGTGGTTTACTGTTCTAATTATGCCTGTTCAGCAAGCGGCGCAGCGGCTAAGCAACTGCTTGATATGGGCTTTGAAAATGTGTGGGCTTATGAGGGTGGTATGGCTGAGTGGTATCAACTTCAATACCCAGTAGATGGTCCTGCCACAAAAGATTATCTTCGTGCTGAAAATAAGAAGATGGAAGAGGTTCCCTCTGTTCCAACAATTTCTTCACAAGATCTGAAAAAAAGAATGGAAGAACACAAACTTCTGTAATTAATGGCGGCATAGCCAAGTGGTAAGGCATGGGTCTGCAAAACCCTGACCCCCGGTTCGAATCCGGGTGCCGCCTCCAATAAAAAAAAGATTTTGAAATACGCTCGGGTGGTGGAATGGTAGACACACACGACTTAAAATCGTGTGCTTTATAAGCGTGCCGGTTCGAGTCCGGCCCCGAGCACCAAAGCTATCACATTGATCAAATGGTTAAGCTTTACGCCAAAGCAGTTCTGTGGTTCTGGATTTTTTGAGCAACTATTTTTTTGTGTCGTTTGCTTTTTGTGCTTGCAACAGGTTCTGAACTTTTTTGTTGTGGGCTCGGATAGCGTTTCTCAAAGAATTTTTTTAATTTCCCAAGATTGATTCTTTCTCGTCCTTTAACAATCTTTTCCTTTTCACTGTCGAAAAAGTTCTCATATTCTTTTTCGCGTGCTCCATCTACTTTATAAATATCATTCTTCTCATAAACAAAAAGCTTTTGACCTTCTGGCGTGTCACCCATAAAACAGGCGCTGAGCATACTATCGGAATCTTTGGCAAACTTGTTTGTAGTATTCAAAAAGATAGCAACTTTACTTATGTGTGGTGAAGAAGGTTTTGCGGTGAAAGAACCACCACCAAAAGTAGTTCCACTAACGTCATCAACAAAATATTGAGCCACTATTTGGTGTCCAAAAATAAAAGTAGGAAAAAAAGAATCAATGATGTTGATAGTAGTGTTGTTAGTGATCTTCTTAATATATTGGCTTGTTGGCCGGCCCAAAGGATCGATTGGTATGATTGTCAGATTCTCTGGAGCGATATTTAAGGTGGTATCAACAAAGTCTGTTGCTAAAAATAAGAATCTTTTTTCTTCTTTGATATTTATTGTTTGTTTTTCAGCGCGAGCGACAGCCGCTTTGATGCTAGTTATTTTTTCGGTTTTGATATCAAAGTCACTTAGATCGAACCATCCTGTTCCGCGCCCGCGAATTAAGGGGATGTCAGGCTCAGTTCTTAGAAGTACCTGGTTCAGCAGCCTTTCCTCCTTTAGCCGAGGAGAGCCGATAACATTAGAAACCAAATCTTTATATTTAAACTTTGTTCCTGCCGCTTTTTGAAAAAAATCGGTGAATGATAGAGCAAGTTTTAAAGCGAGACCTTTTTTGCTGATTGTCATTGAAATGAAGTCAATTATTAGGGGTGCAGCAACACTAGCTACGGATACAATGGGAAAATTATAAATGTCAGGAATATCCTTAGTTAGATAAGGGGCATTAAGGTTCTCTCCACCTCCGAAACAGGTAGCATAGACAAAAAGGTTAGTAGGAACGTTATTAAAGAATCTGAGAGTATTCTTAAAATCTTGTGGGGTTAAGCCCATAATGTATTGGTTCTTCACGCCATGACCAGCGCCATATACATTCCACAATGGTAGTAACATTTCCTGCCCTTTCACATCTTCATCTTTTGGCGTAAGAAATATCTGAGGCAGTAACCCCGGGAGTGTTCCAGTTATTTCAACCGATGCTGACGAGGGTGAGGCATATTGCGCTAAATCTTTTAGTGAACTAATGTTACGCACCCTTTCCATTCTATTAGTTTTGAGTCCCAACCTAACCATTGATGTTTCATCGTCAGAGACTATTCCTCTTTCCCTCTTATATTTTTTTGGTACGAATACAAAAAGCGATTCAACGTTATAAATTTCCCACTCAGTAGGGTTGAAATTCATATTGGAAACCAAAAAATCTAAATATTTGTTAACATCACTCCAAGGTACATCTTGTTCTACTGTTGCCTCTATAGCGGATATTTCTTCATTAAGCTCTTGTGCGCGCTCAATCATCTTTGCAATAAAGGCCTTTTCTTTAGCGACCTCTGCTTTATGTAAGGATTCCCTGTTTTTTATTCTTTGTGCTAAAATAGTTATCAGGCCCTTTTGGATAATTATGATGCCTGCCTGTTGTTCTAGAGCGTTAATCAATATATTAGTAACAAATCCCATGTCATTTTCACTCCATTGAGTGAGCAGGATAACGTTGCCATAACGAGATTCTTGGGAAATTTGGGGCTTGTCTTGTGCACATACGTTCTGGGGTATGAAACTGATTAATATTAGTAATGATAATGAACAGCGCTTCATTAGATTCTCCTTACATTATTTCAAGTTCAATTTTTCTTATCAGCTATCACATTGATCAAATGGTTAAGCTTTACGCCAAAGCAGTTCTGTGGTTCTGGATTTTTTGAGCAACTATTTTTTTATGCCGTTTGCTTTTTGCGCTTGCAACAGGTTCTGAACTTTTTTGTTTTTGGCTCGGATAGCGTTTCTCTAAGACTTCTTTTAATTTCTCAAGATTAAATCGTGCCTCACCAGAAGTCTCTTTTCCTTCCTCAAAAGCTTTCGCATATTCTTTTTCACGTGCTCCCTCTACTCTATAAACGTCATACGTTGCTGGATCAAAAACAAAAAGTTGTTCTTCTCCTTCTGGCGTTTTACTTATAAAACAAGCGCTTTGTAAAACCGAATCTTTGGCAAAGGTGTTTAAAATATTCAAAAAGATCGAAACTTTACTTATTTGCGGGGTATTGGGGGGGTTGTGACCAAGAGGTCCTCTTCTATTAATTTCATCAATATAATATTCAGCACTTATTTTATGTTCCCTAATAGAGGGGAAAAAAGAAAGAAGGAAGCCGATGGGAGGTCGATCAATGATTATCTTATGAATAGAGTAGGCTTTTACCTCTCGAGCTATTGGTATGATTTTCAGATTTCGACCAGCGATATTTAAGGTATCAATAACATATGTTGCCAAAAATAAAAACTCTTTTTCTTCTCCGATCTTTATTTGCTTGCCAGCGACAGCAGCTTTGACATTAGTTAGTTTTTCGGTTTTTTTATCAAAGTCTTGTAAGTCGAACCATCCTGTTCCGCGCCCACGAATTACAGGGGGTACCGGGTTCTTAACAGAGGGGCCGTTGCTGATAATATTAGAAACCAAATCTTTATAGTCTATAAAATTTTTTCCTGATGCTTTTTGAAAAAAAGCAGTGAATGCTACAGTAAGTGGGGTCCATGTTGGTGCATCAACACTAGCTGCAGAGACAATAGTAAAATTATAAATGTCAGGAATCCCCTTAGTTAGATAAGGAATATTAAGGTTTGCTCCGCCAGCGAAACAGGTATTATAGACGAAAAGATTAGTGGGAAGAGTATTAAAGAATCTGAGGGTATCCTTAAAATCTTGCGGGCTCAAACCTATAATGGCCCTCTGCCGCCATTCACTTCCCCCATGACCCTGCACGTATACATTCCACAATGGCAACAGCGTTTCCTGCCCCTTCACTTCTTTATCGTTTAGCGTAAGAAATATCTTGGGCAATAATTTTATGAATCCAGATGGATCAAAGTCAGAATGTGTATCAAACTCAAAATTTTGGTCAAGATAGACGTAAGGCGCTAAATCTTTTAGGTCTTTAAGTTCAGGTAACTTTTCCATGCTATTAGTTTTGAGTCCCAACTGAATCATTGATGTTTCGTTGTCAGCGGCTATTCCTCTTTCACTCCTATATTTTTTTGGTACGAATATTAAAAGGGATTCAACTTTATAAATTTCCCAATCTGTAGGGTTGAAAGGCAGGGGATCTGAATTCTTTATTAAAATAGCTGTCAGGGCTCTTGGGACAATTATGATGCCGACTTGTTGCTGTAGAGCGTTCATTAACGCAACAGTAACCGACCCAATTTTATATTTGGTGCCAAAAATTGTTCTATCCCATTCCTCAGCAAATTTTGCAAGAAGTATGATAGCGTTGCCATAACGAGATTCTTGGGAAATTTGGGGCTTGTCTTGTGCACATACGTTCTGGGGTATGAAACTAAGTAGTATGAGTAATGATAATGAGCGGCGCTTCATCAGATTCTCCTATTTTAAATTCAACTTTTCTCATCTTGAAAGCTACAAAAGCATCTTTTGCGTAGTCAACAAAATTTCCTTTCCGCCAGACTTGACACAATTAAATCGCCAATCTATTGTACACATTAGTATTAATTGTAGATGCCCTGCTCATGATAGAAATTTTCAGGAGCAAAGGAAGTTGTATGAATAAAGCTCAATTAGTTGAGAGAATGGCGAAGTCTGCGAAGACTTCAAAAGCGGTCTGTAAAGACGCTTTAGAAGCTTTTATCGCATCTGTAGGCACAGCTCTCAAAACAGGCAAACCAGTAGTGTTAACCGGTTTTGGAACCTTTTCAGTAATGAAAAGAAAAGCACGCACAGGTGTTAATCCAGCAACAGGTAAAAAAATGCAAATACCTGCAAAAAAAGTGCCTAAATTCAAACCGGGCAAAGCTCTTAAAGGGCTTGTAGGTTAATTATAAGTTTATCTTATAGTTTAAGAGGGACATCGGTAAAACGATGTCCCTCTTTTTTTAGTATCTAAAAACTATTTTCCTTCTTTTTTCTCTCCATCAAACTCCTGTTCTTGCTTGTGGCGCTTCTCTTTCTTTATACTAAATAGTTGAAAGAGTTTTTAGTGGAAATGACTTGAAGGAGAGAAGATGAACGGAACAACCCAACCACACAGCTGGATAGATACGGTAGCAGAGAAGCTTAATTTAGATTCTTTTTTTAAGAAATTTAATGTCACAACGGCTGTTGTCATTGAAACAGTTTCTTATTTTACGGTCGGTGTTTTACTCGGATTCCTTATCAAAAATTATCTCAAACAAATGCTTACCATGTTGGTACTGTTTTTTCTTACGCTCAAAGGCCTTGAATACATGGGCATAGGATCAATGGTTCTGAATTGGGAACGCATTAAAATGCTCACTGGTATGGGGCCGAGCGATACGCTTGAGAGTGTAATAAAATTTTATGTTTTTTGGGTACAAACCCATGTGCGACAAGTTATAAGCTTGATTGTAGGGTTTTTGGTTGGCATAAAGATTTTGTGAGGTAGGGGGATTTAAAATGATGGAGCGGGATATCTTTATTGAACGGTTAACCGATATTCTTTTGCGTAATCACGCTATTACGCGGGAAGAGGCGCGTACCTATCGGGAACAGTTTGAAGGAACCGATCACGATAATTTTGATGAATTTCTTGTTGATGAAGGCCTGGTGAGTAAAGAAGACCTTCTCAAAGCCTTGGGCGCCTACTATGAAGTCCCTTCGGTTGATGTGACGGGGTACTTCTTTGACCACGACCTGGTCTGCAACTTCCCCAAAGATTTTTTGTTAAGAAATGAAATTATCCCCTTAATGCTCGATGGCGATATTCTTGTGGTAGCTGCTGCTGATCCCGATGACTCTACCCTTGAACCGAAAATTGGAAAATTTGTTCCCAACGATATTGAATTTCAAGTAAGCCTTGCTCGTGATATAGCAGACGCTGTTAAAGAATATTACGATAAATCACCGACAGAAGTTCAAGAAGATGTCGACCTTGATGAAGAACGAAAAGAACGGGAAGAATTTGAGCGCGATGGCGAGGAAGAAGAGGAATATTGAGTCAGGTTAGGCACAATCTTTAATTTCTTGCTGCGGAGGCTCACTCTTGAATCTTGATCATTTAAAAACTATTGAATCTCAAGGCGATGTTGTTCAGTTACTTGATGGCCTTATCTACGCTGCTATCGAACGCAATTCCTCTGACATCCACTTTGAATCAATTGAAAAAGGATTACGTGTTCGTTACCGGATTGATGGTGTTTTATATGATCAACTTACTATAAATAAAAGTCTTACCTTGCAAATCTTGTCACGGGTAAAAGTTTTGGCCCATCTTAACATTGCTGAAAAACGAGTTCCTCAAGACGGTAAATTTTGCTTTGCGTTCAAATCACGGTCTATAGATCTTCGAATTTCAACCTTTCCCAATATCCATGGCGAAAAAATTGTTATTAGAATCCTCGATCGCTCCCACAATAAAATTGATTTAGACCTTCTAGGCTTTGATGTTTCTATGCTTGCGCAATTTCACAAACTCATTAACAGAGCACAAGGATTTTTTTTAGTAACCGGACCTACCGGATCAGGCAAAACAACGACACTCTATGCCGCACTTGCAGAGATAGCATCCGTAGAAAAAAATATTGTGACACTCGAAGATCCCGTGGAATATAATCTTGAAGGTATCACGCAAGGGCAAATTCATCCGGAAGCAGGATTTACCTTTGAAAAAGGCATACGCGCTATCCTGCGCCAAGATCCTGACATTGTTATGGTGGGTGAAATTAGAGACGAACAAACAGCACATATTGCCATCGAAGCTGCCTTAACAGGACATCTGGTTATGAGCACTTTGCATACGAATGATGCAGTAAGTGCCGTTATGCGTCTTATGGATATGGGGATAGAGCCTTTTTTAATTAATGCAGCATTAACTGGTGTCCTTGCCCAGCGCCTGGCGAGAAAAATTTGTACTTCATGTCGTACAGAGGTTAAGCCATCGATCCAAGAACGTATTCTTCTCGATCGTTTGGATATAATCACCGATACCGTTTTTAGAGGACGAGGATGTTCGAATTGTTTTAATTTGGGATACAAAGGCCGTGTTGGGATCTTTGAACTTCTGGTGGTAGAAAATGATTTGCGTGCATTGATCGTCAAGCAACCAGTCTTTGAGGCGATGTACCAACAAGCATTAAAGGACGGCATGAAGACACTCGCGATTGATGGTGCTCAAAAAGTTAAAGAGGGCATTGTTTCATTGCAGGAGTTGGCCCGACTTGTTCTTTGACTGCCTGATTTTTGGCGACTCTCAGATTCTTTTTTGATGCTTGAGCATGGGTAATATCATATTTCGGACCCATTCTTTGTTTTTTCTTCAAAATCTCTTTCAAAGGTTCTTTTTTCTCCGGGGTAAAGCTTTCTTCTGATGGCGCGTATTTTTTTAAATATTCTAGGACAACATCAGCATAATTTGGGTTAATTGCTTTTAGTTTGGGATGCTTATAATTCTCTGAACTCAGCCAGCCATATGCTTTACCGTTGCAGGTAAAACAAACAATATTATTTCCTGATGAAGGATTTTGAAAGCCTAAAGACGTTAGGGCATCTTCTTTCATTCCTGTACGATGTATGCAGAGAACATTGGATAATGTAGCAGGCTTGTCTATATGTTCTTTTTCAAAATCATTTTTTGCCAAAAGCGTTTTAATAAAAAATGCTTTTTCATTGGGGATATCAGGATAGCTAAAAAAGGATTGCAATATGCTACCTGCTTCGTAACTTTCTGCAGAAATTTCTGCAAATGTGTGGCATGCGTCCCCCGGAATCATTGAAACTGGAATAGGTGGTTTATTAGAGCTAGGAGATTTTGAATACTCCAGAGTAAAAGGAATATCTGGTGCATATAAAAGAATTAATTTCTGGTCCTGTAAGGGGAGAGATTTTTCTCTTGTTGCTGCCAAGACTTTTCCAATTGAAAGAGCAACATCCTTTATATTTGGCACATTAAACCATTCAGTGCCGGGAAATTTAATAAGAGGAGCATTCTCTTTTGGAAAATTTCGAGAGCCAAAAAGAGTAGCAAGGGCCTCCCCCCAATCTATGGTCTCATTTCCTCCTTTTTCACAGATTTCAAAAAATTTTGTGATATTTGTATTACCGACAAGGCTCATGGGGACGAATGCCGCACTTTCTGAGATTCCTGCTGTGGCTATAACAAATGGATGCTTCTCGGCAAAATTTGTTTGTGCATCGCTATTATAAGTCTTGGAGAGATTTGAACCTGCAGAAAAACAGGAGAGATATGCAAAAACAGAGACTGGTAGTTTTTCAGAAAAATAGGTCAACAGTTTTTTAAATTCTGGTATCGTCATTTCAGCTGTCATAGCTTCTCCATGTATACTTTCTGCCGCGCCATGCCCAGAAAGATAGATGGCCCAATGTTGATCATCGCTGGCAGGGAGCGTAAATAGAGAAGCGAAGTCTGTTAATAATTTTGTGCCAAGATTTGAAGGTTCTCCAATACCAGGAGGAGAAAATCCTTCTTTTAAAGTACTTGCATATCTGTCGGTAGTGTCTATCTTCAATCCTAATTTTTCCCCCATTGTTTCTTGATACTTTTTTGGTATCAGAAGTACAAAATCCTTCGATGTTGTGCCGTATACCCACTCATCCTGTATAAAATTCATCTTAGATGCCTGCAGCGCTATGCGAACCCAGTCCTCAAGAAAAGGCTCGTCCCTCGAGTCAATAGTGGCCGAAGGATTACGTTCTTTTAATAAATCGATGTATCTTATATAAGGCCCCACCAGAAGCATTTTCCGTAGCACACTATACTTTGCATCAAGATCTTCCTTGCTCAATTTTTGCACGTCATCGACTAATTGTCTTCCCCATACAAATCTCTCCCAAAGAGCGCTCGTCATTAGGATTGGACATGTCTTCTGGGTAATCAAATTCAACACCTGGGGGGTTATGGCTTGAGACTCCTTTCTTGCCTGGCCTTCATATACATCAAGCAATATAGCCAATCGATTTGTTGAGAATCGTCCGATTGTGACGAACCGACCAGGTTCGCCGGACAGAATTGGCTGCCCTCGTTGAGTGCCTAGCACTAATCCATTTCCTTTGAAATAGCCCTTAATCTTAATTATTTCCTTTCTGGAAAGTTTGTTATCGGAAAGAACAAGATCTTTAAGGTTGGTAAGCTGGCTGATGCTTTTTGGCAACTGACTGATCTCGTTGCCGTAAAGATCGAGAATGGTGAGCTTGTTAAGCTCCGAGATCTCTTCTGGCAAGGTGGTGAGTTTGTTGTCGCTAAGATAGAGCTCCTTCAGATTGGCAAGCTTCAAGATACCCTCTGGCAATGTGGTGAATTTGTTGTCACCAAGATAGAGCTGCTTCAGATCGGCAAGCTGGTCGATGCTTTTTGGCAACGCACTTAATTTATTGTTGTTAAGTGTGAGTTGTTCGAGTTTTGTAAGCTTCGAAATACTGTCTGGCAATTTTATGAGTTCGTTGTGGTTAAGATTGAGTGTGTTCAGATCGGCAAGCTGGCCGATGCTTTCTGGCAAGGCACTTAATTCGTTGTAGTTAAGGGCGAGATATGTAAGCTTGGCAAGGGTGCCAATCTCTTTTGGCAATGCTATAAGCTCATTGGCGGAAAGATCAAGTTCTTCAAGTTGTGTAAGCTTCGAAATACCTTTTGGCAATGTGATGAGTCTGTTGGTGCTAAGATAGAGCTTTTTAAGATTGGTAAGCGTCCAGATACTGTCTGGCAATCTGCTCAGTTGGTTGCGGCTAAGATTGAGGATTTGAAGATCTTTAATGCCCGTAATGGTCAGAAGCCCCTCTAAACTGTCAAGCTCTAAGCCTGATAGATTCAGAGTAGATTTACCATTAGTTGCTGTTATTTGTTGATCTGAATAGGACAATTGCGCTACCGAACCCGCTCGTAATTCCCCATACACTACTGCTATCAAGCCCATAAGTACTATTCTTTGCATCTTCATAGTTCTTCCTTTTCGGTTCAAACTCTTTGTATCACAATGAGCTAAGGCGGTTTTTTTGCAGTCAAGGAAAGCGTTCAGGACACGCTTCATTGTCGTATGCTTTCCCGCTTCTTGTTGTAAATTAGGCAAAAAGAACGTCGTGGATGCCTTTTGATAAAAGCTGGAACCGTAACCCTTGGTGGGTTGCCGCAAAAATTGGTTCTTTAATGCCAACAACGGCCCTGAAAAGTTCAGTATCAATGATCACTAATTTATTGGTGCCTTTTTCAACTTTGAAATTCAACATGTTTGGATCAATGTGATAATCAAGTCGTTGACAGAGTGCATAAATGCGTTTTTGATATTTAGTGAGCTTGGCAGATTCTTTTACGCCCACAATCTCATCAGCAATGATAGCATATACTTCGGGCAGCGTTATTTTCGGGACATTACTTTTGAAATTTTTCCCTGTTACTTCAAACCAGTGTTGCTGTTGTGGTAACCAGAACCATTTCCGTGGAAAATCTAAGATAACCGGCGGGTTGGATAGAGTAGCCATAGATAGTTGGGTATGTTCAAGATTTTTAATTCTGGTGAAGCCAGAAAGGTACCTGCTCAGACCACCGGTCATTTTTGCCATGATGCCATGGCGAATATTCTTGTCACTTGGGTTAGCAAAACTTCTTGGATTATCTATGAAAAGTTTAAGCACAAACGGGTAGTCTCTATATTTTAAAATAATCGTGCCAACAAATCGTTTGCTGCAAAAATCTCTGCGCTTGAGTACCTTAAAGTGAGTTAAATTTTTTTTACCTGACCGCAACTCATCAATAGCTGTTTCTGCTAACTGGGAAAGAATGGTGCTATCAACGACAGTTGAAGGATCATTACGAAAGGTGATTTGCCCTTGCGGCAAAAGATGGGCATCAAAATGGCTCTTATCATAGGATTGGAAAATAGGCTCTTCTTGAAGATAGGTCGCCTTGAGTTGATATGTTTTCTCCCCATCAACCCACCGGGTGGCAATTTCCGGCTTTGGTGGCCGTGGTGTTTTTTGCCCGTACAGTGGGGTCAAAATGAGGGTCGCTAATAATAATTTATTACTTTTTCTCATCACCATCTCCCTGAGATCAAACCCTTTTTTTATACCTTGATTACTCCTACTTCGTAGGTAGCGGGATTTCTCCATGATACCATAAAAAACTCTTCGGTTTTTCGTCAAGAAAATTGTACCAATTTTTTGCATATTGCCTTGCTTCTGCTACAGTAGGGAAGCCAATAAAAATTCACTTTTCAAATATTATTTAATTTCTCATGCTAAAAATTGACCGCCTGTCCGTTTCTGTCTTTGATTCGTACATTATAAAAAACCTTACCTTGCACGTACCGCCACAGTCATTACACGTTTTAATGGGCCCCAACGGTTCTGGGAAAAGTACACTTTCCTATGCATTAGCCGGACACCCTCGGTACACCATGCAAGCGCAAGAGCTTCTTTTCTTGGACCAAGACTTTGTATCTCTTTCCCCCGACAAAAGAGCACAGCGTGGATTTTTTCTTGCGGTACAAAACCCGCCAGAAATTCCCGGCGTTAATGTTTTCCAGTTTTTAAAGGAGGCGCATGCGGCCTGTACGGGAAAAAATAGTGAGGTTAAAAAGTTTCAAGAAGAGGTTGAGTCGTACCTAAAACTGTTGCGGTTGGACCCATCCTTTTTACAGCGCTCCTTGTATGAAAATTTTTCTGGCGGAGAAAAAAAGCGGCTTGAGTTATTACAACTTTTAGTGCTCAAGCCTAAATTTGCTCTTCTTGATGAGATTGATTCTGGTTTAGATATTGATGCGCTTGCAATCGTGTCTTGCGCAGTTGCCTTATTCCGACATGAAAATCCGCAATCCTCTCTTTTGGTGATTACACATAACCCACAGGTTGCACGCTTATTAAAGCCAGATCGTGTCCATATTTTATATCAAGGCTCCTTAGCCTGTTCAGGTGGTGCCGATCTTATCGATGATCTAGAATTAAAGGGGTACGATGAACTCATACGTCGTTAAAACACCCAAAGGGTTAAACAGTGCTATCGTTACCCAGATTTCAGAACAAAAAAATGAGCCGGGGTGGATGACTGATTTTCGTTTGCGTGCTTTGGAAATTTTTGAAAAAAAGCCCATGCCGACCTGGGGGGCTGACCTGAGCGAGTTGAACATTCACGATCTGCATTATTACCTCAAACCAATCGAAAAACTAGAACGTTCGTGGGAAAATGTTCCCGATTCTATAAAAACAACATTTGAACGGTTAGGCATACCGCAGGCCGAGCGTTCGTATTTGGCTGGCGTGGGCGCACAATATGAATCTGAAGTGGTCTATAAAAGTCTTAAATCATTCTGGGCACAAAAAGGTGTTCTTTTTTTAGACACGAGCAGCGGGCTACGAGAATATCCCGAACTATTTAAAAAATATTTTTCAACCGTTATCCCGCCCCATGACAATAAATTTGCTGCATTAAACTCGGCGGTGTGGAGTGGCGGTAGTTTTGTCTACGTTCCTGCTAGTGTTCAGATTGATATGCCGTTGCAAGCCTACTTTAGAATTAATGCGGTAAGCATGGGACAATTTGAACGTACACTGATCATTGCCGAACCAGGAAGCTCCGTCCATTACGTTGAAGGATGCAGCGCCCCTGTGTACGCGAGCAATTCACTGCATAGTGCTGTTGTCGAATTAATTGCGCATGAAAATTCCAAGATTAAATATACGACTATCCAAAATTGGTCGACCAACGTGTATAACTTAGTAACCAAAAGAGCTTTGGCATACCGCAATGCGACTGTTTCATGGATAGATGGAAACTTTGGGAGCAAGGTGACCATGAAATATCCGGCGGTGATTCTCAAAGAGCCGGGAGCAAAAGCAGAGATCATGTCGATTGCCGTTGCCGGCAAAGGGCAACACCAAGATGCGGGCGCTAAGGTTATACATCTTGCGCCCAACACCAGTTCCACCATTGTTGCAAAATCAATCAGTAAAGAAGGGGGACGTTCAAGCTATCGTGGGTTGCTCAAGGTTGCCAAGGGAGCACAAAAAGTTCATGCGCGGGTGCAGTGTGATGCGCTTATGATGGATAGTCATTCACGTTCTGATACCTACCCTACCGTTGAAAGTGCAGAAAATGCAGTCGACCTTGGTCATGAGGCAAGTGTCAGTAAACTGGATGATGAACATCTTTTTTATGCCATGAGCCGCGGGTTAAATGGAGCACAGGCCCGTGCCATGATAGTTAACGGTTTTATTGAACCATTTGTGAATCAATTACCGATGGAGTATGCGGTGGAAATTAATCGTTTGATTACTATGGAAATGGAGGGGTCCATTGGTTAACGATGTTTTTCCTTTCCAAGACAGTGCAAAGATTAATGATCCCCACAATAATCAGCTGATTGTAGAAAAAGGACAAAAACTTTTTGTCATCGACGAACAATCATCCTCGCACCAAGCAACAGAAGTTATTGTTCATGATTATGCGCACCTTACATTAGTGTACGATCAAAAAAGTGAAGCGACCTGTCTAGAAAGTAACTATCGCTTTGAACTTGGCGCTCAAGCAAAAGTTACTCTTTTTATTTTGTTACCAACGAGTGAGCAATGTACCTTTAAAGCAGATATTGCTTTGCAAAAGTCGGGAGCAGAGGTTGATGTGTATGGACTTTATGTTGTTAAGGGTCAACAGAAAGTTGAACTTTTAATACAGCAGCGACACCTTGCCCCAAATACCAGAAGTAATGTGGTGATAAAAGGAATCCTGTTGGATGAATCAAAAACGAGTTTTAATGGGACAATCGCTATTGCGCCCCTGGCGCACAATTCGAATGCGGTTCTTCAAAATAAAAATCTTGTGCTCAGCCAAGCAGCACGAGCAGTGAGCAAGCCATGCTTAGAAGTGCTGGCTGATGCGGTACAATGCAAGCATGGTACGGCAATCGGATCTCTCGATGAAGAGCACCTTTTTTACTTGCATGCACGAGGTTTTTCTGAAAAAAATGCGCAAAAAATTTTACTGCATGCTTTTGTGCAGGATGTTTTAGCGCATATTCCTGATCAAGCTATCAAAGCATATTGGCAAAAAAGAGTGAGTTCTTGTTTTTAAGTGGGAGTTCTCCATGTATTTTTTTCTTTGCAAAAACAGTTGATTGAGCTACCTTTTTTGTACATTGAGAATTTTTCTCGCAACATTAATTTTTTTTAACTTTCTTTTCATTAGGGTGTTTTATGAATCGTATTTTTCTTTGCGGGTTTCTAGTTTTCTGTAGTGGTACCGTGTATGGGTACGGCGAAAATGAAGCTGCGCAACAAGATGCGGACAAAATGATTCAAGCGTGGGATTGTATTGATCGAGCGATTGTAGAGCCTGATCCAAAAGGTGTCTTGGAACCAAATTGTAAGGACATTGCGGCTTTTTGGAACTTTCTCGAGCAATGCAGCAATATTGATTCGGAATTGAAGCGCGATATGTGGTTTATTAAAGGGGTTCTAAAATTTTACGGCATTCATCTTTCTCAAGACGCTGCTGCCGCCTATGAATTATTTAAGCAAACGATGTTTCCTTCAGGTGAAAACGAGGCTTGTCTTTTTCATCGCGATGCCTTGATAATGTTGGCTAATCATTTTTATGATCAAGAAGATGAGGCAATGCGTAAAATTCGGAAATCATATAAGAGCTTTATGGATCGCATGAAATTGCCCCAGCATATTAAAGGGAACTAAGTCTCTGGCCAGTGAAAAAAGTTATGAATATCCGCAAACATTTCCCCATTCTTTCTACTTCGATGAACGGCCATCCTTTGGTCTACCTAGATAATGCCGCAACAACACAAAAGCCCATGGTGGTCATTAATGCTCTCACCAATTATTACACCCAACAAAATGCCAACACCCATCGTACGGTCTATCGCTTGGGTGAACAAGCTACAACTTCCTACGAAGGTGTTCGTGAGCACATAGCTCGGTGGATAGGCGCCGGTTCTTCTTCAGAAATTATTTTTACTCAAGGAACAACGGAGGGGATTAACTTTATCGCTACCGCCTGGGGAAGAAAAAATATTGCGCAAGGGGATGAGATAGTAGTTTCAGCATTGGAGCATCATTCCAACCTTTTACCCTGGCAACAACTCTGTCTTGAAAAAAAGGCATTGCTCAAAATTATACCGCTGCGTGCCGATGGCACACTTGATATGCCCAAAGCCCGTGAGCTCATAACAAAAAAAACCAAGCTGGTTGCCGTCGCCCACGTTTCAAACGTCCTCGGAACCAGCATCGATGTTGTCCAGCTTGCTGACTATGCTCATGCCGTTGGCGCTAAAATCTTAGTTGATGCTGCGCAGTCAGTGCCGCACAAACCAGTAAATATACAAGCATTAAAATGCGACTTCTTTGCTTTCTCTGGCCATAAAATGTATGCGCCGACCGGTGTTGGTGTGCTCTACATAAAAAAGGACCTTCATGACCAAGTTCCTCCGTACCAGT